>Ga0116231_10010515_pt1 | contig 14854 bp, 16 predicted proteins | sample S1TSphgellanicum_2_FD_89695 | JGI IMG/M metagenome (GOLD analysis project Ga0116231, IMG submission 89695) | Host-associated microbial communities from peat moss isolated from Minnesota, USA - S1T2_Fd - Sphagnum magellanicum MG | ecosystem: Host-associated > Plants > Peat moss > Unclassified...
ATATCGCCAGCGCCCAGGATGCGGCCGGCGACACGCGCGGCGTCGAACACCTCCAGCGCGTCGATCTTCTCGCCGGCGCCCAAGAACTTGATCGGCAGGCCGGTGACATGGCGCATGGAGAGCGCCGCGCCGCCCCGCGCGTCGCCGTCCGAGCGGGTGAGGATCAGGCCGGTGAGCGGCAGGCGCGCGTGGAAGGCTTTCGCCGTGCGCACCGCATCCTGGCCGGTCAGGCTGTCGGCCACCAGCAGGGTTTCCGCCGGCGTACTGATCCGGGCGATCTCGGCCGCCTCCGACATCATCGCCTCGTCCAGCGTGGTGCGGCCGGCGGTATCCAGGATCAGGACGTCGAAGCCGCCGAGCCGCGCGGCCGACAGCGCGCGCCGGGCGATATCGGGCGCCGATTGGCCGGCCACGATCGGCAGGGTGTCGATACCGTTCTGCTTGCCGAGCGTGGCGAGCTGCTCCATCGCCGCGGGCCGGCGCGTATCGAGCGAGGCCATCATCACCCGCTTGCGGTCGCGGGTCTGCAACCGCAGCGCCAGCTTGGCCGAGGTGGTGGTCTTGCCGGAGCCTTGCAGCCCGGTCATCAGGATCACGGCCGGCGGCGTAACGGCGACGTTCAGCGCTTCAGCCTCAGGGCCGCCCAGCATGTCGACCAGACCGTCATGGACGATCTTGATCACCTGTTCGGACGGCTTGACGGCGCGCAGCACCTCTTCGCCGGTCGCCAGATCGCGGGCCTTGGCGATGAAGTCCTTGACCACGGGCAGGGCGACGTCGGCGTCGAGCAACGCCAGGCGCACTTCACGCAGCGCCTCGTCCACATCGCTCGCAGACAGATAGCCCCGACCGCCCAAGCGATCGAACACTCCCGTCAGCCGTTCGCCCAAAGCCTCGAACATCTTGGCCCTCAAAAGTCCGCGCAGCCACAATGGCGCGCGTGACGCAAACGCAAATCGCCCCCGTGGACGATCACGTCGACGGGGGGCCTCGCCGCCCTCGTCTGCACATCATCCGCGCAGGGTCGTGACGGTGGAGGGCGCGATAAGGATGGCGCCGGAGGGGGCGGTGTTTACGCGATAGGGGCTGGGGGGTCAAGGATGGGTTCGCGGGCAGGCGCCGGCGCGACCGTCAGCGTCATACCTAGCGCGCCAAGGATTTTCATGACGGTGGCGAACTCGGGATGGCCGTCTTCGCTGAGGGACCGATACAGCGATGGGCGCGAGAGACCGGCTTCCTTCGCCAATTCGCTCATGCCCTTGGCGCGCGCCACCGCGCCGATAGCGGCGTTAATGACCCCAGGATCGCCGCTTTCGAACGCATCGGCGAGGAATTCAGCCGCGTCCTCTGGCGTCTCGATAAAGACCGCCGCATCGAAGGGAAGCGTCTTAAGCGCCATTCCATGTCTCCTTGGCGAGCAACTTGGCGGCGGCGATGTCACGGTCCTGAGACCTCGCCCACAGGCTTCACATCGCGGAACAACCCGGCTTCGAGTCGGAGCAGCCGCGCCGCGATCCGCAAGCGCGCGCGACGATCCCGCAGCCCTTCAAGCCACGCCGCGAACCGCTCCGTTTGGCGCACTTCGAACATAAAGGACCGTCGCCCATAAGCGACAGCACATCAATTGCCTGCTTCTAGAAAACTTTTGGTGGAGGAGGCGCCGCCTATTGCAAATCGCGAAAAGTATCAATTCGCTCCTCTGAAATTTGGAGACATAAAGATGTTGAACCGGTGTTTCGTGCGATATCAGAATGGGAAGATAGAGGGGTTTTTAGCTCGGACAGAAGCCGAGAAACGCGACGTCGAAGACATGGTCCTTTTGACCGGGGCCTCAATGACCAAGTGGTCGAACATTCCGCCGCCGCCCGAAGTTCCTCTGATCATGCAGCACATTACAGGCGGCCGTTGGTAGTCGGCGCACTTCGCTGATCGCGCCCCCACCCCCAATAGCCCCGCCCGCCAAAGCCGTGTAAACCCAACCCCATGCTCAATCTCGCGCTCGTATTTCTCGGCGGCGGCGTCGGTTCGGTGTGCCGGTATCTGATCGGGGTCGGCTGGGGCCGACTAGGGATCAGGTTTCCGTTTCCGCCGACGTTTGCGGTCAACATACTGGGTGGGCTGCTAATGGGGCTCTTTATCGGCTGGCTCGCGCTTCGGAGCGGGGCGGATCAGGCGCGGTTGCGGCTCCTGATCGGCATAGGCGTCTTGGGCGGCTTCACGACCTTTTCCTCCTTCTCGCTGGAGACCGTTTTAATGATCGAGCGGAAGGCCTTCGCCCTGGCGGCCGCCTATGCGGTCAGCTCCGCCGTGTTCGCGATCCTGGCCGTAATGCTTGGCCTCTTCATCGCCCGCAAGGCGTTCGCGTGAGGGAGGTCCGCACGCTTTCGGTGGCCGATGGCGAGGACGGCGTCCGGCTGGACCGCTGGTTCAAGCGGCGCTGGCCCCACCTGAACCACATCCAGATCCAAAAGCTGGCCCGCTCCGGCCAGATCCGGGTCGACGGCGCCCGCGCCAAGCCCGACACGCGCCTGGCCGCCGGCGCCCTGATCCGGGTACCGCCCCTGCCCGACGCCCCGGCCGACGGCGATAAGCCCGGCCTGTCGGCCCGCGACGTCGCCTACGCCAAGTCGCTCGTTCTGTACGAGGACGAAGAGGTGCTGGCCCTGAACAAGCCCCACGGGCTGGCGGTGCAGGGCGGCACTAAGACGGTGAAGCATGTGGATCGGCTCCTCTCGGCCTGGGGCGAGGGCTTGGACCGGCCGCGCCTGGTGCATCGGCTGGACCGCGACACCTCGGGCGTGCTGCTGCTCGGCAAAACGCCGGGCGCGGCGGCCAGGCTGTCGGGCGCCTTCGCCAAGCGACGGGTGAAGAAGATCTACTGGGCCATCGTCTGCGGCAACCCCAAGCCGCCGGAGGGTGTGATCGAGCTGCACCTGATGAAGAAGGGCGTCGGCGACCGGGAGTTGGTCGTGCCCGCCGACCCCAAAGCGCTGGGCGCCGAGCCCGCCGAGAGCGAATACGTGACGCTGGCCCGCGCCGCCCACCGCGCCGCCTGGATGGCGCTGCAACCCCACACTGGCCGCACCCATCAACTGCGCGCCCATATGCTGGCCATCGGTCACCCAATCCTGGGCGACCCCAAATACGGGAACGAGGCGTCGGCGCCCCTGTCCGAAGGGCTGAAGCTTCAACTCCACGCCCGCCGGCTGGAGCTGCCCCATCCCTCCCGCGGACAATTGATCCTGGAAGCGCCGCTGAGCCCCGAGATGAAGGCGGGCTTCGAGCGCTTCGGCTTCGACCAACACGAGGCGCCCAACGACCCGTTCGAACGCCGCGGCAAACGTCGGTCCTGACGGCTGAGCCATGACCCCAAAGCTCGCCATCTTCGACATCGACGGCACCCTGGTGGACAGCCGCGAGAGCCTGCAAGCCGCCGCCGACGAGGCCTTTACCTTTCTGGGCCTGCCCCCGCCGCCCTATGAGGAGCTCCGCAAGATCGTGGGCCTCTCTTTGAGGGAAGGTCTGGCCCAGTTGGCGCCGGCGCTGGAGGACGCCGAAGTCGAGGCTCTTTTCGACCACTACCGTCGGTCCTTCAAGAACCTGCACAAAGACCCCGACTTCATCGAGCCGCTTTACGACGGGGCCGCCGCGCTGCTGGATCGTTTGAAGCGCGAGGGATGGCTGATCGCCATGGCCACCGGCAAATCCCGGGGCGGGGTCGAGACCGTCGTCGCCATGCACGGATGGGCCGACGTCTTCGACACCACCCACTGCGCCGACGACGGTCCGGGCAAGCCCCATCCCGCCATGGTCCAGGCGGCGCTCCAGGTTATGGGCGTCTCGGCCGCCCAGGCGGTGATGATAGGCGACACCGCCCACGATGTGCTGATGGCCAGGGCCGCCGGCGTTCGAGCGCTGGGCGTCACCTGGGGTTTCCACACCCGCGCCGAGATCGAAGAGTCAGGTGCGGATGAGGTGCTGGATACGTTCGCCGAACTGAACGACGCGCTGACGCGGTTTGCGGCGGGGGTTTAGCGGGGCATGGATTTGCCGCCCTACGAAAACCCTCGAGCCTCTGGCGTATCGCCCGGATCGTATGCGGCGGGATCGAGCCGCTCGTCTTCGCGGTGTTCGTAGCCCGAGAGCACGAAGCGGCGGTCGCAATAGCCGCATTCGACGAAATGGGCCTCGCCCATCTCGAGATAGACGCGCGGGTGCCCGAGGGCGCCGCCGCCCCCGTCGCACATCACCCGGTGCTCCGACACCAAAATGACCTCTGGCGTCTCGACCGTGGTCGGGGCGGGCGGCGGAGCGGGGGGCATGGTTTTGGTCCGGCCTTGATTGAGCATAGGTGGCGAGCCGTCAAATTGGACGCGGCGGAACGGCGCGGGTTGGCGCCGGGGGTTTGGCGGCATACCTAGGCGGCAGGCTCGAACGCGTCAATTCCGCGCGTCCGCCGCGCGCGTCGCCTGCGCATCTGTAACGAGACCCATGACGCTCACCCATTCCCTGTCCCAAGCGCCCCCCCATACCGGCCATCAGGCTGCGCCCGACTTCGCCATCGAGGCCCATGGCCTGGTCAAAACCTATCCCGCCTCCCGCTCTACGCCCGAGAAGACGGCGCTGAAGGGCGTCGATCTGGCGATTCCCCGCGGCTCTATCTTCGGCCTTCTCGGTCCCAACGGCGCCGGCAAATCGACCTTCATCAACATCCTGGCGGGCCTGGTGCTGAAGACGTCCGGTACGGTGAAGATTTGGGGCGTAGACATCGACCAATCGCCTCGCTCCGCACGCGCCGCCATCGGCGTGGTGCCCCAGGAGATCGTCACCGACGTCTTCTTCACGCCCCGGGAGTCGCTGGAGGTGCAAGCCGGCTTCTACGGCGTACGAAAAAAGGACCGCAAGACCGACGAAATCCTGGCCGCGCTGGGCCTGACCGACAAGGCCGACGCCTATGTGCGCCAGCTTTCGGGCGGCATGAAGCGGCGCCTGATGGTGGCCAAGGCCATGGTGCACCAACCGCCGATCCTGATCCTGGACGAGCCCACCGCCGGCGTCGATGTGGAGCTGCGCCGCCAGCTCTGGGAGCGGGTGCAGCAACTGAACGCCGAGGGCGTCACCATCGTGCTCACCACCCATTATCTGGAGGAGGCCCAGGCGCTGTGCGACACCATCGCCATCGTCAACCGGGGCGAGGTGGTAGCCTGCGAACCCACGCGCGACCTTCTGGGTCGGCTCGACACCCGAACGGTCGTGATCACGCCGCGCGCGCCGCTGACCGACATCCCCACCCTGCCCGGCTTCGAGGGCCGGCTGCGCCCTGACGGACGCCTGGCGATCACCTTCAAAAGCGCCTCGGCGAGCGTAGAGTCGGTGCTCGCCGCGGTGCGCGGCGCCGGCCTTCAGATTCAGGACCTCGCCACCGAAGACCCAAACTTGGAAGATGTCTTCCTATCCCTGACCTACAACGACCCCAACGCCCAAGACCCAACAGCCTTCTGAGCTTCGTTGCACCCCGCCGCCGCTTCGGTTAGGAAGACGTTCTGTTACCCAAGCGCCCCGCGCCCTTGGGCAAACCGCACCCGTAGCTCAGCTGGATAGAGCGTTGCCCTCCGAAGGCAGAGGCAAGCAAAATCGGCTGAGGAATGGGGACAAAATATCGAGCTAAATCAAACGATTGATGCGGCTCTTAAAATTGAAGTTATCGTGTCCGAGGCTGCGGAAGCACCACGGAAGCAAACGTGAAGGAGGTTGTGGAGAACGAACGGCGGCAAAAGGTGGGCTGGAAAGCCACCCTGAAAGACGACCGAATCGATGCGAACAGTTCTACGTTTGAGGTTGACGCCGCTCAAACGCAAACAATATCAGGTCACTAATGCACCCGTAGCTCAGCTGGATAGAGCGCCACCCTCCGAAGGTGGAGGCCACACGTTCGAATCGTGTCGGGTGCGCCATTTCAGAACAGAACTCTGAACACCGGCTACGCCGGGTTTTCCGCCTGAAGCGGCGACCAGGGTGCGCAGCAGTTCTGATTTCGAGCCCATGATGCGGACTTCCTTGTCCGCGACCTCGACGCGCTGGGCCAGGGCGCGCAGGTAGTCGCGGCGGTAGCCGCCGCCGTCCAGCCGGATGCGCTGGCGGGCCGCGTGGGCGAAGGTTTTCACCATATCGGGGCTGACGGCCTGATTGCCGGCATGATCGAGCGCAGCCTGGGCGCGTTCGGCGTCGGCGCTGGCCTGCTCCCGAATCGCCTTGAGTCCAGCGATGCGCTCTTTCAGGCCGGGGGCGTCGAGATCGGCAACGCCGGACTCGATGGCGTCGAAGAGCCGGTTGAGGCGCTGGTCGGTCTCGGTGATGCGCTTGTGCAGTTCGGCCAGGTGCTCGCGGCGGCGCTCGGTGCGTTCCTGGCGGCGGTCGAGGACGCTGGCAAGGATGGTTTCCAGCCGCTCGGGTTGAAGCAGGCGATCTTCCAAGTGGCCCGCGACGAGTTGATCGAGCCGGTCCATCGGGATCGAGCGGCCCTCGCAGCCTGTCTTGCCTTGCCGGGCCTTGGTCGAACAGGTGTAGTAGCGATAGACGCCGCCGGCGCTGCCCTTGCCGGTGCGCAAGGTCATCGCACCCCCGCATTTGGCGCAGAAGCAGATGCCGGTAAGAAGGGTGGGGCCGCTGGTAACGCGGGCCGGCGTCATTCGGGGATCGCGGGCCTTAAGGCGGGCCTGTATCAAGTTGAAGGTCTCGCGGTCGATCAGCGGCGGGCAGGCCATGACCGCCACCTCGCTCTCGGGCTTCTTCTCTCGGCTCTTGAAGGATCGCTTATTGAACCTGTGCTCGCCGATATAGGTCGTGCGGGTGAGAATCTGATGGATCGAAGCCAGCCCCCAGCGCCCGCCGTCGCGCGTGAAGATGCGGTGTTCGTTGAGATAGCAGGTGATCGCTTTGACGCCCATCGCTCCCTTCACACCGTCGCCCTCAAGGAACAGACGGTAGATCAGCCGCACCGTGTCGGCGTGCAGCGGGTCGATCTCCAGCTTCTTCTTGGTCTTCGATCCCCGCTGCTCGGCGGCGACGATCCGGTATCCAATCGGCGGCAAGGCCCCGTTCCAGAAGCCCTGACGGGCGTTCTCGTTCATCGCCCGCAAGACGTGCTTGGCGTTCTCCTTCGACTGGTATTCGTCGAAGAGGGCCATGATCTGCCGCATCATGACGTGCATGGGATCGTCGCCCATCTCCTGGGTGATGGAGACGAGCTTGACGCCGTTCTTTGCGAGCTTGCGGACGTAGAACTCCATGTCGAAGGCGTCGCGGAAGAAGCGGCTGAACGAGTGGACGATCACCACGTCGAAGGGCGCGGGCTTCGATATGCCCGCCTCGATCATACGCTGGAACTCGGGGCGACGGTCATTGGTGGCGGTTGCGCCGGGCTCGACAAAGGTCTCGACCAACTCATAGCCGCGTGAAGCGCACCACGCTTCGCCCTGTCGCTTCTGGTCGGGGATGGAGACATCGTGCTCAGCCTGCCGCGCCGTCGAGACGCGCAGATAGAGGGCGGCGCGCAACGGCATGGTCATGGCGTCTGTCTCCTTCTCACCTCATCGGCACGGCCCGAACAGATCATCGAAGAGATCGCCGAACCACGCCTCGAACACATCCACCTCGGCCTCGGTGACGGGAATATGCTCGGGCCAGTCGTCGGTGACGGTCCAGGTCGTAAGGTCGTGCTTCGGCGGCCGGCCGGGAAACGGCCAAGGATAGCCGAGCAACGCTTCAAGCTGCTCGGATGCGGTCGGTGGGCGTTCCTTGCGAAGTCTGGCCATTGGTCCAGAATCGCTGAACGAGGCCGTTGAAAGAATATCCTTTTTCTACGCTGGAAGCCTCCGCGCGCCGTGGCGCAAAAATACTTGCACGCGGCGGCGCGGTGCGGAAACGGCGTAAGGGCGGAGGCGGTCGTCATGGCGATACCAGGCTCAACGCCGTCGCCACCGGCAAATAGAGGGTATGCGGCCGCCGAAGCAAAGGTGTGAAGCCGAAGGCGGTGTAGAAGGCCGCTGCACCGTCGTCGATGGCATCCGCGAAGATAGCGTGTGCTCCGATGGGTGCGGTCGCCACGGTCTTGATGGCGTCGAACAGCAAGGCTTCGCCAAGCCCCAGCCCGGCAAAATCGCTATGCCGCCCAAGCCAGCCGATCAGCACGGCCGGAACTGTCGGATAGCGCGGCAACTTCTTCGCCAGCGGCTCGGGAACCTCGTTCAAGGGCACGTTGCTGGACGAAAGGGTGTAGAAGCCAGCCACCCTATCCGTCGCGATCTCCCTGGCGACGAAACAGGTGGCGTATTTGCGCTTCACGTCCTGCGAGACGGTCTCGCGGAAGTAGCTGTCGATCCGGTCGTTGCCGCAGGTGAAATCCGCCCGCTTGTGCGCCTTCGCCAGCGGCTCGATGGCGAAGCGGACACTCACCGGCGTTCGATCAGCTCGGCATGACGCTTCGCGGCGCGGATCAGCCGCTCATTCGGCTTGGGCGGATTGATCAGCGCCTCGGCGAAGCGGATTTGATCCTCGCGCGCAAGGCGCATGATCTCGGCGTCCTCGACGACGCGCCTTGCGTCCTCGCCGGCGGTGGCGATCAGATAGCCGGTCAGGGTCAGGCCGCGCAGACGGGCGGCGCGCTGCATCTGGTCATAGACCTGGACCGGAATACGCGCCTCCAATCGGGCGGTCTCGGCTTCAATTTGGGGCTTGGGCATTGGGGGCCTCCTTTAGCTCAATCATATACGGCAAAATGCCGTATCGTTCAAGCCGCTTCATGCTCCTCCTTGATTGTCTCCTTCGTAGGCATTGGAGTGCTTCCACACTCCCAATCATCCTTACCTGCATGGGGAGCCGCTGCCGGGCTGGGGACAGCCGGTCAAGGCCGAAGCCGCGCAGCGGTGGCGCGTCCGCGCCAGCCTTGAGGGGCTGGCGCCGGTCCGGCCCAATCATGACATGCAGGCAAGGCCGTTGGGTCGGTCTCATAATCCCAACCCGATTTGTCGCTTGCGGCTGAACTCCCATTCGATGCCGCCGTCATCGCGGCGGACTCCGCTGATGTAGTGGTCGAGGCGCTTTTCCAGGACGGGCTGCCAGGGCACGAGCTGAAAGCCGAGACCATCCTCGATCATGGCGAAGCGCCCGCTGGCGAGAGTGGCGACGCCAGCCAGCCGGCCGCTCACATATTCACCAGGGCCGGACGGGGTGTAGGTCAGCCCGCGTTCGGCGGCCATCTCCTTGCCGACACGCTCGACCTCCTGACGCTCCAGGACGGCGATAGAGCGGCGCGGGATGCTGATAAAGCCGTCCTTGGCTGTGGCGTGTCCCATCTCCACCAGCCTTTGCGCGCGCCGGTCGAGCGCGGCGTTCACCTCCCGGCCGAAACCGGCATCGGTGGTAGGCAGATGGTCCTTCGCGACAAGCTCCCGGTCGAGCCAGGTGGCTCCGTCGCTCCCGACTTGCCGGCCGAGATCGAGCGTGGACAGGGTGCGGATCGCAAAGTCCTTGGGCCGGGTCGGGGCGTCATAGACCATTCCTCGCTCGGCGATGTCATCGGGGATTTTCCAATGGTCAGAGTCGATGCGCTCGACATGACCGGCGCGACGCAAGGCTTCCAATCGCCGGACATGTGAGCGGATAAAGGCGTCCGGGTCGCCGTGACGCTGCTCGATGATGTCTCGTGTCGCTTCCAGGTGCAGGCTCGGCCGATAGATGCCCCCATTGGCTTCCGCCGCGATCTGGATGTTGACATCCGCCGGCCTGGGTTCGGCCTTGGTCGGCGCCGGGTCGAGCGCGACGATATGGCCGCGCCTGATCTCGGCCAGGTGGGAGCTGTCCGCCGTCTCGACATAGTGGGTGCGGCCGTCCACCCCGTCGATGACGAGGTGCAGCCGGTCGCCCAGCTCGTCGCCCGCCAGCCCCTTGGCGAGCACACGGCCGACGATCCGCTCGGCGATCTGCTTGCCGTGCGCGGCGTATTGGGCGGGGCCGCGCTCATCGGCGAGGCCGTGGTCGGCGAGGGCCCGGTGCATGGTCTTGATGATGTCGCCGCGCTCGCCCATCTCGCGCAAGGTCGGCTCCGCCTTAGCGGAGATGGACCAGCGGCCCACCTCCACCTCAGTCGCCAGCCCCATGCTCTCCAGCTTGCGGGCGCGGGCGATCAGCAGCGCCCGGTTCTGGCGCGCCGTTTCCAGCATGTCCCGGTCGGGCCGCAGGTCGGCGGCGAACTCGTTATTCGCCTGCTGGTCCGCGATCAGTAGTCGATCGAGACGGGTGAAGCGCTCGGCGTCCACCTCGCGCTCCAACTGGCGGCTGACTTCTTGCTCGGTCTGCCGTCCCAGTTCCAGGGTGACGATCTCGCTGGCCCGCTCGCGGATGCCGTGAGCGATGTAGTCGCCGGCGATGTTGAGGATGCGGCCGTCGTCCATGACGCCGCGCACCAGGATATGGGTGTGCGGATGGCCGGTGTTGTGGTGATCGACCGCGATCCAGTCGAGCTTGGAGCCGAGGTCGGCCTCCATCGCCTTCATCAGATCGCGGGTGGTCTCCCGCAGGTCGGTCAGCTCGACGCTTTCCTCGGCGGAGACGATGAAGCGGAACTGGTGGCGGTCGTCGCGGCCCCGGTCGAGGAAGGCGCGGCCGTCCTCCGCGTCGCGCTCGGCGGAATAGACTTGCCCCTTCTCGCCGTCGCGGTTGACACCATCGCGCTCCAGATAGCGCAGGTGGGCGTCCACCGCCTTGGTGCTGGCGAAGCGGCGACCGCGCGCTGCGCCACGCTGAGGGTTGAGCTTCACGATCCGCGCCTTCACCGTGACGCGCCGCGCGCGGGTGCGCACGCCGTTGGCATCCCGGCTCCACGCATTCCGTCCCTTCAAGGCGACGGCCGTTGCCACGCCCCGGCCGCGCGCATTGAACCGCCCGCTTCCCTTCCCGGCCGAGCCCAGCCGATTGGGGTCGCCGCCGGCGCGGCGGATGGCCTGATGCACCTCCGCCAGGAAGGTCTTCGGGCGCGGCCGAACCGCCCGCACGGACCGAACGCCGGAGCGGTCGCGGACCCGGCCGGGACGGATGCGAAAACGGTTTTCGTCGGTCGCCATGACGTGACGATTGGAAGATCAAACCGCCGACACAAGGTCGAAAATGAAGGCGTAGTGCCGTGGCGTAAAAATACTTGCTACAGCGTAGAAAAGGCGGAACCGCACATGGCGCACATTGCGCCCGCCACCCCAAACAGCATTGAAAACACGAGGAAAATTAGCTTCCGTGGCACCGGCGCACCTCGCCGGATCGGCGAACCGTCGCCAGAAAACAATGTGCAGACAAACACTTAGGAACGAAGTTCCGGCAGCGAGGAATCTCGCTTTATCTTGCCATCCTCACTACGGACCGAATTGCTGGTCCCATCACTTCGCGTCGTGTAGCCTGAGAAAACCTAATGGCCGCAAGGAGACGCGCGGAGGAACCCGGGCCGACGATCTCACTCGCTGCAAACGATCTGAGCGTTCGATGTCCGGCGACTGTTGGAATTCGGACGGACGACGGATGGTCGAAGCCCTTGATAACTGCCGCGTGGCGGCAGCCGACGATGCAACAGGAATCTTCCGCGTGCTTGCGGAAGTGGCGCCTGAGATCCCGCTGCTGATTGATACCAGCGAGCGTCGGGAGGGCGTCTCCAGAATCATCGACGAATGCGTCGCGACTGGTGAGTCGTGGGTGGCAACAGGCAGCCGCGGTGTCGTCGCGGGGTTCATTTTGGCCGAGCCGGACGAGATGGAGAGGTTTCACCGTGACAATCAGGCGCTCCATCTGCGCTACGCCGGCGTCTCGAACGCCTGCCGCCGGCAAGGCATCTTCCGCGCATTGATCCAGCAGGTTATGAATCGGGGCGTACCGCTAACCGCTACCGTTAAAGCAGCGAACCAGTGTCAGATGGCGGCACTCCTCCAGCGTGTCGGCTTCCAACGATGGTCCGGTGATCCGCAGATCGAAGAACATTTCAGATGGCAGCCGAGATGATTCTGGCGCGTGCCGAAGCCGTCAAAAGCTTGACAACGTGGCCAGCAAACGGAGTGCAGGAAAGTGACCGAGGTAGAGATTTCGAAGCTTGAGATCGCAAGCGAATATCTCGATGCCGCTATAGGATTTTTTCTGGCGGGAACAAACTATTTCTGCGCCATCCATCTGTCAGCGGCGGCAGAGGAACTGTTTGGCGCGCATCTTCCCGAAGATCAACGCATCTTTACGTTGGCCTGGAAAGCTGAGAAGGCGCTGATGTCCGAAGCGGGACCGATCCCGTCGGATGCGGTAGCACGCAAGAGTGTCAACGAATGGAAGAATGACGTGAAGCACATGAACGACGGAACCTCTCCGACAATCAGGGTCGATCCTGCATTCGCGGCCGAGCATCACATCGAGCAGGCTCTGATCAATTTCTACAAGTTGAACTTGCGGAAGTCGGCTGCAGTCTGGAGGTTCGAGGACCACCAAAATCGTGAAGTCCGAGCGATGGCCGCGAGCATTTCTCCGTGAGTTCGTCGTCCTTCCTGCAAAGCTCTCCGGAGGCGTAGATGGGGCTGTTTGACAAGCTATTCGGCCGCAGAGCGAGCCCCGAAGCCGAGCAAGTCAAGGCAATAATGAGGAAGGCGTGGGAGAATTCTGGAAAACCGCAAGGAGCTTACAAAGCGGCGACGACCGGCGCCGAAATTCGTGACCGAATTCTTTGCTGTCATTGAGGAGGTTGAAGCCAAGCTCGGCAGCCCAGCGATCGGCATAGCAAGCGCCGAGGGCGTGCTGATGGTTCACCCAAAATTGGAGGAGGAACTGCGCAAACAGCCTGACGCAGATGTTCTCGAAGTTGCGCTTACACATTGCTTCATAACGACGGATGGGCGGCGAAGATTGAATGAGTCGTGGCCGTCACAGGTTGTGCGGTATCGAGGGAAGGCCAATTCCGACGAAACGTTGCGCGAAAAGAGCGGTCTGCTTGCCGCATATGTGGTGAACAATCTCGATGCCGCTGAAATGGCGGAATCTGAAACATCCGACGAACAAGATTGCATCGTTCGCGTCGAGGAAGCTGCGATCTGGTACAGGGTCTTAGACGAGCTCGCATTTTGTTTTGTTCGCGGGCAACGCGACATATTCATGGATTTCCTACAGGACGACCTGGCGCTCAATCTGGCCCTGCTCGGAAGTTCGCCAGACCTGATCGATCAGACAATGGCAGCAAGATCGCGGGAGTACGCCGAATATCGCCAGTGGGTGCCGGCCGAAAACGCGGGCGCGAAGGGGACGCTGCTTTGGGAGGCGGCGAAGCATGTTGGGGAGCCGATCGGCCTGAACGCGCACCCTGTCTTCCTGCTGCAATTCGGAACTCGGCTTCTTGAGAGGCTTAACGACGCGTTGGTTGGCGATTTGCTCGTCGGAAGGGAGACTTCTTGATCTCGGTCGCGTGGGCAACAGCAAGGCGGGAACTGGCAATCACCCTCCCTCCGCCCCAACGTTCGGCTCTGCCGGTCGAAAACCCATTGCAGCGAGAAAGCGACGCTGAACCAGACCGATTTGCGAGGCCTTTCCCAACGGAGTTAGCTCCATGAGCGCAGTGGGTAGGATCAGCACCCACTGTACGATCATCGGCCCAAGGAAAGGCCAGACAAGCGCCACCAAAGCTATTGGCGTGTCACCTCGTTGCCATATGAAATAAGCCATCGCTGGAGCGGATATGAACTTCAACAGCACGAAGAGCGGACCTATGTCGGCAAGGCTCGGTGCAACCCAAAACGGGACAATTACTGCACGCCATGCAAACGCAACTATGACTACCGCACCGATCACAACGGGCCAGCGATAAAAGTAGAGGAGAATCGGCACAACGGGTTGGCTGAGGAATAGAGGCCAGCCAATCCATTCGACAGCCCGAAGCCACGACCACCGAACATTTTCGTCATTTGAATGCTCAGTCGGATTCCACACCTCGGTCCCCCTGCCCGCTGCGACCACGCGAAGCATAGCAGGAAGAGCAATCTTTGCCTACCCAAGCGGCCCTTCGCCGGTGCAACTTAGAGGGCTATGGCGTAGACGTAGTTCTCATCATCGCCTATCGCAGCGCGCCAACCTCCTCAAGGTTGGATCGTTAATCCAGATCCGCCGCGCCGCTGATTTGTCGGAAAATTTCAGTTGCGGATTCATTGGACCGTAAATCGTCCAGAAAATTTGAGCCGCTTAGTGTGGTCGCGTGTCATTGCTGATGCGCAGATCGAGCGGGTTTGCGGTGATCGTGAACAGTCTTATCAGCCACGGCTTGGTGCGTGCCGGCCTTGATCACCCTTCATGAAGTCGTCCAAAAACTCCGAGACTGGATCGACGCCGGTTATCAGCAAATGATCACGAGCGCGCGTGCAGGCGACGTAAAGCAGATGCCGCTCGGTATCATACACTTCCTCAAGGTCGGCATCGTCGGCAACGCTCTCGATTCGTTCTTGAAGTGGAATGACTTCATCGTCGCAAGCCATGACGACGACTGATCGAAATTCCAAGCCCTTGGCGAAGTGCATCGTGCTAATGGCGACTGAGCCGTCTTCGACCTCGATCTTGTCGCTGAGTTCAATGGAACGGGCTCCGGCGATCTTAAGCGCAGCCCTTGCCCGCTTGATCTCGGCGTCGGAGCGCACGAAGACGCCGATCTCATGTGGCTGGCATCCTTCTTCTAGGTACCCCTTCGGTGTGGGCCGCCTTGTCGGTTTGAAGTTCGGGTCTGATGCTGCGCAGCTAGAGACGTCTTTAGCAGCGGTGTTAGGCCTACTGCATGGCCCAGATGACCTTGATGAGCGGC
>Ga0116231_10010516_pt1 | contig 14853 bp, 17 predicted proteins | sample S1TSphgellanicum_2_FD_89695 | JGI IMG/M metagenome (GOLD analysis project Ga0116231, IMG submission 89695) | Host-associated microbial communities from peat moss isolated from Minnesota, USA - S1T2_Fd - Sphagnum magellanicum MG | ecosystem: Host-associated > Plants > Peat moss > Unclassified...
AAGAATTATTTAATAAAAAAAGGGCCCCCAAAAAAAAAAAAAAAAAAAAAACCTTCGAACCCATCTGTCTTCTTCCGAGTGCACGAGTGTCTTCCGAGTGTGTGAGTGCTTCGGTGGGAAAAAAGAATTGGGGGAAAAAAACCCACAAAATTGATTTTAATTAAATTTTTTTTTTGGGGGTTGGGGAAAAAAACCCACAAAATTTAATTAAAGCCAACTTATATACTTAGTCACCTATCCCACCTAAGAAGAAAAAAAAGGCGAAAAAAAAAAGGAAAAAAAAAAGGTTGTTTTTGGACAAATGTCAGTTGTTGGGGTTGGAATCGACAGGCCAGAAACTAGGGCATGTGACATGTCGGATTGTACGGACTTGGGTCATGCTGTGATGGCAGACACGTGGGATTAGAGGACCTGAATGAGAATGGGTTTTTCCGCTGCTTCGGCTCCGGGTGTGGGTCTCTTCTGTTGTTTCTCTCTTCCGTTTGCTACCGTCGTAGCCTCAGAGCTTTTGTCCATTGTTTCTATGGCGGCCCAGGATCGGGTGGCTCGCGGGTGACGTGCTCTAGTTCATAGTGAGGAAGAAGATCTTTCGATCGATTCAATTTTGAAGCAATTTGAGCAAGTGTGCAGGATCTGGTAAGGTTCAGAAGAAGAGAGTGTGTTTTGTTTCTCTTTGAGGTTGCGGATCAGCGATCCTTTCTCCTTGAAGATTGTGGAAGGATTTTTTTCATCGCCATTTTTTCATCGTTTGTCTCCAGAAAAGTTCTTGTGCTCAGTCAGGCTTCGATAACGGACCGTTTGTAAATCGGATCATCATCATCATCATCATCATCATCTGAAGAAATTGCGAATGACAAAGAGCGGAGAAGGCAACGACGGGACGAAGTTTTAGGTCTAGAGATAATCAATCCGGTTCAGACACACACAGAGTTTGAAGGCTGTGGAATGTTCTTCAGAAGACGATATGGTGTAGTGGAGATGGTTTGCCGAGAATTCGATATGATGAGAGCTTTCTGTTATATATTCTGAGCAATTCTGCTCAAGGAGAGCACCTGCGATGAGCGAGCTTTAGAGAGACATACGCACACATGGCCAAGTGCAACGAGGAAGAGAGGAACATAGGGCACAGAGAAAGGGACTTAATAAGAAGGACTATGGAGTGGAGAGCAATGAGAAGGGAAGATGAGTTAGACAGGACGAGGCGGAAGTAGAAGATTATATGGCCTCTTTGTATAGGGAAGGAAGGAGGAGGAAACAGCAGCTCCAAAAATGAACGGGGATCACAGCTCACAGAGACCTGCCTCAGCTGCTTCAAGGATGCACGATCGCAGCAAAGGTGATCTAGGAGGAGGTATCAGGCAAAGCAACACTTCCAGGCTTCCAAACCCTAAACCAGGAAGTCCTTTGAAGTTTGGGCGAGGAAAGAGACTGGGACATACTACTTCCAGGAACTTCCCATGCTCAACTGCACTTCTATTGGTGCTCTGCTTGTTGGTAGTCCTCATCACCATTTACAGCAGCGAGGTCATTAGCCCAGCCTTCAGAGGTCAGCTCTTCCATCTTCCAATTAGACTCCTGTGGTTGTCCAATTTTGAAGCTTCTTGGACAAGTGCTTGGAGCAAGGGTTAGAGGAATGGGGGGCATATGGACTGAAGGAGTTGTCAATGGAAGGCATTTTTGTGAGATTGGTAGATTGCTGAAAGCTGCTGTCTTAGGGACATATTTCTCAACAAGCTTCAACAATGTAGCATCTATTGCCAGCCTACTTATTGAAGCCGATGCTCCAAGTCATGTTATCAACCTAATAGATCCACACTAGTATTGCTTTGGGCAATACCTTTGAATCACAATATTGCCTATTTTATTGAAAGAAGAGACTTTGGCAATAGAACTGGACAGTTTCCAGTACCCATTTGGATCTGGTTCTGTGTCTTGCCACTCTAAGTTCATGACCTCTTGTTGGTGAAACAGGTGAACTAGGCTCTTCTAAGTTGGATGGCTTTCTCAATAACCTGGTGAGGTTCCTACTTCCTACTTCTGAATGTATAGTTTCTGGTGTGGTAGTTAGTTCTTTTGGTTTAGTCAGTTGTTCTCTGAAGAAGCAGGTCTGCACATTGCTGTCCCAAATGCAGTTGGAATCAGCACATCAATGCACATTGGCACTAGATATGAGCTAATATGTGGGGCATTGTGCACTGACAATGAGCTTATATGAGGCCAACTTGTATTGTACCAGTAGATTTTTTATCATGCTTTGCTTAAAGGAGGAGTAGAATCTAAAGGGAGATGTGGGATTTTGTTATTGTTTTGTTAGGATCACATGGGCCATTTGAAGCCAAATATCAGAAGGCGCAATAAATTGTTATCACCTGCGCTGATACAAGGTATGCAGCAGCCTATGATTATACAAGGTCCTGGTGGCAGTTCCACTCTGGTGCTGGTAGTTATATTCATGTTTTCAAGTTGTCCAGGCAGATTAGTGCTTGACAACATATGTGGACTGTGACTTGCCAGGTGTTGACCATAACAATGATCCCAAAGATTTGTCCAGTGCTGGTGGAGGAGATCAAGTAGACAAGGTGCAGGACATAGCTGGGAAGATTAGTATGGGTCTAATTCCTGGTAAGGAGCTGCAAAGAACAGATCAAATGAAGAGGGAGCGAAGTGCAGGGTTGTACAATGAGCAAGGGCGCTCTGAGCTGGTGGAATATGAAGCCAAGTTAGAGAAGCAAGATAGTCAGGACACATCTAAGCAAGAGGAAATTGCTGAAAGTCAAGGAGTGACAGATGCTTTGGATCACAAGGTGGAAGCTGACAATGATGAGTATGATGATGATGGAGGTGAAGAGGAACTGGAGGAACACCAAGGTAAAAGTACTGACCAACAGGATGATGGTGAGGAAGTACAAAGTAATGATGCAGAGTCCATGCGTGATGGTAACAGTCATGTTTTAGAATGGGATTCTGACACCAAAAGTGCTGGTGCCATCTTAACACAAGACAAGGAAAGCATGATTGGGGTGGGCCTTGGTGAAAATGCTAGTTCTTACCAGGATCAGCAATGGAGGCAAGTTGAGATTGAGCAGAAAATTGTGCAGAAGCCACCAAAACCAAAAAGAAAATCCAGGCGTAAAGCAAGTATGTGCCTGCTGTTTTGCTGAACAACCCTCTTGATTAGATGTTTGAGTTTCTTGGGAAATTCTTTTCAAGACCGATGCTTGCCTGGGTTTGGTTGATTGTTGTTGGAAAGAATGCCGGAAATGTTCAACTAAAAAGCTTAGTTGGCTTGTTATTTTATTGGTGTGTACTTTCACACGGCAGCCTGGAACACAGAGTTGGATCTTGCTTCTATCTGACTCCGAGTTTTCATTCTTGCATATGCACTGGAGAATTTACACATCCATCTGTTATGTGCAAGTTGCAGCTTTCAGTATTATACACACATTTTTCTTGTGGCTGACTTGATGTATTGTTGGGTTTTGGAAGCTGCACCATGTTCCATAGATTTCAAGACCACAACAGAGGCGCTTGAGGAACCTGTAGGCAACAAAAAGTTTGCAAACTTTTCACTGAGCTATATCCAGATGGAGGAGAGGCCTGTGGAAGCCATGGACTGGGAGCCAAGGTTTGCTGGTCACCAAACTCTTGAAGAAAGAGAAGAGACATTCCATGTCAAAGATCAGACAGTTCACTGTGGGTTTGTGCAGGCACCAGAAGTATATCCTCCAACTGGGTTTGAGCTGAGTGATGCTGACACAGAGTTCCTCCAAACATGCCATATTGCAGTCTCTTCCTGCATCTTTGGTAACTGGGATCATCTCCGAGCTCCAACCAATAAGAAGGTAAGTTCTAAGGAGAGGTCATAAGAATGTTGTTGTTTCAGCATCAGAAGAATCTAGTGATAGCCAGGTTCTCCATTACTATGTTAAGAGATAATAAACCTGAAGTCTCTCTGGATGCTGGGGTTTGCAGATGTCAGACTACTCAAAGAAGAACATCTGTTTTGTGATGTTTGTGGACCAACCAAGCCTAGATGCCATTCTCCAGGAGGAAGAGATAAAACCTAGTGTAAATGGGAGTCTTGGATTATGGAGAATTGTTTTGATCAAGAACTTGCCCTATCTTGATGGCCGGCGTAATGGGAAAGTGCCTAAGTTTCTAACACACAGGTTGTTTCCGAATGCCAGGTTGGTCTACAACTCAAACCAAAAGAACAGTACATCTTGACTGGATTCCAACGTTTAAGTGAGATCAAGTTCTGTTGAAGAGTTGTAGGTTTACAGTTCTTCATTTCTTGAGGTTGTGCTGCAGCATGCAACCTTGATTTGGGTGTATATGAGGCTGACCGGTTTTGGAGTGGAAGGCTGGTAAATTAGATTTCTTATCTCAACCAGTTGCCAATTTGAGAACTTTTTAGTCATACAACTGCCAAAGGTGCAATTGAATAAGGTGGTTTATGACTTATATACTTTGTTTTCTATTTGGTAATTAACTTGTAATTCTGCTGCTCTAACTGGGGTGGTGTTACAGGTACTCAATATGGCTGGACAGTAAACTTCGCCTTGATAGTGATCCCCTTTTGATTCTGGAATACTTTTTGTGGCGAGGAAAGCATGAGTATGCAATTTCCAATCATTATGACCGGCACTGTGTTTGGGAGGAAGTGGCACAAAACAAGCGCCTGAACAAGTTCAACCACACCATTATTGACCAGCAGTTTCAATTCTATCAGGAGGATGGCCTGACACGCTTCAACGAATCAGACCCTCATCGTTTGCTACCAAGTCGTGAGTGGGACTGCTCTCCCTTCCTTGGCATTTTTGTACACTTGGAATGCCATGACAAATCCAAACCTCTTTTTACTTAAGCTGATTGGGAGAGTTATGACTGAAGTATGGTGTACTGACAGATGTGCCCGAAGGATCATTCATCGTGAGGGCTCATACCCCTATGGCCAATCTTTTCTCGTGTCTCTGGTTCAATGAAGTGGATCGATTCACACCTCGTGACCAGCTTAGCTTCGCATACACCTTTCTAAAATTTGTCCGCACCAATCCATCTGTGCAATTTCGTCTCAACATGTTCAAGGTACTTGAGCTGCACATTGTGGGGATGATTTCCTTCTCCACTGAATGCTGCGGAACATTGTCAGTCTTGTCCCACACTGGATCATACTATGATGTTTGTTTTGTCACACAAGCATATCAGTAAAATGTTGCATGAACCTTTACATGTTGGAGCTTGACAAAGGTCAAAATTCAAACCAATTGGGAAACCCATTTGCATGGCAATCTTCTTCAATCCCAAAAGATAGGCACTTTAGTAAAACATGTGAAGCTTGTCATTCTTTTATTGTCAATGCTTATTGATTTTGACTTGATTGGTGTCTTTGCAGGACTGCGAGCGGAAGGCCATTGCTAAGTTATATCATCACAGACAGGATGAGCGTCCTGGTAAAGGTCATGCTTGACCATGTCTGGGTGCTATTGATTAATTTTTTGATAGCGTCCTTGATTGTAGAAGTAGTAGCATGGTCTTAATGTCCCTGGGCATTCACTTAGTTATGACTGCTGTAAACACAGTCCTTCCATATGTGGCAGCTGCAGTCATCACTGAATTATGTATAGCAATTTTCATCAGAATCACTACCCACCTGCCCATTAGACCATCGGACTTAGATCCCTCCAGTTGATTGATAATCTCCTGGGTTTTCCTCAATTGAAGGACTTCCCCAGCAGCCATTTTGGAGAAAGGAGACTCTTCATGTTAAGAAAGTTAGGATGCAATTTGAAGTTAGTGATGCAAGAATTCATTGATTTTGTGTCCATTCTTTTGCTGTGATGGTGATCACAGAAGACAATGTGACCTCCTGTGGTTTTTGTTGTGAAGCCACTATTCATGATACTTTCATGAGGAAGGGAGCAAAAGTTCCTGGTTTTGGTAAGAACCTAAACAAATAGGCTAGTAACAACTTGTAGGTCATAAATGCAGTCTTGTGCTTGAAGAGTTGTTGCTCCACCATGGATTTCCAAATCAGGTGAATGTGTGAGTCTCTGCCAACAACTCACACAGCTTGACATGATGATACTCATGCCACCACCTTTAACAACTGCAAGATGAATCTGTTGATGCGGATCTTGTTCAGATTTTCAACCCATAAGATGAATTTGTTGAGGTGGAATCTTGTTCAGACCTTCAGCCTAGAAGATGAATCTTCTGATGTGGAATCTTGTTCAGATCATCAACCTGGAAGATGGCATCTGTTGGTGTGGATCTTGTTCAGATCTTCAATCTATAAGATGAATCTTTCAATGTGGAATCTTGTTCAGATCTTCAACCCGTAAGACGAATCTGTTGATGTGGAATCTTGTTCAGACCTTCAACCTGGATCTTATTTCAGATCAAGGAATTTCTTTTTGGTTTCTTTGCAGAAAATTACTAATCTGACTACCAACAAGAGTCTTTATTGCAGAAAGATTCCATTGATGTTGTTCTCAAGTGCTTGTAAAACCAAGAAAAGGAAATTTTGGTTGGGTAGGAATTTATGAGGATGGGGGTTAAAACAAGAAGTTATTAATAAAAGGGGTTGGCTCTGTCCCGGATGAAAAAAACAGTTTAAGTTAACACATTCATCCACTATGATGTTGACTCCACCTTTAGTTAAGGCAAGACGCGGGGTTTCGGTTTTCCGTTTTTTCTGGTCGGCAAAACGGGGACAGTCCGAGACGGCCACCGGATGAAACCGGTCGATATATAGCTGTTGGCGGGCTCCGTGACCTGTCGGACCGGTCACCTAGGGTCAGAAACTAACCCTGGTCGAGTTTAGGAGAGTCTTGTGATGCGCCTTCGACTCTCTCGAGGTTTTGTTCTTTTCTTCTTCCTCTGACACTTCCGACTGTTGTGTGTTGTTCTCTGCTGTGCATTGCGTGTTTCCGTTGGCACTCCTCGCCATCTCTCTCTCTCCTCTTTCACATTTCTCCGATTCGTGTTCATTGCTTCTCGCATTACTTTCCCCAAAGTGCCAGTCGATTCTTCTCCCACCATTTTTTGATTTTTTTTTTTTTGTTTTTTTTTTTTTTTTTTTTTTTTTTTTTTTTTGTTTTTTTTTTTTTTCTTTTTTTTTTTTTTTTTTTTCCTTTAGGTCCCCCCGGGGCGTGACGTTTTCTCTTTTGTTTCTTCTCCCTCCTTTTTTTGATTTTTTTTTTTTTGTTTATTTTTTTGTTTATTTTTTCCTTCCTTCGCGTCTTTTGTTGGTCACGTTTCAAGAAGTTGTTCTTCCCTCAAGGCCCCCCCGGGGCGTGAAGCTCTCTCTCTCGTGTCGAATCCTTAAGAGTGCTTGTTTTTTCCTTCTTCCTTGTGTTTTTTTCTTCATCAACTGCAATCCCTCGTGATTCGTACAAGCTCATAGCGGCTCGAATCCTCGGGATCTTTCCATTGCGTTGTTGTGGCTTCATGCATTTGAAGCTTCTTGCAAGAAGAGGAGGTGGGCAATAGGGTTTGAAAGCATCACCTGGTTTTGGGTTCCTTCTCTTTCGATCTTTTGGTTTGAACCATCGGGTTGGTTCCAGCCCCCTTGGCTACGACCTAATATCTCTTCAGATGCTATTTATTTTGGACATTTGCAACGGAAACGTCGTCGTTCTTGGGGATCACATTGTTTGGAAGCCGTAAAGATCGCTGCATCTCCAAGTTCTGATCAATGTGCTGCAGCAAATTGTGAAGACTCGTGAGCTGGTGTGTTTACAGCGATTCAGCAGCTGCCGTGCCAGTTGTGCGGTGGATCAACAGCAGCTTCTGTAGAGAGCCTCCATTGAAGAGTTTCAAGCCCTTTCGGTGTGCTTCATTATGGTATGTTCGCTGAAACGCAAGTTTTACCCATTGCCATCATCACGCGATGATGCCAATGCTGCTGTCCATTTGCAGATCAGAGGTTCCATGAAGGACTGTTCCATGATGAAGCCATCACAAGGCTTTATATCACAGTCCAAGTGCAGAAGAATGTGTTTTGTGGGTAGCTCAACAAACACATTCTTCTGCACAACCAGAAATCATGTACTGGCTTTTGTCACAGCAGGTGGTATTTCATGATGCTCCTAATCAAGTGCAGAAGAGTGTGTTTGGAGCATCTGTGATCATGAGGGTTCTTCCCTGGGAGCTAGGGTAGTAGTTGCAGCTTAAACTACAGAAGAACTATGATGTTGGTGGAAGAATTACCTGTGACATTCTTTGGGCCTTGTTGAAATCTTTCAATGCTTATGGTTCTTGTGTATCTTGGGCTCCTTGGATCCTAAACAAAGCATCAAGAGAGAAAGAGTAGCAGCAGTAACACAAGTAATTAATGGTAGTTTGTAAGACCTAGTCTATTGTGCATCCACAGATTCTGGTTACATTTTCTGAGCATGAAAGATAATCAGAGAGGAGAGGGAAATAGTTTGCATATATGTTTATCTAACCATTTGAGAAGAGTTGCCTGCTGCACAATTGAGCCCAATACCTGACCTGCATAGGGTATTTGGGCACTGATCCCTTTGTGTTCATCCGTCATCAACAGGCAACCAACGAGAATCTAGTTTTGCCCCCAAAAGTCATCAAGGATCTTGCAAGAGAACTGAAGAACCTAGATGAGAGCCCTCCTGAAGACATTGCAGTGTTTGTGAATGAGGATAACTTCTCCAACATTACTGCTGATATTGAGGGACCACGTAGGCTTGCTTCTGCCTCCCTTATTTCTGTTGTTATGGTTCTCCTGATACAAGATTAAACTTCTAGGTTTGATTAGCCATGATGTTGATAGTTTTGCAGGTTGAAGTCAGAGATTATGCAGATTATCAAGAAAGTGGTAGAGGATCTGATGGTTGTTATCTGTTAATGTGCTGGTGTTTGGAACAGATGGGACACCATATGAAGGTGGTGTATTTAGAATGAAGCTGATTTTGAGCCATGACTTCCCCCAGACTCCTCCCAAAGGTGCAGATCTTACTTCTTTGTGACTATGTATTCTCTAGTTTTGGCTTTTGCTGTTATGATACTATTGATTTCTTTTATTTGTTATGTCTGATGTGCTAGACAACATCATGACTGAAGTCTTCCTGTTGCAGTCACTCTTGTGATGTTAGATTCAGTTTGCTAAAACTGACACAAGAGTCACAGCAAAGTGTTATCATGGAGTTTCTCTAAAATCTCATAGATCTGTCTAGCTCTGGATTCCATGCTTGAGATGGCATGTTTGTCCCTTTCCACCAGTTGATATTGTATCAATGAGAATCAATGAATTCTATATATCAAGAAGTTCAACATATTCTAGGGATTCAACGAGCCAGATTTTATTAGCAACTTGATTTTGGTAGCTCCTGTGACTTGGTGGCTGCAGGTTACTTTGTTACTCGAATCTTCCACCCAAACATTGCAAAGAATGGTGAGATTTGTGTCAACACCCTGAAGAAAGATTGGAAGCCCACCCTTGGCCTGCGTCATGTTCTTCTGGTAATGTCCATGCATCTAGATTGTGTGATACTGCATGACTCTGTTACTTCAGTTTGGTTGCTCCACAAACCTTCCTTCTTTTTCTGTGAAATACCATGTCCACCTTGTTGTGTTTTGCAATTGTACACTGATATGGAGGTGGATGATCTAGTTTGATAACATAAGTCTGCATGATTTGACCTTCCCATTTTTGCAGCATATTCATTCCTAAGAGGGTATCTTTCTTCCATTTGAACTTATTTCATTCTTTTGTCATTGTTTCCAACTGCTCAACCTAGATGTCTAAAGCTTGGAGTATATCCTCTATGATCTTTTGGTGTGGCTTGTTAGCTCACCAACTCATGCATGCAGGTGATCAGGTGTTTGCTGATTGAACCTTTTCCTGAGTCTGCACTTAACGAGGAGGCAGGTAAGATGTTGATGGAAGATTACGATGGTTATGCCAAGCATGCAAGGTAAAGCCTTACCCAGATGGTGTGTTGTAAAGATTCTTGGCTGGCCTTTATTTATGTAGCTCTGTTATCAAAGGAGCAGTGGGTTTTGATGATGTGTTGTTTTTCTACCAATGAGAAATTATTCTCCTGTTTCAATTGGGTTTTGATACCTACTTACATATCTGGTAGTTTTAATTTTGAACTGTTGGGACAGGCTTATGACCAGCATACATGCAATGAAGCCAAAGCCCAAGAGTGAAAAGGTGGCAATAGCAGAATCAACAAGTGTCAATGCATCGACAACCAACTCAGAAGTACACACCCCCCTCATGCACAATTCTGCTAACAAGGACAACTGCCTGGATAGTGGATTTAGTCTTGGGGCCACTGATGCTGTAGCTGCCTGCAATTCTCCTAGTGCGAAGAAACCAAAGGGGGAGCTTGGATCTGCCAAGGTGTTTGTAGACAAGAAGAAAATGGATGTTAGAAAGAAGAGCTTGAAAAGGTTGTAGAATGGACCATGATATATAGTTTCCTCCTTTCCCTCATTATAATCTTGTCAATATGTAGGGTAGTGTCCAGCAGGTGGTTAGCTCCAGCAGGTGTCTCTATCCACAATTGATTGTAGCCCTGTATCACCACTGCAGGTCTCAATTAGGAGTCTTATTTGTCCATATCAATGATTGCTAAGCGGTGTAGGGAGTCCAAGGAGAGGGATTGATCAAATCTGACTTGGGTCTTAGAATAGAGTTGCTTTTGTAAGCATTTCTCTCTGGGTACAAATCTGCATCACTTAGCAGGATCGCCAAAAAGAAAATTCTCTTCTGGACCATTTTGGCATTGTTTCTTACTCTTGCCTTTTACTGCACAGATTACTGAAGGCAGGAAACATTGTCAACAAGCTTGTCATGCAATGAACCATACATTGAGAAGCTCAATGTATGGTTCATCCTTAACCCATGTGTTGTTTTTGAGGCTGTTGCACATCAGACTGCTATTTGCATGGGCAAGTATTACAGGCTATTTGACAATTTTCACGAGGGCACTTGGCTCTCTCCAAGAAAGGGGATTCACATCATGATTGACATTTACTTTCCTTGAGTGAGGTGAAATTGAGGTCAGTTTCCACATGAACTGCACAGAGTTCTTTTGCTGATTGCATTCTTAAGGTCAGGAGAGGCTTTTTACATGCTGGTCGGTGGCATAGTCACCATATTGGTTTGAAATTGTTTTTTTTTTATTGAGACCATGGTGCCATGAGGTGATTCTTCTCTTTGCAAGCTACCAGTGTCCTGATACAGGTCAAAATTTTATCAAACTTTGGACTTTTTGGGGCTTCAATTGAACATCAGGATGAGATTCACTCAACTGGACCAGCATCAAAGATTTATGCACATGATTCCTTTATTGGAAGATGAAAACACTTTCCACGGATTTCCATTCTATCGCTAAACTCTGAGCCCAAGAATATCATTACAGTTCAGAGTTATCTAGTTTTGGTACTGAAGAAGTTTTGAATCTCTGTCTGGAAGCACAAAGCTGAAGTTGTGAAATCCATCCCTCTCTGTCCATTGTATCAAGAGGTAGAATTTCTCGATAAAATGCTAAAAACTGAGGACTGTATGAATCCAGAACTTGAGAAGTTATGTCCAATATCTCTGGCCTTTGAGGAGGATCTGCAAGCCAACAACTTTCAAACAGACTCCTCAAATGTTTGCTAAAATATGGAGAAAGCTCTGGCCTTCCTAAGAGAACCAAATTGTACCCTTTGAACACATACCTTCAAAGGCAGTGAGTATATTCTCATGACAGTGTACTATGGAGCTGTCTTTTGTGTGAATGTCAGGGGTTTTCTTCCAAGGCTTGCAACACTTCTGATGCCCTCCAAAATCATGTGCCTCTGCACCCACATAGTTCTCATATTCCCCTATCATGATGCTAAGGAAGAGATATGGAGATATCATTTCTGCCAAAGCTTCATTATCTTCATTGGTTACCATTGCCCTGCATTTGTCAACAAGGATATTCAATGCCTTGAGATCTCTGTGGAACCATCCCCTTGCATCCAGTTTCTTCATTCCCCTTGCGATGGGCAACATAATGTACAGTTTGAGGAAATCATCTGAGGGGTGACTTGACAAAGTCAATGAAATTTCTTCAATCCCCTCTCACCAAAACTATTGATGCTGCAGTCAACTTTCATAAAGTCCATCAAATCCTTATGTCATGAACAATTCAATTGAGGATCATCAGGCCAGTTCTTCACCATGGTGATGATGCAGTCTAAATTATCCACCTGCAACCTACAACATTTTAAAGTTGTTAGCACACCAGAAGACTAAACACTCATTCAATTTCAATCTGTGACCTCGGGAATCCCAAAATTTGTTTGGCAAGGAAACCAACATTATCTCCAATGTAGACACCCAACACTTTGGAGATACATGCTACTTCTTTGATCAGCAGCTAAACTACTTGCCTCATTACCTTTTGTAGTTGCCTCCATAATTGTGACACATCAACTTGACTTGGTTTGAACCTAGTTGGAAAGAAATGCATCCTATGAGTATTTCATAGCAAATTATCATGTAGATGTAAACATTAACTTGAGGAGTGAACATTGGTTTCACTCCATCTCTCAAAGCTTGCAATACATTTGGTGCCCTCCAAAACCTTGTGCCAACCATGCCTTCAACGCTCTTCTACTCCCCCTATTTTGATGCTTATAACTTTGAGGAGATCTAGAGATATGATTTCCACCAAAACCTCTCTCCAAGGGTTACCATCTTCTCACTCACTCTCCCCATAATAATATTGGAAGCTTTCATATCTCTATGCAATAATCCACTCACATGTAATTTCATCAGCCCTTGTGTAATCAACAACACGACATACAGATTGTCCAAATTTTTCAAGGGATTGTCAATCCTAGTTCCAACATGAATGATAAGCCCATCAAATTTCTTAAACCCCCTACCATCCATTCCATGATGATTAATAGTACAATGATTTGGATGCTAACACTGGACAAATACATGATCCCACTTATGGATCAACAAATAATCCTAATGTCGTCACCTTTGGGGTTTAAGGTGTAGGGTTTAGGGCAACACATGAACTTGACCTAGTTTGAACCTTTTAACAACCACATGCTTAGAATTGCAACGTCCACATAGCCAAATGCACATATGCCTAACCTCGCCTTTTGGTATCTCCTTTCCAATTTCAAGTTCAAATGGTTCTATGTATTAACTTACCCCTTGAAAAAAGAACCCTTGTCATTCTCCACTACAAATCTTCAAATAAATTTTGTTGCATATTCACCATAGTCAAGGAAGAAATCTGAGTATAAAACATCACAAATTATGTTGAATGGAAGGTCTCACCACTAATCCAAGACCGCAACAAAATCCCATCCAATTGTCATTATCAAGCAAGACTAAATTTGTAGCTTTATCCACAATGTTTAACCAAGCTCTAACATCTCTATTAAAAAATTTCAAAGTAGCATGCATACACATAAACATACCCCAAAAAAATCCACACATGAAAATGAAACAAGTCAAAAAATGATGTAACTGATGAAAATGAAAACTCCATAGCTCTAATCAAAAAAACAAAACTAATGTAGAATCAAACAATGTATCCTCAAAGCATGAAAAAATACACACATTGGAAAATTAATACTCATTCACTACTTAGTTGATAGGTAAAAAGATAATTGTACAAAAGTTTCAACAACTATCACTCATTGAAAGTCAAACTTATTCATTGGAAATCAACTAATGGGTTTTCTAGCAAAAATGCAAATAAACAATTTAACAAGTCAAGGAAATGAGCCGAGGTCCACTAGTATTGTACCTTGGAACTTGATTAAAGAAACAACCAAGTTCATTATGGGAGTAATCATAATCAAATGAGCCAATGGTGACATAGGATTCAACCACAAATTGGCTCTTTTTTAACATTTTGACTTTTTCATAGAAATGAACCTTTGAAAGATTTATTTTGCAATTTTTTTTAAAATATTTAAAATTCCTCCAATAAATTATGTTACTTGTGTTAACTCTTTTTGAATAAATATGAATTTTTTAAAAGTGTACAAATATGCCAAATTCTACATTTTTTTGAAAAATGATCAAAATTTCTAATCATGTTAAAATATAATAATTATTTTGAACTTTAGTTTTTGTATCATAAGTCACAACTTTGTTCATATGTCATACACATTAGACCCATTTACATTTAGCAAATTACTTTTGAAATTTGAACATTCTAAAATTATATTTTGAATTTCAAAAAAATTCAAGTATCACAATTGAGTGTTTTCATATGTGGATAGTAGATTATAATCATTTCATTTTTTTTTCCCATCAAAATTTCTTTACTAAAAGAGTTTTTAACCTAATGTTTTATAAAACTAATTTTGGGGGTTGAAGTTCAAAAGTTCATTACTAAAACGAAAACTCAATTTATTAAATTAAATTATTATTTTTAATTTTTCAACACTCATATAAATCATTTAGCACAAATTTATTTGATCAACATGACATTAAATGACATTAAATAAATATGTTGAAAACATTGACAATTTTTTAATCATCTAACATGGTTATTGGTTCGATTGACTGTGATTGCACCCTTATGGCTTATCTATTGATTGATGCATTATGGCTAAAGTAAACACCAACTAACACCTTGTTCAAACATCATCACATTTTTTCTAACTGATCAACTAAACAAAGATCGAACACAAATGATAAAAATATTGATGCATTTTGGCCAATGTTTTTGGTTTTTCATTTTTTCTACATAAGGTGTATGGATACGAAGCATGTTATGTTCTCCCCCCCCCCCCCCCCCCCCCAAAAAAACTTTTTAAGATTTTTTTTTTTTGCCCCCCCCTGGTTTTGCACAAAACCCTTTACTTTAATTG
>Ga0116231_10010517_pt1 | contig 14853 bp, 7 predicted proteins | sample S1TSphgellanicum_2_FD_89695 | JGI IMG/M metagenome (GOLD analysis project Ga0116231, IMG submission 89695) | Host-associated microbial communities from peat moss isolated from Minnesota, USA - S1T2_Fd - Sphagnum magellanicum MG | ecosystem: Host-associated > Plants > Peat moss > Unclassified...
CGATTGGGGTGCGCGGCAGGTCCAAAAACAGGCGGATGAGGCGGATGCTTTCGGTGATTTCGGCGAGGCGGATGCGGATGCGCGCGGCGACGTCGCCCTCGGTTTCCACCGGGATGGCGAGTTCGACGGTGTTGTAGGGGGCGTAGCCAGGGTCCTGCCGCGCGTCGGTCTGGCGGCCGGAGGCGCGGCCGGTAAAGCCGCCGGCGGCGTATTTTTGCGCGAGGTGTGTAGAAATGTGGCCGGTGCCGACCAGGCGGTCCTGCAGGCTGGCGTAGTCCTCGAACACGCGGGTGAGGGAGGGCAATTCCATTTCCAGGGCGTCGAGCGCGCGTTGGATGGCGTCGGGGCCGGCTGGAAAAATGTCGGCGGCGATGCCGCCGGGGATGACCATGTCCATCATCAGCCGGTGGCCGAAGGCGGTTTGCGCGGCGGCGCAGAATGATTCGCGGTGCCAGGCGAAGCGCGCGTCCAGAAACGCGAAGCCGGCGTCACCGGCGATGGCGCCGATGTCGGCGGAGTGGTTGGCGAGTCGTTCCAATTCCGCCATGATCGCGCGCAGGAAAATGGCGCGTTCGGGGATTTCTAGGCGCAGCGCCGATTCCGCGGCGTGAGCGAAGGCGAGGCTGTGCGCGACGGTGGCGTCCCCCGACACGCGGGCGGCGAAACGGGCGGCGAGGCGCGGCGATTTGCCGCGGATGAGGCCGAGCGTGCCTTTATGGGAATAACCAAGCCGGGCTTCCAGCTTGAGGATTTTTTCGCCGATGACGGAGAAGCGGAAATGGCCGGGTTCGATGATGCCGGCATGGATGGGGCCGACGGCGATCTGGTGCACGCCTTCTTCGTGCGGCGTGGCGAATTCCGGCCAGGGGGCTGTGCCGTCGGGGGCGCGGAAATGTTCGATGGCGGTGGCGGTGTGCTGCGCGCCCTGGGCGTCGTGGCCGTTCAGGTCTTTGGCCAGACGCTCGAACCAGCCGGCGCCGGGATGTTTTACGGAGAGCGCGGGGTAGGCGCCGCCGGCGAGCGGCACGGCGAGAAGCTCGCCTTTGAAAAGGGCGTAGGCATAAGACTCATCCGTCCATAGCGCGATGAATTCGCCTTCGAAATTCGACCAGGTTTCGGCGGAACAGAAATTCATTGCAGGCCCATTGCGATGTTGCTGAGTGCGGCGAACAAAAGCGGCGGCATGGCGAAGGCGAGCGTGACGACCAGCGCCAGATGCAGATACACGAACCCCAGCAGCCGCCCCGCCTTGGCCGGCCGGGTGTTTTGGGGCGGCGGCGCGAAGCCCAGCGGGCCGGCCTGGCGGATGATGGCGATGGCGCAGAGCAGCAGCCCGGCGCCGAGCGGCAAAGAGAGAATCGGCACGCGCTGGATGGTCTGGCTGATGATCAGAAACTCGGTGGCGAACAGCCCGGAGGGCGGCAGGCCGGTGAGGAAAAACACGCACCCCACCAGCAGCCAGGCCAAGAATTTGTTGCTGGCCATCATGCCGCGCAGGTGGGAAAAACCGTATTGGTGGGGCCCGGCGCCGCCGCGCATGGCCGCGGCGCGCGTCAGCGCCTGGAAAAGCGCGGATTTGACGAGGCTGTGCAAAATCATGTGCAGCAGGCCGGCGAAAATGGCCACCGGGCCGCCGACGCCGAAGGCGAACACCGCGATGCCGGAATTTTCGATGGAGGAGAATCCGAAAAACCGCCGCGCGTCCCGCCGCCGCCACAGGCTGAAGGCGACCAGAAGCAGCGAGGCCAGACCTAGCGAATCCAGAAACGGCCCGGGCCGCAGGGCGCCGCCATGCGCCAGGAAATTGGCCTGCATGAGGTGCCGAAAGCGCAGCAGCGCCAGCAAGGCGACGTTCAGCATTAGCCCGCTCAAGGTCGCCGTGAGGGGAATCGGACCCTCGGCATACGCATCCGGCAGCCAGCCATGCAGCGGCACCAGGGCGGACTTGGTGCCATAGCCGAACAGGAGAAAGACGAATGCCAGCGTCATCAGCGAGCCGTCCAGATGCGCGGCGTTCACTTCCAGCGCGATAAAGCTCATGGCCTTCAGGCCCGGGCCAAGCACAGGCTGCGCCGCCAGATAAGTCAGCATCGTGCCGAACAAAGCCAGCGCGATGCCTACTCCGCCCAGCACGAAATATTTCCACCCCGCTTCAAGCGCCGTCGCGGTGCGCGGCAGGGACACGCCCAATGTGGCCGAAATCGTAGCACCTTCCACCGCCACCCACAGCATGCCGATGTTGTCGGCGTAGAGCCCGAGAATCGTCGTGCCCAGCATCACCTGGCACATCGCGTGGTACACCCGCCAGCGCCGCACGCTCATGCGCGAAAATTCAGAGCGGACGAAGCCGATGTTGGTTAACGATGTGGACAGCGCGACAAAACTCGTCAGCGCGCCGAAAATCATGCCGAGCTGATCGGCGTGGATCAGCCCGCCGCCGGGACTTTTGAACACGCCGAAGGTGAGCGCAAACACCACGAAACACAGCCCAACATTGGCGAACGCGCCGTGCATGGGCTTGCCAAAAAATCCGATGAAGGGCGCCGCCAGCAGCGGCAAAAACGCCGCGGTGGGCGCGGCAAAGCCCAGCGCGACGAGTAAAAAATTCATCGGCCGCGCCTCTCGATTTCCTCGATCCCCGAGAGATCGAGCGTATCAAAATGCTCGCGGATGCGGAGTAAAAAAACGCCCACGACCATGAACGCCATTAACACCAGAAGGGCTACCGATAATTCCGCCACGAACGGCATGCCGGGCATGCCGATGGCCGCGAGCACCAACCCGTTCTCGGTTGATAAAAAGCCGATCACCTGGCTGACCGCATTCCGCCGCGTCGTCATCACCAGCAGGCCCAGCAGCACCACGGAGAGGGAAATCGCCAGGTCCTCGCGCGTCAGGCCCACCGAATTCATCGTCGTCGGCAGCACTACCAGTACCGCCACGCCAATCAGCCCGACGCCGAGAATCATGGAGAGTCCGACAGGCATCACGGTTTCCACCGCGCGAAAAAAATTGAAATTATGCACGATGCGGCGCAGCGCGATCGGCGCGATGCCGGCCTTGATCACCAGCGTGATCGCGGAGGTAAGGTACAGGTTGAATTCGTGCTGCGCATAGCCCTGCCAGGCCGCGGCGGCGGATAAAATCAGGGCTTCCGCTTGGTAGATGCTGATCATCGCCGCCAGGCGCCGCTGCGAGAGCAGCGAAAACGCGCAGAGCAGAACCAGCCCGCCCAGCAGATGCGCCAGCGGATAAATCATCCGCCGAGCCTCGCCGCGACGAACAGGAATACGCCCGATAGCAGCCCCAGCAGCAAAGCCACGCCCAAAAACTCGGGCACCCGAAAAACCCGCATTTTTGCCGTAGAAACTTCAAAAAACGGCAAAGCCACGGCGGCCCCGAAAATTCTTATAAGCCACAACACCATTCCCAGCGGCCAGGACAAAAAGTTGGCCGCGGTGCCCATGCCGAACGGGAAAAATATCGTCCCCACCAGCGTGAACCACAACGTCAGCCGCAGCATGGCCGTGTAGTGAAACAGCGCCAGATACCGGCCGGAATATTCCAGCAGCATCGCCTCATGCACCATGCCGAGCTCCAGATGTCCGGCGGGATTGTCCGCGGGAATGCGCCCCGTTTCGGTCAGCGCTACCGCCAGAATCGCGGCAAGTCCGAAGCCCAGGGACACCGAAACACCGATATGCCCGTCGCGAAACATCGTGGCGATGCCGTCAATTGACGACACATGGGCGACCAGCACGAAGGTCAGCACCAATAACAGCATCGCCGCTTCGGTGAACAGGCTGAACAGCGCATCCCGCCCGGCGCCGGCGCCGCCAAAGCCGAAACCGGTTTCCAGCCCCGCCAGCATCGTCGCCGCGCGCGCCAGCGCCAGCAGGCCGATGAAGGTGATCAGATCCGAGATTTTTTCCGTCGCCATGCCCAGCGCAAACCCCGGCACCAGGAGCGCGGCGGTGGCGGTGGCGGCAAGCGCCGCATACGGCCAGACGTGATAATAGTCGGTCGCGGTATCCGGCAAAACCGGGGTTTTGCGCAGCAGTTTTTGCAAGTCGCGGTAGGGCTGCCAAACCACCGGCCCCGGGCGGCCCAGCAGCCGTGCCCGCGTCTTGCCGACTACGCCCATCAGCAGCGGCGCCATTGCGAAGAGAATGGCGGCGTTCAGGACTGACACGATTAATCGTTGTGATTCCAGAACAACGCCGGTTATCGCTTGGCCCATCAGGAATGCGCCGGGGATGGAAGTGGTACGCCCCTATTTCGTGCCAGTTGCGAGAAAGATGGATTGCTTCGCAAGAGCTCGCAATGACGTGGAGGGGTAGGAGGGGATACGGCTCGGTCGAAGGAGCGCTGTTTGGTTTGTTTCACGTTCAACTGCCTTGCGCCAGACCGAGCGCGAGCAGAAACATCACCAGCACGGCGAACACAAACGCCAGCCGCTCGCGGATCGTCGCGCGACGCACGCGCTCCGCGGCGCGGGTAAAGAGCTGGTGCAGGCGGGCGAGCGGGGCCAGGACGAAAACGTCGCCTGGGTCAAGATGTTTTGGCCCCAGAATGGTGTAGCCGATGGCGCGGGCGATCGGCTCGGCCAAGCCGGTGGCGCTGGCCTGCGTCGCGGGGTTGCCGAAGGGCAGCCAGGGCGGGGGCTTGCCGAAGCCGCCTTGCCAGGCGGGCACCTCGCGCTCCCCGCGCGCGGCGAAAACGCGCATGAACCAATACGCCCCCGCCGCGCAGCCGGCCAGCAGCAGCGCCAGAGGAAACGGCGCGTAGGCTAATGGCTGCGGCACCGCACCCGGCACCAGCTCGGAAAATACCGGCTGCATCGCCGCCAGCAGCGCGCCGGGCAACAGCGCCACCGGCACGCACAGCACGGCCAAAAAACCCATGCCGGCCAGCACCGGCCAGCCCGCTTGCTCCGCCGCCGCGGCGCGCAGCGTGCGCGGGCGGCCCAAAAAACCGATCCCGACGATTCGCACCGCCGCGGCGAGCGCCATCGCAGCACTCAGCCCCAAAAGCGCCAGCAGCGCCTCGAACCCTATGCGCCCGAGAATCCCGCCGGTGCCGGCGGCGGCGAACACCGCGTGCAGCAGCAAGAATTCTGGCGCGAAGCCCGGCCCCAGCGGCAGCGCCGCCATGCCGGCGCAGCCGAAAATCATCAGCCCGCCCAGATGCGGCATGCCGCGGATCAGCCCGCCCAGCCAGTCCAGCGAGTTGGTGCCGGTGGCCTGCTTCACCGCGCCGGCCCCCAGAAACAGCAACGGCTTGAACAGCCCGTGCGCCACCGCCAGCAGCAGCGCGCCTTGGCAAGCGGTCACCGCCAGCGCGTTATCGCCGCCGGCCCGCGCCAGCAGCGCAATCCCCAGCCCCGTCGCGATCAGGCCCACATGCTCCACCGTCGAGCACGCCAGCACCACTTTCAGTTCCGTCTCAAGTACGGCTCGAAGGCTGCCGATCAACACGGACAGTCCGCCTGCGAAAATCAGCGCGATGCCCCACCACGGCCGCGCCTGCCCCGCCATCACCACGAATCCGTAACGTATAATGATATACAGCGCCACCTTCACCATACCGCCGGACATCAGCGCGGACACGCCGGCCGGCGGCGCCGGATGCGCCCGCGGCAGCCAGGCGTGCAGCGGCGCCAGCCCCGCCTTCGCCCCGGCGCCCAAAAGTATCAGCCCAAACGCCAGGCCCCCGGCCGGCAAAAACAGCGCCGGCACCAAACAAGCCCCGGCGAACATCGCCACGCCCGCATAAAGGGTCGCCGGCTTGCGGTCGCCGCGCAGCACCAGCAGCCAGGACGCGGCACTCATCAGCTCAAACCCAAAAACCAGCGTGAACGCGTCCGCCGCCACCACGGCCAGCACCATGCCGAGTACAAACACCCAGAACATCGCGCTCTTGCGGTCCTCCCCCAGCGCCACGGCGAGGACCTGCGGCGCCAGAATGGCCAGGAACAGCCAGGATAAGGGGTCCACCGCCAGATGCATGCCCTGGCCGGGTAGTCCGAACGGCAGCGTGAGTTCATGGTTCACTGGGCAGGGGTAGCAAAGCGCGCTCCGCGCCGGAAGGAAGAGGTTCTTTTTTGAAAAAAAGAACCAAAAAACTTTTGCTAGCTGGGGGCGTTTGGGCGGGGATTGCCTTTAAACGGCTCCAAAGTAGCCGTTTAAAGGCAATCCCCGCCCAAACGCCCCCAGCTAGCAAAAGTTTTTGCGCGCTTTTTTCAAAAAGCGCTTCTTACTTACTTTTCCTTATTCTGACGGGAACTGACTTGTAAGAAGGCGTCCCGCTCTTAGGATCGTGGTGGGAGAGGGGGACGAGGCCATTGGCCTCCGGGTAGTACGCGGCGGCGGAGCCCGGCGCGATGTCGTAGGCGATGGCCAAAAAGCCTTCCAACCGGGCGGCCGGCGCGTTGTCGAACGCGGTTTCAACCGTGACGGTGTCGCCGTGGGCCAGGCCGTTGGCGGTCAGGTCCGCGGCGTTCATGAACACCACGTCGCGCCGGCCGAACACGCCGCGGTAGCGGTCGTCCAGGCCGTAGATGGTGGTGTTGTACTGGTCGTGGCTGCGGATGGTGGTCAGGCGCAAGACTTTCGGCGCGGCGCTGGACACGTCCTCCTCCAGCCCGTCGAACACGATGAACTGGGCGCGGCCGGAGGGTGTCGTCCATTTGAGTTCGGTGGGCGGCAGCGGCAGGCGAAAGCCTCCGGGGATTTGGATGCGTTTGTTGAAATCCCGGAAATCCGGAAACACGCTTTCGATGGCGTCGCGGATGCGGCTGTAATCGGCCACCATCGCGCGCCAGTCCACTTTCGTGGCCGGCAGCGTGGCCAGCGCCATGCCGGCGATGATCGCGGGTTCGGAGCGCAGATTGGGCGACGCCGGCGGCAATTTGCCGCGGCTGGCGTGCACCATGGTCATGGAATCCTCGACCGTGATGGATTGCGGCCCGGTTTCCTGAATATCCCGCTCGGTGCGGCCGAGGCAGGGCAGAATGATGGCGTCCCGCCCAATGAGCAGGTGGGAGCGGTTGAGCTTGGTGCCGATATGCACGGCCAGGTCCAGCCGGCGCATGGCGGCGAAGCAGGCGACGGGGTCCGGCATCGCGACCGCCAGATTGCCGCCCAGGGCGATGAGGATTTTCGACCGGCCCTCCGCCATCGCCTGCATCGCGGCCACCGAATCGTGCCCATGCGCGGTGGGGGGCTTAAACCCAAAGGTTTTCTCGATCCCCGCCAGCAAGGCCGCGCCGGGTTTTTCGTTGATGCCCACCGTGCGGTCCCCCTGCACGTTGGAATGGCCGCGCAGCGGACAGATGCCGGCGCCCGGCTTGCCGAAATTGCCGCGCAGCAGCAGCAGATTGGCGATCTGCTGCACCGTCTCCGTGCCGCGCAGATGCTGCGTGATGCCCATGCCATACGGGATGATGGTGGCGTTGGATTTGGCGTAGGCCGCCGCCACCGCTTCCAGCGCCGTGCGCTTAAGGCCGCTCGCCGCCTCGATCGCCGCCCAAGACGCCGCCCGCAGATCCGCCTCCAGCGCCGCGAAACCCTCGGTATGCGCGGCGATGAAATCATGGTCGATCACGCCCGGCGCCGCGTCGTCCAGCGCCAGCAGCGCCTTCATGATGCCCTTCAGCGCCGCCGCGTCGCCGCCCACCTTCACCTGATAATACGACGACGCGATGCCGGTGGCGGAGAAGGTGGCCATTTCAACGGCATCTTGCGGGTCCGCGAAGCGTTCCAGCGCCCGTTCCTTCAGCGGATTGAACACGATGATCGGCGCCCCCCGCCGCGCCACCTCGTGCAGCGTGCCCATCATCCGCGGATGGTTGGTGCCCGGATTATGGCCCATCGAAATGATCAGCTCGGCGTGGTCGAAATCCTCCAGCGACACGGTGCCCTTGCCGATGCCGATGGACACCGGCAGCCCCTGGCTGGTCGCCTCGTGGCACATGTTCGAGCAATCCGGGAAATTATTGGTGCCGAATTCGCGCGCAAAAATCTGGAACAAAAACGCCGCCTCGTTGGACGCGCGGCCGGAGGTGTAAAATTCCGCCATGTTCGCATCCGGCAGCGCGCGCAGCGCGGCGCCGATGCGGGCGAACGCGTCGTCCCAGCTAATCTCGCGGTACTTGTCGGAAATGCGGTCATAGGCCAGCGGGTCGGTCAGCCGGCCGGCATCCTCCAGGTCGTGGTCCGTCCAGGTCAGCAATTCGCGCACCGTGTGGCGGCCGAAAAACTCCGGCGTCACGCGCTTTTTCGTCGCCTCCCACGTCACCGCCTTGGCGCCGTTCTCGCAGAACTGGAAGGTGGAAGTATGCTCCTTGTCCGGCCAGGCGCAGCCGGGGCAGTCGAACCCGTCGGGCTTGTTGGTGCGCAACAGAACGCCCGGGGCTTCCGAAAGCTCCATCTGCTCGCGCACCGCGCGCGCCGTGGCTTTGAGCGCGCCCCAGCCGCCGGCGGGGCCGGGATAGGGTTTTATGCCGGTGATATCGTGATCTGCTGGCATGGGGCTTCCTCAGGCAGAATGAAGACAAGGAAGTAGTTACTTTTTTTGAAAAAAAAGTAACCAAAAAAACTTTTGCGGGCGGGGTGTGGCACCTCCGGTGTCTCTTTAGCGCCCCCGGCGGGGGCGCTAAAGAGACACCGGAGGTGCCACACCCCGCCCGCAAAAGTTTTTTGCGCGCTTTTTTTCAAAAAAGCGCTTCTTTCTTGACCCCTCTCGCAATCCGGTGGAATCCACCCCCATGCAATTCCACCTCAACGGCTTCCGCCCCGGCGACCCCCATCTGCACGAACCCGCCCCCGCCTCGCCCGCCGGCATGCTCGACGTCCTCATCATCGGCTGCGGCCCCGCCGGCCTCACGCTAGCGGCGCAACTGGCGGCGTTTCCGGACATTCGCACCCGCATCGTGGAACAAAAATCCGGCCCGCTGAAACTCGGCCAGGCGGACGGCATCGCCTGCCGCACCATGGAAATGTTCCAGGCCTTCGGCTTCGCCGAGCGCGTGGCGAAGGAGGCGTACTGGGTCAACGAAACCACGTTCTGGAAACCCGACGCCGCGCGCCGCGACCACATCACCCGCGCGGACCGCATCCAGGACACCGAGGATGGGCTTTCGGAATTTCCCCACGTCATCATGAACCAGGCGCGCGTGCATGATTTTTATCTCGACATCATGCAAAAATCCCCCTCCCGCCTGGTACCGGACTATGACCGGAGGCTGCTGGATCTCGAGATCGGGCGGGATGCGGTGACGGCGCGGCTGGAACGCACCGATCCGGCGCATGAGAGCGAGGTGGAAACCATAAAGGCGCGCTTCGTCGTGGGCTGCGACGGCGCGCGCAGCGCGGTGCGCAAATCCCTCGGCCGCGCGCTGACCGGCGATTCCGCCAACCAGGCCTGGGGCGTGATGGACGTGCTGGCGGTCACCGATTTTCCCGATATCCGCCTGAAATCCGCGATCCATTCGGCGCGCGAGGGCAGCGTGCTCATCATCCCGCGCGAAGGCGGCTATCTGGTCCGGCTGTATATCGAGCTCGACAAGCTCGGCGAGTCCGAGCGCATCGCCAGCCGCAACATCGACGCCGCGCATCTCATCGCCGCGGCGCGGCGCATTCTGCACCCCTACACGCTGGAGGTGAAGGAGGTGGCGTGGTGGTCGGTGTACGAAATCGGCCAGCGCCTGTGCGACAAGTTCGACGACGTACCGGCGCGGGACGTGGCGGATCGCATCCCGCGCGTGTTCATCGCCGGCGACGCGTGCCACACCCACAGCCCGAAGGCCGGCCAGGGCATGAATGTTTCCATGCAGGACGCTTTTAATCTCGGCTGGAAGCTGGCCGCCGTCATTCGCGGCCAGGCCGCGCCCGAGATACTGCACAGCTATTCGGACGAACGCCAGGCCATCGCCGCGGAACTGATCGATTTCGACCGCGAATTCGCAAAAATGTTTTCGGCACCGCCGAAAGACCCGAACGACCCCGCGAGCACCGGCATCGACCCCGCCGAATTCCAGAAATATTTTATCATGCAGGGCCGTTTCACCGCCGGCACGGCGACGCGCTACCAGCCGTCGCTCATCACCGGGCCGCCCACGCACCAGCATCTTGCCGCCGGCCTGACCGTCGGCATGCGGTTTCATTCCGCGCCCGTTATTCGGGTGGCGGACGCCAAGCCGATGCATCTGGGGCACTGCGTGCAAGCCGACGGGCGCTGGCGCCTGTTTGCCTTCGCGGCCGCGGAGACGGCCTCGCTGCTGCGCCTCTGCGCGTTTCTGGAGACCGCGGAGTCGCCGCTGAAAAACCATACGCCGCCAGGCGCCGACGTCGATTCCGTGATCGACGTGCGGGCCATCTTCCAGCAACCCCATGCCAGCCTGGCGCTCGATGCCATGCCGGCGATTCTGTTACCCCAAAAAGGCCGTTACGGCCTGCGCGACTACGAAAAAATCTTCTGCCCCGACTTCAAAGCCGGCGACATTTTTGACCTGCGCGGGATCGACCGCGCCCAAGGCTGCGCCGTCATCGTCCGCCCGGACCAGTACGTCGCGCACATCCTGCCCCTCGAAGACCACGCCGGCCTCGCCGCGTTTTTCAGCGGTTTTCTACTGCCGGGTTTGAAGACCTGAGTTCAAGACAAGACATTGATCGGCGGATCGATGTGATTCGATCGGTATCGAGCCGATCTGCGATAATCTGCGCAATCTGCGGCTGAATCTTTCTGGAAACCCATGGGAACAGGCGCAAGATGCCGACACCAAACATTCATTATCCCCGGCTTGGGCGCCCCACGAGCCATGCCGAATGACGCCGCCCGTAATATTGCCTAAACAACAATCATGATCCCGGCGTCCTTCAGACTCCCGCCTTTATGCATGCTCGCCGCCGCCCTCGCGCTTGCCGCTTGCGCGCCAAAACCCCCCACCATCGCCATGATTCTGCCGCCGGCCCAGCCGCTCATCCAGCCGCAGCCGGTTGCCGCCGTCGCCCCGCAGAGCGGCCAGATCAGCCCCGCCGCCCTGCCGCCCCGGCCCGCGGCCATTTACGGCACGGCGCCCGCCGCAACGCCTACGGCGCCTGGCGCCACCGCCGGGCCAGGCGGCATCTCGCTGGATTTCGCCAATACCGACATCCACACCGTCGTGGACCAAATTCTTGGCACCATCCTGCACCAGAACTACACGATCGATCCCGCCGTGCAGGGCACCGCCACCCTGCGCACCGTCACCCCGCTCTCGCCCGCGGATATGATCCCCACGCTGCAAACCCTGCTGGGGCAGGACGGCGCGGTGCTGGTGCGCCAGGGCGGGCTGTACCGCGTGATGCCGTCACAATCGGCCGCCGCCTCCCCCAACCTCGCCACGGACGCAGCGCTGGGCGGCGCCGAGCTGGTGCCGCTGCACTACGCGCAGGCCGCGCCGCTGGCGCAGATGCTGCAGCCCTACATCACCGCCACCGCGCGCATCATCCCCGCCGCCGACCAGAACGCCATGATCGTCGAAGGCGACCCCGCCGGCCGCGACGCCCTGGTCTCCCTGATCGAGGCTTTCGACACCGACCAGCTCGCCGGCCAGTCCTACGAGATTTTTCCGGTCGCCGACGGCGACGCGCAGGATTTTGCCGCCGCCTTTTCCGCCGCGCTGAACAAATCATCCGACCCCAGCGAGTCCGGCCCGGTCACCGTGGTGCCGCTGGAACGCATGAACGCGATTCTGGTCATCGCGCATAGCGCCGACCTGCTGGCGGACGCGCAGCGCGCATACGCCGTGCTGACCGCGGCGGAGCGCGAAACGTTGCGAAGCTGGCACGTCTATTACCTGCATAACGGCGTGGCGAACGACGCCGCCTATTTTCTGCAGCAGGCCTTTACGCCGGACCACGTCACCGCCCAGCCCACCACGCCGGCCAACGGCCAGGTCCCCACCACGCTCGCCAACCAGAACAACGCCGCCGGCACGACGGGCGCCGCCGCCACCGCCACCCCCGCTACCGCCCCCGCCACCACCACCACCGCCGATTCAACCGGCACCACCGGCGCCGCCGGCACCGACCAGACCACCACGGACACGAACGCCAGCACGGACCAATCAACCACCTCCGGCGCCAGCAGCGTGCTCGCCCCGCTTTCCGCCGGCGCCGCCGCCAGCACGGCGGACGCGCTGCGCATCATCCCCGATACCGAAAACAACTCCCTGCTGATCTACGCCACCGCGGCGGAAAACGAGCGCATCGACGCCATGCTGGACCGCATCGACAGCGCGCCCGTCGAAGTGCGCATCGACGCCACCATCGCCGAGGTGGACCTGAACACCGCCCTGCAATACGGCACGCAATATTTCTTCAAATCCGGCGGCATCAACGCCGTGCTCTCCAACGGTGGCACCTCCTCGCTGGCCACCAACTTTCCCGGCTTCGTGCTCTCCGGCAACGGCGCGGACGCGGCGCCGCTGGCCATCTCGCTGCTGCAATCCGTCACCAAGGTGGACGTGCTGTCCTCGCCCGAGCTCATGGTGCTGGACGGCCAGGCCGCCTCGCTGCAGGTCGGCGACCTGGTGCCCTATCTGTCGCAGTCCTCGCAGGATACGCTCACCGCCGGCTCGCCCGTGGTCAATTCCATCGACTACCGCGAAACCGGCGTGATCCTGCAGATCACGCCGCATGTGGGCGATGCCGGCCTGGTCACGCTCGACGTCGCGCAGGAAGTCTCCGGCGTCGCGGGGCAGACCACCACCTCCGGCATCAACTCCCCCACTTTTACAGACCGCGCCGTCACCTCCCGCGTCGCGATCCAGGACGGGCAGACCGTCGGCCTGGCCGGCCTGATTTCCGATTCCGATTCCCGCCAGAACCAGGGCATTCCGTTCCTCAAAAACGTGCCTTTGCTGGGCGACGCGCTCTCCAGCCAGAACAACCAGCGCACCCGCACGGAATTATTGGTGCTCATCACACCCCACGTCATCCGCACGCAAAACGACGCCGCCACCCTCACCGCCGACCTGCGGGCCGCCTTGCCCAACGCCGCCGGTGTGGCGTCGTCGGAGGGGCAGTGAAGGGAAGAAAGAAGCGCTTTTTTGAAAAAAAGCGCGCAAAAAACTTTTGCGGGCGGGGTGTGGCGCCTTCGGTGTCTCTTTAACGGCCCCGTCGGGGCCGTAAAAGAGACACCGGAGGCGCCACGCCCCGCCCGCAAAAGTTTTTTTGGTTACTTTTTTTTCAAAAAAAGTAACTCCTTACCTCCTCCTCTCCTGCGCCACAATAATCGGCGCCGCCATCACCAGCGCCGCCACATTCCACGTCACGAAATCCAAATTCGCCTGCCCTTCCATCACCCCGTCCACCAGCGCCAGAATCGCCAAGACATTCGCCGCCAGCAAATCCTCCCATCGCAAATTCCTCGGTTTATCCTTGGTCCAGAACCGGAACACCGCGGCGATGACGGGCACGATGAACACCGCCATCGGCGCATCGCGGTAGCGCCCGTCGAACACCAGCATCGCCTGAAAAATCGCCGCGCCCGCCAGAAATAGAAACGACAGCGAATCATAATTGAACAGAAGTTTGCCGCGCCGGAGCGCCGCCAAAGTCGCCGCCGCGGAGATTTGGGCCGGTGGTTTTTCGCCGGCCAGCAGCGCATCGGCGCGCATCACCGCGACATACGCGAACACCGCCTGCAGCGGCAGATTCACCAGCGCATCCGCGAGCTGCCAGTGGTCATAAAGCTCCGGCAGCGTGCCGGCGCAGCCCAGCGCCCAGCCATTGCCCATCGCGAAACACGGCACCGCCATCCGCACATTTCGGAAACCCGTGCGCCAGAACAGCAAACTTCCCGCCACCGCCCCCAGAATCGCGTACCACCGCCAACTGACATGCTCCACCACCGCGCCGTTCAGCGGGAATTTCTGCTGCCGATCCGCGTTCCAAATTCCCCAATTCGCGCCCGCGACTCCTTCATCTTCATATTTCCAGGGCTGATCAAACGCCTCGATCAGATTGTAATCCACGCCCTCCTGCCCCGCGAGCGTCACGAATTCCCTTAAAAAAACCGCCTCATTCACGCGCGAGGGCGCCGCCGGCCCGCGCCACCGGCCGCGGCTTGGCCACCCCGTCTCCCCGATCGCGATCGTCTTACCGGGAAACATGGTTTTGAAACGATCGGTGGTGGATTTGATCGAGGAAATCGAAGTTTCCACATCCAGCGGCGTGTTTTCCCAATACGGCAGAAAATGGATCATCACCACATCCACATGCGGCGCAAGTTGCGCGCCGAACTGCGCCCAAAAATCCGTCACGTCCGCATAGGCCACCGGCTGTTTCACCTGGCCGCGCACATGGTCGATATCCGCGATCAAATCCTGCACCGACAGATCCCGGCGCAGCAAAACCTCGTTGCCCACGACCACGCGCGTCACAGTGCCCGGATATTTGTTAGCCTCCGCGATGCCGGCCGCCATCTCCCGCGCATTATCCGCCGGGTTCGAACTCAGCCATATCCCCAGCCAGATTTTTAGGCCCGCTTCTTGCGCCAGCGCCCCGATGTCAAAATTTCCCTCGATCGCCGAATATGTGCGGATACCCTTGGCCTGAGTCGCAATCAGCGCCAGGTCCCGCGCCACTTGCGCCGCCGTCGCCCCGCCGGTGCAATCCGCCGCGCCGTTCACCATCTTGCAACGTAATGTCGCGGGCGACTGGCCCGGCTGGAACGGCGCATAGGACACAGAATTGAATTTTTGCGCCGGCATGGTTACATCCCCGGCCTGCGGCTGATTCGGCGTTCCCCACAGTAAAAACCCCAACACACTCAGCACGGCGCAAGCCAGAATTCCACGTTTCATGC
>Ga0116231_10010519_pt1 | contig 14852 bp, 16 predicted proteins | sample S1TSphgellanicum_2_FD_89695 | JGI IMG/M metagenome (GOLD analysis project Ga0116231, IMG submission 89695) | Host-associated microbial communities from peat moss isolated from Minnesota, USA - S1T2_Fd - Sphagnum magellanicum MG | ecosystem: Host-associated > Plants > Peat moss > Unclassified...
AAAACAATTAGAGTTAGTTGTAAATGACAATTAGTTGCATATAGTTGCAAATGCATTGGTTGCATTTTGGGAGATTTCTTCTAGTGTTTCATGTATTTATAGTGCATCAATTTCTTGGAAATGATTTTTGAAATGTGTCTAGTGTATTTGCAATAAATAATTTATTGTAATTGGAAGTGATTTGTAATGTATTTCATGTATTTGTAATGCATCAATCTATTAGTATTGATCAACAATGTGTATGGTGTATTTATAATGCATATATTTATTGGAATTCAAATGTGGTAGTTAAAACCATTTAGAATTGAGCTTGAATTGTTGAAATGTCCTTGAATTACATCTTGTAGTTTGTATTATTTCAAGCACTATTAAACTTAGGAACATTACCCTACTCATCATCACTTATAATTTGTGTGTTTTGCAATGGTGAATCATTTCTTGATCCCTTTGAAGAATTAAGGAAAGCAATTGGTGGAAGCATTAAGGCTTGATCTTTTATGTGTGCATGGCACATAGTTGTGTTCAAATTCGACAACACATTAACCATGCTCTTGATTGTTTTGTGGACCTTCTTGTCTTTTGACTTGAAGCAGTACAGTTGTTCTTTGAAGATGTGGTTATGAAATTTGGAGTGGTGTTTATTGATATCAAGTTGAGTCACGTTGATCTTATCCATTACATCGACAAGAACCTTGTTAATTTTGTTAGTGGATTCAATTAATGATTAGAGAAAACATATTGTTGCACTTCCTTTTAACCCTAATATTTCTTGTTACAAGTTTTGATGGTGTGTCAACAAGAATGACAATAGGAGGCCACTAGTTGTTGTTGGGGAGTGGTTTTGTTGAATCTTGAAATAAGTTCACCACACTTTTGGCAAATAAATTCACCACACAATGCAAAACATTCATGGCAAAAGAATGTTTGCATTGTGTTCTTGAAATTCTTTACATTCTTGAAATTCTTCCACATTACCTTGTGACTACATGTTTTCATTCTCATATGGTGACTTTGACGTAAGTGGTATGTAAACAAACTATCATTTTCAGCATTCATGTCTATGGTATGTAACGAAACATTCACCATCTTTTCACCTTGAAATGCCTCAATCAATTCATAATGATTGGGGTGCCCCCTTTAAGTCCTAGGAATCCACTCCAAGGACTCCCAAAATTCACCTTTTTCTTCACTTTTCCCATGACCTGTCTTACACTTCACCTTTTTTTTTCATGTCAAATGAAATAATTTTGTTCAAGTCTTATATAGGCCTCTAAAATATCTACTATTTTCACATATGAAATGAAAATAGAAAAATTTATCAAATGTGGGCCATGTTCTATCAATGGTTCAAAATTCTTTGAAATTTGACATTTTGAAACCTTTTACATCGCAATAGGGCATTTGGTTACCACATCATCAAAAGTAGCACTATAGTCATAAGTTGCCATATTTGGATAATTAATTTTAGTCACAATAGTCAAATTGGACAATTTCACATGGGTGTCACATTTGCCATGTGTATAATATAATTGTTTGATAAAAAAAAAAAATTGTAGTAATAATAATACTAGGTGCAATCACAAAAACAAAATCCATTATCATTGAAATTAATCCTAAAAATTGTATAAATGGAAACAAATCATGTGAAAATTTATTGTGAAATGGAAATCTTTTCATGTATTATCATTTAATATGTATTGATAAAAATTGTAAAGTTTGAAGTATTTCAAAGAATTTTTGCATGTCCAAAAGGATTTTCTTAGCATTGTAATTAGTTTTAACAATCCTTTTGTAACACCAATTGACACAAGCTTTTTGAGGTTTTTGAAGCTAACTTTTTATGCTTTTAATGCATTATTATTTATCACCAATTTTGGTGCTTTTATACTCTTGTTTCAGAAATATACCCTTAATTTTTAATTTTTAATTTTAGACGGAATATAAAGTTGAATTTTTAATTTAACAATATTTTAAAATAATCATGATGATTTGGAAAATTAACTTGAACTTATTTTGACTTAACTTGTAATAAAGTTTTTGATTGAACCCTAACTTGAATTTTATTTAATAAAGTTAATTGGAATTTGATTAATTTAAAAGGAAGCAATTTTAATAAAAATATGGATAATGAACAAATTCGTCTAATGTTTCCTTAATAATCACACTATAAAAGGCTAAGGGTGTGGGTCATATTTGCAAGTTTACACCCTACTTAGCAGTCATGCTCATTGGTGATTTGCAATGTTCTATGTTTGCCAACAAATTGAGTGATTAACCCCAAGCCCTTATAGCAAAGGTCTAACATCATGGCAAACATGTTGTGAGATTTGATTTTTAAAAAAGGAACCATAAATGGAAGGAAAAGGTTTAGGACTTTTACCACTTATTTTTGCATTTGTTGCCAAAAGACTTGATGATTTCTATCAAAATCTTGGGTTTCATTGGAGTCAAGTGCCAAACAATCTAGTCACATTTGAAATACACATGTGAACTCGTAGTAGTGCCAATGACTTGTATGTCACAATGACATGTGTTTCTTTGATTGAAATTGAGGTCAAGCCAACACATACATTGTAATCATCTATGGCATATTGACAACATTTGGACACTACATGCCCTTGATAAGCCCCTACAAAAGGTGTTGACAACCCCAAATTTCATAGGACACAACAAAGGTTAATGCCAAAATTATGGTGGAAAAATTATTCCCTTTATCTTTGACATATGCAAGAACATGGGCATTAAACTTGTGTTTTGCAAGCACATCGTTCATCTATAAATCCCTGACATTTCTAAATGTGTTTGTGATCTCAAAAAATTCAATAGTTATAGAACAAGGATGCCACTTATCATTCAAAAAATAGACGACATGAACAAAAGAACAAATGACCTTAAACCTTACACCTTAACATCCAAAGATCAAAAGATATAGTGCAAATGTTACATGGCTGAAGGGATGGAAATACAAACCTTTCCTTGGTCCTTTTGACAATCCTAAACAAAAAATCATGTTCAAACTTTTGTTTGATGAAAAATTCAATTAAGGATTTTGCATTAGAACTGGTGTATTAGTTGAGATTTGGTGTGATAGGGACCAGCAATTTGGGAAATCTCAACGTGAAAAACAAACAAAACAAACAAATTACCTAAGTGGATAGATGATGCATGTATTGTATACATGTTGTTTATCTCTTTAGAAATTAGCAAATTAGAAAACAATAGTGATAATTTGATTTAATTTTACTTATTGGTTGGGTGAGACTCTCTCAAATAAGGTTGAGAACGATATTGCATGGTAGATTTTCTTAGTTCTTGGTGTATAGGGTTGTGAATGTTTTGGGTATGCCTAAACAAGGATTTTGTCTAGACAATTATTTTTGAAGATTTGGATAAGCTTGGGATTGGAATTAGATTAATGTTAGCTTTAGCATGAAAACAATATCATGATTTCATGTTTCTAAATAAACATATTCTATTATGTAAATGTAACAAATAAATGGAATCATGCAATGTCTAATTTATCAATGTTGACATATAATCCTTTGCAACAAAGTGATTTTATTTCATTTTGATTTGTTCTATGCCAAATTATGAGATATTTGGAGATTGCGACTAGACTTTGCAAGAGCTTTGTACAAAGTAAGCCCAAATTCATCAATGGAATTTTCTTTCTCATTAGTGACAATTTTGAAGTGGAGGGCATACAATACACAACTTTGCATAGCGCTTCTGTTTTGTTGCAAATTTTTCTATGAGATTCTCTCATGATAATTAAGCATCCATATTTGGGTGGACTTCAAAAGTAGATTCCAAATCAATACTTTTAACTGCATTGTCCACGAACCATGGTACAACATATTGTTCTAAATTCAACAACATTATTCATCAGGAGGTATTCAAGAGTTAGCTTTTGAGAAATAATCATTCACTAAGCAGTTCACAATATTCAATGGCTGTGCCCTTTATGAGTTGTCTTGTAATTCCTTGATTCCAATAGTAGTACTCCATGAACTCCCTAATCACCAAATTTGCCTAAGTATTGATGTTGAAAACATTTAACTTGATTTAACTATTTGGTTTCCATTTCTTTACACTATAGAAAGTTTGGAAAACAACAGGTTTTCTAATCTCATGAAAAAGAGCACCCCACATGTCCTAACTGAAATTGTTAGTAAAATGATTTTACGTTTTTGGCCACAGGAAAGGAGGGGTCATAAGAATGGGTAATGAAAAAAGTGCACAAAGTAGTCTTCATATCCAGGGTTATATTTAGGGTGGACTTGATGGTGGCAGGAAAACTTGAATACCAAACAAAGATTATTTTCATTTGCTCAGCACAAATATAAGCAAACATTCACAATCATGTTTGTGAAAACAAACATGGCAAGTGCTTGTAAACATAACATGAGCTTTGCTACAAATTGCAAAACCCAGCTTACTTGCTGAAGAGTACAGTGATGCAAACTCTCCCATCTAGAGAAATAGAAGTGATAATACCAAAAATGCAGAACTCTGTCAAGGAGCTCCAAACTTTGAATCCTTCAATTTTCCTTGCACCTGCAACCAAGAGATGGCCATCATCAACTCCCTACATCCTCCACTTTCTCACTACCACAACTGAAATTCTGTCCTGACAAAACATAATGTCTTGCCTAACCCTCCTCCAATAGCCTGTAAAGCATCAAATTCCAAATCACAAAACAGAACATTAGTTTTCATGAACAGAAATCTCTCTGCAACTCTTTTGTCCACTGAAAGTAGCAAAACACAAATGCAAAGGAAAAATCCAGAGCAAGGACACATACCTATGCACAGATTAGGCAGAGCCAATAATAATGTTGTTGATGGGGATAAAAAGAAGCTTCACAAAGAATCCAATAAAGCCCATCACCACACAGCCTACACCTGTTCTGAACGCAACCTTGGAAAACTCTGCAAACAAGCACCCAAACCCATCCCCAAGCAGAACCAAATGAAAACCCAAACAGCGAGGTCATCTAACAAGTGCCAAAGGAGAGCAGAGACTTGCACTACTCACGGCAACAATCATAAGAGTAGGTCTTGCACTCTGGTCAGTTTTATCCACTCTGCAATCAAGCTGCTGCAAAACTTTGAACTTGCATTATGAGTGTGGTTTTGTGCAAACCACCTCCCTGACAGAGCAACTACACCTCTCAGTGTACTCACCGTTCCTGCCCGATTGAATGGTGCTATACCTGAAAGAACTATATGAATTTGCCAAAGGAAAGCAGAGATCTGCACTACTCATAGGCTTCATACACATGTGGACAACATCATAAATAAGAGTAGGTCTTGCACTCTGGTCAGTTTCCTTCACTTTTCAATCAAGCTGCCACAAAACTTAGCGCTTGGATTGTGAGTGTAATTTTATGCAAACCACCACCATCCTGATAGAGCAACTAAACCTCTCCATCCATGTGCACATGGTCCCTGCAATATCCGCTTTTGCTTGGCTGCTTGCTGTGTGCTATTCCCTCCATGGCCGACATGGATACCTTGTTCTACAGGCAGGTGGCCACATGTGGGGAGACATAGATAACATCCAGGTTGCAACAAGCGGGATTTTAAAGCAAAAACACAAGCAAGCTTCCCGTGAGAACCAGCCAACAAGGATATTATCGGCTGTCTTCTGACAGATCTGGAGGAAGGCGAACTGCACAGACTAGATTCAGCGCTCTGTCGGTCGGTCGGTCGGATGTTCGTCGTTCTGAAACCTCTATGCGCAGTGACGGATCTACTGCATTACAGAGAGCCAATATTGCAGCGGAGTAGCAAGGACAAAACTGGATGTTGGCTAGTGAGTTGGGGTGTGTGTCTAGGGATCTGAGAAGGATCGCAAAGAAGGGGTCCAGGCGAACAACATACCTTTGCGGTCAGGCTTGTGGCATCGGTTTACAAGACGCACACTGTCCTTTGCAAACTCCTTGATAGGGTTCACGACTGAGTCAACCGCCTCCATGGCTCCTCCTCCTCCTCCTCCTCCTTCTTCTTCGGCTTTCTCTCTACTCCACAACTCACGACGCACAAAACCCCCTCCCTTTCGCAACACCACCGATACACCACCAAAAAAAACCCGCCGAAACAAAAACAGAGAATGGAAGAGAAGCACAGAAATAGCAGGAATACAGACACAACGCAAGACGATACAAGTTTGCAACTGCAGATGCGGCCAACGAAACTGCAGATCTAATGAAGTTTGAGAGGTGCAAAGCTTCAGAAGAAGAAGAGGAAGAAGAATGCATCTTGGGTGTTTGGAAAGAAAACGCGTTTGTTTTTTTCTGCCCTTGACTTGTAGAACGCCACCTTTTCTTCATTTCCGGGCAGTACTGGAGCAAGCCTGGCTCCGGTCTGCAAGTACTAAACAGGTGCAACGAATTAAATGCAGCTGACTCTTTGACGCAAAAACCACGTTTGCTCCCGTGTTGGCCGGTTATCTACTTTTAGACCCACCCTGTGGATATCAATAAAGCATATCCCCCCCCCCCTTCTTCTTTTTTACAAAGAACAATAAGTATTCGATCAATAAGTATTACACCAGCTGGTTATAAATCCATTTTTTGAAAAATTTCTTTGTCAATTATGAATATTATGCTGGTTTTCAATTTTAAAAATATGCACAAAGGGTATGCATATCAAATTTCTAATACTTTAAAAAAATGGTATTGTTGCTTTTAAAAAAAAACTTATACAGTGAAAATTGTCAGATTGAACACTCGTTCTCAATGGACCCTTCCTTACATTGAACATTTCGTGACGCACGATGATTTTGGCCATATTAATACACCTTCTCATAATGAACCCCCCATAACTTTGAACATTGAAGACAAATTCTGGAACGCTCCACTGAAATAGTCCTCATCACATTGAACACCTACGTGAGTCACTCTGTGAGTACAACGGTCATTTCACAATTCATTTTGATTTCCTCATACAATAGTTGTAACGCATTCAAGTGTTGCTCAAAGAGAAGAGAGACTCGAACCATGAATGGGAAGAGAAAGTACACCGAAAAAACATTAGCAAAGAAGGCCAAAGCATTACAAGATTTGGACAGTGGGATGTTTGTGAGAGCTTGCGCTACAAAGTACTCTATCTCCGTCGATACGATTGTCAACTGGAAAAAGAACAAGAGCGAGATTATAAGTTCTATTTTTGAATTCACAAGTCTTTCTTAGAAAAGACCTGTGTGAATCAGCGACAACGACAAGGTCATAGATGAAAGAATTTACAAATAGTTCGCCAACATTCGTTGTCGAAACATTCCCATTTCTGGCCCAATTTTGCAAACCAAAGCTCTACAAGTGGCGACCAACATTGGTTTGAACGATTTCAAGGTATTGAATGGTTGGTTGGAGGCGTTTCACAAGCGCCACTATATACAATTTCATTTGTTTTCTAAAAAAAGCGCTAGAATGGACGAAAATGTCGTCAACCACTAGAAACAAAACTTGCCCAACATTATTCAAGGCTATGACACAAGGGATATCTAGAACGTGGACGAAACTAGACTTCTCTGGAAAGGTGTGCCAAACTACAGCTTGGTACTGTAAGGAGAAAAGTGCAAAGCAGGCAAGCTAGCCAAGGAGAGATTTACCATTGCTCTTTTTTGTTCAGCAATTGGTGAGAAGTTTAAGCCACTGGTGACTGGTAAGCCACAAATGCCACGAGCTTTCAACAAACAGTTGTTTCGTCGAGTCATCTGGAAGGCAAATTCCAAAGCATGGATGATAGGAACGATATTTCTAGAATATCTTCAAAAATTCAATGCCAAAATGCAGATCGAAAATTGGAAGGCCCTTATTCTTCTTGACAACGCTCCTTGTCATCCAAAAATGGAACTTTCCAACATCAAGTTTGTTTTCCTTCCACCAAACACGACAGCAAGGACCTAGCCTTTGGACTCTGGAATCATATGAAACTTTAAGGTTAAATATCGCAAGATGCTTCTTGAATTTCTTTTATCCCATGAAAATGTGACTGCTTTAGCTGATGCTATAAAAAAGGTAAATGTTGGTGACGCCGTTGATTAGGTATTTCAAAGCTGGGACCAAGTCGCTACTTCAACCATTAAAAACTGCTTCCGAAAGGCAGGTCTAAATGAAGATGCAGTAAAACCAAAACAAGATGACCGACCGGTTCAAGATCAAGAAGAGATGTTCCATCTTGCTAGAGTAATAGGAATAGAAGTGGAGGAAGAAACTGTAATTGAGGAAATTCTAGCTTTTGATACTTTGGATGATGGTTGGGAAGAAGCAATCTTGTCTGCGCCACAGGTGGAACTTGAGATTGAAGAGGAAGAACCCGAAATTTTGCTACCCAAGCCAACAATCACGGAAGCGTTAAAAGCACTTCAAATTCTTTTAGATTTTACAGCAGTTAAGCAATTGGATGAAGTCATTCCACTATTGTCACAAATGCGCAAGCATCTCGTAAAACATTGAATGCAAACGTCCAAGACTATGATAATCGATCGGTCCTTTCACAAAACCCAATAAAACACCAATTTTTACTGTCAAATGAACACCTTCTTACTTTGAACACTTTGAACTGAACATAGGGGTGTTCAATCCAGGCAGGTTTCACTGTAAGAATACAACTTAGCCTCCTAGAACAAAATCAACATGGACAAAATCCAAAACAAAATAACTAGTAGGGAAATTGAACTTGGTTTTATGAAAAACTTTGTTCAATTGTTACACAAGTTCTTTCCCCAATAGCACAACACACAAACTCACCCTTGTTTCATAAAATTAATCATCATCAACTTGTAATTTTTCAAAAAAACTATGTTCTTTAATCAAGTTATAATTCTTTTTCACCAAAAACTTTTTCATTTTCAAGTATTATTTCAAGTTTGAATTTGGCTTACAATTGGCATGAAGGTCATTAGGCCAATTCTTCACTAAAATAATAATTTAATCCATGTTTTCCACTTGCAAGCAAAAGCACCTTATGTTTATCAACACCCCAACAAGACTAAACATTCTTTCAGTTTTTATTTGTGAACATGAGATTTCAAGAATTTGTTTTGCACAAAAAATCACATTTGAAAACTAGCTTTCATGGATTCACCACCAAGTTAATGGATTGGCACATGCAAATGAAGGATAGAAAGCCTCTTAAAACAATTGTCCAATGATTAGTGTTTAAGAAGATTTTTCAATTGAAACCCCCACAACAACTATATTTTCTTCAAGATCTAATAGTTCTTCTAATCCTATAACATCAATTCTTGTTGTAATAGATTCATTGGCAACAAGGTCTAGTTGATCAAAACACAATAGTAAACAAGGAATGACAACCTTCACATCATAGTCAAATGCCAACTAGATTATGTTCCCATGTCCCACCAAGTTTTCCACAATTTGCGAATCCTTGAAATGTGAATCCAACATGATGACCATCATGTTGTGAGCATGTCATGCATCAAAATACCTCAAAAATTCCAAAAAAAGGTTTGATCACCTTTATAACCTCCAATTGCATATTTCTATGTAAAAGGAAAATTTCAACCTCAAAAAGGCTTAGAGATTTTAAACTTGTTAAACATCATCATTTTAATTATGTTGGTATTATCAAAGTATTTCATCAAATGCTTCACTTTATTCATTATAACATGAATAAAAAAAAGTTTAAGATGGTTTTTAATTGATGTTTTTTGGAAACATGCCATACCAAATTGGCCATCACATTGATTTGTTAATGTACAATGATAAACTTGATCAACATGTAACATGACAACAATTCCCCTTTAGCTTTAAATTTAATTTCATACTCTAAAGCAAAAAATGCCTCTCCTTCATCTGATCTTCCATAGTTCTTGTACCATACAAAAAATTAGCATCAAATTATTTTTTTATTAAATAATTTAATATAATATAACTGAAATGAAAAATTATCTTTTCACAACCATAAGATGAAGCAAATGCCATCATTGTCTTCATCTTGATGGACCTTGATTTCATAGTTTTGTGTCAATGCAAATGTTCTGAAAGGAAATCCTTCCACAATCCAACCTTCATTGTCCTTGATATTTAGTCTTGCCTTTCTACATTCAAGACCCGCCATCATTTTTGGAAATGATGATTTCAAATAAATAATGAATGTGTAGGCAAAATCGTGAGCCTTTCCTATGACTTCAACATCATGATGAACATACTTACATATCATTGATGTAAATAAGTCATTTTAAATTATTATTTAAAACACATTAATAGTTCATTTGCCAAAACCTAAACATCGAAGACTAATTTCCGTACCTTCCATAAACACCATATTTATATAAATTCTTCTTCCAACCAAAAATGCAATTTTTTTAGCTTCCCATTGTGAGCCCATGCTTGCATTCATTTGCATTTTGCTCCAACCAATTTTCCTCACCACATAAATCTTCAAGACAATCATGAGGGATTACATCATGTAACAACACCCCCACTACTATTAACATATTCCTTTGCCTATTGAAATGGTTGATTTTCCAAACTCTAAAAGAGCAATACATGATATTGTAAATCATATTGTTTGGTCCAATAATCTTTTGGCTTTTTTTCCTTCAAAAACCCCCATATGATTAACACTTGATGGTAAGTAACCTACCCTTGCAACAAAACAATATATTGGAAAAGTAAGGTCATTGTACACATGAAATCCATCTTATGATTGTTCAAAGCCAATTAAAAAAACAAAAATTATTATTTTTGCACGTCACAAACATGGAAACAAAAACCTTACGTGGCTTTGGAACTACACTTTCCAATTGTGCAAATTGGAGTTTTTTGTAATGTCAAGAACCCCCAACATGGTCCATTATGCATAAGTCTTACAAGCTATGTAAGACATAATGGACCATGTTGGGGGTTCTTGACATAATGGAACATATGTCTTACATAGCTTAATTATAAACTATGTAATGACCATTATCGCCCCATTTTAAAGTCAAAACACATTTAAAAATAAAAACCTCTTTAATAGGCAAAGTCAAAAAAACTAATCAATAAAACTAATTATATATGTAAAAAATGGTATTTTAATTAAAAGATTGATTAGAATCATACCAATAAATAATCATTGAAAGAATTGTGTCTTTTTTTGAAGCTTAACAAAACACTAATGTGATTTGTTGATTTTGTGATATTATATATGCTTCAAATTGAATAACATTTTTTTCTCACAAAAAATGTAGTAATTTACTCATTGCGACTATCATTTTGGTATTCATAAACCCCAATGATTACCAAATTGTAAATCACCAACAATTGAAGTGCAAGAAAATTGTGAAAAAAATAACATGAAAAAATACATTACAAAATGCAACATTCAATATACGATTCCATGTGTTTTGAAGATTTAAAAAGTGTATCTTAAAATAATTAGCAAAATATAGTAATTTAAATAAACCTTGATGCATGATACAACATAAGTAGACACCAATTTACTAATGCGATGGTTTTGTTTCAATGTTTTTAAAATACTATCCATCAAAGGTCCTATATGTTTCTTTGCCTTTTCATGGCCCAAGCTAAAACAAGTACATGCCTCTTTGAACTTGATTTGATGTGTGCACTTGCTCCATTTAACTACATTGTGATGATTATTCATTGTAAACATAATTATTCAAATTGTGACCTAGTCCATGCACAACTTCCCCCATCTACATTTACAAAAATAAATGCCATGATTAGTGATCAAATTTCATTTGAGAAATCTTACAAAGTTGTGAATGCGTAAACATTTGAAAAACATGATAAATAACAAAAAATGAATTGAAACAAAGGACTTCTATCTTGTTTAGTGCTAGTTTAAAAGCTTTTGTCACAAGGCATGGTGATTTGACAATGCCAATCTTTATGTGGTTGTGTTACTCTGAACATATCTGTTTTTAAATTTACATCCATGGACATATTGACAATGGAATATTTTTCTAGCTAGGCATGTAATTTGTGATATAAATCACTCGCAAGTGTGAAGGTTTGTATCCCTTTAATCAACCCTACAAACCTTCACAAGTGAGTGATTTATATCACAAACTATATGCTTGGTTGAAAAAAGACCCAAAGTTGCAATGTTTTATAACTTAACCTTAATTTTTTAAAAATTTGATTTTCGATGTTTTATATTTTTACCTCCCTAGTCAACTAGGTCAATAAAACCAACCTTCACCATATTCCCATACTCAACTCTAGATCAGAACAAAACAACAAGCAACATAAATGTTCATGTTCTACTTTTTTGAAGTGTCCAAAACACAAATTTCCATTCATATTTTAGTTACTGATTATTTTTATAGGACAAGCTAGGACAAGTATATGATAGAACCACTAACCAAAAACATGTTAGGCATATGGTCTTCTATTATATTGTTGAAAGTAATCAGACCTTGATCCATAGTTAAGGTGATAGGCAATAAAAGTTATGATGAACATGCCTTTTGTACATGCAAAAACATGTAACATACCTTTGGCAACATCGTAACCAATATCCTAATTAATTACATCTAAAAAAATCCCAAATGTTTCCAATTTTGTTAGAAAAATGACTCACAATTTGTTGGCTAGTTGCCCATGTTGTAGATTCATGATCATTGCTAACTATTTTCATTGCAAATGGGCTTTGCTGACCTTGAATGCTCGTTATCCACTACTTATGCCAAAGGCCTCCCAATTTGTGTAATTTGGAGCAAAGGGGTGGTGATTTCAAATATGTTAAAATCTACAGATGACAATCAAGTTTGCAACCATGAAAATCTTGAAAGTAGACATGATTTATGAAAAGGGAAGGAAACATAATAATGAATCATGCATTCAAAAGAGAAGGGAAGAAAAAAATTGGTTTTGTTATAACAAAAAAGAATCATCATCAAGAACTTTAAGGAATTTTGATGCGTGGATAGTTTAATATTTAATAGCAGATTTAGGAAAGAGTACATGTGATTGAAAGAAATTTTATTTTGTTTTTTGCAATGATCAACTTTTTCAAAATGGGTAGGAATGCAACTTCAAGGATGGTGGTAGCCATTAAGACAACAAAATCATGTGATATTTATGGGGTGCACAAAGTTAAATGGTATTCTACAATTGATCTTGTCACAACGTGCTTGCTCACATCAAATGTTGTTATTGTTATTATTACTATTAAGTTTGGCAACTTCCTCCAACCTTCTCATAGAATCTATTTACCCCACAACCAAGCAATATAAAGAATGATAAACAAAACAAGACCAATAACAACAAGTTGAGATCAAGAAAAAGACCTAAGAACAATAATAATAATAGTTCTTTCCTAACATCTAAACACCCATGTATTTATTGGTTAGTTTGGGAATGTGAACCTTACATGGTGCATTTTGTCCATCCTTTTGTTCATTTAAATTGCATGTTAGAAGTCTTGAATATCATTAAATTTAAGTGTTAGGAAAGAGCTATTATAGTTGTAATGTTTGTTAAATGTTGCGACATTATTTTTTGTATCTCCCGCCTTTTCAAACCCACCTCCATTAGTTTTTGTCAATTCTTTTGTTGGTATTTCCATGGTGTTAAGTATACTTGATGGATGTCAATAATTTACATGTTTAAGAAAAAAAAGACATTTGTTAAAAAGAGGTCATCACAAAAAAACCATGCAAGTTATACACAATTTTAAGCAAAATCTATGACATTTTTTTTTCAAAAAAATAATAACATACCTAAAATATTTATGAAAGTAATAGTCCCATTTATTATTACCAATTTGCTAGCAAGGAGTGGACCAAAGAATTTAGTTGCACCAAGATGCTTTAACAAACTTCTTTTTATTAATCAAGTATTTGTACCTCTTATTGAACAGCTTCAAGTCCTACTTTCACTACCTTGACCTCATTATAAGCCTTATGATATGTATACTTTACAAATTTGAACATGTTCACATGCACATTATATCTAACCTTGTCAACAATACATTGAAACCTCATTGTAATTTTGTTTAATTATTTTTAAATATATAAGTTCACACTACATGCTTGATGACACAATAAAAGGGGATAAGGTGAGAAGAAATTAAAAAATGATGGCTACATCCAAAGTAAGTTTGGATTTCATTGTGATTATTGTTTTTTATGTTGTTAGAGAACCTATTGCTTTGGAGAATCAAATGTATGTGTTTTTGTTGAGGTTGTGCAAATGTAGAAAAAAAATGGTATATGGAGGAATTTACAATCATAGATTAGAAAATAAGCAACTACTAGTTTCTTTGGCACAATATGCAAAAGGTAGATGCAACGTTTAATCACATTAAAGAAGGCAAATATTCCCTCCCTCAAACCTCCCATCCCAAAAACTCCTACCCCCACACCACATGTTGAAATACATCATGCACCTTTAGTACAACCTTAAACTTTTACAACTTGGTCATGGCCAGCACCTCATCCATGGATGCAAGTTGTGTGGGCTATGCAACATCCACCATGGGTGTTTGGATAATGAGGTATAAGCACCACTATACCTAAGTAACCATGGGTAGGACATCAAATAGGTCCAACACCTTTTAAAAGGCCTTGAATGCAAGAGCATTGGCTAATTAATCTCCCAAAGGTGACATAAGCAATACAAGTGTGCTTCTTATATTCAATTTGACCAAGTTGGAGAGTTTAGTGAAAGTAAAACAAAGAGATCACAAGAAATTAGAAGATGTTACATGTGATGTTTGTAAAACGGTTAAGCAAAAACCAAATCAAGTTAAGTTGAAGGTGGGGGGGGGGGGGGGGGGGGGGTTGGGGGGGTGGGGGGGGAAAAAAAAAGGGGGGGAAAAAATTTAAAAATGGTGATTTTAAATTGTGGGGATTAAAAAATTTCTTATTT
>Ga0116231_10010520_pt1 | contig 14851 bp, 6 predicted proteins | sample S1TSphgellanicum_2_FD_89695 | JGI IMG/M metagenome (GOLD analysis project Ga0116231, IMG submission 89695) | Host-associated microbial communities from peat moss isolated from Minnesota, USA - S1T2_Fd - Sphagnum magellanicum MG | ecosystem: Host-associated > Plants > Peat moss > Unclassified...
ACGCGATCAATAGTCTCTACCAACCGTATGACGTAACGATGGACTCTAGCGGCAACCTTTATGTGGCAGATGTTTCCAGTGATAGAGTGCGCTTCATCAATGTCAGCACCACGACATTCACTTATGGTGGCGCTGGTGGTGTGGGTATAGGCGGCATAGCCTATGAACTCGCAGTGGTCTATAACAATAGCGCTACTACGCTCTCCTTGACGGGGCTCTCGACACCGAGTGCCCCATTCGCACAGCAGCCCAGCGGGGGCACGGACTGTAGCGCCTCCAGCATCATCAATCCAGGAATGAGTTGCAATCTCCTTCTCTCCGCAGCACCCACATTGACCACAACACAAACCGGGACAGAATCAATCTCCAGTAACGGCACAAACAATAGCGGTGGAGCGCTGATCAATCTATCGGCGTCGGAAAAGTCGACAGCCGATTCCGGCACGGTGACCTCTGTGGTGGCTTCGGCATATAACATCGTTACCGGCCAGAGCATTACCTTCACCTCGACTACCCAGAACTCCACGGCCACGACTAATAATGGCTTTCCGGTTGGTGGCACAGTCACCTTTCTGGACGGCGCAACGACTCTTGGTACTGGCTCAGTCACTAACGGTATCGCAAGCTATACAACCAGCTCACTCACAACATCTGGGTCTCACAGCATCACGGCAAGCTACATCAAGACACCCACTTCAAATGGCTTTCCTGCCAGTACGTCCACTGCCATCACCGTTACGGTGACAACGCCCTCCACAACAACTCTGACAGTCAGCCCAGCTAGCCACTTGGCAGACTATGGCGTAACTGTCACGCTCACTGCCACGGTTGCTGCAAGCTCCTGTGCTGGTACTGTCAGCTTCTACTCAGGCAGTTTGTTGTTGGGCACCGCTACGCTCAGTAGCGGTGCAGCTACTCTGGCCACGACATCATTGGCCTACGGTACGGATATCCTGAGCGCCGTCTATGGGGGCAGCACCTCTTGCGCTGCGTCCAACTCCAATACGGTGACGGAGACTATCAGTTCGCAGAACGTCTGGGTGGTCAACAGCAACGGCACGCTGAGTGAGATCACCCAAACCGGCTCAGAGATCTCGCCAAGTTATGGAGATTCCGGCGGCGGCTCTGGCATTACATTTGACAGTTCTGGCAATGTGTATTCGGTCAATACCAACGCCAACACGCTCACGCGGTTCCTTAGCAACGGGACTTCTGCGACAAGCACCTCTGCGGCCGCTGGTGGTATGAACGGACCGGTAGCGGTTGCTGTTACTGGCACCGGATACATCTGGGTGGCCAACGGGACAGGGAGCAGCCTCTCGCTTTTCAATGGAGGCACGCTCACAGCGGTCTCTTCTACTGCTTTCACCACTACGTTCAACGGCGGCGGCCTGAGCACGCCTTCGGCGTTAGCTATCGACACTTCGGGCAACTTGTGGGTCGCTAACTCCGGCAACAACAGCGTCACTGAGTTTGTCGGCGCTGCTGACCCTGTCGTCACGCCGCAATCCGTCGCAACGGGCAACCAAACTCAAGGAGTTAAACCATGAAGCACCTCTCGGTTTCCAACACAACTCGCCATGGGCGCACGCTCAACGCGGTCCGCGCTATTTCTGCGGGAGGCGTACTGGTTTTGCTCGGGGCCCTCACGGGTTGCGCAAACCAAGCGCTTCCGTCTACCAGTGCTCTTAATGGCGGAGGCACACAGACGCATAGAATCACCGGCCACATCCATGGCGGTCAGCAACCGGTGGCTGGGGCTGTTATTCAGCTCTATGGCGCCACCATCGGCAGCTATGGAGCACAATCTTCATCGCTTCTTACTACCACGGTTACCAGCAGTGACGGCACTGGAGTTAACAACTCCAACGCCAACTCTGGCAACAATAACAATCAGCTGCCTTTAGGCGACTTCAACATCACGGGCGACTATACCTGTCCGTCCAGCAACTTGGTTTACATCACTGCGACGACCGGCAACCCTGGCAGTGGCGCAAATGCCAACCTTGCCTTGATGGCTGCGCTCGGCAGTTGCTCCTACCTCCAGGCCAATGCGAATACGATCACCATCAACATTGACGAGGTAACTACGGTCGCGTCCGTGTATGCGCTGCAACGCTTCATGTCCTCCTATACGAACGTCGGTGCGCCCTCCACGAACTCCACAGGCTTGGCCAATGCTTTTGCCACGGTCAACTCACTGGTGAACACTTCCCTTGGGACTGCTCTGACCACTACCCCGTCAGGAAACGGGACTGTGCCAACGGCGGAGATCAACACGCTTGCTGATGCTCTTGCGACATGTATCAACAGCACCGGTGGTTTAGCTGGCAGCAGCACGCCATGCGGCAATCTTTTTACTTATGCCATGCCCACCAACGGCACTGCTCCTACTGACACCATTGGGGCCATTTTAGATATCGCGCTCAACCCGTCACCATCAACAAACACACTTAATATCTGTGAACTGGCCTCGTCCTCTGCGCCCTTCCAGCCCACCCTAGGCTGCACGGGAATGACCTCCCCCCCTAACTTCCTCATGGCCATCAACTACACCGGTGCCGGACTGAACGCACCCAACGCTATTGCCATCGACAACTCCTCCAACATCTGGCTTACCAATGGTGGAACAAGCTCAGTCTCTGAACTCTCCAATCTTGGTACTGCCCTTAGTGGCTCTGGAGGATATACGACAGGTGGTATTAGCGGGCCATCCGGCATCGCGGTCGATTTGACAGGCAATATCTGGGTCTCGAACAAGACCGGTAATAGCGTCACTGAATTAAGCAGTGGTGGTTCTGCTGTGGGAGCCAGCCCCTTTACAGGGAGTGGAGTGAGCAGCCCAAGCGGCATTGCTATCGACGGCCTGGGCAATGTCTGGCTCTCCAATTCAGGCAACAGCTCGGTTTCAGAGTTCAGTAGCACCGGCGTGTACACCGCGAACTACACACCGGATGCCGGCCTCAGTTCACCTACCGGCATTGCCATCAACGCACACTGATGGGCCAACATAAATTCTTTCAGAACAGAGACCATAGTGAAAAAAGCTAACAAGATTTCGTCAACAATGATGGCGCTGGTGCTTATGCTCATGGCCAGTTATCTTGCCATGGCACAGCAGATTTCATTGTCGCCAGGAACGATCAGCACGGTTGCTGGCACCGGCACATCCGGCGATACAAACAACGGCGGATCAGCCACAGCTGCTGAGATCTCAAGCCCTTACAGCGTCCGTTTTGACAGCTCTGGCAACTTCTATATCGCAGAGAGCGGCAGTTATGTGCGTGAGGTCGTAGGTGGTGTTGGAGGAACAATCAAGGTGTTTGCTGGGACCGGCACGGCTGGGTTTACGGGAGACAATGGTCCGGCGACATCGGCAGAGATCAACACGCCACGGGGTTTGTGGATCGATGCCAATAACAACGCGTATATCTCCGATTCGGGTAACAACCGTATTCGTGTGGTTTACAAAACAGGTACGGCAACAGCTTGTCTGATCATCATTGAAAACCCAACACTGTTCGGACTCAGTGCCGGAGCTACGTCCTGTACGGGTGCAACATCACAACCGGTGGCTGGAAATATCTATACGATTGCCGGGGGTACCGGTACTGGAGCTACCGGCACTCTTGCCACTGGCCAGGCGCTCAGCAGTCCGCGCGGTGTGTATGTGGATGCCTCTGGTGATGTCTATATCGCAGACATTACGAACAACAAAGTCCGGGTTGTATATGCCGGCGGGACAGCGGTTTCCTCACTGATTACGCTTGAAAACGCAGGAACGACACCTGTCGTCGGCGATATGTATATCGTCGCTGGTGGCGGTACGGCCACTACAGACGGGAGCTTGGCCACAGCGACAAGTCTCAACGAACCGATCGATATGAACTTCGACGCTTCCGGAAATTTGTATGTCGTACTATACGGATCTTCAAAGGTCATTCAAGTCAGTAAGACCACAGGGAAGGTGCTGACGGTTGCAGGAACAGGGACGGCAGGCTTTGCAGGCGACGGAGGGGCCGCTACCGGAGCACAGTTCAGCTCACCGCGCGGCATATGGCTGGATGCGGGCGGAGGCATATACATTGCCGATGCAAGCAACAACCGGATACGTAAGTTCACTGTAGGCGGTACGATTTCCACGATCGCAGGCACAGGGACAGCAGCGTACAACAGTGATGGTGTCAACGCCACCTCTGCAAATATCAGCGCGCCCTATGAGATCGCGTTGGATACAGCCGGGAACTTCTACATAGCCGACAGCGGCAACTACCGCATCCGTGAGGTCAGTATCCTCGCTGACAAACTTGCCTTTGGCAATGTTGCTCTTGGCACAAGCAGCACCGGCCAGATTGTGACTCTCTCCAATATCTCTGCGAGTTCGCTCACGCTCAGCGGTATCAATATCTCGGCACAGTTTGCACAGATTGCCAGTGGCGGCACTGACTGCACCGGTACTTCGGTTCTAGCGCCCGGGGCAAGCTGCAATCTCGACATCACCTGTAGTCCCACGTCTGCAGTGGCTCTCACCGGAACAGCGGCTGTTTCAAGCAACGGCGGTAGTAGCAGTACCGCACTGAGCTGTACAGGAGTCGTGGGCACCACCACGACGACACTTGCATCTACACCCAGCACGGCCACCATACCGCAGGGCAGCAGCATCACCTACAACGTGGCTGTCACCTCCAGCGCCGGAACGCCCTACGGAACCGTAAATCTCTATGACAACGGTAGCTCCACACCCTTGGCTACCATCACGCTAAGTAGTGGCGCCGGCAGTTACTCTACCGCGCTGCTTCCTGCGGGGAATAACTGCATCGTCGCCACGTATCAGGCGACTTCCGGTTTCAGCACCAGTTCCTCTACACCTTCGCTCTGCGTTAATGTCATCAGCAATGCTACAGCTACAACGACTACCCTGACTGCAAACTCCACCAGTACGGCACTTGGCGGTACGGTTACGTTTACCGCTGTCGTCAATTCTAGTTACTCCAGTGGTGCGACCGGTTATGTCACCTTCTTCAACAATGGTGTCGCACTTGCACCCAACGCGATACTCTCAGCGTCATCGCCTTATACTGCGACGTTATCGCTCACCAGTCTGCCTTTAGGCGTAAATACTATTACCGCCTTCTACAACGGCGATGCCAATAACCTGACATCTTCTTCATCAGCTATGCAGGTCACAGTGTATGTGCAGCAAGCAATGTTGGTTCCCGGCATCATCACGACATCCATTGGCAATGGCACAAGTGGCTTTGCGGGAAACGGCGGCCCTGCAACCAGCGCTACGATCGAAGCTCCCTATGTTGCCCGTAGTGACTCTGCCGGTAACCTTTATGTGTCCGATGCTTACAGTGAGGTCCGTAAGGTTACGGCTTCTACAGGTATCATCAGCCTTGTCACTGGCGGTAGTGGTTCCACATGTAGCGCGACTGCTACCTGCGGCGACGGCGGTCCCGCCACGAGTGCCACCATCAACAACGCCCGTGGCATGTGGATCGATGCCTCTGGTGATATCTATCTCTCTGATACTGGCAGTAACCGCGTTCGAGTCATCTATCAGGGTGGTGCAGCGGCAGCGTCAATCATTGCATTGGAAAACTCCGGCACCGTGCCGGTTATAGGTGATATCTATACCGTCGCTGGCGGAGGTACGGCTGCCACTGGCCTTGCGAGCAAGCAGCCGTTAAACAGTCCGCGTGGCGTTATCGTAGACAGCTTCGGCAACCTCTATATCGCTGACATCGGCACCAACCATGTACGTGTGGTGTATGTTGCCGGCAACTCTGTCGCTGCGCTCATCACCCAGGAAAATCCAACTGTTCTTACGCCACTCCCCGGGTACATGTACTCCATCGCGGGCACAGGTACTTTGGCGGAATCCGGCAACGGAGGCCTCGCCAGCGCCGCCTCCATCAACGAACCCTCGGACATTGCACTTGACTCCAGCGGCAACCTCTACTTCGTCGACTATGGCGGTGATACTGTCCGCATGGTCTCGGCCTCAACCGGAATCATCTCTACGCTCGCTGGCACCACAGCTGGGGCTGGATTCAGCGGTGACGGTGGCCTTGCCACGGCCGCGCAACTCAGCAGCCCTCGTGGTATCTGGGTCGATGACGGCAGCAATATTTACATCGCTGATACCAATAACTACCGCGTCCGTAAAATCACTGCCGCCACGGGCGTCATCTCCACCATTGCGGGGCAGGGAACCACGAGCACTTCACTCGGCGACGGCGGCGCGGCCACGTCCGCCTACCTCAACCTGCCCTTCAGCGTCGCACTTGATCCCTCCGGCAATCTGGTTCTCGCCGACAATAGCGAATACCGCGTCCGCAGTGTCAACGCAGCTAACTCAGTTCTGAGCCTACCCAACACCTTCATTGGCTCCTCCAGCACGCCTGGAACGATCGTGTTGTCCAACATAGGTGGCGATGCCATTACGCCTTCGGCCTTTAGTATCACTACCGGCTTCACGCAGGCCACCGGTGCTCCCGGCGATTGCGCCGCGAATACGGCAGTCGCCTCCGGACGGAGCTGCAATATCCGCATATCCTTCACGCCAGTCGCATCAGGGCCGGCCAATGGAACTTTCACAGTAACGACCAACGCCACAAATACATCCTCCGGTGTCTTCACAGCTCAGCTAAGCGGTCTGGGCGCCTATCCCAACACGGTCAGCTCAGCAACTACACTGGCCGCTATAGCTTCCGCCGATCTTGGTCAGACCGTTACCATGACGGCGACTGTTGTTAGCACTGGTGGTGGCACCACCATTCCCACCGGCACGGTTTACTTCTATCGCGCCGGTACCATCCAGATCGGCACTGGAACACTCAACGGTGTCGGCCAAGCGACCCTGTCTATCAGCACGCTCCCTCTTGGCACTTCCAACATTACAGCGCTATACCTAGGCGACACCAAATACCAGCCGTCACTCTCCGCGTCACAATCGGTCACTATCTATAACGGCCCGGGCGATTTCTCCATCGCTGCTCCAAACACAACTTGCGGCTCTACGGTCACCGTCGTCCACGGCCAGTCGGCCAACTACTGCCTCGCTGTCACGTCCACTGGCGGCTTTGATCAGACCATTACCTTTAGCTGCACCAATCTTCCACCCAACGCTAGCTGTTTCTTCTCGCCGACGCTACTCACACCTGTCATAGGTTCTACACCAACGTACTTCGGCCTTTCCATTGCGACCGAGACGGCGGTGAACCAGAACGGTCCGCACACACAACTCCATGATGCACCTCATCTCTGGGCTATCGATAGTGTGCCGCTGCTCGCACTCTTGCTTTGGTTGCCGGGCCTTTATCGACGCCGCAAACTACGGCATCGGTCTCTTTGTGCCGTGCTTGTTTGCCTTGCAACTCTTGGAACCCTCAATGGCTGTGGGACTGGCAACAATGCGCCGGCAACCACGCCGCCCGGCACATACAGCATCACCATCAATGCCGTTGCCGCCACCAGCACACACACGTTCCCCGTCACCATGATCGTGCAATAAATCGAACCAGGAACTCAAACGAATGAAGCAGCGTCCACACTACAACAAATCGTTCCGCAACCTTACACGGCTTCTGCTCGCTTGCCTCCTGCTCCTTGCGCTGCCTGCCTGTGCACAGCTTGAGACCGGAAGCATCACCGGCCGCGTTACTGACTCGAGTGGGGCCATTATTCCTGGCGCACAGGTCACGCTTGTCAATATCGGGACCAACCTCACGCTGCAGGGCAGCAGCAATAGTGACGGCATCTTCGAGTTTCCTGCCCGTCAGCCCGGTAGATACTCTGTAACAGCGCAGCACAAAGGCTTCTCAGTCTCTATCACCACGCTGGACCTCAACGTCGGGGATACGGCACATGCTGACCTTTCGCTCTCCGTTGGGAAGGAGAGCACGACGATCACAGTCACAGAGAACGCTGCTCTTGAGTTGCAGAGTGCGGCGGTGGACTATGTTGTGACACGCAATGAAGTACTCGATCTGCCATTGGTCGGCGGAAATCCGTACGGGTTGGCCGGTCTGTCGCCGGGGATCAATCCGTTGGGCGCTTTCGGCCAGGGTCTGGACACCATCCGCGGCGCTCTTCAGACGGTGGGCAACGCTAACTTCAGCACCAACGGCGGCATTCCCGGCTCCAATGAGATCCTACTCGACGGTGTGCCTATCACCGTCTGCTGCAATGGACAACCGGCATTGACTCCCTCAGTGGCTATTGTGGATCAACTACGGGTCATTACCAGCGTCCCACCCTCTCAATATGGCCGCACTAGTGGCGGCGTTCTGAACTTCAGCACAGTTCCTGGGCAGAACCGCATCCATGGCCAGGTCTATGAGTTCTTTGAGAATACGCATCTCCACGCGGCTACCTACTTCGCCAAGGCCAATCAGACCATAATTAACCCGCTCCACCCCACCGACTTCCGCTCGCCACTGCACTACAACCAGTACGGAATTGGTATCGGCGGCCCGGTCGTGATTCCGCACATTTATAACGGCCGCGATAAGACCTTCTTCTTTGCCGGCTTCGCAGGCGTTAACTCCATCAATGGGACCTACATCACAACCACCGTTCCGACCGTGCTGCAACGGCAGGGCAACTTCTCCGAGTCCTGTGCATTGAAACCCACTGTCGCTGGCACTTTGGGTACACCTACCTCCTGCACTAACCCTAACGTCGACCCGGCCAGCCTTATCTACGACCCAACTTCTGCCTACCCCAACCGCACGGCGTTTCCCAACAATACGCTGCCTTACATCAACCCCATTGCGAAGAACTACCTCAACTTCTACCCGCAACCCAGCAATAGCTCGTTGCAGAACAACTACAACTATGAGCAGGATCTGATGACAGTCGATAGACAGTTTAGTCTGCGTATCGACCATGAGTTCACGCCAAAGCAGCGCATCCTGTTGCGGGGCACCTACGACTATGACCACTACCATGTGCCCGATCTCTTTGGTCAGTATGGCGGTTTCACCTCGAGCCACCAAAACATAGCTGCAGTTGTTGGTGCTTTGCAGGACACTTGGGTGTTAACACCAAATACAGTCGTCACTCTGCAATACGGCTTTGCCTACCAGCGTAACTACTCCCAGCCAGGTGACTACGGCTACACCTCCGCCTCGGTTGGTTTTACTTCCAACTTCACCAGCATCCAACCATTACCAGGTGCTCCAGCCATGGCCATTACGGACTATGCCACACTGGGCGGCTACCAGATTCTGCGTGACGATAAATATACGCATGCCCTCGGCGCGAATGTTATCTCCCAAAAGGGTCCGCATACCCTTACCTTTGGTTTTGACGGTCGTCGGTTCATCTACCAGAACGGTGATCTCGCCGATGCTAACGGTAACTTTTCTTATGGCTCCATCTTTACCCAGTATCCGAGCGCTACCCAGAGCGATCAGGCCGGGCAGACGCAATATGACAGCCTGGCCTCCTTTGAGCTTGGTTATCCCGCCAGCGGAAACATCACGGCACAGGGCCGTGTCACTGAAAATCAGTACTACTACGCCATCTACCTTCAGGACAACTGGCGTGCCACTGCCAAGCTCACACTCAATTTGGGCATCCGTTATGATGTCGAGCCCGGCATCACCGAAAAGCACAACCACTTCGCTGACTTTGCGCCAAACATCCCCAACCCTGTCTCGGCTTATGTAGGGGAGCCGGTAACTGGAGGTCTTGCCTTCCGAGGCGTTAACGGCAACTCCCGCGGGGCCTTTGCGGCCAACTGGAAACAGGTTTCTCCCCGTGTTGGCTTCGCATACGCCGCACGGCCCACCACCGTGATTCGCGGCGCGTATGGCTTTCTCTATTTGCCCACAACACAACGTCTCTATGGCAGCTACAACAACGCCGAAGGCGTAACCAGTTCCTATCTGCCTTATATTACGAATAAAGATCCTGTTCCGGTCGGTAGCATCAATAATCCATATCCCAATGGCATCAGTCAGATTCCCAATCCCTCTCTGGGCGCCGCCGCTGATTTGGGGACTGCCGTTGGTGGCCTAAACTACAACACGCCACCTACTTATAACCAGCAGTGGCATGTCAACCTGCAGCAGGCCATGACGCCCAACATGACGCTCTCCATCTTCTACGTTGGCAGCCACGCCGTGAAGCTGCCCAAGAACTTCTTCGCCAACGACCTGCTCCCGCAGAACTTCGGCCCAGTCTGCGTTACGGGTACGAACTGCACTGCTACCAATAACGCTGTCGCCGTGCTGGAACAGGCTGTGCAGAACCCGTACTACAACGTCCCCGGCGTTGCCAATAATGGAACCTTTGCAGCGCCCACTATCGAGAACTATTACACCCTCGCACGCTATCCACAATATGTCTCCGTCCGTGAGGACTACGTAGGGCAGGGAAGTCAGAGCTACAACGCGCTCCAGGCCAGCCTACGCCAGACCTGGAAGAATGGTTCCAGTCTGAACGTCGCATATACCTGGTCCAAGAACCTCGGCGACGTTGACGACCTCACCACCGGCTTCGTCGACACCGGCACACCCGGCTACCAGAACTCCTACTTTCCTCGTCAAGAGCGCTCCTACGCCACCATCGATGTACCCGAACGCGTTGTCATAGCGTTGGTGGGTCGCATCCCTTATGGCCGTGGACAGCGCTTCGGTGCCACCATCCACCCGTGGCAGGAGGCCCTTCTCGGCAACTGGTCCGTCAACGGCATCGCGACCTTCCAGTCCGGTCTGCCGATGTCCATCAGCGAAGAGGGACAGGGCTCCTTTGGCGGTACGCGCCCCAACCGCGTCGCCGGAGTACAGGCACAGACCAGTGGCCCCATCACACAGCGACTCGGCGGCCAGCACTCCACGAATGGTTATCTCAATCCACTTGCGTTTGCGACAACGGGGGCATTCCAACTCGGTAATATCACACGGCTCTGCGGCGAGTGCCGCATTCAAGGTCAAGAAAACCTTAATGCCTCATTGTTGAAGAACGTGGCACTCACACAAGTATTCCGCTTCCAGTTCCGGTTTGAGATGTTCAACGTCTTCAATAAGGTCCAGTTCGGCTATCCCGGCGCGGTTGTAGGCTCCACCACCTTCGGCCAAATCACCAGCCAAACCAACACGCCGCGCACCATCCAACTTGGGGCAAAAATCCTATGGTAGGTTCTAGTAATCCGCGTCTTGTCTTGTTTCTGTGTTGCCTTTGTCTAGTTGGTTGTTCGTCCAGTCCTACTACTACGACCACCGTTCAAGCACCAACCACACCCAAGACTGGCCTACAGATCTATGGGTATCCACCTGTAGCGCAGGGAGCCAATGTGCAGGACACGCTCGGTGCCACCACAGTCGGCTCTCTATATCAGTACGACTCCACCATCTCCTCTCTCGCTGAAGGTGAGTACCGCCTTGGCACCAACACCGTCTCCGGCTATATGGACTCAACTCTCGGGCCCGGCCTCGGCACCCACGTCCTCAAGCTATGGTTTAGCTATCAGGACGCCATCACACAGGGCTACCCCAACACGGACGCCCTCGGCTCTACCTACCCCAACACCAACCTTGGCTCTCCGAACTCGCTCACTGATCTTGCCAGCTCTGCGCCCATGGCCAAGGTTTTTACTGACCCGAACTTCAACACCTACATCCTCGAAGCCTTTGAATTCTGCCAGAAAACCACCTCCGGTGCATGGGAGGGCACCGAGTGGCGCTCCACCTCTGGCACCACCTTCAACTTCGGCACAGACGTCCAAACCTGTGTCTACAACGACTTCTACAACCTAACCACCTACCTGCTCAAGACTTATTCCGGGTCCGGCAAGACCTTTGTCCTCCAGAACTGGGAGAGCGACAACGCCCTCAACCCCAACCAGTTCAACATTGTTCCTTCTGCCACCGAAACCTGCATCAACTCCGCCGAGGCAAACTATCCCGCTGCCTACTGCCAGACCATCGCCAACATGCAGACCTGGCTCACAGCCCGCTGGAACGGTGTCAACGACGCACGCCGCGACAACGAGACCTCTACCTCCAACGTAACCGTCGCTGCCGCCGCTGAGATCAACCGTATTCCCGGCTGGAACACCACCGGCTACCCTTATCCCACCGCGTTACAGCTTGTTATTCCGTCGCTGCACATGGACCTCTACTCCTGCTCCTGCTACCACGCTGACCTCCCGCCGTACCTCCAGACCCTCGGCCCGCTGTTGCAGACGGTCCGTTCCTACATCGTCACACCGTCGCTCGGCGCCAACTCCGAGCCCACACTCTACGGCTCCAACAACTTCTACATCGGCGAGTTCGGCTCGCCCGAGGATGCCAATTACAGCAACAACCAGTGGACTGAAACCTCCTCTCGCCTTCAGCGGTATAACGTCGGCGAGCAAGTACAGGAGGCGCTCGCCAACGGAGTTCGCTGGCTGATGTACTGGCAGGTCTATACCAATGGGCCGCTCGCCAGCTCCGGCAACACCATCCCGGCTACCTGGCTCATCCGTCCGCCCTGCAACGCCACCGATAGCGCAAACTCCTGGTGTACTGTCAGCCATACTGGCCAACCTGCATATACGCAGACCTGGAACTATCTCCAGAACATCATGACCCAGCCCACGGCCACCTATAAAAACGTCTACGAGGCTGAAAACTTCTACGCCACCACCACCGGAACTGGCACCGAAGCCGATGTTGCAGACTCAAACCTCACTGGCGCTTACGGAACCCATCTCTCTGGCGCAGCGCTCAATAGCACCATCAGCTACTCCGTCTATGTGAATACAGCAGGGAAGTACAACCTCAGTGTCCGCGTGCGTACGGGCCCGGGACAGGGCTACTTCGGTGTCTTGGTCAACGGCGCCAGCGTTGGCTCTACATACAATACGTATTCCGCTGCCACTGGCTACCAGACCTTCACCATCGGTACACCCTCATTGCCTGCTGGAACGAACACCGTCACGCTCCAGGTCACTGGCAAGGACAATGCCTCCAACGGCTACGACCTAGTGATCGACAATATCTCGATAGCTCAGTAAATCAATGGGCTATGTTGGGAACATATGCAGGTAAAGTGGTGGACGCGGTAGGGATCGAACCTACGACCAGTCGATTAAGAGTCGAATGCTCTACCAGCTGAGCTACGCGTCCGTGCCTTGAACCCCTCTGGAGTAGTGGGGAGCGAACTGCTTTCAGATCGCTAAGGGACATGCGGCAAGAATGCCGCACAGCCTTAAATATACCACGATGGGCAGGGCTTTTTCCTCAGCGTTAGCCGACGAAGTCGACGTGCGCTTTGTGAGGAATAATGCCGCGTTCGTAGCCCATCTCGAGGATCTTCTTGATGGCTTCACGGCCGTCGTCCCCATAGTTCAGGGTGCGCTCGTTCACATACATCCCAACGAAGCGGTTGGCCAGCGACGTATCAAGGTCTCGTGCGAACTGCATGGCGTATTCGAGTGCGGCGTCCCTGTGGTCCAGCGCATGTTGGATGCTGTCCCGCAGGGCGTTCGTCGCGATGAGCTGCACCGCAGGTCCTAGCGAGCGGCGGATAGCGTTGCCGCCGAGCGGGAGCGGAAGCCCTGTCTGCTCGTGCCACCAGACGCCCAGGTCGAGGATCTTCTTCAGCCCGTCGCGGCCATAGGTCAGTTGGCCTTCGTGGATGATGAGGCCTGCGTCGAACTCACCCGAGACCACTGCGGGGATGATCTTGTCGAATTCGACGGTGACTGTCTCGATCTCGGGCGCGAAGAGCTTCAGCGTAAGGTACGCAGTGGTGAGCGTTCCTGGAACGGCGATGCGGAGCTTCTTGACCTCATCCAGTGTATACGCCTTGGTCGCCACAATCATCGGGCCGTAGCTGTCACCCACAGAACCTCCGCATGCCATCAGGGTGTAGTTGTCCTGAATATACGGATAGGCGTGGAAGCTGATGGCCGTTACGTCATAGAACTGGTCCGTCATGGCGCGGTGGTTCAGCGCTTCAATGTCCGTGAGTGTGTGGCTGAACTTGTAGCCGGGGACACGGATTTTGTTCGTGGCGAGGCCATAGAACATAAAGGCGTCGTCAGAGTCTGGGCTGTGGGCGATCTTGATCTCGCGTACTTCAGTTGCTACAGTGGTCATTGGTTCCTTGGAGCGTTCGTTGAGGCTTTCCCGGATTCGGTTCGGGGGAAGCGAACAGTTTAATGGGATGCACGGGAGCGGGCGAAGGCGCGGTATATTCCTGCCGCGGCGCATATCTTCACGGCCTCACCCGGCAGAAAGGGTGCTACTGCGGCGATCCAGACGGTATGAACGGAGAGGTGTGCCATGTGCATCAGCCATCCCGCGCCGCAGACGAACAGCAGGGTAACGGCGGCTGTGCAACCAATGGCAGCAGCCAGAAAACGCGGGATTCGCGTCACAAGCAGTCGTGTCAGATCTCCGGCGAGGGCGGCGACGAAGGGATACACCATCAGGAACCCGCCGGTTGGGCCGAGCAGTTGCGCGAGACCTCCTGGACCGGTGGGGCTAAAGACTGGCAGTCCCAGTGCGCCTTCCACCAGGTACGTGAGCATGGTGAGGAAACCAGCGGCCGGCCCGAGTACCAGGCCGACACCCAGCACCGCCAGCGGCTGCAGGGTCAGCGGGACCGGCGTAAAGGGCAGCGGAATCGTTACATGTGCGGCTGCGGCGACGACGGCAGTCGCTGCGAGGCCAATGACTATCTTGCCGGGAAGGCTGTTGGCTGCTGCGGAGAGTTCGGAGGAGCGGGTATTGCTGGCTGTGGCTGTGTGCATGGGTTTGGTCTCACTCGGTGCAGAATTTATAGATTGGCCAGGTCTTCGGGTGGTGCTGCCGTCGCTTGGCTGGCCTGCCGGGCGCGGCGGATG
>Ga0116231_10010521_pt1 | contig 14846 bp, 12 predicted proteins | sample S1TSphgellanicum_2_FD_89695 | JGI IMG/M metagenome (GOLD analysis project Ga0116231, IMG submission 89695) | Host-associated microbial communities from peat moss isolated from Minnesota, USA - S1T2_Fd - Sphagnum magellanicum MG | ecosystem: Host-associated > Plants > Peat moss > Unclassified...
TACTCCTTTGTGTTTAAGTATTCCCTTGTGTTACAATGCTCTTGTGTTCCTTTGTGTTTCATTGCTCCCTTATGTTTCAGTGCTCATGTGTTCTTGTGTGTTTCATTGTTCCTTCTTGTTTTCCTACTTTGCTATTTTTACATGTGTCAATGTTTCTTTATGGGTCAGTATTCCTTTATGTTTCATTAATCCTCCATGCACCACTCTTCACCTATGCTTTGTTACTTCGTAGTGTTTCCTTACTCCTTTTCTCAGGTATCGTTATATTCTTTGTTATTGTACACCTCCTTTGTTTTGTGTATATTGCATGTTTCGTTAATCCCTTGCCCAATGTGTTGGAAATTCATTGTTGTAAGTTTGGAGTTTGGGAGGAAGCTTGGAAGCAACAAGCTCCAAGCTAGTGGAGGCAATAAGTTTTTCCCCCTATTTTTGTTGAATTTTTTACTAGTTTTTCTTCCCATAATCATTTCCAGATTTGTGCAATAAAAGAAATTTGTGTAAGACCTTGTTGTTTTGGTTGTTAAAAAACATCTCCTTAGTCAATTTGTTGAGAGCACTTGGTTGAAGCATCTTGCAATGCATTTATGTTGAAAAGTTGTGTTTCCATCAAGAAAAATGTTTTCACAAGAGGTTTTGGTTGATTTGGTGGAAAAGTTCAAATAAAAATATGTCTTACCTAAATTGAAACAATGTTATTTTGTAACAGCTAGTTTTGATTTGTGGATGTCAAAAGGAACACATGATGTTTTTGCATTGGTGATTAGCTTTTTGAATGAAGAATGGTAATCTCAACATATTATAATAGGATTGTTTCATGTAAGTGAAACTATAGGGCAAGTTATGGCAAAAAACCTAATTAAATTACTAGATCTACATGATTTAAGGAAGAAAATTATTACATATGTGAAGGATGAAGGTGCAAATTTGAATGTCATAACAACAATTGTAAAATTTATGATGAATTGTGAAGTTCTTGCAGGAATGTTTCCAAATCACTTGTTTTGGTCATGCATTTTTTTAAGCATGCTAATATGGGACAGTAAAAAAGAAAGTTTGTAAAAACTTAAAATATATTTTTATTAAATCAACCTAGTCTAATTTACAAAAGTGTGTAATTACTTGGCCAAAAGAATCTAGAAAGGGGAGACAAATATGGAATAAGGCTTGCATTATTTTGGAATTTATCAAAGAAAGTTAACCACCCTTGCCAAAACAAGGAATTTTTTGTTATATTTGTTTAAATTATACTTAAGGATAAAGTTTATAAGTTTGCAGTCTTTTTTTTTTGCAAAATATTAATAGTTTGTTAAATATTGTGCAGGTTTGTAAACAAAATAATATTGTTTCAGGAAGTTTTATTATTTTGAAAGGCCATTGTATTATGTTATAGTTCACAAACTATTATTCGTGCTTTTGGCTAAGTTCCCCCTCTTATCACTTAGCATATTTGTCAAACATTTATTGATTGTTTTATCTCTAATTGTTACTACTTATGTTATAAACCAATCCAAAATTCATTGGTTATTTAGTGACGCTTTAAATAATGCCATCACAATGAGTTCCAAGTTAAAGGAAGAAGTTAGAATTTCACAAACTTTAAACTAGTTTATGGATGATGATTCTTTATTTATTCTTGAATTGTCTTTGTTTGCTTCTAACGTTAAGAAAAAAAATTGTGAAGTGCTCGATTTCTTCCTTTCATTTCTAAAAAAATATGAGAAAGAAAAGCCCATAACATGTTTTCGTTAATGTTAGATCCATGATTTTAAAATCTTTGTTTGATATCTTCATTTGTTGGTCGTGAGGAAAGCATTTTTATTGTTGAAAAATGTGACCATAAATATTTGTAACCTATGCTTTTGAAGTGTTATCATCACTTGTATCATGTGGTAAATTGTGATGTTGAATCTACATAGCACAAATCTTATGAAGATAATGGCCTTGATATTTTTGAGATGATTACCAACACACATGAACCACTCATAAAACTAGTCAATTGAGAACTCTTGATTTTTAGGAGATCAAGTGATTCTAAAAAGATCAAATGCCCTTTCTAATGGTGGTAGAAGCATGAGTCCATTGTTCCCCACTGTTAGTTTTTTTGCTTGACAAATATTTTTAAAAATTTGATCACAAATAGAGACATAAAGGATTTTTTCTTTAGTTAGCATACTCACCAACCTTAGAAGATGTTGTTTATTAAAAAAAAACTTGGAGAAATTTATTTTTGTCAACAAAAATTGTCCTAGTGGTGCAAGAGCTAGTTACAAATCTTCTAATGATTTAGTAAAGTTTATTGAAACGGATGAATAATTAAAAGAAAAGTTATAAGAATTTGAGGGCTAATTTGATCGAGATGAAATTTTTAATTTAAAAAATGATTTTGCATGTCTTTCATGTTTTGCAAATAATTTTGACTTTGATTTTTTTAGATTGTTTAATTAAAATTTCACATTAAATTAAATAATTTTAAATATATATTTTAGATTTTTAAAATTTTGAAAACTGGGTTGTGAAAATCGTCATTGAAAATGAAGACTTGTAATTTTTATGAAAATCAACAAGATTACAATCCATTGAGAATTTATTTCCAAAAAAATTGAAACCATTAAAGGTTATTTTATTTTTATTTTTATTTTAAAATGAGAACCTTAGAGGCTATTTAAAACAATTGTGAAAACTAAAACTAGCGGTTGTCACAAAAAAATGAGATTCACCCAACATTGGTCAAAACTAACTAAAATTTATTGTGGACGCATTCACTTCTAATTTTTCAAATTTGAAAAATAAGGTCTTATCTGATAAGAATGGTCAAAGCGTTGGAATCATCCATATGGAAAAGGCAATTGTGCCTCAAGAATACAAGATGGAAGTAATGGGTTAGCAAGATTATATTTTTTATGGCAACTATGTTTCATTTTGTCTTTCCTTTTTTCCCATGTTTTGTTTTACTTTTATTTTCTATTTCTTTTAACTTTTGGTCATTTTATTTAATTAGTTGTGGTTTTTTTGTGTGTAGATATAACTAAATTAATAAACATTTGTGGGATCATGTTATGTAATGGATTATCATTAACAAATTGAAATGTGGTCAATTGTTATGTTATGAAAAGGCATTTATTAAAAAGGTGGTTGGATATGAAAAAACCAAGGTAATTATGTTCTTTTGGTTTGTGAAGTTGTGATTTTGGTTGACCATGATTTGATTTCATTTTCTAAAAAACTTATGTTGATGAATATTGGATACATACATCAAAACTACTTATAATATGTCCAATTTTTAATACACAGACCTCGAATCAACCTAATGCCAAAGGACAAGAAAAAAACATGAAGTTCTTTCAAATTTTATTATTTTAGGGTTTCTTTAAACAATGTTTCTCTTAGTTCAGTTTTGTGGATGTTATTTTTATTTCAACTTCCATGGATCAAAAAAGAAACATGAAATTTTTTTTGTCTATTGTCTTTTCTATAAATTAAGAAAATACCTTTATACAATTACTATATTTTAATGGATCTACCATTGATCTTGAAGAAAACTTTTGGAATACCATGTTTGATGTAGAGTTTCCCAAGTATAAATATAGGTTGGAATTCAATCACCACTTATCAATGTGAACATGGCTTCTAGCCATGTTTTCAACAACCTTCATAACTATCCTATAAATATCATGCATGTTGTTGATCCAAAATCAATACCTGCATTGTTAAGCATAGATGATAGGTTTTGATTAATTTTCCAACTTCATTTTCATTCTATAGATTATAAGTTTTTTGGGATGTTATTTTTTTGTTTCTTTTGGTTAATGTTACAAGTAGATGGGCAATTGTGAAGCATATTTTATCTATACATTTTTGGGTTCAAGCCATTAGGGCAATAACACTTGTAAAGCACAACACCATGATTATTAACACACATTCGAACAACAACACCATTAAAGCAACAATGTACACTGTAAAATAACAACACATGAACAACAATATTAATACATGAATATTATGCAATAACATTGTATCAACACCATTAAATCGACATCATCATTAGGGCAACTCAACACCTATAAAAAGGTTGCAACATTATGATTAATAACACATTTTAGGGTAGTAACATCGTTAAGGCAATAACATTCACGTAGAACAAAAACACATGAATAAGAACAATAAAAAAACATGTTGATAATTTCTGACGCAACCCCAAACTCTTTGAAATACTCGAATGTGAGTCCCAAAATGAAAACAATGGAAGAAAAAGGAATTAGGTATGCTCTTTCATTTGTAGCACTTCGAGGGCAAGAAGGGCATGCTGAAGCACCAGGATGGGGATTAGAACGAGTGACAAGCAAATCAATTATTCATATTGATTTGTACAAACCAAACAACAACTTGGTTAATGCATAGTTGAAGCACTTTTGGTGCACGAACGAACCACGGGCATACACAAACTCACAAAACTCACCACAGCCCAAACTTGGAAAAAGCCACCACCTACCTTTATAATATTATTTGTGATTCGCCACATGGGCTACACCCACGCGACGTTTTTCTCAGGACTCCAAATCGGGAGTTCTGAAATTCCCGAAATTGGGACTTCCTCTACTTTGGACGCCCATAACTTTTTGTGTAGACCTTTTATTGAGGCGAGGTTCAAAGCAAAGTTGTAACCTTTGTTGAGAGGTTTCCAATGATATGTAGCATGCCTTTAGCACCTATGTAAATTAGGGAAATTTTGGATTTTTAGTGGTCGTTAGTCAAATTGACACTTTCTCTCCCAACCCTTTTTTTGGCCATAACTTGTGTTGTAAGTACTCAAATGGATAATGCGAGTAAGTTTTATTTTAGACATATAAGTTTTAAAATCTTTTCAATGGTATAAGGAAGTCTTTAATCGAATAAGTTTTGGCTCTTCAAAATTCTCTTTAAAAATTTGGGAATCCATCACAATTCCAATTCCCAAAATGGGAGTCCATTTGGGAATGTGTGGGCTCATTCCTTCACATTCTCCCACACTCCCGAGAGTATGTATGTGACTCCCAGGTTGCACTACCGCCCCGCACTTTTCCATGCCCTTACCTTGGTCACAAGCCCAAAGCTAAAGTTGTGACAATTTCACAATAATAACAAATTGATATGTAATAGAAGCACATGATAACATGAACAACAACATGAAAAACAACACAAACAACACACAATTCTAGGAGCACAAAAACATCTACAACTAACAACAACATTGAAACCTTGTAAGAATAAAACTATAACAAAAACAATAACATGAATAAACATGTAGGGTTGTAAAACCCTAAAGTGGTTTACATTCATTTGTTTTCATCACACAAATGTATACATGTGGCAAAATCTTATGCTTGACAAATGGGCAAAAAACCATTTCAAATCCAAAAAAGATGAATGTGATTGGTTTAATGAAACAGAATGGATGTAAACCATTTTAGGGTTTTATAAACCTACATGCTTGTGCATGTTCATGTTGTTGCCACATTTGTGTTATTGTCATAGTTATTATTCTTATGAATGAATGTTGTTGTTGTTGTTGTTGTTAGAGTCTTATGTTATTTATTGTTGTTATAAACTTGCAATATTCATGTGTTCCTACTATGAAATTATTACTCTTGCGATTATAAACATGTTCTTTTGTTGTTGTTGTTGATAATGTGTTGTTGTTTTACAAGTGTTGTTGCCTTAATGATGTTGTTGTTTTATAGGTGTGGTTGACTTATGGTGTTGTTAATACTTATAATGGTGTGATTCATCACAAATTTATATGCTTCATGGGTTCATTCTAAACCAGTGTGAAATTTGATATTTCATACGTTCATATTATTTAAACATGAATGTCATGCATTATTTAAACACGAACATTGTGTGTATGACTTTTGTGTGTAAACAACATAAATAGACATATAACATTTGTGTTTAAACAATACAAATAGGCATATATGACATTCATGTCTAAATAAATGCACATGATATCGATGTTCAAGTATTATAAGTAGATGAATGACATCCATGTCTATTCCATACGAACCTATGAAAAATAGATTTTGCATGATTATTATTACTAAATCATGGCCCATAAAATTTGTGATAATTGCCTTAATGGCATTAATGTTTTGTAGGTGTTACATATGCCCATGGTGCCACTAATTTAATGTTGATAATATTAAGGTCATGAAGTTTATTTAAATGTGGAATTACATAATATTAAAGTATTAATGTTATTGTTTGAATGTGTTGTTGCCTTAAAATGGTGTTGTTAATTGTCATGTTGGAAACCTACTGGTGTTTATGCCCTAATAGTGTTGTTATTTTAAAATGTAGTGGAATTTAATAGTCCAAATATGCTGCCAAGGATCAATATGGTGAATGGGCTTCAAGATGTAATAACGAGATATAATTAGAATAAAATGAAATGTCCTTGTTGGGTTGTGGTCCATCCCCATCAAATTTATCAAGACTACATGTGCATTTATGCTCCTTAAATATCATAACCCTTGTGCATGCAGGGTTAAACATATCTTGACCACAATTTTATGTGTTCTAATGTGTGTGTGTAAGCGGTTTTATATTATTAGTTATAGATATTAAATGATCATTAAATTGTAATGGATGGTGTCTTTATACAACAACCATTTCATTATAATGTTTATTGAAATGGTATTCAATAACAAAATTCAAGTATTTTTCTTTTCAATTTAATTTACATTTTGGAAAAAAATTAAAATGGTTGTGTACATTATTGAACAAAATTAATATAAAACTTTAAATCTTGTCATTTAGACAAAATATTAATAAAATATCAAATATCAAAATGATGTTTTGTGTATTATTTAATTCAAGTAAAGTAAATAAAATGCACATTACTATATTGTCACAAAAAGTGGGGTGGCTTGGTAATAAAGGAGTTAATATCGATTTGTGGGATTCAATGATCAATTTTCACAAATGATATGGGTTATGGTCAAGAGTGGCAAGTTGATTGAATATTCCTTACCTACATAACCTACTAGGTAGCCTAGGTGGACTACTTAATAATTTAAATTAGGCCTTTAGCCTAGCTTAGGTAATGAACATGTTGACAACTTATAAGTTGAAATTAATGAAATTATCAACAATATAATATATATAAGTACATAAATAATTTAAAAAAATATTTACATATTAAATATTTAAAAAATATTTACATATTAAATATTTAAAAAATATTTATATAAGTTATGTGACTACATTGCTTAGTCATAAAAGTAGTCACAAAATGACAATTCCACGTAAGCTAGTTTGGATGGATGAAATATTCATGTAAGTTTGCATTTTTATGTGACTACCATTGTGATTTGGTGCCATGTATTTTTTTTTTGTGATTAAAATTCTATGCAACTTATCTAAGGAAATTGGAGCAAATTGTAATCACATGTGGCATTTATGACCAAAAATAAATTTTAAAAAATCATCAATAACAAATTCATTATAATGTTTGGTCCATGTTGAAGCATGTTGATTTGATGCCTAATGAAAATGTTAACCCTAAACATAATAACATGCAATTTTTATTAAAACCCTATAACTACACACTTGCATTTTGATGAGGTATTTTGGATCATGTGTAATCCAAAAGAAATTGGCAACTTGCAAGTTCATTGAGCATATTGGTAGTAGTGGCCTGTGAGGTGAGGTGATGTTACACTTGTGATTATCCAAAAATAGTTCCATCCATGCCAAACCTTATGGAATCCCCATGAAATTAAAAAAACTCATGTTTATACATAAATGAATCCCACACATGTACATTTTTAGTAATGTAGAAGAAAACATTGCAATATTAACTTTGAACATGTACCCCAAAGCTTGAAATTGAAACCTTAAACCAACCAAAATGGAGACACAAAAACCACTACAAAAATATGTGGTCGTGTCTAAACCATACAAAGAGTTTAAACTACATTTCCACCAAAACAAAACCACTCACGGACCATGAGTGAAAACCAACATATAAACCAAAACCACCCAAAATGAACATTGAACCAAACAACACACATGAAATGGGTGTATTGAACCATCAAAACATAACCCACCCAAATTTAACATGGTGGACAAAACCACTCAAAAAACCAAACTAGCATAGTGGAGAAGACCATTAGAAAAACCAAAATGTGGGTGGAGCCATGGTGACTGATGTGATGGATGAAATCACTAAAAACAAATGGGTGCAATGGACGAAATCACTAAAATGATTAACAAAGTGGATGAAACCACACAAAAAAGTGAATGGAGCAAACGAAACCATAAAAATAGGTGGGTGGAAAAAACCGCTGAACTAATATGAATAAAATGAACCACTAAACACATTTTCATGAATTAATCCACCAGACAAAATGAAAAAAGAAAAAAAATGAGAGTGGGGAAAAAAAACCACTGCCTAATAACCATTAAATGGGTGGTAATGTGAATTAGTGAATGGAATTGTTACCATGCAACCCATTTCCTAGTGATGACCATTGGGCCAAAATCAATTTCCACTATAGTGGATTTTGACATTTCCATCCATTGTTGGGTAGAATGCATAGTGGAATAGGATGTAGTTTGTGGTGGTGTAAGTTCATTAACAGGTGTTGTGTTAACTTTTTTTACATGGTTGGTTTTGGGGTGTGTTGTTTTTTTGCTTGTTTTGAAAGTAATCTTTGTTCCTTTTGTCTTCTCAAATAATTATATTGATATTTTCTTTTCGGCCTTTAATTACAAGTCTTTGTGCAAAATGGCAACATTCCATTTAGAAGGAAAGCTTGAGCTCACCATCTTTCTAGATGCTTATGGAGTTGTATTTGTCACTGAAAATGTTTGTGTAATGTTTGGCCTCGAGCCTAGGATTGTGCACATTTCAAAAGAGGATGCATACAATGATAACAACAATGTCACCAAATCTATTTATTAATCTCTAATCTCCAATTCGTAAGGTTTACAATAGTTGATTACAATAGTCAATTAATGTCAATAGATTTAGGATTGTCAATGATAATATGTCCAAAACCTTGTAGAATGTTTTGTTCATGTTACAAACTATTGCTCATGTGACCAATGATGCTGAATATGGTGGGGAAGTCAAACGAAAACCACTTGTGTTTATTAATGAACCTTTGCTACTTTGTTTGAATCATGATTCATCGTTCATTGATTTGTGTAACTCCTTTAATGAGGACAAAATGCTCTTAATTTTTCCTACCTTTCAACATCCTCACTTTTGATCCATTTGGGTTTGCATGAAGTTCTATAATCCATTCCCTTTTTGGCATCTACTAGTATCTCATTTCTTTTTAGTGTTGTTGATTACCTTCGGGCCATGTCTTAGACCCCTCACACTACTTTTGAATTCATTCTTTGGATTATGATAGATTGTTGACTTAGAAGGTTCCATTTGTTCAAATCAAATTCAATATGTGATGTCATTTTTTAATTTCCTCTAATTGAAAACTCGAAAGGCCATTCTAGTGAGATGCAAGGAATGGACATGAAATATGACAGTCATGCTTGGGGTAAGGTGAAGACAACGAACATAAACAATGATTTCAATCTTGTTTTCCACAAGGTTTAGTGTTTGGGTCATTTGTAATGTTGTAATGACAAATTTGAATATTCCCTTCTTATTAAATGATTATAACAACAAAATCACTTGGATTAGTGACATTGTTTTTCATCTCAATAAACAACCACCTAATATTGTTTTACCATTATGCAAAATTTGCTTCACCCCTCCTTTTTATATTAACACATGTGTCGCACACATGTATTACATTGTCCACAAGTAGTGCAATTTGATTTGAATGGTGATCCACCTTAGTATGCATTACCATTTAGTGGTTAATGAGAGGTCTGGAGAGGTTGTCCCGCAAATCAACCTCTTGCTCGAAGAAGAGGTTTCATAGACACCATCTACAACAAATTTTATAATTGTTTTGGCCACAAGCAAAACATTTTTGTTTATGCATTGTTGAACAAAGATTGCGATGGCTTCATGGAACTTTTTCGAGGTGATAAACTAAATCATGTGACAATTTTTTTTGTAGAATCTTATTTTCCCAATGTTAGGAACTTAGTTTCATCCTTAAAGCGTTATTCGGGGAACCAAAACTACTTTTCCAACATTTTTGCCTCAAATATAGAGGTAATTACAAATACATTTAGGACAATTATTTTCCAAGTTAACAATAAAAAAAAAATGTTCATTTTCAAGATGTCCATGCATGGAAGTGTTAGTGGATTTGATTTGGTACAGTAGATGCAACCTAGAGGTGATTTTCAAAGATGTTGGATCATGTTTGATAATGTGAAACATGTCAATGGATGTGCGAAATTGGCTTGCCATGTGTATAATTTGGTTTATTGTAAAGTGATGACTAGTGTAGTTTGTGACATGTAATTAAAAAACATATATGTTTGTGAGCCATACTGACACAACCATGTGCGGTAGTCTCAATTTTCGTTGCATCAGGGTTATTTGAGTGTGGTAAGGTTATTAGGGGTTTTTAGTAACTTCATAGGGAATGATGAATGCGCTTGGTGCGTGGAGGGGTTGTCTCCTTTTATGAAATGTGTTATTGTCGAATAAGGTGTTGGGTTAGTTCCTTTCTTTAATAAAAAGCTGGTACCATAGTTTTGAAAATTCTGTTGCATAATTAGGGGTGAAAAATCTCTAGAGGGTTGGGGGTAGAAATAGACACCAAAATTTGCAATGTTTAGCACAACATTGGTCTTGTTTTAGTATTTAGTGAGTAGCAATAATGTTAAAAATTCTTGAAGCAGTTGAAGGGATGTTAATGAAAGGTCCAATAAAGATAGAACAATCTTCAAGCCGTATGAACATAAGGTTAATTCAAAACAACTTAACGATTAAATAGATAATGTGATAGTGTGCTAATGGCAATAAAAATTTCATAACAACTAAAACATTTATTTAGAATAGGGATAAGTTCAGCAATGAGCTGTAAGTACATGTAAAAAACTTGGGTTATGCCATAATGATAGTTCATAACTGTAGGAAATCTAAGATGCATCGAATGGTACGAACTAGGTAATTCGCCTTGCTATTAAGAGGCAATCGACGAATTGGACCGTGCAACCAACAATAGTGTCCAACGCCGAGAACTAAAGACCATGCAAAAATAAAAATATTTTCAGTTTCGTAACAACTTTCATAAACAGTCTAAGATTCGTCACCAGAAACAAGGTCGGCTTGCAACAAGATCACCAAGATGCGAGAGTTCGAAGAAATACGATAGTACCAAGCTCGAAGGGGTTCAACTTCAAGACGAGCACGCACCTCTCGAGGTTCAGGTTCTTCATCACGAGAATGCTGTGTTAGGGTCATATCTAGAGATGACTCCAGACGCAGTTCTTCATTCACTTGTGCGGCTTGGGGCCCGTAAGATGTGACCATGCGTAATGCCATAATCTCGAGGAGAATAAAAAGGTTAAATCTTCAATCAAAATCAAATTGATAATGAAGATGTGGAGGACTTGTTACATTGAGGTGCGCAATCATAATTTATAAATCGAGGAAAAGGAAAGGAAGGCGTGAGTAACGACTTAGAACCATGGTAAAGTAAAATCGTAAGGTGAAAGGAAAAAATTGAAGGTTTAAGTAAAGTTTGTTGGGGGGAAAATGGGAAGAGGTGAAAATGTGTTTTTCCTTCACCTTCTATTAGCCACCAAGCTTCGAACATTCCATTGGCCACTAAGCATGGAACATTCCATTGGCCACTAAACTTTGGATCTACTTTCACCTCCTTTCTCTTTCTCTTTAAAAGGTGGATTCAGATCATTGGGAGCTTTCTCTTTCCCTATACATAATTTTCAATTCAATTTTGAATACTTGTTCTCACAAGCTTCTTGAGGAAAAAAATGATATTTTGGTAGATGGGAAAAGGTAAGAAAGTAGAATGAAAATCTTGTAATAATTTTGGAGGAATGGAAGTGAGTAATGATAGTGTTGGGAGGTTGGAATTTTTAAAAAAATCTCACAAACCTTTTCGGGTTTGGTAATATAACTCCTTACTGGTTTAACTGAAGATCTTAAGATTTCGTAGCAAGTTGCGCCTTGTAATTAGCTTTCTAATGAACTAAAGCAAGCCGAATTTGAATAATGTATGTGTTAGAAATGATATTTCAAGTGACTAATGGTCTATAGTCAAGTTGAACCAACTGCCTTCATAAAACCCTTTCGAGTTTGGTAGTATAACTCCTTACTGGTTTAATTGCAGATCTTAAAATTTGGTAGGATGGTGCGCCTTGTAGTTAGCTTCCTAGTGAGCTAAGGCAAGCTGGATTTGAATAACCTATGTGTTAGAAACAATATTTCAAGTGACTGGTGGTCTGCAGCCAAGTTGAATTATCACCTTTGTAAAACCCTTTCAGGTTTCGTAACATAACTTCTTGTTGTTTTAGTTACAGAACTTAGAATTTGGTAGCAAAATGTGCCTTGTAGTTAACTTTTTAGTGAGCTAAGGCAAGTTGAATTTGAATGACCTATGTGTTAGAAACAATATTTCAAGTGATTAGTGGTCGGCAATTAAGTTGGACATGGTGTTGAGTCTTCAAACGTTGGTTTAAATGAATGAAAATTTGACATAAAGTCTTAGGATGTGGAGTGTGTGACCTTGAAAAATATATCTATCAAATCTAATTGTAAATGATGCATATGAGGCAAACTATTTAATTTTAACTATAAACACAATCTAACATCTAAAAATACACTTGCATTTTTCCTTCATTAGTAGCATTTGTGCTTTCAAGCATAATCATCTTGTAGAACCGGGAATAGAGGGACGGAAAGTCACTTCACAATGTTCAATGTGTGATGTGGCAAAAATTAAACAAGGTGATGGTAAAAAGTGGTGTTCTTCATTTAAACTTTAAGGGTTTCATGGCTGATAGTCTTTAGGGCAATTGGAAGGTTGTGTGCATTTTGTACAATTTAAGTGACCCAAATGAACTTATGGTTGACAAAGAGTGTATTTATTACTTTCATTGGACTCAATCCACGAATAGACACATAAAACAACAAATAAAACCAAAGTTGCATGAATGACATAAGGCATTGTGTTACAAACACAAAAATGCCACATCGTTGGAAGAGGCTAATTTTTAATATGTGGCCATTCGTTGTTGGTGGTATTCCTCAAGGGTTGTTGATGAATATGGATTTCAAAAGTTGGAAAATTGGCTTAATTTTTGGCACTTTCATGTATGGCAATGGGGAAGGTTTATGAAACATGTCAAGTTTTAAACATTTTGCCAAATCCCTCATTTCATCCCTTTTTCATTACATCTTCACAAAATATTATAACATAACTAAGAAAGAAATTGATGTAGATGCATGTTGTTTTGCATAAATTTTATTGAAAAGAGGTTGCGGATATGCCTATGTACAACTTGTCAGATGTTGTGCATAATATTTGGCTATAATAATTGGGGAAAAGGGGATCTTGTTTCTATGTTATGACAGTTGATGATTATGTCGAAACTTTCAAGTAATTGACGTTATATAACTTATTTGAAAAAGGTGGTCATTTTAGTTAGGGACTTGACATAATTGAACTCTTCTTGCAAAGAATGACCATGTTTAATGATCCTATTCAACTTGAAGATGTTGTTAAAAAATACACCCCTGGGGTAACCTTAACAACTAGAATTGCCCATTTGGAAAGTGAGGAGATATTTGGCTCCTACAAATGGTAAAAAAACTTGAATTTTGGATTTGGAGGGGATTCTCATTAACACAATCATGTCAATTTCTCCCATCCACACTAGTAAACAAACATTAATTTGCGACTATAATTTGTGATTGAAAACCACTTGTAATAAACTTTGTAACAAAAAAGTCTTTTAATTGCATGAGTGAAGTCACATTGAACTTTTAGTTCCAAATGATGACTTAGTTTGATGTCAGCACATTTCCCATGGATGAAGTATACAATCAATGTACACACTTACATCCTTTGATTAACATATGACATTTGCAATTACTAATCATTTTTTGTAATTAATAAATAACCCTATCACTAATTGCCATTTGTCAACATACCTTCAACATAACGTTTTTTTGGGATTTTTTAATTATTGAATTATTAATCTAAACCATTCATTAGGGGTGGCCATAGATTCAAACACATTTTTTAATAAGATTTTGCCATGTGGCCAAAATTGAATTTTTTTATAAATGATTTTATATAATATATAATAAAAAAATCAACATGGTCCAATTTCAACATTTTACATGATGACACTTAGACAAAGGAAAATTTTCATGTGGCATATTGATAGAATTTTGGGAAAAAAAATTACAAAAACTATTTACGTAGGTAAGTACATAAAATTATGTGCATAAAAATGCCTACCTACTTAACCTACTTACTTACCCACCTACTTATTTCAGTAAGAAAGTAGGTAATTACATAAAAAGATAGAAAGGTAAGTGACCAAAAAATATTTTATATTTTATTTTATATTTCATTTTAAAAATTATGCTTATTTGAGCTCATCCCAAATCGCACATGATTTTTAATGTGAAACCAACAAAAAGGGCACTTTCCTTACATATTTTTTAGGATGACATTAAAAAACAAAACATACAAGAGGAGTAGCAAAGAACTAGGGATTACTAAAAATAAAAAAACACCAACCCATAAAGAAGCATTGACACATGTAAAAATAGCAAAGCAGAAAACAAGAAGGAACAATGAAACACACAAGAACACATGAGCACTGAAACATAAGGGAGCAATGAAACACAAAGGAACACAAGAGCATTGTAACACAAGGGAATACTTAAACACAAAGGAGTA
>Ga0116231_10010522_pt1 | contig 14846 bp, 14 predicted proteins | sample S1TSphgellanicum_2_FD_89695 | JGI IMG/M metagenome (GOLD analysis project Ga0116231, IMG submission 89695) | Host-associated microbial communities from peat moss isolated from Minnesota, USA - S1T2_Fd - Sphagnum magellanicum MG | ecosystem: Host-associated > Plants > Peat moss > Unclassified...
AACGTCCTTCACGGTTTCAAAGAGCCGGGCGCGCCCCAGTCAGATAGGTTTGACCAAAACTGTTAACTATCCCTTCAGGCTTGAAGCACGCGGAAATTCAAGTCAACCCGAATTGCGGTTATTCCCGTTTGAAATACCACCGCGACGCGCTGCCGGTCAGTCGGCGGGATGAAGATCGGGATGGTTTGATGCCATAATACGAGCATGATGCGGGACCTTCTAAACAAGAAAGAATAGTAAGTCTATAGTAGTTATAGAAATAACGAGCCGGCATCAGCTCCGAACGGGAGGGAAAACCCTTCGTTCTCAGTATCCCTGCTGGGTTCTACGACTAGATCAGCTAATATGCCGTGGGCTTAAAATCGATGCATGGGTAACTCGGCTCTACCAGAGGCGCTTATTTGCGAACGCGTAACCGGAGCCAGACTTTAGATAGCGTTCGAACTGTGAAGCTTGCCGTTCGTTACTAAAGGCAATGTACGTGACAACATGCCAAGGCGCATATTTCGCGGTGTGAGTGGATTTGCCGCTGTTATGTTCCGTCAGGCGCCGGCGAAGGTCGGACGTCATTCCGAAATAACGCTCCGGGACGGTCGCGTCATTCTCGATCAAATAGACGTAGTGCATGGGGCCCTCCTTCGCTAAAGCTTCGGAGGGCATCCTGCTTCGCTCAACCTCAACGGGCAATCCTGCGAAGCGCCTTCGCGAAGCAGGATGGCGGAGAAGGTGGGATTCGAACCCACGGTACGCTTACACGCACGGCGGTTTTCAAGACCGCTGCCTTAAACCACTCGGCCACCTCTCCCCGGAGAACCGGGTTTTCAGCCCAAGAGGTCCGGGTGGTCAAGGGTCCAGAGTCGCCGGCAGCGCCACGCCCAGCCGGGCGGCAAAATCCTGGATGAACTGCCACGCAACGCGGCCGGACCGCGCCCCGCGCGTCACCGACCACTCCACCGCCGCGGCGCGCAACGCCTCGGTACTCGCGGGCAGGCCGAAGGCCGCGGCGTAGCCCTCGATTATCGCAAAAAACTGCTCCTGGCTGCCATTGTGAAAGCCGATCCACAGCCCGAACCGGTCGGACAGCGAGACCTTTTCCTCGATCGCCTCCGCCGGGCTGATCGCGGTGGAGCGCTCATTATCAATCATGTCGCGCGGCATCAGATGCCGGCGGTTGCTGGTGGCGTAAAACAGCACGTTCGCCGGCCGCCCTTCGATCCCGCCATCCAGCACGGATTTCAGCGCCTTGTAGTCGGCATCCTCGCGCTCGAAGGACAAATCATCGCACAAAATTAAACACAGCCGCTTCTGCGCGCGCAAAATATTGAGCAAAGCCGGCAGCGTCCGAATATCCTCGCGATGAATCTCGATCAGCGCTAAAACCCCCGGCGCGGCCGCGTTCACGGCCGCATGCACCGCCTTCACCAGCGAGGATTTCCCCATCCCCCGCGCCCCCCACAGCATCGCGTTATTGGCCGGCAGCCCGCGGGCAAAACGCTCGGTGTTCTCCAGCAGCACCGCCTTCTGCGCCTCTATCCCCTGCAGCAGCGCCAGCGGCACGCGCGACACCACCTTTACCGGCGCCAGCCCCGCCGGCGGGTGCCATACAAACGCATCCGCCCCGGCCAAACTCGCCGGCGGCGGGGCAGGGGGGTTTTGGCGCTCCAGCGCCTCGGCGATACGGCGTAGCAGATCCTCGTCCATAAAATCCTGTCCCTGGCCAATCCCGGCCCGCGTGGCCTATAGAGCCGCCGGTAACACGATCACCCGGGATTCTAAATGCTCATTTCCAACGCCTACGCCCAGACCGCCGCCGGCGGCATGCCCGCCGGCCTCGGCGGCCTCATCCAGTTCGCGCCGCTGGTCCTCATTTTCATCGTCTTCTATTTCCTCCTCATCCGCCCGCAGCAGACCCAGGCCAAGGAGCTAAAGGCCCGGCAGGAAAAGCTTGCGCGCGGCGATAAGATCGTGACGGCCGGCGGCATTCTCGGCACCGTGAAAAAAGTCACGGAGGGCGACGCGAACGTGGACGTCGAAATCGCGCCGAACGTGACCGTGAGCGTGGTGCGCTCCACGATCACGCAGGTCCTCACCACGCCGAAAACCGCGGATAAGGCGTAGCCACGCCGCCCGCGCCACAAAACGCGCAACCTGACGGATTTTCATTTGACTATCAAATAAACCTAAGCGAGTATTAACGGGTCTGGAACCTGGAGGGGCACCATGCCAGAATTTCGCTACATCGCGTTTGATGAGGATACGGGCTTGCCGATCGCGCATGATTCACGCGCGATATTCGCGCTGCGGCGGGCGGACAGAGAGAACAGCGAGGCGCGGATTTTCATCATCGATGCCGGCGCGCTGGGGCTGGAAATTTGGTCGAACAAAATGACCCTGCCGCAGGCGGAGGCGTTTGTTTTGCAAGGATTGCGAGAGAGGGTGAAGGTTTTGGAAGAGGCAAGCTAAAAAAAGCGGTCGCTAATTCCCCCCGTCCTCCCCCCGTCATGGCCGGGCTCGACCCGGCCATCCACGCCTTTCCGGCGGCGCATTTGGGCCAATCAGTCGTCAAGCAGGCCCATCAAAACTTCACTTTCTCAAACTGCTCCGAAATCTCCACCAACCTAATCCCCGCCTTCGTCACCACCGTCCGTATCATCACCGCGCCGTCATCCATGCGATAAAACCACTGGTCCATCGTCACATCGGCAAGCGGGTTGCCGGGCGAGGTTTCCAAGATCCACCGCCAATGCATCGCGCGGCCGGCGGCGGTGCCGGTCGTGGCCCCGTCCATGTCATTGGCGGTCGCCCGATACGTCGCCGCCCCGGTCTGAGTAAGCCGCCAGCGCCGCGTCTGCGTGCCGCCCCCCGGCAGATGCAGCGTCTGCACCATGTCGATGCCGCCGGCGGGATCGGCCGTGCCCACGCAATCGGTGGTGACGATCCCGGTCGGCTGACCCGCCCGGTTCTCCTCCACGCCCCATGACGAGACGTGACCGGTGAAAAACGCAACCGGGTCAAAACTCTGCCCGCTATTTTTGAAGCCGGCAGGCGTGAGCGGCGCGGAACAAGCGGCGAGCGTCAGCAGCAGTGCTGCCGCCATTTTCATGTTGAAAGAGTCATCCAGGCCGGAATCCGTGGCGTCACGAGGGACGACCCCGCGATCAACGGCTTTTGCAGCGCGTCCAGCCGCAGCGTCGCCAGCGCCAGCGCGCCCGACGAGGACCGGATCGTGCCGACCTCAACGCCCTCCGCCAGAACAGGCGTGCCAGGCGGCGGCGCCGAAACTTCCAGCGCGACGGGCACAAGACGGCGCTTGATCAGGCCCCGATATTTGGTGCGGGCCGTCAACTCCTGCCCCATATAGCAGCCCTTTTCGAAATCCACCCCGTTCAGCGCGTCGAAATTGGCCTCCAGCAGCAGGGTTTTGTCCGGCTCCAGGTCCGGCGGCCCGTCCGGTAGCCCAAGCGCATGGCGGTGGGCGTGATACGCCGCCTCCGTGCCGGTCGCCGCCAAAACCCTCTCGCTGATCACGCGAAACCCCGCTTCCGGCAGCCGCGGATCGGCGGCGGCAATTTTTTCGTCCGGCGCCACCTCATTCCAGGCGGCATACACCTGCCGCGTGGCGGAAACATCCTCCAGCGTCACCGCCGCGCGCAGCCTGTACCGGCCCAGGCGCTTTTGCAGCTCCGCGACGGCGCCAGCCGGCGCGTCCAGAAACAAGGCCTCGCCGTCGGAAAAAATGAAGAAATCCACGATATAACGCCCCTGCGGGCTAAGCAGCGCGGCCCAGACGGCATGCCCCGGCGCGGCCCGTGACACCTCATTGGAAACCAGGCCGTTGAGAAACGCGACGCGGTCCGGGCCGGAGACGGCGAGGACGCCGCGGGAGGGGAGGTGGGCGAGCATGGGCACCTGAGAGAGAAGGGAAGGGGAGGAAGAAGTTACTTTTTTTGAAAAAAAAGTAACCAAAAAAACTTTACTTCCCCCGGACTTGGAGAGGCCAAACTGTGGCCGCTCAAAAGCCGGGGGTAATAGAAGTTTTTTTGGTTACTTTTTTTTCAAAAAAAGTAACTTCTTCCCTTCACTTGGCCTCTCGTTGCCGCCACGGCAAGAAGTGCTACAGCCTCCGCCCAGATGCGAATTCTGTTCATCACCTCCTCGCGGATCGGCGACGCCGTAATTTCCACCGGAATCCTTGAACAATTACGAACCGCGCACCCAGCCGCGCGCATAACGGTGGCCTGCGGCGCGGTCGCGGCGGGCGTTTTCCAGCGCATGCCCGGCCTCGAGCGCCTGATCGTGTTTGAAAAAGAGCGCTTCGATCTTCACTGGCTGCGCCTATGGGCCAAGCTGCTGGGCAAATTCTGGGACGTGGTGGTGGACGTCCGGGGTTCCGGGCTTTCGCTCTTTCTGGCTGCCGGAAGCCGCCATATTCTGCGGGGCGGCCGCCGGCCCGGCCGCCGCTACGAACAACTGGGCGCGGCGATGGGTTTTAAGCCCGCCCCGCTGCCGGTGACCTGGGTCGGCCCCGCGGATGCGGCCAAAGCGGCCGCCCTGCTGCAAGGCCCGGTCATCGGTCTCGGCCCCACCGCGAACTGGAGCGAGAAAATCTGGCCCCCGTCGCGCTTCGTGGCCGCGTTTCAGGCCCTGGCCGCGGAGCTGCCAGGCGCCCGCGCCGCGGTGTTCGCCGGCCCGGGCGAAGCCGAGCGCGCTTTGGCCGCGCCGGTGCTGGCCGCCATCCCCGGGGCGCTCGATTTCGCCGGCGCGCTGACCCTGCCGGAGGTGGCGGCCTGCCTGCAGCGCTGCGCCCTGTTCATCGGCAACGATTCCGGCCTGATGCACCTGGCCGCCGCCGCCGGCACGCCGACCTTGGGCCTGTTCGGCCGCTCCCGTGTCGAGGAATACGCGCCGGCGGGCCGCAAAACCGCGGTCGCCGTGGCGCCCGGGCCCCCCGGCGAGGCGCCGATGGACGGCCTGACGGTCGCCGCCGTGGTCGCCGCGGCAAAGACCCTGTTGTGAGAATCGCGCAGGTCATGGCCGGTGCCGCCAATGGCGGCGCGGAATTGTTTTATGAGCGCATGACGCTGGCGCTGGCCGAAGCCGGCGAGACCGTGCTGCCCGTGGTGCGCGCGGCTGAGGGGCGCAGCGGAAGGCTGATCAATGCCGGCCTGCGGCCGGTGGAGCTGCGCTTCGGTGGCCCCCTGGATGTGCTGACCAGGCCAAAAATGGCGGGCATCCTGCGCCGCTTCAAAACCGATGTCGCGGTGGCCTGGATGAGCCGGGCAGCCGCGAAATTGCCGCGCGGGGACTGGGTCAATGTCGGCCGGCTCGGCGGCTACTACGACCTCAAATATTTCTCGACATGCGATTACCTGGTCGGCAACACACGCGGCATCGTCAACTGGATTCTCCAACAAAACAAATGGCCCGCCGACCGGGTAAAATACCTGCCCAATTTCGTCGAGGATTTTTCGGAAGAAGAACCAGTGCCGCGCGCGTCCCTGGGCGTGCCGGAGGATGCCGGTTTGATCCTGGCGCTCGGCCGTCTGCACGCCGACAAAGGCTTCGACATTTTAATCCGCGCCGTGGCCCTGCTGCCTGAGGTGTATTGCATCATCGCCGGCGAGGGGCCGGAGCGCGCGCGGCTGGAAGCGCTGATCGCGGAATTGCGCGTGGCCGAGCGCGTCAAACTTCTGGGCTGGCGCACCGACACCGGCGCCCTGCTGAAATGCGCCGATATCTTCGTTTCTTCATCGCGGCACGAGCCGCTGGGGAATATGGTGCTGGAGGCCTTCGCCGCGCAAATTCCGGTGCTGGCGGCGAAGGCCGAAGGCCCGGCTGAGGTGATTCATGACGGCGTTGATGGCGTGCTGGTGCCGGTGGACGACGTGGCGGCGCTGGCGGTGGCGGCGCGCGCCATGCTGGGGGATGTTCGGATGCGCGTAAGACTGGCCCTGGCCGCGCGTCAAAGATTCGCCGCGGAATTTTCGAAAGACGTCGTGATGTCGCAATGGCTCGCGTTCTTGCATGGCCTGAAAACCTGATGTGCGGCATCGCCGGCATCATGCTGAAAGACGGTTTTTCGGCGGATCCAAAAATGCTGGCGCGGCTGACGCAGGGCATCGCGCATCGCGGCCCGGACGGCAGCGGCAAATTCTTGGCGCAGAACGTGGCGCTGGTGCATACGCGGCTGGCGATCATCGACCTCGCGACCGGCGATCAGCCGCTCTCCTCCGGCCCGCTGACCCTGATCGCGAACGGCGAAATTTACAATTACATCGAGCTGCGCAAGGAATTGCCGGTCGGCTACGTGACGGCCAGCGACTGCGAACCGCCGTTAAAACTGTTTTCCCGCCGCAGCGAGGATTACGCGGCGTTTCTGCGCGGCATGTACGCCATCGCCATCCACGACCGCGCTTTCAAAACCCTCACGCTGTCGCGCGACCCTTTCGGCATCAAGCCGCTCTACACGGTAAAAACGCCAGCCGGAATCGCCTTCGCGTCGGAGCCGCACGCGCTGCTCGACGCCGGCCTCGTCCCCCGCGAAGTGAATTCTTCCAAGCTGGGCGAGATGCTGCAACTGCAATTTTCCACAGGCCGGCAAACGGTTTTTAAGAACGTCGAACGCCTGCTGCCAGGCGAAACGCTGACCCTGAAGCAAGGTGCCGTACAAAGCGCGCGAAGAATCGAGGCGGTGGAGTCCGAGGACATATTGGCGCCCCCGGTGAATGATGAAGAAGCCGTGAAACGCCTGGACGCGGTGCTGGAAAACAGCGTGTTCGTGCACCAGCGCGCGGACGTGCCCTACGGCATGTTCCTGTCCGGCGGCGTGGACAGCGCCGCGATCCTCGCCGTCATGGCGCGGCTCAATACCACATCGGTGCTGGCCTACACGGCAGGTTTCGACTTTCCCGGCGTCGCCGATGAGCGCGACGCCGCCGCCGAAACCGTGAAGGCGGCGGGCGCGCGGCATGAGCGTCTGGAAATTTCCGAAGCCATGGTGTGGGAATTTCTGCCCGAAATCGTCGCCGCGATGGACGACCCGGCGGCCGATTACGCCATCATTCCCACCTGGTTCCTGGCGCGCCGGGCCCGTCAGGACGTCAAGGTGATTCTATCCGGTGAAGGCGGGGACGAGATGTTTGCGGGCTACGGCCGCTACCGCGCCGCGGCGCGCCCCTTTCCCTTCGCCAAAAAACTGCGCGCCCGCGGCGTCTTCGACGGCCTCGACGTCTTGCGCGCCCCGCCCGCCCGCTGGCGGGACGGCATCGAAGCGGCGGAGCAGCAATTCCGCCGCCGCCCCGCTCTGCGCCGCGCGCAGCTCACCGACATTCAGGACTGGCTGCCGCACGATCTTTTGCAAAAACTGGACCGCTGCCTGATGGCCCACGGCGTCGAAGGCCGCACGCCGCTCGTGGACAAGGCGGTCGCAAAATTCGCCTTCTCCCTGCCGCCAAAATTTCTGGTGCGCCACGGCATGGGAAAGTTTCTGCTCAGGCTCTGGCTGGAAAAACACTTTCCCGCCGCGCGCCCCTTCGCCAAAAAACAAGGTTTTGACGTCCCGGTCGGCGCCTGGATCGCCGCCAAGGGCGAGGTGCTGGGTGAACTGGTCGCCAAAAACCCGCTGGTGGCGGAACTGGCGGAGCCGGAGCGGGTTCGGACGCTGTTTTCGCGTGCGTCCGAAAAACGCGCCGGCTTCGCCGCCTGGGTGCTGCTGTTTACAGCCCTATGGCACCGGCGCCATATTCTCAACCTGCCCCCGGCCGGCGACGTGTTTGCAACCTTGGAAGCGCTGTGATGCTCGATCTTTTCATTCAAAACGGGATGGCCGTGCTGCCATGGGGGGTGGTGCAGGCGGATATCGGCGTGCGCAACGGCCGCATCGAATCGATCGGCGAACAATGGGCGCCGGCCAAAGAAATTTTCGACGCCAAGGGCCTGCACATACTGCCCGGCATCATCGACCCGCACGTGCATTTCCGCGATGGCGGCCAGGGCGGCATTTCTGGCGTCGAGGACATGCTCTCCGGCACACGCGGCGCCGTGCTCGGCGGCGTGACCTCGGTGTTCGACATGCCCAACACCACCCCGCCTGCGACCGACGCCGCCACGCTGCATGCCAAGCGCGACTACATCAACGGCCACGCCTATTGCGACGTCGGCATTTACGTCGGCGCCACCAAGGAAAATGCGGACCAACTCGGCGAACTAGAGACCATAGACGGCGTCTGCGCCATCAAAGTTTTCGCCGGCTCCTCCACCGGAAACTTGTTAGTCGAGGACGACGAAAGCATCGAGCGCGTGATGCGCTCTGGCCGCCGCCGCATCGCCTTCCATTCGGAGGACGAATACCGCCTGCAGGCGCGCAAGCCCTTGTTCAAGTCCGGCGATCCCTATTCAAATCACGCCGTCTGGCGCGACGTCGAATGCGCATTCCTCGGCACGCGCCGCATCGCCGCGCTGGCCCGCAAAACCGGCCGCCCGGCGCACATCCTGCACGTTTCGACAGCGGAAGAATTAGAATTTCTCAGGGACCACCACGACCTCATCAGCGTCGAAGTTCTGGTCAATCACCTGCTGCAATCGGCACCCGAAGTGTACGAACGCCTCGGCCCCTACGCCGTGATGAACCCGCCGCTGCGCGAGCCGCGTCACGCCGCCGAAGCCTGGGCCGCGATCAATGACGGCCGCATCGACACCATCGGCTCCGACCACGCGCCCCACGCGCGCGCCGCGAAGGAAAAACCCTGGCCCGAATGCGCCGCCGGCCTCACCGGCGTGCAAACCCTGCTGCCGCTGATGCTGGACCAGGTCAACCAGCACCATCTCTCGCTGGAGCGGCTCGCCGATCTGATGTCCGCCGGCCCCGCCCGCATCTACGGCGCCGTCAACAAAGGCCGCATCGCCGTAGGCTACGACGCCGATTTTTCGATTGTGGACTTGAAGCAGAGCCGCAAAATCGAAAACGCCCAAATCGCCAGCCCCTGCGGCTGGACCCCCTTCAACGGCCTCATCGTAACCGGCTGGCCAGCCGCAACAATCATCCGCGGCACCATCGTCATGCGCGACGGCGCCATCATAGGCGCGCCCACTGGTCAAAAAATAAGTTTCCGATAAGCAACAACCTGTTTTGAAAAGAAGAAGAATCTAGCCGCAGATTTACGCAGATTTACGCAGATTAAGCCAAGCTGTAAGTGCCAGAACCCATCCACGTCATTGCGAGCGAAGCGAAGCAATCCATCTTTTGTGCCGGTTGCGAGAAAGATGGATTGCTTCGCCAAGAGCTCGCAATGACGCCACCGCGTCAAAGCCCACGCCGCATGGCATAACCCCCCATCTGCGTCATCTGCGTCATCTGCGGATAACCTTCTTTCAAACCCTCCAAAACCGCAGCGCCGTCAAAAGCATCACCACCTGCATCGCCGCCACCAGCCCCACACACCCCGGCCACCCATAAGCATGCCAAACCCCCGCCGGCGCCAGCCCGCCGCAACTCCCCCCCACATAGTAAAACGTCACATACAGCCCCACGGCGGTCGATTTCCCCTCCCGCGCCGCCGCCCCCACGAATGCCGTCGCCAGCGTCTGCTGCACGAAAATCGCCGAGCTGATCAGCAGCAGCCCCACCATAATCGCCCATACCGGCGCCGCCAGCGTGCACCCCAGCCCCGCCACAATCACCGGCCCCGCCACCGCCATCACCACCCGCCGCCCAAACCGCGCGGAAAGCCGCGCCGCCACCGGGCTCATCACCACCCCGCCCAGATACACCACAAAAATCAGCCCCAAAGCCGCCGGCCCCATAAAATACGGCGCCGCCGAAAGCCGGAAATTAATGAACGTGAACACCGCCACCAGCGAAAACAGCACCCCGAACCCCACCGCATCCGTCGCCAGCAGCCGCCCATTCGTCAGATGCAGCGGAAAAGATCGCAGCGCCCGCCCAAACCCATAAAGCGGCCTGAATTTCTGCTCCCGCGGCATCGCCACCGCGATGATCACCGCCGCGCCAAACGTCACCGCCCCCACCACCAGCAGCCCCGCCCGCCAGCCCGCCGCCGCCGTCACCAGCCCGGTAATCAGCCGCCCGGAAAACCCGCCAAAAATCGCGCCGGACGTATAAGTCCCCGCCAGCCTTGCCGTCGCGGAACCCGAAGTCTCGTCCCCGATATACGCAATCGTCACCGTGAAAATGAACGGCAGCATCAGCCCCTGCACAAACCGCAGCACCACCATCGTGGGCAAATTCTGCGCATCCGCCACAAGCACCGTCGGCACCACCAGCAGCACCGCCGCGCCCAAGATCAGCCGCTTGCGCCCAAACCGGTCGGAAATCGCCCCGATCACCGGCGCCACCAGCGCCGTCGCCACCAGCGGCGCCGTCACCACCAGCCCGGTGCGCGCCTGCGCCACATGAAACGCCGCCGCGATCTGCGGCAAAATCGACTGCGTGCACCACATGTTCACAAACGTCGCGAACCCGGCCGCGAACACCGCCAGATTCAGCGCAAACGCCGCCCCCGCCCGTTCAGTAGCGCCGCTCAAAGACCGTGATGACATCGCCGGGGGCCACCATTGCATCGTTATCGGCCCGGTATTGGACAGCCTGCGTGCCCAAATCGCGCGTCACCCCCACATAGTCCTGCACCGCCCGGTACGTGAAGCCACCCGCAATCGAAACCGCCGTCAGCACAGTCATGCCCGGACGGTATGGGTACTGCCCCGGCGTGTTCACCTCCCCCAAAATGTAAAACGGCCGGAATTTGGAAACCTCCACCGCCACGCTCGGCGCCAAAATCAAATTTTTATCCCGCAAAATCCGCGCGATGGCGCCCGACAGCTCATCGGTGGTCGAACCCGCGGCCAAAACCAGCCCCAGCAGCGGCAAATCCACAAAACCGCTATCATCCACCGCAAACTCGCCGGAAAGCTGCGGCTGATCATAAATCCGCAGCAGCACGTTATCGCCCGGCCCCAGCCGGTACGCGCCCCCCGCCGGCGCCGGCAGAGGCGGCAGCCCAGCGCCCGGCGGCGCCAGCACGGCGCAGCCCGGGAGGCACAAGAATTGTAAGATCAGCAACCTGCGGTAAGGCACGTTAACTCCCTGGGTTGCAGGGGAAGTATCAGGGGAAGGTGAGGGAAAGGAAGGAAGAAGTTACTTTTTTTGAAAAAAAAGTAACCAAAAAAACTTTTGGGCGGGGGCAGGGCAGCACCGGTGTCCCTTTAACGCCCCCAGCGGGGGCGTTAAAGGGACACCGGTGCTGCCCTGCCCACGCCCAAAAGTTTTTTGCGCGCTTTTTTTCAAAAAAGCGCTTCTTTCTTAAGCCCTAACCGCCGCCGGCCTGCGCGGCGCCGCCCAGCGCGCCGCCTGCCCATTGGTATGGATCTCCAGCGTCGCCCGCCCGGAAAATGCCGGCAGCGCCAGCCGCGCGGCGCCGTTGGTCCAGCGCTGCGCCGCTTCCATCTCGTAAAAACCTTCATGCGCCGGGTCATCCAGCGCCACCGCCACCCGCCGCCCATCGGCAACCAGGATGATCGCGCGGATGGCCACACCCAGGCGCCGCTGGTCGCTGGAATTGGCGCCGACATGCGCCGGCACGCCGGCGCTGCACAGCAGGTCCACCGCCGGCACCGGCCGCGGCAGCGCGAAAATCAGTTTTTCCGGCAGGGACGCGGCTTCCGGCCGCAGCCTCTCCAGCCCCGCCTTCACCGTCAGGTCGATGGCGGCGGTCGGCGCGAAGCCCAGCGCCAGCGCCCTGCCCAGCAGGCGCTGCCGCGCCGCGCGCACCACCGGCCCATCCTTCACCTGCACCGCGCAGGCCCGCCGGCCCGCCGCCACGATGATCTCCGGGTGCAGCACGTCATACGCGCCGCCCTCGAAAATCTGCCGGCGCCCGCCGTCCAGATAGGTTTCCACCGGCACGCCCTCGGCCAGCACCACCTCGTGCTTTTCGGTCTCGATATGGTGATAGGTCACGTTGCGCACGCCGGCATCCTGGATGATCGTCGCGCCGTTGATCAGCGTCCGGGCCGCGATCAGATGCCCGTCGATATACAGGCAATGATCAGGCGAGAGCACCAGGTCCCGTTCCGGCAGCCCCGGCTCCAGCGCCCCCGCCAAAATGCGCACCGGCGCAAACCTCTCCGGCGCGGCGTACAACGCCAGGTTCAAACCCCGCCGTCCCGTCCATACGATGTTCACCACCGCGTCGCCCCGCGGCCGCACGGCCAAAACTTCGTCGCCGGCGCGCAGGTTTTCCACCAGCCGGTCGCCGTCGGGCGTCAGAATCCGCGCGCCGGCGGCAAAGCACGGCATTTGGGTCCAGGTCGTGGATGACATGCTAAACTCCGCTCGTGCCCAGTCGTGAAGGCGCTTTGGTTCGCGCGCTCTCCTGTTAAGGCGGAGTTAACCATAAAGGCGGGTGACCAACAACCGAAAATTACGCGATCACGCTACCGGAATGAGATTCCGGCGCCCAATGTCTCATGTATGAAGAATAATTGCAGTTAAAGTGAAACAATCTCATGCCCGCATCAGGCGCCGCCCTACGCCGCCAGCGCGGCCCCGGCCAGCGCCAGCTTGCGCAAATGGTAATCCGCGTCGCCGAACATCTGCTCGATCATGGTCAACCGCTTGAAATAATGCCCGCCTTTATATTCCATCGTCATGCCGATGCCGCCATGCAACTGCGTCGCCTGCTGGCCGATGAATTTCGCCGAGCGCCCGATCTGTACTTTCGCCGCCGAAACGGCCTGGCCGCGCGCCACCGCATTGTCATCGCCCACGGATAGGGCAGCATAGATGGCCATTGAGCGCGCCTGCTCCAGCATCACCAGCATGTCCACCGACCGGTGCTGCAACGCCTGGAAACTGCCGATGGCGACGCCGAACTGTTTCCGGGTCTTCAAATACTCCACCGTCATTTTCACCAATTCGTCCATCGCGCCCACCGCCTCCGCGCATAGCCCGGCGATGGCTTCATCCACGCCGCGCGCCAGCAGCGCCAGCCCATGCCCCTCGCCGCCGATGATGGCGCTGGCCGGCAGCTTCACCTGCGCGAAAGAGATTTCGGCAGCGTGATGACCATCCTGCGTCGGATAGCCGCGCCGCGAAACCCCTGGCGCCTTGGCGTCCACCACGAACAGCGAAATGCCGTTGGCATCCCGCCGGTTGCCGCCGGTGCGCGCGGACACAATCAGCACATCCGCGCCGTCGCCCCCCATCACCACGCTCTTCTCGCCCTCCAGTATAAAATCCTCGCCATCCTTGCGCGCCGCCAGCGACACGTCGTTCAAATCATACCGCGACCCGCGCTCCACATGGGCCAGCGCCGCCACCGCCTCCCCCGCGGCGATTTTCGGGATCAGCGCCGCCGCAGCTTCCTCCGCCGCGCAGTGCTTTAAAATCGCCCCGCAAAGCACCACGCTCGCCAGATACGGCTCCACCGCCAGGCTGCGCCCGATCTGCTCCATCACGATCATCGTCTCCACCGGCCCGCCCCCGAACCCGCCATGCTCCTCCGAGAATGGCAGCGACAAAATGCCCGCCTCCGCATACTCCGACCAAACCGCTCGGTCATAACCGTTTGGCAGCTTTTGATACGCCTTCCGCTTCTCAAAATCCGCATACCGCGCCGAAAACATTTTTCCAACGCTCTCCTTAAGAAGCAGTTGGTCGTCGCTGAAATCGAAATCCATGGAGCAATTCCCTAAAAACCAAGAAGTTAAGCCCGTTCCCGTAGGGTGGGTTTCGCACTCGCGAAACCCACCATCAACGCCCCCGACCCATCTCAAAACCCAAGAATCGCCTTCGCAATAATATTCCGCTGGATCTCATTCGACCCCCCATAAATCGAAACCTTCCGGTTATTGAAATAAGAAGGCGCCGCCGCCGCCGCATAATCCGGCCCAATCGGCGGCTCATTCGTGCGGTCCTCGTCATCCATCGAGGCCCCGAACGGCATCACGAACGGCCCAACCACGTCCATCATCAGCTCCGTCGCCACCTGCTGCAGCTCCGACCCCTTGATCTTCAAAATCGAAGAATTCGGGTCCGGCTCCCCATGCCGGCCGCGCTTGCGCGCCTCCGCCACCACCCGCAACTGCGTAATCTCCAGCGCCTTCAGCTCAATCTCCACCGCCGTCAGCTTCTCCCTAAACCACGCCTCCTCCATCAGCGGATGGTCGCCATACCGCTCCAGCTTCGCCAGCTCCCGTATCCGCCGCAGCCGCTGCTTGGTAATCCCCACCCGCGCGATCCCCATCCGCTCATTGCCCAGCAAAAACTTCGCATAATCCCAGCCGCGATTCTCTTGCCCCACCAGATTCTCCGCCGGCACCTTCACCTCGTCGAACCACACCTCGTTCACCTCATGCCCGCCATCGATCAACTGGATCGGCCGCACCGTCACCCCCGGCGTCTTCATATCCACCAGAATGAACGAAATCCCCATCTGCTTCTTCTCGGCCTGCGGGTTGGTCCGCGCCAGCACGAAAATCCAGTCCGCATACTGCGCCAGCGTCGTCCACGTCTTCTGGCCATTGATAATGTAAAAATCCCCCTCCCGCCGCGCCGTCGTCTTCAGCCCCGCCAGGTCAGACCCCGCCCCCGGCTCCGAAAACCCCTGGCACCACCAGATATCCAAACTCGCCGTTCCCGGCAGAAACTTCTTCTTCTGCGCCTCATTCCCAAACGTCGCGATCACCGGCCCCACCATGGACACGTTGAAGGGCAGGGGAGACGGCGCCGGCGCCTGCTCCAGCTCATTAATAAAGATATACTCCTGCACCGGCCCCCACCCGCACCCGCCATACTCCACCGGCCAATGCGGCGTCGCCCAGCCCTTGGC
>Ga0116231_10010523_pt1 | contig 14842 bp, 17 predicted proteins | sample S1TSphgellanicum_2_FD_89695 | JGI IMG/M metagenome (GOLD analysis project Ga0116231, IMG submission 89695) | Host-associated microbial communities from peat moss isolated from Minnesota, USA - S1T2_Fd - Sphagnum magellanicum MG | ecosystem: Host-associated > Plants > Peat moss > Unclassified...
GGCGTTTACGAGGGTTGCGCCCAACAAGAGAGTGGATAAAGCAAGAGCGAGTGAAGTGTTGTTCGGCATACGTCGGACTAGACGCAGCAGGCCGCCTCGTGTGTACTCGATGACAAGATTTTAAGGTGAGAAGTTTTTCATCTATTTCAAGACGTTTAATTCCACATAAGACGGGGCCTGGCGGGTGCGGTAGATGCGTTCAGTGGCGGTGACGAATTGCTCAGGCGCGGCTGTGGGAATGTTGACGAAGGTCTGGGGGTTGCGGTCGGTGAGCGGGAACCAGGAGCTTTGAATTTGCAGCATGATCCGGTGGCCTTTCTGAAAGCAATGCAGGGCGTCGGGCATGGTGAAATGAATTTTCTCGACGATGCCAGGTTTGAAGGGCGCGGGGTTTTCGAAGCTGTTGCGGAACTTGCCGCGGAAGGGTTCGCCGCGCACCAGTTGCTGGTAGCCGGCGAGTTTGCCGGGGGCGTCGTCGGGGTAAACGTCGATGAGTTTGACGTCGAAGTCGGAGTCGGTGCCGGTGCTGGAGACGAAGAGTGTGGGTGAGACGGGACCGGCGATGGTGAGGTCTTCGGTTAGGGGATCGGTGACGTAGGTCAGGATGTCTTTGCGGCCGGCGAGGAAGCGCTGATCGGCGTCCATGTAATCGATGGCCATGCTGGTGGTGGGCTTGGCGTAGAAGGGGACGGGATTGTTGGGGTCACTTTCATAGCTGTCGGCGCCAAAGCCTTCGGCGGGCAACTTGAAGCTGAGCGCGCCTTTGTCGTGGAGATAGAGTTTGGCGGGGGCGGCGTTTGGCGGAGGCCAGGAAGGGTACGAATGCCAGACATTTTTTCCGGTCTCGAAGACGACGGCTTTGGCGAGTTTCGGGTCGGGGGCGTCCTTCAGGTAATGGCGGAAGAAGGAGAATTCGAGTTCGCGACGGAAGAAGACGGCCGTGTCGGTTCCGAAGGTGAGATCGCCCAGTTTTTCGCCGCTGGATCTGCGCCAGCCGCCGTGAGACCACGGGCCCATGACTAAGTGGAGGTCGAGATTGGGCGAGGTCTTGTTGATGGCCTGGAAAGTCTTGAGGGTTCCGGATAAGTCTTCGGCATCGAACCAGCCTCCGACCACGAGCACGGCCGGTTTGACGTTTGTCAGGTGCGGCAGGATGTTGCGCGGCTTCCAGAAATTGTCGTAGGTGGGGTGCATGTAGGCATCGGTCCAGTAAGGATTTTTGAAGAGCAGGTATTGCTTGTCGGAGTTAGCCAGCGCGCCCATTTCGAGGTAGAACTGGTAGCCGTCTTTGGTGCCGTAGTCGAAGTCGGGATGCTTTTCGGGGAGGGTTGGATTTTTCTGTTTGTCGAAGCCGGTGTAGAAGCTGAAGTTCGCGATGAGGAAGAGCGCGCCGTTGTGGTAGGCGTCGTCGCCCATGAATAGGTCGGCCATGGGGGCTTGCGGCGAGGCGGCGACCAACGCGGGATGAGAACGGACGAGCGCGCAGGAGGTGTAGAAGCCGTTGTAGGAGATGCCGTAGATGCCGGCTTTGCCGTTGTTGTTGGGGATGTTTTTCAGCAGCCAGTCGATGGTGTCGTAGGTGTCGGTGGATTCGTCGGTGTCTTTGGGACCGCTGAGCTTGTCTTTGAGGATGGGCATATCGACGAATTCGCCTTCTGATTGGTAGCGGCCGCGGACGTCCTGCATGACGAAGATGAATTTGTCGGCGACGAACTTGGGCGAGGGACCGAGGTGCTGGGGAAAAATGCGGGGCCCATAAGGCGCGACGCTGTAGGGAGTGCGGGTGATGAGGAGCGGGTATTTTTCGGTTTTGTCTTTGGGCGAGTAGACGATGGTGAAGAGGTTGATGCCGTCGCGCATGGGGATGCGGAATTCGGATTTGTCGTAGTTGGCGGCGTAGTCGGGCGGGTCGGCGGCGTGAAGGGCCGGGATGAGTGAAGCGGCGAGGAGAGTGAGGCGGAGGGTGATGGACATTGCTAATAAGTTACATGGTGGGCGGGTTCGTTACAGGCAGGTTTGCCGTGACGGTTTCAGATGGGCGGGATTTTCGCATGTTATCCTTCGGCCATCCGCTATGTCATATGAGCCGCACGCTGACGTGGATTTTGTCCGGGATACCTCCGCTGAGGCATTGTCTGTCTTCCATGAGATACAGCGTAGAAGACCCGCCGGACAAAAACTAATGGACGCTTTCGACCTGAGCGAAGGCTTGTTTGAAATGGTGAAGGCCGGAATCCGGCTTCGCTATCCGGCGGCGGACGAGCGCGAGGTGTTTCTTCGCGCGGTCGCCAGCCGGGTATCACGTGAGTTGATGATCCTGGCTTATGGCTGGGATCCCGCGTTGCATGAGTAGCCTGCGCGAGGCCGCTCTTACGCTTTTCCAAACCCTGGACCGGCTCGGCATTAGTTACGCCATTGGGGGCAGTTTCGCCAGTTCCGTCCATGGCGTTGCGCGCGCGACCCAGGACATCGACGTGGTGATTGATCTGGGTGCCAATCAAATCAGGGATTTTTGCCATGCGCTTTCCGCCGAGTTTTATGTCGACGAGGGGGCAGCTGCGGAGGCTGTCGGGCGAGGAAGGTCGTTTAACCTGATTCACTTTGACGCCGGCCTCAAGATCGATCTATTCGTGGCGTCGCGGCACCCGTTTGGCTCCGACCAATTGGCGCATCGCCGTCCAGAGGCAACCGCAATCCTCGGTGGTGAGCCTATCCAAGTGAGCGTAATTTCGGCCGAGGATATTTTGCTTGCCAAGCTCCTTTGGTACCAGGAAGGAGGAAACGTTTCCGAAAGGCAGTGGAACGATCTCGTGAACTTGGTTCTAGCACAGGGTGACCGGCTTGATCGCCAATACCTCGCTCTTCAAGCCAAGCGGTTCGGGGTCGACGATTTACTTGTTCATTTGTTTTCTTGAACAGAGCTATACTGGCAAAGAAAAAGCGAATTCGTGGGGAACTTAGATGATCAGTTAGCCAGTTTGCGGCAGCGCATTGCGTTGATCGATGCGAAGTACGCGGATGCGGTGCCGATGGTTCGGGCCAAGCGGTGCCGGATTGAGGAATGGGCGGACGGCGCGGTTATCGAGAACGAGTTTGGGGCACATTATCAAACCGAGCGTTTGTTTGCGGGGCATAAGCCGCACGGGTCGGCTGATGTGGGTGCGCTCTGTGAGTTGTCCGATACGCTTTTGGATGTTTTGAGCGATGGCGAGATCAGCGGGGTTGGGCCAGAGCGGTGGGCGTTTCTGGATACGGAGACGACGGGGCTGGCGGGCGGCAGCGGGACTTATCCGTTTTTGATTGGCGTGGGGCGGATTACTCGCGATGGGTTTCGGGTGAAGCAGTTTTTTATGCGCGAGTTTGCGGAGGAGCGGAGCCAACTGGCGGCTCTGGAACGGCACTTGCAGGATTTTGATGTGCTGGTTACTTATAACGGCAAGAGTTATGACCAGCCGCTATTGGAGACGCGCTTTCGCATGAACCGGACGAAGCCGCCGTTTGGGCGGATGCGGCATCTGGACCTTTTGCATGGGGCTCGGCGGTTGTGGAAGCTGCGGCTGGAGAGCTGCAAACTGATTCAACTGGAGCAGCAGATTTTAGGCGTGAACCGTGAAGGGGATTTGCCGGGGCATTTGATTCCGTTGGTCTATTTCGATTATTTGCGCGACCAGGAAGCGGCGCGGCTGGTTCCGGTTTTTCACCATAACGCGATTGATATTTTGACGCTGGCTTGTCTGACCGCGATTGTTCCGGCGGCGTTCCGGCACACGGAGCGCGTGACGCGCGGCGAGGAATTGGCGGGGATTGCGCGGTGGCTGATGAATTCGGGTGAGTCCGCGGAGGCGCTGGAGGTGATGAGACGTGCGGTGGATGCGGGATTGCCGGACCGGCTGTTGTTTCGTGCGCTTTGGGATGCGGCTTGTCTTGAAAAGAAGCTGGGGCTGGAGGCGCTGCGGACATGGAAAGAGCTGGCGGGTTGCCGGAATGATTATCGCGTTTGCGCCCTGGAGGAACTGGCGAAGCATTACGAACATAAGGAGCCGAATTTGCCGCTGGCTTGGCAGTTTACCTTGCAGGCGCTGAGTTTTGAGAGCAGCGAGGAACTGATTCGGCGGCGCGAGCGGCTGGAGCGGAAGCTCGCTAAGAAGACTTTATTTCCGTCCAATAGCGGTCGCGCAGGCGCTGGGCCGCTTGCGGCAGCGGGCGAAACCATTCTCCTTTCGCCATCACTTCCGGCGAAGGAAACAGAATAGGATTTTCGCGCAGAGATGGTGAGAGCAAGGCGCGGGCGGCGGCGTTAGTGGTTCCGGCGCGGAGTTCGGTGGCTATGGCCGCCGCCACTTGCGGGCGCAGAAGGTAGTTCAGAAATTTGTGGGCGAGGTCGGCGTGTTCGCTTTCGCGCAGGATGGCGCAGTTATCCGCATAGAGAGCGAAGCCTTCAGTGGGGTAAGCGAAGCGGAGTTTGGGGGCGTTCTCCATGGCTTGCGCGGCGACTTGGCCCCACATCTGGGCGACTAAGACATCGCCGGCGACTACCTGGTCTTTTACTTCTTCGTTCAGGTAGGCGCGCAGGAGGGGTTTCTGTTTTTCGGCGAGATCGCGCGAGGCTTTCAATTCGGCGGGATCTCCGGAATTGATGGAGTGCTTTTCGCGCTTGAGACAGGCACCGAAGACTTCGGCGGGGTCGTCGAGCATCGTGACCCGGCGCTGGTATGAGTTAGTCCAGAGATTGCTCCAGGAAAGCGGGGCTGGATTGGCTTCTTCGGAGTATAAGATGCCGGTGCCGCTGTGCATGTAGGGGATGGAGACGGCCAGATGCGGGTCCCATTCAGGTGACTGGAAGAGTGGATCGAGATTTCCGATATTCGGCAGCTTGGCATGATCGAGAGGCAAAAGGAGCGCTAACTCGCGCATGGGGCCGACGAAGCTGTTGGAGGGGAACACGACGTCCCAGCCGGAGTTGCCGCTCATGACTTTGGCGAGCATTTCTTCGGCGCTGCTGTAAGTGGCGTAGCGCACGCGGCACTGGAATTCGTTTTCAAAATTCGAGATGGTGTTGGCGGCGACGTAGCTTTCCCAGTTATAGACGTTGAGGCGCGGGAGTCCCATGCGAAAGCAGCCGGCAGTGGCTCCGGTGACACCGAGAAGAAAGATGCGGCGGTTCATTTTGTCTTATGCTCCAGACGCCCGGCAAGGAGGATAAGAGTGCCGAGTCCACAGGTGATGAGCATGGAGAGGGCGTTGATGTCGGGGCTGACTCCTTTGCGCGCCAGGCCGTAGATGATCATGGGGAGGGTTTCGGAGTTGACGCCGGCTACCAGGCTGGTGATGACGTAATCGTCAAAAGAGACGGTGAAACAGAGAAGCGCGGCGGCCAGGATGCCGGGCATGATGATGGGTATGGTGATGAGCTTGAAGACCTCCCATTCATCCGCGCCGAGGTCGAGGGCGGCTTCTTCGAGAGCTGTGTCGAAAGCGCGCAGACGAGCCAGTATGACGATGACTACATAGGCCAGTGAGAACGAGATGTGGGCCAGGATGACGGTGGGCATTCCCAGGTGGAGATGGAGGAAGCGGAAGATCCACTGGAACAGGACCAGGAGCGAAACTCCGGTGACAATTTCGGGCGTGAGCAGGGAGAGATAGAAAGACTGCATCAGCCAGGGAACGCGCTTTTTCCAGAGTGCGTAGGCGGCCAGGGTGCCGAAGGTGGTGGCAAAGATGGTGGCAACAGTGGCGATGAGGAAGCTGTTAATGGCGCCTTCGGCGAGGGCGGAATTGTGGAAGACGGCGGCGTACCAATGGAAGGTGAAGCCCTGCCAGACGGAGAGCTTGGATGAGTTGAAACTGAAGACGGCGAGCACGGCCAGCGGGGCGTAGAGGAAGAGATAGGCAAGCGCCGCGTAGAGCACGAGAAACCGTCTCATCATATGAGATCTTGCGCCTTCCGTGAAATCGCGGCGGTGATGGCGACAACGGCGAGCATCAGCAGCAGCGAAACGGCCGCGCCAAAGGGCCAATCGCGCGAGGCGGTGAACTGGTTTTGGACCAGATTGCCGATCATGACGGTTTTGCCTCCGCCCATAAGATCGGGCGCGAGATAAGCGCCCAGACAGGGAATGAATACCAGCAGCGTTCCGGCAATAATTCCCGGTTTGCTGAGCGGGATGATGATTTTCCAGATGACAACCAGCGGGTTTGCGCCCAGGTCGGCGGCGGCATCGATCAAGGCGGGGTCGAGCTTTTCAATGGTGGCGTAAAGCGGCAGAACGGTGAAGGGCAGGTAGCCGTAGACGAGTCCAAGGATGACGGCGGGGGTGTTGAAGAGCAGGGGCAATGGGGCGTCGATGAGGTGCGCGCCCAGCAGGACGGTGTTGATGAGTCCGGTGTCGCGCAGCAGAAACATCCAGGCGTAGATGCGGATGAGAAAGCTGGTCCAGAAAGGCAGCATGACCAGATTCAGCAGCAGGGTTTTGCGCTGGCTGTAACGCGCGATGTAGAGCGCCAGCGGGAAGCCGAGGACTAAGCAGAGCAGCGTGGCGATGGCGGCGATCCAGAAGGAGCGCCAGGCGATTTCGAGATAGAGAAAATCGAAAACGCGGCCGTAGCTTTCCAGGCTGAAAGGCAGCATGACGCCGCCGTAGGGTCCGCGCGAAAGCAGGCTGTAGAACAGAACGATGAGCAGCGGGATAAAGAACAGCAGGATCATGACTGCGGATGAGGGCGCGAGAAATATCTGCCACAAACGGCGAATCATGAGCCGGGTAATCCTTCCACACGGAATTCGTCATCGGGGAACCACCAGACATGGACCTCTTCGCCGGGCTGGAATTCGCAGAAGTGCTGGGGCAGTTCGGCGATGCAGGGTGAGCCGTCGTTAAGGCGCGCTCGCAGATGAATGCAGTTACCCAGAAAGCTGGTGGCTTGCACTTTGGCCAAGGTGGAGCGGACTCCGTCGACCGGATGATCGCGCGAGACGCGGACCACTTCAGGCCGCACGCCGACTCCTCCCAGCCAGTTGACGTCGCCCAGAAATTCGGCGACGAATTTGGAAGCGGGGTGGTTGTAGACGGCCTGCGGCGTGCCCACCTGTTCCAGCACGCCGCGGTTCATGACGGCAATCTGGTCGGACATGGAGAGCGCCTCTTCCTGGTCGTGCGTGATGAAGAGAAAGGTGATGCCGACGCGGCGCTGGATGTCTTTCAGTTCGCGGCGCATCTGGCGGCGGAGTTTGGGATCAAGGGCGGAGAGCGGCTCATCGAGCAGCAGCACCTTGGGCCGCAGGACGAGTGAGCGGGCGAGCGCGACACGCTGGCGTTCGCCTCCGGAAATCTGCGCAGGAAGGCGCTCCTGCTTGCCCCAGAGTTCGACCAGTTCCAGCGCTTCCTCCACGCGGCTGTCGATCACGGCCTGGGAGAGACTGCGGCGCTCCAAGCCAAAGGCGACGTTCTTGCGGACGGTGAGATGGGGAAACAGTGCGTAGTTTTGAAAGACGGTGGTGATGTCGCGCTGATAGGGTTTCAGGTGAACGATGGAGCGGCCATTCAGCAGAATGTCGCCGCCGGTGGGTGTGTCGAGGCCGGCAATCATGCGCAGGGTGGTGGTTTTCCCGCAGCCGGACGGCCCGATGAGCGAATAAAATTCGCCGCGATTCAGGCGGAGGGAGATTTGATCCACCGCGCGATGCGTCGGAAAGTGTTTAGAGAGAGCGCGAAGCTCTAAAACCGTCTCCACCGTGTTACCGTCTCCACCGTGTTAATGTTCAATGCTAACGCAGAGACGGACTGAAACAAATGAGAGCGCCGAGGATCAGACTATTTGGTGCCCATGAAACCGATTTTGTTTCTGCTGATGTTCGCGGACGTTCAGATGATGACGAAGATGAATGTGCGGCTGATGGGGCCGGGCATTCGTCCGGGCTCCAATGCAGCGCTGCCGAAGCTGATCTACCGGTCGGGGTCAAAATATGCGCGCATGGAAGACGCTCCGGAAGCGCGGCAGCAGATTGAGAAGATCACGATTATTGCCGAACCGGACGCATACAGCGTGGACCTGATGGGCCGGACGGGCACGCATGCCATTGATCAGGGCGGACCGGGTGACATTCATCTGCCCATGGTTCTGCCGTTTGATCCGAACCATAAGCTGGGTGTTCTGGACCGTCTGGAGTTTGGTTCAGAGCTGGACTTTTTCGTGAAGGCGGGCGCGGCAAAATCGGCCGGCCCTATTATCAATGCCAAGCCGACGGATAAGTACACGCTTGCTGTGGATGGCGGGCACGCGGAACTGATTACGCGCGACGGTTCCGACGTTCCGGTTTTTATGAGCTGGAGCAGCAAAGAGGGCACTTACAAATATGAATACAGCGTTTATCAAGATGTTCCTTTTGATGCCAAGCTGTTTGCGCGGCCTGCTGGAATCAAGTTTCGCGAAATTCCGCCAGCCACTCCCGATGAACTGAAGTAACAGCGACATCTTCGAAAAAAGCGGCTGTAACGTTCTCCTCCCTACTCGCAGAACCCATCGATAACCGACGATTCAAGCTCGCTGGAGCTGATGGAAGCGGCTATCTAAAGATTGCAAGACAACGGAGGATTATATGAACAAAGCAACACTTGTTAAAGGGATTTTCGGGGCGTTTCTGTTTGCAGTGCCCTTAGTGACCATCAACGCGCAGACCGCCACGGCGCTGGCGCCAAACCGCTTAGCCACCAACCTGGCAGGCGCCACCACCTCGATTGCGCCGCCCGAGGGGTTTGACCCGCTCCAGGCTTCCGATTCCGAGCTGGCCACCTATGGCTTCCCGCCCCGGCCGGACGCCAGCGTGGAGCCGCAAGCTTATGCCAGCTGGAGCAAGGCGATGACCGCCTCCAAGACCCGCGTGTTTCCCACGCTGAAACCGACCGGCCTGTTCCATGGACCTAAGAAGAGCGCTTCCAAGAGCGTTACGGACGGCAGCGGCACGTCTTACAACTGGAGCGGCCTGGTTGATTTCTCCGGCGCCACCAGCTATAACTCCACAACCTCTTTTTACTTCCTGACGGCTGAGTTTGTCGTGCCCGTTGCCAGACAGGCATTCGGCACGTGCAACAGCACGATTGACTACGCAGCCAGCTGGGTGGGCATTGACGGCGACGGATCTGGCGACGTCCTGCAGGCTGGAACGCAAGTGGAGGCAAACTGCAGCGGCACCGCTTACTACGCCTGGTATGAATGGTATCCATTCGGTGAAGTTGCCATCTCCAACTTTCCCGTGGCTCCCGGCGATGACCTGTTCGTGGAAGTCTGGAACACCAGCGCAACCCAGGGCTACGCCTATCTTGTGAACTACAACAACAACCAGTCCGTGGAGATCGGCTTTACCGCCCCGTCCGGCACTAAGCTGGTCGGCAACAGCGCTGAATGGGTTGTGGAACGTCCGGGCGTCAATGGCGGCCTGGCAACGCTGGCAAACTACATTAGCGATTACTTCTCCGATTGCTACGCCTACACGCATGCCGGCACCAGCTACGTTCCTGGCACCGCCAGCGCGACAAGCCTGACGATGCTGGATAACTCAGGCTACGGAATTTCGTATCCGACACTGCTGGGTTCCACCGCCATCTGGTTCCAGGATGAGAACTCAGCCCGCTTTAGCAGCGAGCCGTAACCAGAAAACTGGAGGCGTAAATGAGGCGCTGACTCGTTACCGCGAGTCAGCGCTTTTTGTATTTGCCATTCATTGACGCGAAATTCCACCAGCCACTCGCGATGAACTGAATTGACTATCTCGCACCTCTAAATAGCGTGGATTTGAACAGGCGAGAGGTTTTACTGGCAATGACTGCAGGCATAACGGCGGATACGGCGGATGAGAAGAATGGGATTCCTTATCGGACTTTGGGGCACACGGGCGAGAAGCTTTCCTGCATTGGGATGGGAGGCTTTCACCTTGGCAAAAAAGATATCAGTGAGGCTGACGCCATCAAGCTGGTGCATTCGGGAATTGATCAGGGCATCAATTTCATGGATAACTGCTGGGATTACAACAAAGGCGTGAGTGAAGAACGCATGGGCAAGGCGCTGCGCGAGGGCGGCTACCGGCAGCGCGTGTTCCTGATGACGAAGATTGACGGGCGCACCAAAGAAGCGGCCGCAAAACAGATTGATGAATCGCTAAAACGTTTGCAGACGGATCATGTGGATTTGCTGCAGTTTCATGAAGTGATCCGGTATGAAGATCCGGACCGGATTTTTTCAGAAGGCGGCGCGATTGAAGCTTTTCTTGATGCCAAGAAGGCTGGCAAAACACGCTACATCGGTTTCACCGGGCATAAAGATCCGCATATTCATTTGTACATGCTGGAAGTGGCGGACAAGCATGGCTTCCGGTTCGATTCGGTGCAGATGCCTATTAACTTGATGGATGCGCATTACCGCAGTTTCGGGCGGCTGGTGCTGCCTGAATTGAACAAGCGGAATGTGGGCGTGCTGGCGATGAAGAGCATGGGCGATTCAGTAATTCTGAAAAGCAAGCTGGTCAGCGGTTTGGAGTGCCTGTATTATTCGCTCAACCAGCCGGCGACGGTGGTGGTGACGGGCATTGATAAACCGGAGATACTGGCGCAGGCCATCCATGCGGCGCGCACTTATCAGAAGGTTTCCAAGGAAGAGCTGAACGGGCTTCTGGCCAAGACCAAGGATGCCGCGGTCACGGGCCAGTGGGAACTTTTCAAAACAAGCAGTCACTTTGACGGGACCGCACACAGCCCCGAATGGCTTGGCGCTGAAAGTGCTCATGTAAAAGCAGTAGCTCCGCCTGCTGCTTAAAGGATGTGTCAAAGATGCGCTCCGACGCGCGGCTGGTTTCCGGGGTAATCAGGCGCGATGCAAATGCCCTGGCTGCTCTTTACGACCGTTACGCAGCCATTGCGTATTCGATATTGCTCCGCATCGCGCCTGATCAGGCCGGGCGGCTCTTCGAAGACTTGTTTCGTCAAATTCCTGACCGCATTAGCGAATATAACGTCACATGTCATTGTCTTGACGCGTGGATGGTTTTGACTGCCCGAAACTGTGGAGTTGACCATATACGGTCACTTCGCCTGACTGTGACGCGTGAGCTTCCTGACGCCGTGGACGAGAAAGCAATATTGGAAATGGCGTTTTTCGAAGGCGCTTCGCTGAAGGAACTAGCGGAGCGCCTGAATACGCCCTCTCACCTGGTGGAAGCGCAGCTCAAGGCTGCCATGCAGTCGATTAAGAGCGGGTTGAAAGTGCAGGTTCACTAATAGGGTCGCGGGTGCCGGCACCGGAGAAGTCGAGAAGTTCGGCATTGAGCCGACCGGCTGCCGTGATGAACAGGCCGTGCGGTTCACCATCGTACTCGGTGAGTGTAGCGTTGGGAAGAATTTGCAGAGACCGGTGAGCCGACACCTGAATGGGCACGGTGGAATCTCCGGTTCCATGGATAATGCGCACGGGGATTTGAATGGTTTTCATTTCGGCGCGGAAATCAGTCATGGACCACGCCCGGGCCGCCGCCAGTGTGGAACGCAGCGTGCCGGTTAGGGCCATGGACTGGTTCCAGTCAAGCACGGCTTCGGAAACGGTATGGTGCAAGGCTGAACGGCCGAAGAATTTGGGTCCGAACTCCTTGAGGAAGGCGGGCCGGTCCTGGCGGATGTTTTTTTCAATCTCTTCGAACACCTTAGGGTCGACACCATCGGGATTGTCGGAGGTTTTTAAGAGATAAGGCGGGATGGCTGACACGAGGACAGCGCGGTCCACTCGCTGTGAGCCATAACGGCTTAAGTAGCGGATGACTTCGCCACCGCCCATTGAAAAGCCGACCAGTGTCACGCCCGCAAGGTCGAGCTTTTGAAGCAACGAATTCAGGTCGGCGGACAGGGTGTCGTAATCATAACCGTTCCAGGGCTTGCCGGACCAGCCAAAACCGCGGCGATCATAATTGATGACGCGCGCGCCGTGTTCGGCCAGAAAATGGGCCTGGTGTTCCCACATGTCGCCGTTGAGCGGCCAGCCGTGGATGAGGACAACAGGCGCGCCAGTGCCCCAGTCACGGTAATAAATTTCAGTGCCGTCCTGGGCTGTAATAAAGGGCATAAAGCATCGTTCTTCCTTTCAGAAGGTTTGACGTAGATGCCCGGAAATCACGGTCACTCGTAAAAGTTAGCGGTGCGCCAGCCAATAGAACGAGACGGCGGAGGAAAGCAGAAAAAGATTCGCGGCAGCCAGTGAGAGGAATGCTCTTTCGACGAGTTTCGATTTGCGCCCAACAAAATTCTTGGCCTTCCTCGCTGCTTTGAAGGCGAAGGGCTGACGGCGGACGGTTTGCATCATAAAATTTGTACCTCAGAGGGCATATCGGCAGCCTTCAGAGCTTTAATAAAAATTTTCAGGACGGAAGCATCAGGCGAATACCAGCGGCGTCGGCTTCGTTCGAATCGGCGAAAGCGTGAGTTTTCTCGAGCATGGCGCGGGCTTGATCCAGATTGGAGAAATCAATGGCCGTGGTGTAGCGCTGCGCGAAATAGGCCCGGGCAGGCGAAGCGATTCGAAGGCCCGCGATAAAGGGCCGGTCGCTTTCAATGGGGAGCGGGCCCTGGGCGCGGGCGCAGGATGGTGCCTGGGATTTCGATGTTGCGTTTGTGATCCGCGATCAGGAAGACCGACCCGTCCGAAGCGGGCCGGTATTCCAGAGCAGTGCGGTCAGCGATCATCTACCTCGCGTGAGATGCGGGCGCCAGGTCTGGGGTGGAGATAAATGCCTCGGGCTTTTGTGAGAAATCGGGGATTAAGAGGCTCCTTTAAAGGGATTTTAGCAAGTTTTTGGGAGTTAAGAGGCTAGCATTGCTATTTTCTGGGTTTTAAGGATTATCTGACTATGACCCCGCAGGCGATGCGTGCGCCCGCGTTGCCAGCCGGGTCGGATTTCATATCGTCCACTTTTTCGTGAATGACCAGCGCCGTGCCGCCGTTAGCGAAGATGGAATCCGGACCGTCGGTGAAGGTGACGTTGGGGTCCAGCACCGTTTCTTTGGACTTGCCGTTCTTGCCCACTTTGAAATTGACCATGTCGCCGGCGTGAGGGCCTTCGGGGTTGTCCAGCCCGTGGTGCTTATTCTCCGGATTGAAATGGCCGCCGGCCGATTTGAAATCGGGACCTTCGCAGCTGGCTTTCTGGTGAATGTGGATGGCATGTTCACCGGGAGGAAGATCCATCAGGTTGAGCTTGATTTTGATTCCCTTCTCCGCCGGTGTGATGATTGCCTCGCCCACGCTTACGCCTTTGGCATTTTGCAATTCAACTTTCTGGGTCTCCACTTTTGGCGCGGCCAACGCCAGAGCAGCACTTACTCCGGCCGTCAATGTGAATATTCGAATGGTTCTCATTGAGAATTTTCTATCTCCCTCTCACTAGGATTATAGTGACGCACATTCTGTTGATTGAGGACAACCCGATAGATGCGCGCCTGATGCAGCGCGTGCTGAGCGGCAGAGTGACCTGGCTGGACGATGGCCAGAAGGCGCTTTGGTATGTGCGGTCGCTGGAGACAGGGGGCGTTTCCGAGCCGCCGAGCCTGGTGCTTCTGGATTTGCATCTGCCGAAATACGACGGTTTGCAGGTGCTGGCGGAGTTTCGCCGGAGTGCGGCGGCGCGGGACTTGCCGATCTTCTTGCTGAGTTCGACGCCGGCCTCGGAAGTGGCCGAACTGGCTGAAAGCCGCAAAGTGCAGGCCGACGCTTATCTTGAAAAACCTTTCGGCCTGCCCGAACTGGAACAGTTTGCCCGGCGTATTGGTGAACTGATGGAAATCAGGTTTTCGGTACCCAGAACGGCTGCTGCGTAGGCACGAAGGCGACCGGCACTTCGGTGACGAAACCTTTCAGCCAGTCTGCGCATTCTTTCATGCCGGCTTGTTCGGACGGAATGTGGGTCATCAGAATCAGCGCCTTGTGTTTGCCTTCCGACGATGCGTCGTCCACATATTCGACGGTCTCCCATTCCGGCACTTCGCCGATCAGCAGCACTTCCACGCTGTCACTTTCCAGCATGCGAATTTGCGGCTGTGAGCCGGCGGCACCGGGCATGAGTCCAATCTTCGTCACCTTCAGTTTGGGATCGCCCACGACACGCATGGCGACGATGCCCAGTTTCTTTTTGATGTCTTCAGCCAGCGATTCCAGAGACTGTTCGGGCAAGACGAAGAGGCTTGGATTTTTAGCGTCCTGATAGCTCTGCCAGCCGAGGGCATCCACCATGCCTTTCAAAATTCCGTCGGGCCGGTGCTTGTGCCAGTGGTCATGAAAACGCCAGACCACCATGTGATGGTCGCGGATGAAAGCCTCTTTGTCGGCCAGCACGGCGTCCTGCTGGGATTCGAGTTCGGCGGTGCCGTCCTGATGGCTGTAAAACGTTGGTTCGTGCGTGATGACCAGGTTCTTGCCTTCTGCCGCCGCGCGTTTGATGACATCAAAGGTGGCCATCATGGTAACGGCGACGCCGGTGATTTTTTCATTCGGATCTCCAGCTTTGAAGGTGTCGACGGTGGGCATGGTCCATTTGACGCCGACGTGTTTCTGAATGCGGTCGATAATCTGCTGGGCGGTGATGGCTTCCTGCGCGAAGCAGGAGATGCCGGCGAAGAAGAATGTCAGGAACTTCACTTAGATGATGCCTTTCGTTTCGTCGATGGTTACGATCTGGTTGGGCGACAGATTGCTGAATTCTTGTTTGAGGCCGCTGGGCCATTCTATCGAGACGGCTGGGATGATTTTGGCGTGCGCCAAGCCGAAGGTGAGATTCAGATCGCTTTGGGAGCAATAGCTGGAACCGCTA
>Ga0116231_10010524_pt1 | contig 14841 bp, 10 predicted proteins | sample S1TSphgellanicum_2_FD_89695 | JGI IMG/M metagenome (GOLD analysis project Ga0116231, IMG submission 89695) | Host-associated microbial communities from peat moss isolated from Minnesota, USA - S1T2_Fd - Sphagnum magellanicum MG | ecosystem: Host-associated > Plants > Peat moss > Unclassified...
GACACCACATGCGCCCGCGCGAAAGGCGAGATCAGGATCAGCGGAATGCGGGGCCCCCGGCTAAGCGGCAGCCCGGCGGGATCATAGCTGAGGATGCGCGGCGGCACATGGTCGTAATCGCCCTCGGATTCGTCATAGGTGATGATGATCGCGCTTTCCGCCCAGTACGGGCTCGCCGCGATGGCGTTGATCTCCGTGGCCAGCAGCGCCTCGCTGATCTGGCTATCCGAATAGGCCGGATGGTCATCGTCGCCGAGGAAATTGGCGGCGATGTAATCAGCGTCCGCCTTGCTCACCGCATGCGAGGTATCGGGCTTGAGCCCCTGGATGTTGTCGTAGCCCCCGCGCACATAGAACACGCCGCCGCCAGCCGGCAGTGATTTGGCCGCGACATCGCTGAAGAAATCGCCGAGCCCGTGCATATGCGCGCTCTCGGCCGGATTGTTCGCCACATAGCCGAAATACTGTGGCCCGTTATGGTGCCCGATATAGCTGGCATGCGGCACGGTCCGAATGCCGTTGACATCGGGAAGGCCCGGCTCCGCATCGTAGCCGTTCTGGTACCACCCCCAGGCATAGGCCGGATTGCCGCCATCGGTGATGAACGGAATGTCCTGCCTGATATCCGCCAAATCGCGCGCGGGGTCGGCGTCGCCAGCGGTCACGCCGGCCAGCGTCTTTCCCGCCAGCGTCAACGGCAGGCTACCGAAAGTGAGGTTGGGCGCCACGTTGTTGGCGTTCCCGGACTCGATCTTCTGCTGCGGGGCCGGCGGCGGCTGCGTGTTGCGCGGCGCGGCCACGTTGGTGGGCTGCGGCGGCGTGCCCGGCGCGGCCGGGGGCCCCCAATACGGGATCGGATCGTTGGTCACCGGCACCGTCGTCGAGCCGAACAGGCCGCCGGGGCCCACCTTCGCCTGCTCCGGGTGCTTCACCCACTGCGTCTCGCCCGTCTGGCCCGAGATCATGGCGATGGCGTTCGGCGTGGAGGGGCCGACCGTGGTCTGGAAAATCCGGTCGAACAGCACGAACCTGTTGGCATAGTTCCAAAGGAACGGAACGGTGTCGCAATCCACATAGGCCATCGCCAGTTCGCCGAACTGCTTGGAGCGCAGCGGCACCTTGGCCGGCGGGGAAGCCGGGTCGATCGGCGAGCCGGGCCAGTATTTCACCTGCTCGTCCAGAGCGAAGCGGTCCATCCGCGGCACGCCGTCCACCAGATGCATCTTGGCGGCCATGCGCGGGTGATTGTGGTCCACGTCGTCGAGATCGGACGCGTTCTGCTCGGTGCCAACCCGGAAGGAAGTGACGGAGGTCAGCTTGCCGTCGGTGTCATAGATCGGTTGGGTGTTGGTCGCCGGCACGCGCGGCTTCTCGCCATCGGAGAACAGCCCGTCGGCGCCGCGGAACGTGCCGAAATAATGGTCGAAGGAGCGGTTCTCCTGGAACAGCACGAACACGTATTTCACATGCGCCCGCACCAGCGCCGTCAGATCGCCTTCCGACAGCGCCGGCTGCCGCGCCGGATCGGTCACATAGGGCGCCACGTCGCCGTTCGGCGCGGGCTGTGTGACGACGACGGGCCCAGCAGCCTCCTGCGCGGCGGCGAGGCCGGCGGCGCCAGGTTGAAGCAGCGCGGCTGCGGCCAGAATGGCCGGCACGGCCCGTCGGCGAAGACCCATCATGTTCATTCCTCTCACGTCGCCTACCGTCATTCAGCCCAGGGCGGGCACAGCAGCCCGCCGTCTTCCCAGTCCGCATTGAGCCCGCGCGGCAACTCGAGCGGCGACTCGTCACCCAGATTGCGCCGATAGATAGCGCCGTAGTCGCCTACCGCCTTAATCACGCTTGCCTGCCACCCATCGGCGAGCCCCAGCGAGGCGGCGCGAATGCCCAGCGCATCCGCCCCGCCGCCGGGACCGTCGGAGGCGGCGCGTTCAGCGCGCATCACCGTGTAAATTGTCCAGGCGACCACGGCGCTCCATGCGCCTTCATTCAGCCCCGTCACGGCCAGCACCGGCGTGGCCGAGAGCGGCTCGGGAAGAATACGAGCCGGATGGCCCTCGCGCTCGCTGGTCAGACGCAGCGCCGCGAGCGCCGTCGTCTCCTGCGCGATGGCAGGGCAGCGCCCGACATTGAAGGCGTCCATCATCTCCTCCGCCTCCTGCCAGCCGGAGAAATTCAGGGTCAGGCGATGGGCACGGAACCAGGCAGCCAGCGCGCGCTCCGGCCCCGTGCCCGGCTCGGCGCATACCATCACGCCCGAGAGATCGGCGAGATGCCGCGCGGGGCTGCTCTCCCACACCATCACGCCGTCGGTCGCGTAAAACACCGGCGGTCCGGGGTTCACCGCGCCCGCGAGATCGTTGGCGAGCAGTTCGGAGGTGGTCAGGAACGACAGCGCATCGTCGCCGCGCCGCGCGCGCGCGAAATCCGGCCCCAGCGCGTAGCCGTGGAATTCGATCCGCGCCCCGGGCCCAATCGCCGCCACCGCGACGGCGCGGCAGATCTCGACAGTCAGCCCATGCCAGCCATCGGAGGTCGGAAAGGCCAACCCAGGCCGGATCACGCCGCCGCACCGCAGCACTCCCTCGGCGCGCACGCGGTCCAGAGTGCCGGCGGAGGCGGCACGGGAGTGTCCGCTCGCGAAGAGGCCGGCGAGAAGACACAGACCCAATGTCGTAAGAGGCGACGCGCGAGCAGTCATCCAACGGCCGTTAGGCGGAACGGCCCAGCTTGGCAAATGACGCTGCGATGACAGTAGGGCGATGACGGTGTTGTCGCCCGCTACTCCTCTTCGGCTGCCCGCGTCACATGCCAGAGCAGATGCTCCAAAACGCCCGACGTGCGGGTGACGGAGGCGCGCACGCTCTCCAGCATCTCGGCGGTCCGCGCCATGTCCACGCCATCGGTGATTTCGAGCGCCGCCAGCTGCGCATTCTCCACCACGGCGGCGAGCAGCGTCTGGAACATGGCCGCCGCCTTGGGATCGAGCCGGCCCATCGTGTAGCCGACCCGTTCGATGATGTGCTCCTGGAACTTCCGACGCGCCGCTTCCGCCGTCTTCTGCCCCGTAAGATCGGTGAACATCAGCACGAACCCGAGCACGCGCCCGGGCGAGGTGAATACCGGGTCGGCGCGCACCAGAAACGGGCGCCCCGCCGCCCCGCCCACGCCGAGCGAAACCTCGCCGCGCCATATCGCCTTGCTGCGCAGCAAATCGCGCAGCCGCCGGCGCATCTCGTCCTGCTCCGCGCAGAGCAGCGGCAGATCGTCGAGCCACAGCGGCAACGGCTCACCCGGCGCCAGCAGACGCTCGAACGATTCGTTGGTCAGCAGCAGCCGCCCGGTGGCATCGGCGATGACCACCGGCTGGTCGGACATCCGGATCTGCCGGCGAATGAGATCCAGCTGATCCTGCGCGATCAGCATCCGCACGGAGCGGAATTGCAGGATCACATCGGTGACTGTCTCGCCGATCAGCCGCGCCGATGACCGGTCCGCCTCGGTCCACGCCTCCGAGGTCCGCTCGACCAGCTGGTGCCATTGCGCGAACGAACGCCGCGGCGAGAGATCGGCCGGGTCGTTGCCGATCACCACCGCCTTCAGCGGGTCGCCGCCCCAGGTCACGGTGCGGACCTGCTCGGGGCGGAACCAGATGAGATACTCGCCCGAAGAGGTGGAGACGGGCGTGGCGAGAAGTCCGCTCGCCACCGACGCGATATCGGCGAAATTCGGCTCATCGATCCCGAAAGATGCGGTCGCGAACACCGGCGCGATCTGTCGCGCATCCAGCCAGGCGCCGATGTCGCGCAGCTGCTGCGTGCCCGGGACTTCCCCCACGGTCAGGATCTGCCCCTCGAACAGCAGCGCGGCCCCGGACGCGTTGAGCGGCTGGAGCAGGGATGAGGAACCGTCGAACAGCGCGCCGCGCCAGTCGCCGTCGCGCGAAATCGCCTCGATCAGACGCTGTTCCAGCCGCCGCACCGACAAATCGGCATGTCCGCGCGCGAAACTCTCCAGCGCCGCGATGCGGGTGCCGACGGCCTCGGCAAGGAACTCGCACAGGGCCCGTGTCTCGAAATGCACGAACCGCGGCACGTAGTGATGACAGGCAATCAGGCCCCAGAGCCGCCCCCCCACCATCAATGACACCACCAGCGTGGCACCCACGCCCATGTTCTTCAGATACTGGATATGAATGGGCGAAATGCTGCGCAGGGCGCACAGTGACATGTCCAACGGGTCCCCGGAGATGGGTGACAGCGCCGGGGCGAGCGGTACCGGCGCATACGCGACATCCACCAGCACGCGCAGCCGGTTTCGCTCATACAGCCGGCGCGCGATATGCGGAATGTCGGTCGCCGGGTAGCGATTGCCGAGAAACGCCTCCAGATGCGGTTCGCGATTCTCCGAGAATACCTCGCCATGCCCGGCCTCGTCGAAGCGGTAGACCATCACCCGGTCATAGCCGGTGATGTCGCGGAAGATGCTCGCGACCTCGTCACAAAGCGACCGCAGCGAAAACGCGCCGAGGATGCGTTGCAGCGGAGTGTCGATCAGCATCGAGAGATCGACGAGCGGGCCGGCACGCTCTAGTTCGATCACCAGCCCGCCCTGCGGCGGCCGGTGCAGCAGCCCGTCCACGATCAGCCGAGACGGGCCGACATTGCAGCGCACGGCGATGGGCAATGTCTGCAAGGGTTCGACCAGATGCGGGACAATGCGCTCCGCCAGCGTACCGCCAAGTTGCGCGAGCGTGCGCCCCTGTATCTCGCCGTCCAGCCCGATGAAGGATGCGGCATTCACGCTTGCCTGAACCACCACGAGGTCCGCCTCGCGAACGACCAGCAAGGCCCCGTGCGGCTGGATAGACCCGGCAAGATGGATCTGCTCCCGCTCGCAATTCGATAGATCGGCCTGTCCGAAGGCCGGGACGCGGATATGCACGGGATGGGGAACGCTAGCGACCACGGCCGCTCATTCCGGTGGCGGCGGCCACGTCACTCGGTCTGGTCGCTATCGCCTGCGCCAGCCCCATCGAGACCATATCGGTTGAGCTTGGTGTGCAGACTTTGACGGCTGAGCCCCAGCAGTTCGGCCGCGGCCGTGCGATTGCCGGCGGCAAGATCAAGCGCTCCTCGAATATAATGCTGCTCGACGGCATCGACAGTGTCTCTCACCACTTTCAGAAGTGGGGTACGGCCGATCTGGCCCGTTGCCGCGCGCAGGATGGCGGTCAACCGATCCTCCTCGCCGGGGCCGGCCAGACGCCGCCCCACGTCGCGGATCAGCAGGCCAAACACCCTCGGCCGAAGGTCCGAGTTCCCAACCGCCGAAACCTCGACCTCGACATCGGCGTTCAGTTCGCCATGGATCGTCGTTGAAAGCAACCGGACGACCCGATGGCGCTGCACGGTGGCCAGCAACACCGCGAAATCTGAGCCCGGACGCGACAGCCATCTACCGATCCGATCGCCCACCAGGGCCTCGACCGACCCCACCTGGACCAGTTCTGCGAAGGCCTGATTCGCGCGCAGGATCACGCCATCGGCATCCACCGCCGCGAACCCATCCGGAAGCCGTTCGATCAGTGTATCGAGGGAGACCGGCGACGACGAGCCGATCAGCACAGGGCCGGCAGCCGGCGCGGCGGCGCCGACCGGCGCCAAGTGAAGCAGATAGAGCAGCCCGGGCTCGGACGCCATCAAAGACGCGCGCAACGCCCAGGGCTCGCGCGACGACCCGAGATGGACCAGGATCCCCGGGGCGCGCGCCTGCTCGCGCACGCGGCCGAGCATGGCGTGAAATGCCTCGTGATCCTGCGCGTCGATATGCGGGAGAAATTCCCAGTCCACCGCGACCCCGAGAGCGCGAACCGCGGCCGGGTTCGCCTCGACAACGCGGAAGCTCTCCGCCCGCACCAGCAGCACCGCCTCGCTGGAAGCATCGAACAGCAGTCGGTACCGGGTCTCAACCTCGCGAAGCTTCCAGTATTCCTGCTCACGCGCCTGCTGGGTGGCGACAAGGCGGGACTGCAACTCGCTGACCGCCTGGAGGTTCTTCCCCATCGCGACCAGGCCGCCTTTGCGACCATCCAGCCGGACCGTCGTGTATTCGATTGGAATTTCCAGGCCGCTGGGAAACCGCTGCAGCACCTGGCGAAACGCCGCGATGCCGCTCACCCGGGCATCCTCGACGATCAGCCGGATCGTGTCGCCGCCGTTATCGGCGATGGTCTCGTGCCAGGGCCGGCCACGCCAGCACGACACGAACTCGCCCGCGATCCCGTTCGATAATGTCGCCTCCCTGATCACGCCGTCCGCGTCGAGCGCGAGCGTGATATCCGGTTGCGCGAATGTGACGCTTGACATTGCCGTCGGTGCTCCGTGAGTCAGACGGGGGACAGCGGCGCCGCCCCCCTCGTATCGGCTCGCTCTCGGCACGGCGTTTCGATGCGGCGGGTTGTGCGAAACCTCTCGTCTCGCGACTGTCTCCACACGGCATATAACTGTTTTATCTGACGCGCGCCGCCGTTAGGCGGTCACCGCGTCGCATCTCCTCGCGAACCAACTCTCGAAGCGGTCGAATGCTTCAATAGCCCCGGATATCATCTCACGGCGACGGTTCGGCTCGCTGCCGCAAAGTTCGACGACATCACAGAACTCCTTCCAAGTAGTATGCTCCGGATTGACGCCAGCAAGAAGAAATAAACGACCGCTGGTATGATTTTTATGCAGGATACTGTCAAGCTGACGAGACAGAATGCGACCGCCAAGCGTCGATCCCTCGATCACATACAGCCAGCCCATCGCTTCGCCCGGTGAGGCGGGTGGCCGGGGGAGGTCGAGCAAGGGGAGTGCGTCCAGCTCGGCTCTATCAGCGCCGAGCCACGCGAGATCCTCCAGCAGCAGGCCCGCCCGCCGCCATCGTGTCGTGCCGAGACCGAAATCCTCCGCGCCAAGTCCGTCCGCCACCGCGCTTTCCATCGGTCGATGAAAGCCGTAAAGCCGTTTCAGCAGCGCGATATATCCCGCGCGGGAGATCCGCCCGGCAGCGAGGTCGGCAAACGCATGCAACCCATGAAGTCGCTCATGCTGCGCAGAGGTCGCATCGCGCAAGGCCGCGCGCGCCGCATGGAGTGGCGCCTCATCCATTCAGGCAAAAGTCGCGATAGCCTGACGCACCCTGTCCGACAACAAGACCCTTTCAGTGGGCATCGCGATCACGCCGCCCCTCAGCCGAACACATCGCGCGGCGTATCCATCCGCAGGCTGTCGCCCAATTCGGCGCCAAGCCTCGCGGCATCCTCCCGGGCCCCGTGCAAAGCGCGCTTGAGGAGAAAACTCCCGTCCGCACGCGCGACAAGCCCGGTGAGATGCAACCGCCCATCCGGCAGCAGCCGCGCATAGCCACCGATCGGAGTATGGCACGAACCATCCAGCGCCGCGAGCAGGGCCCGCTCCGCGCTCGCCACCGCCTTCGCCACCGGATCCTCGATCGCCGCCAGCAATTCGTGCAATTCAATATCGTCGGCCCGCACGGTCACGCCGACGATCCCCTGGCAGGCGGATGGCACCATCGCCTCGGGATCGATCACCACGGACGCCTCGTCCTCGAGCCCGAGCCGCCGCAATCCGGCCAGCGCGAGCAACGAGGCCACGTAGTCGCCGCGCTTCACCTTGTCGAGACGCGTCTGAACGTTGCCGCGGATATTGGCGATACGCAGATCCGGCCGCGCATGCAGCAACTGCGCCTGGCGCCGCACGGAGCTTGAGCCGATCAACGCTCCGGCGGGAAGCGCCGCGAACGGATCGGCATCATCAGGCTCGTCGCAATCCGGCCCGAGGATCAGCGCGTCGCGCGCATCCTCGCGCTTGAGCGTGCAGGCCAGCACCACGCCGGGCGGCAGCTCGGTTTCGAGATCCTTAAGGCTATGCACGGCGAAATCGATGCGGCGGTCGAGCAGCGCCTCATGGATCTCCTTGGCGAACAGCCCCTTGCCGCCGATATCCGCCAGTCGCTCGCCGGTCGCCTTGGTCGCGTCTCCGGTCGTGCGGATCGCGTGTTCCTGAAACACGTCCATGCCCCGCAGCACCGGGCAGAAATGCGTCAGTGTCCGCAGAAAGGCGCGTGTCTGCACCAGGGCGAGCGGCGAACCGCGCGTGCCCACCCGCAGCGGCAGGCCGCGATGGTGTTTCTTGACCCGCGGCGTCACCGGCGCGGCCGGCCGCGCCACATCGCGGGTGCAGACGCCCCCCATGTCCGCCTCGCTATGGCGATGATCCATCGTCGCCACATCACCTTGAGCCTCGGCTCGGTCGCGCAGTGAAACCACGGCATTCCTCCCTGGACGATCCGGCCCGGCATCACGCCATGCGGGATCCATCATTGTTGTCGTCTTCAGGCCGTCGTCGTGACGCGATTGGTCGATGGCGCGCACGGCATCAAATTCCTTGAAACGGAGCGTTGAGGTCGACCACGGCATAGTTCAGCACCGTGGCGAACGTGACCCAGGCCAGATAGGGCGCGAGTACCCAGCTCGCGGTCGGCGTGGTCTGTGCCAGCAGCACGATCAGCACCAGCACCGAGAGCCAGAGCAGCACCGACTCATAAAGCGCGAAATCGGGGCGGTGAAACCGGAAGAACAATTCGCTCCACAACACGTTCAGCATCGCGTTGAACGCGAACGCGGCGATCACGCGCGCCCGCCCCGCGCCATCGCGCGCCGCCCGCCAGCCCAGCACGCCGGCGGTTGCCGCAAGCGCGTAGATGATCGTCCAGGCCGGCGCGAACGCCCAGTCGGGCGGCTGAAACGATGGCTTGTGCAGGCTGAGGTACCAAGGGCCGATCTCCGTCGCGGTGCCGCCCAATCCGGCCACCACTATCGCCGCCGCGGCGGCGCACGCGATCGGCTTCCAGCGCCCGGAACGAACGGACGTCACGCCGATGCGAACCCGAAGAGATGCGCGAGATCCTTGAAGAAGATCCGCACCTGCGCCATCGGGCTTTTCCGCGTCAGCTCCTTGTTCATGTAGGAGTCCCAGGTCAGGCGCTGCACGTCCTTGTCCTGGCAGATCTTGACGAAATGCTCGCGGCGCTTGTCGTTGCTGTACCAGTATCTCTGCATGATCCCGAGAACCAGGAAGACGGTGCCGTGCTTGCGCATGAAGCGTTTGCGCGCGAGCTTCAGCGCGCTCGCCTTCCCGGTTTCGCGGAACGTGTCCACCGCATCCGCCGCGAGCCGTCCGCAGAGCATCGCGTAATAGATGCCCTCGCCCGAGGCCGGAGCGACCACGCCGGCCGCATCGCCCGCCAGCACCACGTCGCGTCCGTTGTCCCAGCGCCTCATCGGCTTCAGGGGAATCGGCGCGCCCTCGCGCCTTATCGTCTCCAGCCCGGCGAGGCCCGCCCTTTCGCGCACCGCGCCCACCGCCTTGCGCAGCGAGAACCCCTTGCGCGCGGACCCGGTGCCGATGCTCATCGTGTCGCCATGCGGGAAGATCCAGGCGTAGAAATCCGGCGAGACGGTGCCGCGATAGATCACGTCGCAGGTCGCGCCATTGGCCTCGTCGGCCTCCTTCTGCCCCTGGGGCGCGCGGACGATCTCGTGATACGCGAACACGAAGGGGGTCTTCTCCGAGCCCGGCACGCATTGCCGCGCCACGCCGGACCGCGCGCCATCCGCGCCGATCACGGCCCGCGCGCGGACCTGTTCCGGTGGCGCGCCATGCGCCGAGCCCTTCGGATAGTAGTTGACCACCGCCACGCCATCCGCGTCGCGGGTGATGGTGTCGAACGTGCCGGTGCGCCGGGTCGCCCCAGCCGCCTGCGCGCGTTCGCGAAGATATTCGTCGAAATGCTCCCGATCGACCATGCCGACATAGCCCTCGCCGTCGATCGGCATGTGCGCCACCTTGTCGGTGGGCGACACGATCCGCGCCGCGCGGGCCCGCGCCACCAGCAGCGAGGTGGGAACGGCGAATTCCCGCAGCAGCCGCGGCGGCACCGCGCCGCCGCACGGCTTGATCCGTCCGCCCCGGTCGAGCAGCAGAACCTTGCGGCCTTTGCGCGCGAGATCCGCCGCCGCCGTGGCGCCGGACGGTCCGCCGCCGACCACGACCGCATCGAATGTTTCGAGTTCCGACATGATGTTCACCCTCGGCTCGTTGCGGCGGCGACCATGTCGCGACCGGTGATGGTTGGGAGAGGCGCGGGCACGGCACGGGGCTGGAAGACCCCGCGGGCGAGATTCGCCGCGATCAGGAACAGCACGGCCTCGCCGACGAAAACGGCCGCGTAAGCGGGGCCCGGCGCGCCCAGCACGGCGCGGGCGATATCACTGGCACCGGTCGCGACCAGACCGCCCATGGCGAAGGCGATCGCCTGGGCCGCGCCCCACAGCCCCATCCGCACGCCCTCGCGCGCCTCGCGGCCATTACCGGCGAGACCCATCATCGCGCCGATGGCGGACACGGCGAACGCGCCATTGGCCATCCCCAGCACGAACACCGACGGCGGCAAAGGCCAGGCGCCGGCCGCGAGGCCCCCGAAGGCCAGCGCGAGGATGGCGACCGCCGATCCAAGACATCCGGCCAGCGTCCAGGTCCGCATCGTGCCGAATCGCGCGCCGCCGATGGCGCTTCCGGCAATGGCGACGAGCAGCATCCCCGCCAGCACGCCGCCATGCAGGGTGCCCGCGAGGCTGGTCGATTCGCCGGGCGTGAGATGGAACACCGCGCCCGCGAACGGCTCCAGGATCAGTTCCTGCCCGCTATAGGCAAGCATCGAAACGAACACGAAGATCGCGAAGCGCCGCGCCTCCGCCTCGCCCCAGACCTGCCGAAGCGCCTCGGCGAATGAACCGCCGGCGCGGCGCGCCTCGACGGCCTGCGTGGCCTCGCCCTCGACCCGCCACACAGCCAGACACGTCACCAGCAGCGCGATGCCACAGACAATCGCCATCACCGTCAGCAGCCGCGACGGCGAGAACGGATCGAGCATCTTGCCGGCGAAGGTGGCTGTGACGACGAAGCCGACCATCATCATCAGCCATACCAATGTCGCCGCCGCCGCGCGCCGCCGCGCCTCCACGCGCTTCGCCAACAGCACCAGAAGCGAAGTCCCGCACGCGCCGACACCCACGCCGATCATCAGGTATGCGAGAACCGCCAGCCCCAATCCGAGCGCGCGCTGCGACGCCATAACCTCGGTCGCCGCCGCCGCGCCGATGCCGCCCATCGCCAGCACGGCCATCCCGCCGACGATCCATGGCGTGCGCCGCCCGCCCACATCGGACCCGTGTCCGAGCCTCGGACGCAGCAGTTGAACGCCGTATTGGAGCGCCACCAGCGCGCCGGGGACGATCGCCGGCCATGCCAGTTCCACCACAATCACCCGGTTCATCGTCGAGGTCGCCAGCACCACGATCGACCCCAGCGCGGCCTGCACGAGGCCGAGCCGCGCGATGCCGAGCCAGCCGAGCGGGCGGGCCGTCACGACGCCACCGCCAGCAATCCCCGCAGCGCGAAGGCGCTGACCAGCATGCCGAGCACATAGAGCGTCGTGCCGGTGCCGTTGTACCAGATCGCCAGATCGCGCGGCCGGCGCATGAACCGCGCCATCAGCACCAGTTGCACCGCGAGCAGCGCGCCCACGATGGCGGCATGGATCGGCCAGCCCCAGACGGCGAGCAGGGTGATCACGATGGTTTGCGGCATCGCCATCGCCACACAGGCAAAGCGCGCCGAATGCTCCACGCCCATTCGCACCGGCAGCGAGAACACGCCCATGCGCCGATCGCCCTCGATCGACTTGAAGTCGTTCAGTGTCATGATCCCGTGCCCGCCCGCGCTGTAGAGCGCCGCCAGGGCGAAGACGCGCCAATCCGGCGTCACCGAGGTCATCACCGCGGCCCCGGTCACCCAGGGCAGACCCTCGTAACAGGCCGCAACCGCGCTGTTGCCCCACCAGCCGTTGAGCTTCAGCCGCGCCGGCGGCGCGCTATAGGCCCAGGCCAGCAGCAGCCCAAGCACCGTGGCCGCGAAGACCCAATGCCCGAGCATCGATGCCGCCAGGAGCGAAAGCACTGACCAGACGATGGCGATATTCAGTCCCATGCGGCCCGGTATCCGGCCCGAGGGGATGGGCCGGTTCGGCTCATTGATCGCGTCCACATGGCGGTCGAACCAATCGTTCACCGCCTGGCTCGTCCCACACACCAATGGCCCGCATAGCAGCACGCCCAGCGCAACCATGCCCCATCGCCCCGCGACGGGCACGCCGGAGGACACGAGCCCGCACATGAACGCCCACATCGGTGGAAACCAGGTGATCGGCTTCAGCAGTTCCAGCGCCGCCGGCATCGTCCGCCGGCCGGACCGTGCTGCCTGGACCGCAACCACGGAGCCGCTCAATTCCGTGTCTCCTCGGCCAGGTCGCCCAACCCGTAGCGCCGCAACTTCACGTAGAGGCTCTGGCGGCTAAGTCCGAGCATCTCGGCCGCCGAGGCGCGGTTGTCGCCGGTCAACTCCAACGCCGATTCGATGCAAAGACGCTCGATCATATCGGTCGCCTCGCGCACCAGGTCCTTGAGCGAGACGCGCCCGATCAATTCCGTCAGTTGCTCGACGGAGCGGGGCATTTCGCGCGCGGTGGATGGCGTCGGGCTGAGCCGCCGATCGATGTTGCGGATCGAGAAGCCGAGACACGGATGGCCGCCGTTGACGACCGAGACGGCGGAGATTTCCACCTCGGATGTCTCGCCATATTCGCCGCGCAAGGTGGTTGCGAACAGACGGATCGTGCCGCGCTGGCGAAGGTTGGCGATCAGCACGTCAAGATCGACGCCGGGCCGGCCGAGCCAGCGCTCCAGCGGTTCGCCGCGCGCCAGTTCCTCGGACGGCAGCTGCGCCATGTCGAGGAACGCGGCGTTCGCGGTCAGGATCCGGCCCTCGGGCGTCGTGACGACGAATCCATCCGGCGCGCTTTCCACAACCTGCAACAGCCGTGTCTTGATCTTCGGTACATCCGCAACGATTGCGCTGTGTGCGTCCACCGGTGACAGCCGCACCAGCAGCAGCGACGCCGCCTCCTGACGGAACAGCGAGGCCGACACCGTGACTTCGCGCTCGCCATCAGCCAGCCGGGCGCGGACATCATCGGCTCGTCCGGCGGTGCGCACCAAAGAGAGGTGTCCCTGGACAAGCGGGGCGCTCTCCGGGTCGAACACGTCGACGATCGGCCGCCCCAGCACGCCTTTAGCGGTGTCGTGGAACAGATGCCTCGCCGCCGGATTCGCGTCCGCGACCTTCTGAGTCGCCGCATCGAGAACGAGCACCGCCTCGGAGGACATCTCGAACAACAATCGGTATCGCGTCTCGACATGCCGCAGCCGCGCGTAATCCCGCTCCATGGATTGCTGCGCGTCCACCAGCCGCTGCTGCAGCGCCGAAAGCGCGCGCAAATCCCGTCCGAACACCACGACACGGCCATCGTCGCCGACCTGGACACCGCAATACAGGATCGGCACGGAGCCACCGCGCAAACCAATCTGGTTGATGTGCCGCCACATCGGCTGCTCGCTCGAACCCGCCTCGCGCAAAAGCGCCTCAACCTTCGGGCGGCTGTCCGTCATCACGGTATCGAGCCAGGGCTGACCGACCCACTGCTCGCACCCCGTCAATTCAGCGAAGAGATCCTCGCTGTGAACGGCGATATCGTTGATCACGCCCGCACCATCAATGATGAGCGCCACGTCGGATGACACCTCGACCAAAGTCGCGGCTGATTCGGCATCGAGATTCCCGAAGGAATTCTTTGGGGCTTTGAATGCCTTCACGACAGACAGCACCCTTCGGGCCAACATGAGCTTCCCCTACAACCACAGCCCACTCCCGTACGCGATTTTCTTTTTTTTCACGAGCTTCGCGCCCCAACGAGCGCCACGAGGCTCTGCGCCTGCGTAACCGCCTGGCGTCCGTCGATCGCCGTTGCATCGGCACCGACCCGTGCCGCGAGGTCCGGCCGCATGGCAAAGATCGGACCGCCGACCATCACCCCGACCGCGCGGTTGCGCGAGCGGCGGCGCACCGTGAGGATCGCGGCCGCCAGGGCATCGAGGCTGGCGTCGCAACCGACGGAAAATCCCACGATGGCGAACCATTTGTCGCGCACGAGGTCACAAAGATCGTGACCATTCGTGGCCGGACCACTTGCAACGTTCCAACCCGCGCGCGTGAAGAAATCAGTGACCATCGCAAGCCCGAACGAATGCGTCTCACCCGGCGCGGGAATGAGAAGAGCCGGGCGGCCGTGGTCGGGAATACCGGTGTCGTTCAGGAACGATGCCTGTAGCGCGCGCATCAGTTCCCTCAGGCGCCACAGCCCCATCGAGACATCAGCGATATCGCGGACGTCTTGCTCCCACAGAACGCCGAGCCGACGCGCGGTCGCCGCGAGCACGTCGAGATAAATGGTCTCCATCGCGGTGCCGTCGGCTGCCAGGCCGGATACGAATGCCAATGCCTCGGACGCGTCGCGGGCAAGCACCAGACGTTCGAGTTCGATGACCTGATCCGACCAGCTTGCCACTGGTTGTATCGATTTCGTCGGGAGCGGGTCGATATTCGGGAGCGGCGCGGTCATGGCCCGATGCGCCAGGACAAGACGCGGCAGGACCTCGTTTCGGATGGTTCCGGCCAGTGCGGCCAGCAGAGCGGATGAGCCGTTGGCGCGGGTCGCGGCTGAACCGGCACGCGTCGCCATACGGACGGGACAATCGGCGAGCCGCGCCAGCGGCGCGGCGCGCTCCGGAGTCGACAGACCGATGTCCGCCCATCGCTC
>Ga0116231_10010525_pt1 | contig 14840 bp, 6 predicted proteins | sample S1TSphgellanicum_2_FD_89695 | JGI IMG/M metagenome (GOLD analysis project Ga0116231, IMG submission 89695) | Host-associated microbial communities from peat moss isolated from Minnesota, USA - S1T2_Fd - Sphagnum magellanicum MG | ecosystem: Host-associated > Plants > Peat moss > Unclassified...
ATAAAAACAACTTACATCCATTTTGGAGATATAGAAAAACGTAAAAAATAAAGGTGTAAATTAAAACTTAGTTAAAACAAAAAGAAGGGGTTGTAAAAAAAAATTTGGAAGAAGTTTAAGGTTTTAAAACCCAAAAAAAAAAAAAAAAAGCTTTGGATGTAAAATTAAGTTTGGACCTGGAAGTATGCACATTAAGGGATCTCATGTCTATTGGCATGGATGAGAAATAACTTGCATAATATTTTGGATGTGTTAACATTGGTAGAGTAAAGTAGGTGTGGGTGGATCTGCTCCAGTTTTGGGCAGTTCAATTTGGATGAATGTTTCGGAATCGGGGCATGGTTCAGACCCGGTTCTTTCTGAACTGGCAAGTATCCTCTCAAGAGTGATACCCAGCTTAATACCCTACCTACTGGGTATCAAGTGAGTTGGCAAGCAAAGGATTGACTCCCCCCTTGGGACCCCCCCTTCCAAAACTAAACCTCAAATAGGTTATATCAAATATCCCACATCCGGTTCTCACTATGTTCTAGGACATAAGATACCCATTAGTGGAGTCAAAGTTGTAAGCTACTTAGGGGTAGGGTTTAGGCTAGGTAGGCCTATTGTTTTGTGTTAGGGTTTAAACCCTAAACCCTAGCAAATGAAACCACCGAGTGACTTATGCCATTTTTAATTAATTGTGGCATTTGTAGTAGCCATATAAGCCTTAGTTGTGGATGTCATGTTTTGGCATAGTTATGAATAGCAAAATGAAAATTACAATGGAAAAGGCAACATGTCAAAAAAAAAAAAAAAAGAAAAGAAAAAAAAGGTTAGCATTGTAATTGTAAATATGAATACGGTTCCAAAAATAATTGGGGCCATAACTCAAATTTAAAAGGATGGTGTGGAACATAAAAAAGCTTTTGCAAAATTTGGGTTTTCTTTGTTATAAAAAACAATTGACATTCCAATTTGTTGAAAGCATTTGGTTGAAATGTTTCATAATATAAATGCATCTTTGTGTCATGGTCTTTTCTAGACAAACATTTTGTCAAGAGGTGTTATCGTATTTTGGTTTGAAAAAATAAAACAAATTGATTTCATATCGATTTTAGTAGATTGTGTCTTTTGTCACATTTAGTTTGATCTTTGGAAGTTTAAAGGTGCACATAATGTTTTGGCCTTTGTTGTGAATCTTTTGTGAGTAGATTGGGAATCAAAAAATTAATTAAAATTGGGTTGTTAAAGACACTTGAAACTTTGGGGCAAACAATTGTTGAAAATTTTACATTATTTTTTAAAACAATATGGATTGATGAACAAAATCTTAGCTTATACCAAACATGAAAATTATAATTTGAATATAATTATAGTTAATTGTAAGTTACTAGTTAGCATTTGTGAGACATTGGGTGTGGATTTGCACAAATGTAAAACTTAGCTTAAGAAGTCAAGGAAAAGTCAACAAGAATGGATGAAAATATGCATTGATTGAGGCCTTTGTCCGTGAATATTGCACATCAATGAAAAGAAATTAATCTTCTCAATTTGCTTTTTTTTTTTTTAATTAAAAAAAAAATTCCAATGTTTTCAACCTTTTTTAGTAGAATTTTAATTTTTAAATAAATAATAATTTATGAAAAATAATCATGTTCCAAAAAACTTTGCAATTCGAAGAAACCATTTTCCTTTGTAATAACAAGTAAACCAATGCCAAGGTCGATGGTAGCACACCTCATCTTTCTAGGTGTGCATATATTTCATATTATTGTAGTTTGTTTGTCTCATGTTGTCATTACATGTGTTTTAAACTAGTCATAAGGTCATTTTTTTGTTGAGTGATGGCTTGCATATAATAACAACCGTGAGTTTAAAAAATTAAAAAGAAATTATAGGCCTCTTGTTCTAGATTCCTTTTTGATGTGATCTAAGAAGTTTTGCGATGAAGATGAAAAAGGAAATATGTCGTGAATTAACTCTTTTCAAAAACATGTCAACATGTGCATTTTAAACATACAACTTTGAGATTAATTTCTTCTTTTATTGGTCATGAATAAGAATTGACCATAATAGAAAAATAAACCCTATTATTTCTCATGTTTTCAAAATTTTATAATAATTTGCATTCATTATCAAAGATTGAGAGTTCTTTTGCAAACAAAAATGATGAAAATTGATAATTGAATATTTTTGAGATGATAACAAACACCAATGAATCTATGAAAGAGTTGGTCAATTGAGAATTATTGATATTTTGAAAATATTAAATGGATGTGAAGGACATCGAATGCCCTTTTCCAATGGTGGAAGAAATATGAATCCATGTTCCCAACTATTGGGTTTTTAGTTCAACAAATTTTGGGATTAGTGAATTTCAAAAAAATATTTGAGAAAATATTTTCCCTTGCTAACATATTTAGTAATTTAAAAAGATGTCATATATAGTTAGACAACCTTGAAAAATTAATTTTTGTGAGCAAAAATTGGCCATGTACATGAGTGAGTGTTTTTAAGAAATACAAATCATGCCATGAATCATGAAAAATAATGTTTCAACCAAGGATTTAGAAATTATTGAAGATTTGAAATTTGAATATTAATTTGAATTTTTAAAAAAAAGATTGGAACTTTGAATTAATGGAGGTGTTATTTTATGTGGGGATTGTAGGTATCAACTAGTGTTGGGCAATTATTAATATTTTTCATAACTATTTGTTCTGATATGCAAAAATATTTGATTGAAGAACTAAGACAATTTTCACATTTTAAGAAAAAATTCATACCTTGTCTATTTTATTTTTTTTAAATTTCAACATGTGCAACTAATTTTGTCACGATTGATAATTAACTCATTTAGATTAGTTGGTTATATTAAGTTGGTTCTTTCATTTCACTTTAAGGTTTTAGGATTATAAAATTTATATATTTTTTCAAACTTTCATAGGCCAAAAAAAATTCAGCAAGGTTCATTAAAAAAAATTGTATCTAAAGAAAATTTGATCTTAAATCCACCTGCACCCTAAAACCCTAGACTCCCTATTCCTAAACCCTTAAGAATTGTTGGATTTGGGGGTTATTAATATAACCTACATGAATATCAAATTTTTAATTAAAAAATGGTTATTAATGAACTAAGTATTTCAAATTTGATATTCAAAAATTTGGGTATCAACTCAAAAGCACCTCAAGTGATATTTAATTGCTTTTTTGGTTCATAATTGGTTAAAAATTGGGTTGGTTCTAAACTAAGGTTTGGTACATGTTCAACATAGGTTGATTTTGTTGGGTGGTTATTAAAAAGAGGAAGAAAATAATGTTGGTTAATTATTGAGTTTATATTTGGTTATCAATTTGATTATTAATCTGATCATTAATAACTTACCGATTGGTTATTCATTGTTTAAAATATTCAATTAATAACCTTATCATTTGGTATTGAATTTTCAAAATCTAATAACTTATTTGGATCACTTGGTTACCATATAAACAAGTTATCAATCCTAAAACAATAAACATTTTAATGATTGAAACAAATAATAATAATAATAATAATAATTTTAAAACCACATGATTGGCTAATAACCTAAAGGATAACTAACAATTATTTGATAACCTACTCTTATGCATAAAATGGTTGTTATACAATTAATATTGTTAATTTAATTAACACCCAATATTTTGTAAAAATTATCTAGTCATTATGGGAAAAAAAAAAAAAAACTAGCCAACATTCGAACAAATAATGTTGTGTGAGTATTTTGTTTCTAATACATCCTTGGGGGTAAGGATGTATATTTTAAAATTTTCATTTACCCTTTGGGTAAGGGTATGTTAACATTCCAAAATTTTCATTAGGTTAAAGTTTGGGTATAACTTGTTTTTAGTATTTGGGTAAGGTTTATGTAACCCCCTCCCATCATATACCCCTTTTGGGTAAAAAAATTGGGTATGTATGTAAATAAAAACGAGTTTTTAAATATTTTGGAATTTTTAAAATAATTTTAAAAAGGAAAATCCAATGTCAAAATGCAAGAATCAAAGTGTTTAATTCATCCTTGAATATAAATTTACACAAACACATGTACATTTTGGTCCTCATCGTCGTCATCTCTTGGCACTTTAATTTAATCTCATAGAGTTTTGCTCAAAGTTTTCCCCTTTCACCTATATAGGTGGGACCAAAAGTGAGGCATTCCGTCTTCTCATAAAATCTTCTTATTGAGGAACTTTCATAAAAAATAATTTGTGATGGGCCAATCAAAATGTCTCATTGCAAATTTTTGAAAAAAAAATTAAATTAAAAAAAAAAATGGGACTCATTCCCTAGTTATTAGAAATAACACAATTTAAGATTTAGGTCATATTTATCTCTTTTTTAAAAAAAAAACTCAGATGTCAAAACATATCTAGCCTTGAGTATGAATATTTCTTACATATATCCAAAGTTATGAATTAAGCATAAATTTTTACATTTACATACCCTTGGCTATTTGTTTCATTAAACTACATATATTGATTTTAGGAAAATAGATTAAAAAATAATAATATACCCTATCTGTACACAAGGGATGTATATGTATAAAAGGCAAGGATATTGTTGTGTTCAAATTCATTATAGAGTATAATAGCTTAAGCGATTTGGGCCCCTAGGTAATAATACATCTATTTTTATATGAGGATTTTTGAAAGATGATATTTTGGCTTGTGTTGAAACTTGAGATTAGGTATATAATAGAGTTATAATAATATCTTGAAGGATTTTGGTTTCTTTTAGAGCATTTTTTGAAAACTATATTTTGAGTTTCCATAATTCTTCTTTTGCCTTAATAAGATACTTTTTTTAATGCAACTAGGTACTAATTTTGTTGGCTTGGGTTAGAAGGATTAGAGACTTTTGAAGGACAAATAAGGCATCAATGTTAATGCCCAATTCTAGGAGTTATATATATATATAATTTAAATAAATTACAAATTATTATAATTATTTTTTAACAACCCTCCATTCACTTAAAGTATTAGTGGTAGCCAAGAATTTGAATGGTTGGATCTCCACTTGGATTCACACTGAAGTTACTAGGGTTTGAATTTTGCACTACGAGAATGTGAAGTCAAATGGGGGTCAGATCTTGCACTAAACAAAGGGCCACTTTAGATGAGGGTTCAAGGTCAATGGTCCAATGAAATAGAGCAATCCTTGGGATAAATGGAATTATATAATTTTGTTGCCCATTCCAAAATCTGGGCAAGCCCTAAATGGGAATGATGGTCGGTCTATACCCTAGGCTCACCCAAATTCCTCACTAGCACCTTGCCGGGTGTAAATGGTCTTTAGGTACCTATTCATAATATTTTAAAACTGGGGGATGCTATTCAAACTATCCGTAATTACCTTACCCTATGGTTAGATTTGATAGGCAAGTGTCGAATTGAATTAATTTTTAGAGAAAAAGAGCTTTCGTCACCGTTAAGTTATGGTTTTATCTAGCTTTTGACACATGCTACTAGGTTCTAATATTTCAACACCAACTTGTGCAAGGGTCAATACAAAAAGCGAACTCGTTCTTAGCCCAACCATGGCATGTTAATGAAGGATATTGAAGATCAAAGGCTTAGAGGAGCTTTTCAAAGATGATGAGAGAGTGTACGAGCGATAACAAAGTGTGCTATGGCTCGGAAACTTTGTGTTACTTCAAGATTGTAGTTTTTGAAATTTCATATTATGTATAATTTTTGTCAAGTTTTTTTTTTGTTATTTTCTTTTTTTTTTGGAAATTTCATGTGATTACAAATTTTATGTGTTCCAACAAGTCAAGACATATGGATACAACATCTATCATATTTTCATATTTGCTAGTCTTGAATTTTCAGGTAAAGTAATGTTGTCCTGGAATTTCTTGCACTTTCAAGATTTCACCCTTGGAATTTCTGAATTTTTGTTGACATCTTGATTTTTAATTAATTTGCATCAAATCCAACCACATGGTAGGGTAACCTTTGTGTCAGGATGTTAATAAGGTCTACCTCAAGTTGTAGAACTTAAAAAAATAATTATTGTAGTAGCTTGCCAACTTCAATACTGATTATATTATTTTCATAAATTTTGAAATTTGAGAAAAAAATCAGAAGAAAAAAATCCATGGAAGTCAATTTTAAAACAATTTAGAACGTTTCATTTTGACATGGTATATTCAACATGGTCTCAAAGTGTTCTCAACAAGCTCCCTTTTTTTTGTTTACAATGTTTTCAATTTGTTCCCCAAGTTGTTCCCAATAATACCACACTTATCTCATATCCTTTGCACAAAATTTTACTATTGTAAACTATAAAACTAAACAAGAGGGAAAGGCTACAATTATCATATTTTGGGACTTGTGAAAATGTGATTTTCACAGCTAAAGATCTCTTTCCATTAGGTTGTTGTGATCACAGTAGCCTAATGGCTGAAATGGAGCTTTGTTTCTTGTTGCATGGATATTGCTATCCATTAGAGAGCTACAGCTGAGTTGAAAATTTTGGAAGTAATTTGTTAAGAAGTATGAGAATATTTCATATTTCAAAAATGTAAATCAATGTAAGGGAGTTTGTAAAATAATTTCTTAAAACACGTGTTCCTTTGAAGTAATTGACAAGTGTCACTTTTAAAGATTAATAACAATTTGACTCGGAGACTTCAGGAATTACAACTTTGCATTTGGTCAATGTTTGACTGGTAGAGCTCAAAGATAAGTGTCAGACTAGCTAACGACAACAAATGTAACGAAAAAAAGTTGTTGGAGGCAGAGAATCTGCCATAGGGACCGCTTAATGGAAAGATATCCTAAGAATGTAGTTGTTGTTTAGTTAGTTGAAGGTCTCAAATTCATTGAGCACCGACCACCATGTTGGATGTCCCTCATACGACAACTTATAATAATATTTATCATAATATTTTTTATATAGGCATTTTTTTTTTCAAAAGTATGAAAAAGTGTCTTATTGAGTTTTCTAATCACCAAGTGTTTAAAACAAATTAATTGAAAAAGATTAGCAGATTTTTATGTTAGATTCCAATAGGTATCAAACAATATAGAAGTAAGCTTAAATGTTTTTACACATATATTTCTATAGCCAAATTTGGCTAAATCAACCTTATGGATGGTACCTACTTTGACTACATCACAGAACTAAAAAACAAAATGCATAAAAGCCTCTGTGACATCATCATCACCGCGATTTCTATTTAGTAGTTATTGTGTTCAAAGTTCAAAATCTTTTATTTCATGATGGCATTGGCCATCACAAAAGCATAAACCAGGTTCAGAGCATGCCTATCAGCATCAATAAATTGACCCTGTGAGTATATTTTGGATGAAGATTTACAATCAAACAGTGTAAAATCATTGTGCGTTGGTAAATATGCCCATGTTAGTAAGGCCTTGCAGTAAAGCCAACATGAGAAAATGAATATCAAAGTAGTTCCATTGCACAATCTTTTGTAGGTACATCTTCCTTTCATTTGGAATCGGTTTGGGTTCCACAAGTGATGAATAAATTGTAGCAAATCTTTTTGAAATGAATCAAATTTTACTGACAGAAATATGTATGTTGAAACCTGTGATTCCTGTGACAACCTTCTGATTCCTCATCCTGATCTGCAACAAATCCAATGCAAGATCCACTAAAATGAGCACCTACTAGATACTCAGCAGATCCTAAAACATCATCATAGTCTCTGGCCCAGCTCGAATCCATGTTCTTTCTTAACAATTAGCATGATTAACAAAACTTGAGTAACAAAACTTGCGCTTTTTTCTGTATGTTTTGCGTACTGAAACTTGGAGATTCTCTTTGTGCACATGTTTGCAGAACCTGTCACCCAAAACCCACAGTTCACTACAGAGCCGCTCATGTCTCAAGCAACAAACCCATCTAAGAGCATCAAAGAACTATGCCCATTTGCTTCACAAAAATGCCCACAATCTATAGCAATAGCAGGTATCACCAGCATCTGCATTTCTAGCCGGTGCAGTTTCCTCAATCACTAACTATATAGAAAACAGATTTTGGTTGGGTTTGTTACAGATGACCAACCTTCATGCGGCTTTTTTTGGAAACAAACTGAAAGTCTTTAGGTTTTAGATATCTGCAAACAAAACCTGGTGATCAGAAAGTGCTTCACAGAGAGGAAAAGACAAGAGAACTACTTATTGATGAGATTGCAGAGAAATCAAATCTCCATAACAACAATTTGAAGGAAACATGAGAATGGGTGCAGTCATAACCTCTATGAAACTTGCTCACAAAAGAGTCAGATCATATTCATTACACTCTTCTCTGGCAGGTGTTAGGCTTTGCTGTGCCTTTTACCAGCCTCAGCAAACTGCGCAAATATGCTGGGCTGAAACCATTTTGCTGAACCAAACCAGCATGTTGTGACTTTTCTTCATCCAACTTTTATGTGCAGGGTCACATACTGAGCACCACTGGGGATGCTCTCAGAAGCTGAGCAAGAGGATCCTTCATTTCACATAAAGCATCACCTGTGAAAGGCAAACAATGATCTTGAAGTCTCAGCCTCCTAGTCCTCAGCTCACAACCCCAAGCATGCTGAAACATCCATCCAGCCAGCTCTTCTCCTTTGCAGGTAAGCATTATAAGGTCATGACCCAATGTTCCCCTTATCGTAATCCAACAAATGCCTGATGCACTTCTAAGAACCATAGAGAGGATCACCAATCCTTTCTGATCATAATCTACTGCTTGGGTTTCTAGCCATAACATCAAGCAACGTACATACAGATAGTAACATCACTCTTGCTGAAAACCCCAAAGATTCCAAGAAGAATTTTATGCAACAAATTGGCTGATCTAGTTAGGCACCAGTTGTAATGCAATTGTTGTCACAAGAATTGTGACAATCAGGAGAGATTGCCATAGTTGAAGAAGAGTTGGCATTGTACCTATAGCTCTCGCAAATTTCCTTGTCCTCCTCCCCTCTATGGAGTGTTTTTGCCAATTGCAGATTCCAGAACAAATTGGACACAACAGACAATCTGCTGAAGACAGACAATCCCAACAGGCATTCAGAAAGGAGAAAAACAACTGCAACTGAAACGGCTTGTTTCCTCTTCCTGTAGAACTGTGTCGTAGCTTAAACGCTAAACCCTAAACCCATCTCGTGCTCTGTCTCTCTCTCACGCACACACAACGATCCGCTGAAGGACGAGAATCCCAACAGACAATCAGGAAGGAGAAAAACAGCTGCAACTGAAACGGCTTGTTTCCTCTTCCTGTAGAACTGTGTCGTGGCTTAAACCCTAAACCCTAACCCATATTGTGCTCTTCTCTCTCTCTCTCTCGCTCTCTCGCAACTCTTTCGCGGTCTGCAGAGATCTCTGGAGACTTTTGGGTTTTCGGTGCAGTGGCCGATCCACGAAGGGAATACGGAGGTTGGAAATTTGCAACCAGAGCTTGTCGGGGATCTGTTGGGGTTGTAGAAGAGCATCCTTCACATGACAACTAAAGAGTCTGAAGCAGAAGAGTTTGTGAAGTCTGAGGGGAAGAAGAGGAAGTGGGCACGAGAGGACAACATGATGGCAAGCTCCAATGGCGGCGGGATTCAAAGATACTTCATCACTGTTGAGTATGTGGGTACACGGTTCTTGGGCTTCCAGAAGCAGAAAGGCATGCGCACTGTTCAGGGAGTTCTTGAGGTGAAATCTTTCTTTCTTTCTTCATGGAACTACCTACTGGATTTGCTTATCGAGTGAGAGGGATTTTTTGTTGCCACAATCCATGGGATTGCAACCAGCAGCAACAGCGGCTTCCAGACCCTTTGACGAAACTCTTTGATCTCATGCTCCTCATTTTGTTCTGGCTGATTTTTGCACAGGCTGCTTTTGAGATGTTTGTAGGACATCCTGTGGTGAGTGCAGCTTCTAGCCGCACGGTAAGGCTTCTGATCATCCTCGTCTTCTTATTCCCAAACCAAAACACTTGTGTTGTGTGCAGCAAGCACTGCAGAGGACTTCCCTGAATTTTAGGGTTGGATGATCATGAAATCCACAAAGCTTGAATGGTCACTGCAATCAGTTATCATCATAGTTTCTTCAACATCAGAGAATGTGTATTCTTCAAGAGGAAACCATAGTGCGTGCTGCTCAACTTCACATGCTAAGTTCCATGGTCTTTTTTTGTTCTGCATTTTGAGAGATTTTCTCATCTCACCAACAATCTTGTTGTTGCTGTTCTTCTTCTTGTCAAACCCAGACTTGTGTTGTGAAGAAGAAGAAGAAAAAGGAAGCAGCTTCTAATGGATTTTTTGTGTGGTATACAGGATACAGGTGTGCATGCAACAGCCAATGTGTGCCATGTTGATGTGGTGCGCTACAGCAAGAGGAAGCCTGGTGAAGTGGTATGAATTTTACACATGAAAAAGAATCTTGAATCATGCTGATTTTTTTTCTCACTTCATCCTTTGTTAGCTTCTTGATGATGGCACTTGCTTGCTAACTTCATGACTGAGTCTCTTCCCCTGTCACTTTGAGAAATTTGCAACAGAAACCTCTGGATCCAGACATTTCTATAATGCTCTTTGTCCAAAATTTTGGGTGGATTTTCATTCTGTACTTATCATCTACACCCACAGTCAGGAGCTGATGAAGTCAGTGGGAGAAAGGGACATGTGCCTCTTATGGATCTCTTATGTATGTATGAGTCAAGGCAGAGACTATTGAACAAATGAGATGTTTTTGGTTTTGTTTTTGTTTCTTTTGCACCTCTTGGTTGTTGGTGACAGTTCATTCTCTGATTGTGGCTGTTGTAGATGCCGCCACATGAACCAGAAACTGTGAAGAAAGCAGTCAACCATTTCTTGCAGGTACATTTCCTGCCGATATTGAACATCGATTTGGTATTTTAATTGCTACCCTCAGGGAGCTCTTCAATTTTTTCCTTCCCTCTGTCTTGTCTCAAGTGTTTACTCATGGAGTTTAATGTTGTTTGCTGGACAAATGGATTAACAGAAAGAAGGAGATGATGTTGCAATTGTGGACGTGCGACGTGTGCCTCTTGATTTTCATGCTCGCTTTCAAGCAAAGGAACGCACGTACGTAGGTAACTGGACCCATTGTAGAGCAGAAAACTTGAATGATCTGCCAGTTCTCATCCTTACATGTTTGTGGGTTTTTTCCCCCTCCAATCTGTCAATTTCCATAATGTTTTTGCCAGACCAACAATCTAACTGGCTCTTGCAAATGCATGGACTTGTGCTGAACAGGTATCATTATCGTATCTTAGCAGGGACTGGCCTTCTGTCAGTGTTTGAGAAAGATCGGGCATGGCATGTTCCTGAGGAGCTTGACCTTGCAGATATGCAGGTTTGTCCTCTCATCTCACCTCATTTGTAGCTCACACTAAAAGCTTTCACCTACCAACCTAAAATCTGAATCCATGTGGTGATCTGTGCATTCCTCATAGCTTGGTACAGACCGGGTGATCACAACAACCAAGAATGGTAAACAGGCTTCCTACATCATCTCCAACCTGTGTTAACCACTGCAAAGTAGCTGAGAACATGTTTTGCCAAAGTTTCTCTACACTTCTTCCATGGCCTGTCACAAACCCCAAACCACTTCTTTGGTTTCCACAGGAGAAATCAGAGGCTTTGCTTTGTCTGTACTGATATTTTTTCTGAAATGCAGCATTTCTTGTATCTGACACCCATACACTTTGTTCATGCATGGAATGTGTGTGTGTACAATAGGAAGCTTGCCAAGTTCTAATTGGACATCATGACTTCAGTTCGTTTCGGGCAGCAGGATGTCAGGTAAGCCTTTACCTCCTCCACTCATGACATCTTTCATCTGCAATGTTTCTTGGACATCCATTGGAGAGTCTGTTTCTAGTCTGCTCAACAGTGAGCCTATTTACAGTTAAAGAGAGTGGATACTTTCCAACTCTATGGTATGACTGTTGATGATGATGACACACAGTCAGAAGCAGTATTATCTCTTTTGCAGGCACTATCTCCTTTGAAGACACTGGATGAGCTTAATGTGTGTGAGACCCCAACATGGCCCTGTTTCCCAACTCAAGAGCAGCGTAGGTCCTTCACTCCAGCATCAGAGAGCTGCAAGGACAAGGGGGAAAGTTTGTCTGGCAGTGAAGACATGGATGTGAATGCTGGTGCAAAGAGAAAGTTACGTTGCTTTGTTGTCACAGCAAGGGCCCGCTCTTTTCTATACCATCAGGTTAGAACTTAGAACCACAATCAATAGTCCTTGTTATACAGTGAATATCTAGCAGCTCCAGTGGTGCTCAGCATGTGACTCTGCAAAAATATTTCTCACGTCCAAGTTTTAGTGACTTACTTTTTTTCCGTCCTCACCCATAAAACTAAAACTGGAACTGCAAATAGGTGGGACACTACTAATAGCAACCCACTTGGACCAATCATTATGATTGGCAGATCAGACACAGGGAGAAGCAGTCAGATCCTATGTATTGCACTCTTCTCTGGCAGGTGTTAGGCTTTGCTGTTGCTTTTACCAGCCTCAGCAAACTGTGCAAAAATGCAGGGCCAAAACCATTTTGCTGAGCTAAACCTCGTGTTTTAACTTTTCTTCATTCAATTTTAATTTCCAGGTTTGCATACTAAGCACTGCTGGAGCTGCTCATAAACCTGGGTTTAGCACTGACCCACAAAAATGGAAGTTCACCCTCCCACCCAAACTAAAAGTTGAGCTCACCATGTCAATGGACATTGCAGGTGCGGTTGCTTGTGGGATTGCTCAAAGCCGTTGGCTCCAAAGCATTGACAACAAAAGATGGTATATACCAGGTCCTTCCCTTTTCACTGTTTCAGATCTCCAGTTTCTGCCCCCTAGTGTTTAGCACCCCATTCAAGCTTCTCTTCAAACCTTCGTAGTTGAAAAATTGCAAACACTGTAAAACTTTGTCTCTGTATTTTGCACCAAGGTTGTTGAGCAACAACAAATTGGTATCTTGAAGTGGCAATGGGTATGATTATTATGTGCTTGGAGGGAATGATTTGCTGTGCACAAGAGTTTGCACTTAAAGCTGTGCATGTCTCCATTATTGCCCATTGTTCTTACAGAAGCAAAATTGTTGATTTTCTCCTTGTGCAGTCCAACGGATTTTGGACGCTCAGACAATCACAGCTACACCAGCCATGGCACCTGCTTGTGGACTTTACCTTGTGGATGTGAAATACGATTTCACTTGCTCTAATTCCAAAGAGCAGCATACAGATGTTGTGGATGATGGACGAGACGAATTCAGCAATTGAATTGCAAAGTATTTCACATTTTTTATTGGCTGTTTTTCTGAAGTAAATCCACCATGAGCAAATAAGGTCATACACACATTTCTGAGAAATTTCTTAGTGTATTTGGAGGATAGAGAATATGCAACTTTCCAATTAGATTTTGGTCAAGGAACAATGATGAGGGTCAAGGGACTCGGCCCATTCCACCTACACTTGGGTTTTTGTGAGTAATATCAATGCCAAAGTCGGAAACAATGAATTAAATCAAATGATGAATGTAATTCTTTTGAAGGGACTTCTCTAAATGTTAGTTTTTGCAAATGGCTCTAAACTTGGTCACATCCATAGTTCATCCCCCAAAAAAATCGAAATACCAAGAAGAAACTTTTCTTACCTTGCCCATCTAGAATTGCTTCTGTTGCCACAAATTAGACCTTTAAGGTTCTTCAAATTCCAATGGTTCAATTTGTTAAATTGTTTCCCTTCAAATCAAGCATTCACTCTCAAAACACAAACCCCACATGTAAAGCTAAACACATCTCCATGGGCATCATGCTTTTCACACAACATAAACATCCAACTCTCTTGACTTCATACATATACATACACATTTTCTTGTGGAGTTAAAAGCTCAAGAAAATGTTAGATGGGTCTACCAACAAATTGGAGTTGATAATTGAATGAGGTTTAACTTGCGAAATTAAAATAAAAGATCCATTTCAAAAGAGACCACTCAAACCTTTAAAAAAATAACAAATTAACATTTTATCATACATAGGTGAACTTTTAATAATCAAAACATACAATTATTAACCGTCGTTATTATTGTGACAATTGTCATGCACCAATAAATCAACTACTATGATAATACCAAATTAAACCTTATAGTTCTTTAAATATCAATCACCTTTCCAAATGGTATTTAGGCCCCATTACCAAAAATTAGTTGATATAAATGTTTAAATTTGTTATAGTCATGTTCACCGTCAATAAGATTTTGAGTTTGGAAAATGTCACAAACCAAGGGAGTGGATGCACATGTTGTCCTTGCATCATTTATCCAGCTTCTTATAATCCAACCTTTTTTTTTTCCCCTCAAATGTCAATTTTGTTGGTCCATCTCATGTCCACAATTCATACTTCCTATTTCACACAAACACATAAACTTAACATGAATATTTCCCATTATTAACATCATTAACACATCCATTCCCCATTCATAAAGTTATCAATAAGGAATGTTAGGCACCTAAGGTTCAATACATCACTATGGATTTGGTTTTCAAACTTAAAAACATTTTAAGGACATTCCATCTAATGTCTTTTGAGACCATGATTATCCTCATGAATTATTATCACTTTCCAAAAAGGAATACAAAAGATCTCTTCTACTTGGTTAGCATACGACCCATTGGATGAGCTAGTCAGACATTTGGTCTTTGGGTTCCAAGTTGATGATATATTAGGTGGGGTGATAAGGCATAAAAACCAAAGTAGGTTTGAATGATTTTTTTTGTATATCATGTAGTATGAGCATTTCTTGTAGGCATAAGCCTTTGAAGCAAGTTCATTCTTTACGTGAGTTTA
>Ga0116231_10010526_pt1 | contig 14839 bp, 14 predicted proteins | sample S1TSphgellanicum_2_FD_89695 | JGI IMG/M metagenome (GOLD analysis project Ga0116231, IMG submission 89695) | Host-associated microbial communities from peat moss isolated from Minnesota, USA - S1T2_Fd - Sphagnum magellanicum MG | ecosystem: Host-associated > Plants > Peat moss > Unclassified...
CATGTTGCACAAGTGGTGATCATCCATAAGAATATGTATGTAGCCAAATTTGGCAATATTCAAATAAGAAAAATTGGTTTTTTTTTTAAAAATCAAAATGAGTTCATTTAGTTTTGGGGGGTAAGGGGAAGGCAGGTGGGACCAATAAATAAATAAATAAATAAAAATAAATAAAAATTCCAACTTATGGTTTTGCAATTGATCAAAAGTGTCTTGAGACTTGGACTCATTATGAAATACTTTTTGTTTCAACTTGCCATTTGTGGTGGATAGAAAGTGTACCCAAAGGAATCCTTTTTTGCTTGTTCAGGAAAGAGAGCTTCATAGCAAATGACAAGCCTTGTTTTAATGTGCTTCCAAAGGTACTTCTTCTTCTTCATGACATTACCATAGGTGTAAAAATAATGGCAAATCTCACTTTTAGTGCGAACTTTTTTTTATTGTTATTGTTTTTTGCCTTTGCCTTTTGCCTTTGCATAGAAGTAGTCATTGCACTAGATACACATAGGTAAGGTTTTTCTTTGTTTAATTGGAAACAAGTTGTTGGGTAACCTTGTTTTTTTTTGTTTTTTTGTTTTTGGAAAGGTGTTGCCATTTTGTTGTTGTGTGATGGTAGTAAAACCAAGTAAGTGCACATATAACATTGTGCCCATGCAAACCCCAAAAGGTCAAAAAAGAGATGAGGAGGCCACTTGGGTGTGTTGAGCATCTCGTACCGATGATCTTTTCAATCCATTTAATACCCTTTTGAGTGCGTGGATTGTCCAAACTAGGTACATGAATGTGGTTAGATTTGGAGTAGAAAGTGCGGGCTCATTGATTCCATCAAGTTGCACAAGTGCGCACACACACACACACACATAGGTACATATAATGTGTGAATATATTATACACACATTTCTCTCTCTCTCTCTCTCTAAAGGCTACCTTTACCATTCTAGCAATAATTAAATTATTTTAAAAAAAAGCTGACTTTTTAATCAAACTTAGTTGTCCATAGTGCTGAAAGTTTTAGAAATTTTATTTTAAAAAATTGGGCAAGAAGATGAAGGAATGGTAAAGGTACTACTATATATATATATATAATGTATGATTCATGATTATATTCAAAGCTTGGAGATCGAAGGTGTGAAAACAAATATGACCCGAGGAGAAGACATAAATTCAAGAACAAAGTTTGGGTATCTTTATTGATATCTATTATTTACTTTTTTGTTTTGATGTTCTAGGGAAAAATCAATCAAAATCCCCACCACTAACTAGTCTACAATAATATTCTAAACCCTAAACCCTCTACCTTTGCTCCCTATTCCCAACATTGCATGAAAGGAAAGGGTTGGGGCAACAAAGAGTTAACTAGATTTGAGAACTCGCTTTTTTTTATCAAAAGAGAAAAGTTCGTGTAGACAATCTAGGATAAGGAACATGATGTAATGTAGGAAACAACCATGGGAACGAAAGCAAAAGAGCATACGACATTATAGGGAACATAGGATATTAATCACTTATGGGTATTTTGTACTAGGGAACATGTCATTTATGGTGCATTATGCCATCATTTATCGTTTTTTTTAAAAAGGATTTTAGAAAAAGTGCTAAAGGTGGCAACATACGTAGAAAGATTTAGCCAGATTTGGTTACAAATGAAATATGGCAATTGAAAAAATATAAGAATCTTTTTCTATTAATGGTAACCTCCTACAAAATTGACATAAAAGTGTGGTGAAAAGGCAAAGATTTTTCACTAAATTTTCAAAATTTTCAAGAAAAATTGTTTGTGGAAGAAGAATTTCACACTTCAAAAACCCTAATCAAATTTACCTCACAAAATTCACTATAAATTGCTCCTTCCCAAGAGTAAAAAGGGCCTCAAGGACACGATGCTAATGTTAAAGGAACACACGAGAGGAATTGGGTAAATCAATAGTTGGGTAGCTACTTGCCATAGTTAACTAACAAAATGTTCCCCCGCAAAAATAAAATGGCTCTTTAATACAACAAGTATTGATGGTGGAGGACAAAAATTGTGCAATGCACAAAACCACTCAACAAATTATAAATAAATAGACTATGAGCATTTTAGTTCATTTTAGGGTATTTAACATCATAGTAGGACATTATTATATTCCCCGTCAAACTTCTTCATGAATGTCAACACAACAACACCATGCACAAATTTGCGGAGTCACACAATTATTTTATAAACCAAAACACACATTCATGTTTTACTACAAACCCCAGCTCTCTCTCTCCTCCCCCCTCCCACCCCCAAAAAATTAAAAATAAATTAAAATAAAATAAAATCAATATTTATATTTTGTTGAAAGGAGCATAATTCTAAAACCATGCACCAAATTGCTACAAATAAACAATTATTTACAAGTAGCCTACTTATTTTATTTTAGAACCATACAGTAGTAAGTTTATTTTATTTTATTTTATTTTATTTAAACAAAAAAAAAAAAAAAAAAAAAAAAAAAGGGTGACCAACCCTATTTAGTGAAGAATCACAACTTGTTCAGTGTTATAACAAGGGATGGATGTATATCACACTTGTGTGGCCTTGCCATTTACATTGAAATGTAACTTAAGGCAAAAGAAGAAGAATCATGGAAATTCAAATTTTTTTTTTTCACCATGCAAAAAATATAAATCTTCAAAAAATCCTCTTTTAAAAAAAAAACCCAAAACCCAAAACCCAAAATTCAAAATCCAAAATTCTTCAAGATATTATTATAACTCTAGTAGAACTACTAAATCTCAAAGTTTCAACATAAGCCAAAAAAATCAGCTTTCAAAATCGTTTGCTTGGGTAGGCAAGCCCAACAAAACTAAAAACACCAACAACAAGAACAAGAAGAACCAAGGGAAAGAAAGAAAGAAAGAAAAGGAAGTGTTGTCTTCTTTCCTCTTTATAGTAAGTAAAATCTCTTCTTTTTCTTTTAGGCTAAAAGAATACCCACCCAGTTGTTGTTGTTGGATCTTGTTCTAAATTTGTTTGACTTTGGGTTGTTGTGTCATGATCGAATGGAAAAAGAGCAAAGTACAGTTTTGTCAGTGTGGCAACGAACAACGTGTTCAGCACACGCAAGACACCCTCCAACACCATGACAGCTAGCCAAAAAGCCTCGAAAAGTCCCTCTCCTCTTCCTAAAAACCTTCCCAAAGTCAAAAAAGAACGCCAAGGTTTGACCTGTTGCTGGCCAAGATTTATTATGCCCCCAAAAAAAGTTAAGGACCCCCATAGGTTAAGGACCCACCCTCAAGGTTAAGGACCCAAAAGGTTAAGGACCCCATGTGTTAAGGAACCTCAAGGGTTAAGGACCCACTATGTTAAATGAACCACAAGGTTAAGGACCCCATACGTTAAGGACCCAATATGTTGAAGGACCCCCCAGGTTAAGGACCCAAAAGGTTAAGGAACCCCCAAGGGTTAAGGACCCCCAGGTTAAGGATCCCATAAGTTAAGGAACCCCAAGGGTTAAGGACCCAATATCTTAAATGATCCACAAGGTTAAGGATCCCATAAGTTAAGTAACCCCCAAGGGTTAAGGACCCAATATCTTAAATGACCCACAAAGTTAAGGACGACCCCCCCCCAGGTTAAGGATCCCATAGGTTAAGGAACCGCAAGAGTTCAGGACCCAATATGTTGAATGACCCACAAGGTTAAGGACTCACCCCCCCAGGTTAAGGACCCAAAAGGTTAAGGATCCCATAGGTTAAGGAACCCCAAGGGTTAAGGACCCAATATGTTGAATGACCCACAAGGTTAAGGACCCCATAGTTTAAAGACCCAATAGGTTTAAGGGCCTTGAACTGGGCTGTTCTAGGATTGAGGATCCTATGCTAATAAAAGCCAGAGCTGAGCATAGGACTTAAATTCCCATAAAGAGCCCCCCCTTTCAAGGTCCTTAGTCCTAAGCTCCTAGCCCTGTTGTGAGTTGTGATATCTAGATCCAGGCAAGAATTTGATATCTTGTGTGAATGTGTCTTTATCCCAGCTAGAATAAAATTTCAAAGATTTTTTTTTTTTTCCCTTTTAGTTTATTTTGGAAAATTAATATTATTGTCTTCAGAAAATTTAAGAGGGAAAAAGGAAAATAAAAAATTAGTTCTAAAAAAGATGGTGGTTCAATGGGTAGTTATTATGCTTGTTATTCTTCAAATTTTAGTGCTAGAGTGTAAGACAAGCATTCTATTATATTCCAAGATTATAAGTCCATTGGAAATACGAAACAAGATTTCCTATAAGTTCTTTATTGGTATTGAACATATTATCATATATCATGGGTATATCTTACCATCATAGATAGGGCAATATAAATTGCAACATGATGATGAAATGACTTCTAAAGATGACAAATCTATGGGGCTAATATGCTACACATGTATTGGACAATCATGTCTTCGTGGATGAAGATACATCCATAGTTATCCCTAGATTAGCTAGTACCTTCTCTACTTAGGGCTTTACAACATTTATCATCCATATCTCATCCAATCGTTGTTTGGTTGTTTTATTGGTCTTCATTGATGAAATTGCAAGTGGCGATCTCTTAGAAACAATATGAAATAGAAATATATTATATATTTGGAAGTTTAAAAAGTGGTCCCTTGGAATACACCACCAATAAAGTTGGCCAATCCCATTTCAAGAATGAGGGAAGATATCATGTAATGAACATTGGTGATGAAGAACATGTCAATATTTTTTAATTTTAAATAATTTTACATCAAAATCAATTTTTTAATATAAAATAAGTATTCAATACGGAGATGCCAAACCTAAAAAGGTATTACAATTGTTGCTCAATTCAAAAGCCTTATAAGGTTCACACTACATTTTCTACATCAAGTTTATCCATAGACACCCAAATTATGGTGGTGGGTGAAAAACCCATTTCTCAACCTTTTTTTTGTGCAACTTGTAAGCTAATGCATGGTGATTAATTAGTTATGTTTTGGGGTGGATTGCTTTACCTATATTAAAAATATTTTTTATTACATGTTTTAGAACTAAAGATTTTTAAATTATTGTTTCTAGATGAAAGCTCAATTGAAATGGTAAAAAATATCATCCTGACAATAATTGATGAAAGACAACAAACTAGTTAAATATTGACATAAATGGATTTAGATATGAGCAAATAGGTCAAAACATTACATGTTTATGAATGTTAGTGTTATGAACATCAACCCAATGACCTTCCCTCCTAGTTGGGTGCCCCCACCTTACAACTTGTTGTGGGTTCAATTGGCCATGATGGATTCTTCATAGGCAAGATGACCGAAAACCATGTGAGGATTAGGCAAAGTTGGGCAACAATGTTATCATCGTGATAATGTAATAAAATGACCACCATTGAAGTGGAATGGAAGTAGAACACAATGCACATGTAAGGTGAATTAGTCGCACTTGGTTAGAAATTAAATGTTTCACTCTTTGGTTTTTTAAACAAAACTTACTCGTTTGTTGACTTGATTAGTAAAGCAATTGGAAGTGTTGTCAAAACAAAACAAGAAAAAAAAGGTGCATTGTTCTTAATTGAAGCCTAGTTACTTGACTTTGTTGCATACAACCTAAGAGATTTGAAGGAAAGCTTTCACTTCGTGTGACATTGCTAGTGAAATGAGTATAAATTTCATTGTGTTCTTGGTTGGGTAGGTGCCTTCTTTGTTTACATTATAGTAGATTCTTTTTAAAAAATACATAATCATGTACAACATACTTATCTAACTTCTTCTTTCACGTCTTCTTGTTTGGAGTCAATATAAAAAATGTTTTTATAGTCGTGTTTCACCCTTTGGCTTTTCTTGGTTCATATTAACGTTGAGATAGAATAATATTTGTTATTATTGGTTTATATTTGGATAAAAATTTCTATCTAAGCTTGAAAATAAATTAAATTTGCTAATTTGAATGGAAATTGAAATCAAATTTCAAATTGCCACAAATTAGGCCACAACAAAGAGCTTGCAATCAATTATAGAAACGATTGTGAAACAAGAAAAAAGGAACGTTGCAATAATGCAATAGGAATAGGACGAGAAAATAATTGAAAACAATACAAAAGGATAGAATAAAGGGATAAAACAATAAGGACAAAGTGAATGAGATGGAGAAGTGCAACAAAGAAAGAATGAATGAATAAAGATGGAAAGTCAAAAAAAATACATACAATGTATAGAGCAAATTTGAAACAAGAGCCTTGTTAAGATTGGTGCATAACATGTGTTAAATGTCAACAAAACTATATCAACTAGAGAGAGAGAAGAAGAAAATTTTGCCTTTGTTGAGGGATCAAGCCTTGGTACTATCAATTGTGAGTATCAAGCCTTGGAAAATTTGATAGCTACTTAACTTGGTTGGAAACCATGAGTGTAAATTTTTTAACATGCATAATGTTGTGCATTGCTAAGGCATGATACGAGCTCAAGGTGGAAATTCACTTCCCCCACAAGAATCAACCACACTTAACACTGACAAAACATTTGAGATTTCAAGGAGACACTAGATGGGTTGAACATCAATTTGATGTTTGTATAAGCAAATCGTAACAACATTGACACAAAATGCCGAAACACAAATTCCCCATCACAATTGATCTACTACTTCTCACAATATCTCCAAAAACATCACTAGTGGTCATTTCTCTCAGTCAAGAAGAAGGGGATGAGAAAGACATAATGAAGGCTTGATGAGATTCGATTGTTTGTTTGACATTGTACATTGTCTGTACTTCATTGCAGAGAAATGCAATATGCCAAGACAAAAAAAAATACATTGGATACAATAACCAAGGCAGATGGGACTCAAATATTTCACCATGAAAAAATATAATCTTCAAAAAAATCCTCTAAAAGAAAACCAAAATCCTTCAAGATATATCACAACTCGATAACTAATCTCAAGTAACTTGAAGAATCTCAGGTTCTCAAGATGATATTTACGTTTTAAAATGTGCATCTGAACAAAACATATGTTTTCCTTCCTGTTGTTTCTTCCTGTTTTGCATTTCTAGCAGTGTTTTACACTTGGTATAATGCCCATGGATGAGGGGCGTAACCAGAATATACATCATGTATAGTAGTGACTAACTACCATAAATCTTGGCAGATGATGATGGTACATGCACATCATATTCATGTGTTTGATATCTTGGATGTTGTTTTCTCAAGCATCATCTGAGCTCTTGTCAACGTTACTTGCGGTCACCCAATCCGTGGTATGAATCCTGAATTGTTCTCAATTCTCTTCAAGGTTTGCTAAACTCTTGATGTCATTTGCTCTCTTGAAGTTAGTATACAGTTTTCAATGCTGCAAAACAAAGAGCCCTGGAGAAACTCAAAGTGCTCCTCAAAAAATGTTTTGTGTAGTTTGTGTGGCATACCCAAAACTGGAAATGCATCATCCTTATCCTTGCAGCAAAGGGCAGGACCCTTACCAAGCAGTTCAGTTGCTTCGGAAGACCTGGTAGGGTTTAAGGTTCTAGAACACTTGTTGATCCCGGCTCTCACTCAATGGCGGTGTCTGGTGTGCAGCCTTCAATTGCAAGATGCACACTTCAGGCTGATACCACTGTTAGGAAACACCAGAGGAGCAACAATGCACGCAAAGCTTCACACCTGTGCAAAGTAGCAGCAGCAGCAGCAGCAGCAGCTCCCCATTGTTCCTGGCACAGTTTGAATAAAAGCATGTCTTGTACATACATACATACACACATACATACAACTCTGTCCTCGAATGTGTATATGTATGCATTGTTGCTCTTCAGGTACAGCTTTGTAACAGCTTCCCAATGGCACACAGAAAAAGAAACAATACATTTGAAGCTTCTCCCTACCACCAACCCATCCACTAATTGAGCAATCTAAATCTTAGGTTCCCGTGTTGTTGCAGTTCCAGAAGAAAGACATAAGCCAGAGCTGATGCTGGATTGGGATGAACGACAAGAGCTTCCCACCTGAGCAGACCTGCAGACTTGAAACAGGCAAGCAAGGGAGTTGTTGATTCTTCAAGGCTTTGTTGAAAGTCAGTTGTTGCTGCAGCCCACCAACACAGACTTGCTGCTGTTGCTGCTGCAAACACGCATGGTTTCTCCTATTGGGTTTGATGGATATCAATCAAGCAATGTTTGCTATAGCTTTTTGTATTGCAGGATTGCTCTGCAAGGAATGAAAGCTTACAGAGGTGGGGGAGGGTTTCTTCAATCACAGGATCAGGAGTGATCATTTCAGATTGGATCATTTCTCTTGTAAAATCACGTGGAATGTTGCCTCCATTTGCCTTCTGGATTCATTACTGCTTCTGTCTCAGAAGAATCATCTTGCTGCGATTGATCAATTGTTCCAAAACAGAACTGTGATGATTCTCAAACCATGGCATCATCTATCTTCCTGTGAGAGTGGATGACTCTATGACAATTCTAGAAACCATGGCATTCCTCCATTTCATGCTTCCTGTTTCTCATGGCAGCAGTTGTCTTGTCAGCAATAAGAGTGGAGGAGATCAAAACCATGTTTTCATTCCCAAATAAGCAGAGCATAGGGAGCATCCAAGAACAAAATTGGGAGAAAGGGTGTGAGGCTTGCTAGCAGCTCAGTACAAAATGCCACAAAGGGATCATATTTCCAACATGAACAATAAGTAGTTCACACTGCACACTACACAGTCATATATTACAAAAATCAGGCATCATATTTGGGGTCTTTGGTCACATTCTACTGTCTAAAAGAGACAGCTGAATTTGAAAGCTGAATCAGAGCAGGACTCCTTCTTAGACTCAAGCTCGAGCTTCTGCCACTTGTATGCCTTGGATTTCATCCAACCTGCAATCATCCCACTGGCAGCTTGTGTCAAAGAATCGCAACTCTCATTTCTGATATCTTTCTAGAAGCTTGGACCACAACAGCTTGGACTGATTACATGAAGGATGCTGTACTAGTATCCACCTCTTCAGCTGAGCTAAACTTCTCGTAGTGAAGAAGAAACCCATGAAGAAAAAACGCCTTAGTAGTTACAGACAACTATAACTTCACACCTGCTGTCAATGTGTACATCAATACAAAGGAAAGAGGATGATTCTGGGTGAAACTGGCTATCTAAAATTTGGAAAACCTGATGACTTTTTCCAAATGCATGATCCAGAGGAAGTGAGCAAACCCTGTTGCTTGCCCATGGCTGCCAAGTGATGGTATTTGTCTGCCTCTGAAAGGAAGCAGAAAAGAGTGCCCCCCAAAAAATAAAAATTGGGTTCTTGAAAGAAAGAGACACTATCATTGTACATACATTCATGCTTCTGGGATTTTAACACATCTTTCTTCATCTCTTTGTCACGCATTGTCTCTCTTTGACTCTTTGTAGTCCATCATTGTCTTTCTTCATCTCTTTTGTCTTCTGCAGGAGCAATGCTTCAAACCAGATCTTTACTTGAATGGCAGCAACTATGTGTACAGCTAACTATGTCCTTGAGAAGGTGGGAAACCTCAGACAAAAAAGAGTTCATGTCATATTCTGACTTGGCAGGAAATACTTGGAATTTGCATTGAGATAAATGGAGGTGGAAGAGGAAGAAAGAGCACAGAGAACAAATTTTGTGGAATTTGCATTGAAACAAAAGGAGATGGAAGAGGAAGAAGAGAGTGACATACCTGAATCCATTGACAAGTGCTTGTGGCTGTGTATCTGCTGCAGCTTCTTCGGTCCGAGCCACAACATCATCTTTGGTGGGTTTTTTTTCATCATCACCATCAGTTGTTTCTCTTGCTTTCTGAACATCACTGCTCTTCTCGACTGCTAGGTTTTTTTTTGGGTACCCATTCGTTGTTGCTCCTCCATCATGGTTCACAATTAGTGAGCTTAACCCAATAATTTCAGCATCAAGGCTCAAATCCTCATTGTTGTTGTTCTCATTGATGTCTCCTTTTGTGATGATCTCGTTCCTCTCGTTCAGCAGCTGAGGATCCAAATCAAGCATTTGCACTCCAAGCCGTGATGGATTTCTTGCAAGATCGCCCCGGACAACAGCTTCCAGTACCTCAACTTCTGGGTCCTTCTTCTTGGGCCTTTGTGTCATCTTTGTTACCCATTTCCCCATCACTCCCAATCCTACAGCTGCAACAAAACCAATTGCAATGCCCATCGTGGTGGACCCAACAAATCCACCTCCTCCTCCTCCTCCTCCCTTGCTGTCACAGTTTCCACCTACCCTAACCCTCAGCTGGTCACCTCTAGCCTCCTCCATCTTATCTGTTTTTTCCTTTCTTTTGCACCTGTTTTTTTCCAACTGAGAAGTTCTGCTGGGATTCTTATGTCTCCGGACTCGAAAAGAAAAAAACCGTACTCGTCGTGCCTAAGGAAGAATCATCTCCAGCAAAAGCTTGGTGGTGAATCCCCATACCCTCAAGGCAAGGGAACCCGCAGCACTAGCACCATGTGTAGGAACTCTCGAAGTTGACCCAAGAGAAGAACAACTGTGATCAGCTTCAATCATGTTTCTCTACCATTCTTCAACAGAAAAAAGCTTCACAAAAGAATTTCTGACAATGATTAAATCTAACAGACTTGAGCACAATCTTGTTCAGAGTGCTGTTGAAGAACTTGTTCCTGTTCTTGCTCCTCCGACTCCTCCTTCTGAAATGGGTTTTTGTTGCTTCCAAAGGAAACCCATTTAGCGAGGGACAAATGCTTGGAGGTGAGACGCCCATTCTTACTTCCTTCTATCTAGCCTTAGTAAGGAACATGACACGTGCCTGGAGGGGAAAAAAAGCAGCGACTAAAAGATGATGATCGTCGTTCTCAGTGCAGCAATAGACATCGGACACGTGAAAGGAAGAAAGTGGAAGGAAGTTAAAGGGAGGGAAAAAGCTGCTGAAGAACTTCGTTACTACTGTTTTTCTTTTCTGCTTGGATTTTGCTTTTTTGACGATCACTGACCAAAAACAAAAGAGCATTTCATCGCGGATGGAGGAAACCAGAGCTGCGGTGTGGATACTGCGAAAATAAATGGGTCTCTTGTTGGACAGAAAGAAACAAAGTGTTTTTGTTGTTGCTGTTGCAGAAATCCAAGGAAAATAGTCATCCCATCTGTCTGTGCCGCTGCTTGGCTTGTAGCTTTCGCCAAAGAAAGAACAAATCTCAGTCTTCTTCAAGCTTTTGTGCAAGCTCAAACTTCAAGCTTCTGTGCAATCTCGAGCTTCAAGCTTTAGGCTTTTGTACAATGTCAAGCTTCAAGCTTCTATACCATCCCAAAATTCAAGCTTCTGTACAATCTCAAGCTTCATTCTTCAGGCTTCTGTACAATCTCAAAATTCAAGCTTCATCACCAGAAGATTGAAGCAAATCAATGAATGCAGGTTTGGGTAATGAAGGAAAGGGTTAGCAGCAATGCAATTTGTCTACAAATTGATGATGCTACAAAAAAGGCTTTAGCATGATCAGTCTTAGACATGCATGGAAGCTCGAAGATGATCAAATTGACAAAAATGCTTTGGCATGATCATAAAAGCAGAAGCTGCAAGATGATGAACAAATTGACAAAAAGGTTTTGGCATGATCAGAAATGCAGGAGCTGCAAGATATGCAAATTGACAGAAAGGTTTTCACATGATCAGAAATGCAGAAGCTGCAAGATGACCTGATAACCCACATGGTTCTGGCATGCATCACAAATGCAGAAGCTGCAAGATGACCCAATAACCAAACGGTTTTGGCATGATCTGAAAAGCAGAAGCTCAAAGATGAGCAGATTGACCAAAGGTGTTGTTGGCATGATCAGAGATGCGGAAGCTGAAAGATGAGCATATTGACCAAAGGCTCTGGCATGATAAGAAAAAGTGGAAGGTGCAGCAAGATGAGCAAATTGACAAAAGACTTTGGCATGATCATAAAAAGCAGAAGTTGCAAGATAATGAGCAAATTGAGCTTTTGCATATATATTTCCATTACAATCACATGAGCAGAGAATCCAATCTTCAAGCATGCTCAATCAGCAATTTTGAGGGATGAAAACTGCAGTCAGTGAATGAATGCTGCAAGAGAATCAATCTCATACTTCTCTGTTTTTAAGAAGCATTGGCAACATCAGCTTTGGTTTCAGCTGCTGGAGTGGACAAATCATAGAGAGCGCCATACTTGTATGACAGATAGTTCAAGAAAGCTGAAGCATCAAGCTTGGTTCCAGTGATGTTCTCAATAAGCTCATCTGCAGTCTCATACAAGGAGCCAACCACATGAATCTTCTCCCGTAACCATTCTCGCAACGGCTTGAATTGGCCTTCCTTGATGCTTTGTCGAAGCTGGGGAATCTGTTTCTCAGCTGTCTTGAAGAGCATAGATGCATAAACAGCACCAAGTGTGTAGGTTGGGAAGTACCCAAATGCACCCAGACCCCAATGAATGTCCTGCAAGCATCCTTCGGTGTCGTTCTTGGGTACAATTCCAAGGTACTCCTTCATCTTCTGGTTCCAAACTGCAGGTACATCTGCAATTGGGAGAGACCCATCCAGCAAGCCCTTCTCAATCTCGTACCGCAGGAGAATGTGCAAGGGATAAGAAACCTCATCAGCATAAACCCTAATGAAGGAGGGTTTGATCTCGTTGATGGCTTTGTGGAATTGGGTGGAGTCCTCTGCCGTTTTGTTGGGCAATGAAGTGGAGAAGTTTGTGAGCACCTCAGGCCAGTAATGCTCCCAGTATTCTGCACTCATTCCCACTTGCTTCTCCCACAAGAGAGACTGGCTTTCGTGTAACCCTAATCCAGGAGGTCTTGACGCTGGCAATCCGTCCTTACATGCCTCTGCATCGCGCCCTTGTTCGTAGAGCCCATGACCCGTTTCGTGCAGCGTGGCGAGAATGCCTGCGGAAAGGTCGGTCTCGCTGAATCTGGAAGTGAGCCTGACATCGAAGGGAGAGACGATGTTGATAGTCATGGGATGCACTGACTCGTCGAATCTGCCGCTGGCGTACTCGAATCCGAGTTCCTCGGAAAGCTTTTTGGCCAGACGCTTCTGAGTTTCCACAGAGAAACTGCCGCTGAAGGATTCCTTGGTGTGGAGGAACTGCGGATTAGAGTTGTTGTTCCCCTCCTCTTCTTCTCGCTTCTTGAGAATCTGTCGCAAGAGCTCAATCAGAGGGTTTTTGATAGAAGCGAAGAATGGGTCGAGACTTTTCCTCGTCGCGCCTCTCTCGTATTTGTCCAGACAGAAGTCGTAGACATCGAGCTCTGGATCTACTGCCGCCGCTTCTTCTCTGACAATCTCTAGCCACTCCTGCAGCACGGGAGCAAACAAGCTGAAGTCGTTTTCCTTCCTGGCTTTCTGCCATGCACTCACACCGGTAGACTCCAGTCTCGCCGCTCGTGCAGCAAGCTCCACAGGCTTCTTCTTCGTTCTGGTGTAATCCCGAGCTGCTTCTCGCACGGACGCAATCTCCAACTGCGAAAATCCCAATTCCTGCAATTTCCCGAATTGCACAGTGAGCTTTTCCAGATATTCTCCCAAAGCCTCATCCGTTTGATGCGCATGCACCACCCGCGCTATCACCGCTTGCTGCTCTCCTCTTGCCGCTCCTCCGTTCACCGGCATGAAAACCTGCTGGTCCCATGTTAGCAGATTTCGCACTCCTTCCAAAGAATTGATCTCACTCAGCTTCCCTTTGAGCTTCTCGAAAACTTCTCGCAACTCCCCTCCTACAACTCCCCCATAACCACCACCACCACCACCACCACCACCACTACCACCATCGCTGCCAATTCCACCACGACCCATTTCCAACTGTTGTCGCTACGACTCCAGACCAAAACACTCGATCAAGTCCCACCGAATTTTTCTGGAGCTCGTCTCCTCCTCAGCTCAGATTGTCGCAGATCGTCGCTGAAAAACCCCCAAAACGGATCGATTCTCGTGTGCACGAGAGCACAGACAGCGAAAGCAAAGAGCTACCAGCACGTCCTCTTATACTTTCTTCTTCTTTCATCTTTTCGGAAAGCCAAAAGATGCGATACTTAGGCAAAAGATGTGAGAAACTTGGTGTACATTCTCCCGTGTGAACAGACAAAAGGCGCGCCAATTCCTTTTTGGAATTTTCCTTTTTGAAATAGGAGCTAATTCTGGAATTCTGGAAATTCACAAAAGGAGCCAAATTATTCTGGAATTGGTCTGAAATCGAGTAATGGAATTTCAATTCAGTTTTTTCTTTTTATATTTTTAGGTTTTAATATCCAAAAAAAAGAAAAACTGAATTATTTATTTATTTATTTACATTCACAGATTTTTTAAATTATTATTATTATTATTATTTGGATTCATGAAAAGTGGGTTTCCTCGATAATTGGAGTCATCCTGAAATTCCAATTCAATTTTTTTTTAAAAAAATTTAATGTGTTTGAGTTTGATCTTGTTAAGCTATTAAGTTTTTTAAAGTGATGAAATCCCATTTTCACAGTGTCCAGGGCAGTAATTTTATTTTAATATTATTTTCAGGTGGCGAAAATTAGCCAATTTGTTATATATATAAAAAGTCCCAAGGAACATGGTCAAGGGAACATTTTGGAAATTTTCTCAAAAAACATTTTGCCAAATATATTTGGAGGAAATGTTTTTTGAAATTGTCAAGATTTTTGGAGGATTTGGATAGATTTCTTCTAGCTTTTTATTTATTTTTTTAATTCTTTAAAAAATCGCCATATTTAGCTAATATATAGGTTCTAAGGGTTCACCAACATGTGATAAGATTCCTAGACTTTTCTATTTCTTTTATTTGTCTTGTAACCAAATTTGGCTAAATCCTCTTGCAGCTGATCACAGCTTTCGGAACAACATGAGAAAATTGGAAAAA
>Ga0116231_10010527_pt1 | contig 14839 bp, 13 predicted proteins | sample S1TSphgellanicum_2_FD_89695 | JGI IMG/M metagenome (GOLD analysis project Ga0116231, IMG submission 89695) | Host-associated microbial communities from peat moss isolated from Minnesota, USA - S1T2_Fd - Sphagnum magellanicum MG | ecosystem: Host-associated > Plants > Peat moss > Unclassified...
CAAAGGGGGGGGGGGGGGGTAATGCTTCGGACTGGTGGTCAAAACCTCTTACAGCCCTGACAACGTCCGTTGAATAGAATGGTCTAGTCCGTCAGATTGAGATCATGAGGCCACCCTTGATATGAGGCGAAAAAAAAGTCTGGCCTGGGAGACCATCGTGGCCTTTTGGCCGTTGAAAAAACACCTCTTGGTCACGCTCACGCAGTTCCTTCTTTCATGCAACCATGTGTTTTTTAAAACTTATGACACAAATTGATCCATTTTCAACAACAACAACACCCCCTCCCCTCCCCAAAAAACAAAACAAAAAAACAAAAAGAAAAAAACAAACCGGAGAAAAGAACTCATTTACTTCCTCAAAAACGATGAACACGTTTTTTTCACATTTCACAGACCGAAAGCATGGTACATTCTACCATATTGTACTACACTTTTCCATTCATTTACTAAACTTTTCTACCACACTTTTCTGTTGTTTTAATGATGTAAAAATAATGTACGCCCTAAGAGAGTTTAACATTACATCCATTGGTAGGGTACTTATTCATCACGCTTCTATTAGTTACCGGTCATTAGGGGTGGGTGGGGGCCGGGGGGAAAAGGGGGTGTATACGGCCATGGTGGTAGTTTTATTTATTTTCTTCCTTCCAAAAGGAGACAATTTAATTGGCCCATCACCAATATTTTAGGAACATGAGGACACTCTGCAAACGTAGAAGCCCAAATGTGAAACATGCTTTTTCATGCTTTTTCAAACCCCTTTTTACACTTTATATACATGGAAGTTGAACCAGGGCCAAACAATATGGGACCAAAAAAAAAAATTGCTATTGGGAATGTCTTAGGGGAACACATTAAGAACTTGGAGAACACGTGAGGAAGCCGTTGAGTTTTTGATGGGAACACATTGGGAACAACAGAGATCCAACACCCCCTGCCCTCCAACACTCAGCCCTGGTAGCATGCTTGCAAAACTTATTGGCTCAAAAGAAAAGCTTTTTTTGCCTACTTGTATGCTTTACCATTTTTGGCCTAGGCTAATGGCAAGGAGTATTCTATGAAAAATTCCTTTTTTTAAAGAAAGATCATGAAAAAATATATATTGAAAGAAACGAAAAAAATCACCACAATTGCCTACAATATGAAATGGCTCTTCAGATTTGTCTACTTTCATGCTTTGAATCTCACCAAATTTGGCTAAATATAGTTATGGATGATCGTCACTGGAGCAACATCACAAATATTTCTATATATTAAAAAAAACACTCAATGTTTTTGTGATATCATCCATAACTATATTTAGCCAAATATGAAGTAGAAAATCACAAGCACCCTTGCATATTATAGGGAAGTGTGGCAATTTTTGGCTTTTAAAATTTTTTAAAATTAACTTTTTAGCAATTTTTTTTTTCAAACAACAGGGACTTTATAACAGTATGTTATTTTTCTAAAATATTCACAATTATGGCGAAAAATCGCCACCAAAAAAATCACTAAAAATTCTCTTACGGTAATTATCCATGTCCCCCTTATTACTACTATCCAGTAATAATAGTGCGCTGTCGTAATGGACAGTCCACTCCACTAGTATACGATGTCCTGGGCGCCTAAATACGAGGAAAATGGAAATACGCTACGGTGTGTTATACGTATTCGGCCTGGAGCTCATGTATTTAAACTCGCGAGCACTGCACATTACTCTGTGGAGATCGCACAATTGCCTTAGTGTGTTTGTCGATTGCATCCTCCGCTTGTTGTTGTTGAGGATCTTTTGGGTTTCAGTCGATTGTAGTGTTCTTTGGTAAGAGAGCGAGAGAGAGGGAGAAATAAGCAAGAAAGCGAGAGAAAAGTTGTTGTAGAACGGAATTTTAGGAAGTGAAGCGAATCTTGTGCATGGTTGCATTTGCGTGTCGGAAGAGTAAGAATCATAAGGTCTGATCTTCAGCCGACGTTGTAGAACGGAATCTTAGGAAGTCAAGTGGTTGCATTTGCGTGACGGGAGAGTGAGAATTAAGGTCTGAACTTCAGCCGACGTTGTAGAACGTAATTTTAGGAAGTGAAGAGAATCTTTTCTTTTGCATGGTTGCATTTGCGTGACGGAGGATTGAGAATCGAGGTCCCGAAACAGTTGACGTTTTAGAACGGAATTAGCCAGTGGAGTGAATTCGTATCGTGTTGCGTTTTGTACGTGGTGGAAGTGCCAAAGTTAGAGAGGCGGCGGTAAAAGAAAGGGGAACTTCTCTGATCAGCCGTCGAAACTGCTGTCGTCGTCGTCTACAAAGAGGCTAATTATCTGGAGGCTGTTGATTGTGGAGGCGCTTCAAAGGATCCAGCAAGGCTGAGAGAAGAACAAGAACAAGGACAAGGACAAGAACAAGAAGGTATTGTTTAGTTATCCTAAAGACTTGCTGCGATGGCTGCCTCGGTTGCATCACCAACTTTGCCTGCCGGACGATATGGATCATCATCCGTGTGTGCGTCTCATATAACTTCGGGGACTTCTTCTCCATGTGCATCGTCGATGACGTTATCATCTTGCTCTTCTGTGAAAGCTGCTGGCCTGCTTTCCAAAACAAGCCTCTTCGGTAGTACGGTGAAGGAACTGAAATGCGCGAAGTCTAAAACATCTTCAAAAAGTTCTTCGATCCCGCAGGTAAGAAAGAGAATATCTTCTTCTGCTGCTGCTTTCCTTACCTCTACAATGCTCAGGCCTGATCTTGTCCATGCTAGAAACTGTATCTTGATGGATCAAATCTCATTGCACAATTACATCAAGATATTCTTGTATCACCAACTGATGTAGAGACGTATACTCGGAGTCTCGGATGACTAGAAATTGTCTCTTCATGTGACGCGCAGGCGGCATTTTGAGTAGTTTCAGGGTAAACTACTCTTGGAAATGTGTCTGTTTCTAACGCATGTCTCGTGTTTGCAATCTGTGCACGTACAGGCGGGGAGGAGAATAGTTACAGCGTCAATGGCCGAGATCGGGGAGTATCTGTCTGAGGAGCCTCCCACACCTCTCTTGGACACTGTCAACTTTCCCATTCACATGAAGAACTTGAACAAGCAGGTGTGAATCCCTCTCAACTCTCACGTTGCAATGTTACTTCACTTATGTGTTCACAGTAGTCGTGATAGATAGTTCGGGAAGAAGAAGCACTATTCCGAAGCTTATGTCAAATCTGTCCTTAATATACATGGGCAAATGCTGACCTTGTGGAGTTCTCAACTTGCTTTGCAGCAATTGCATCAGCTTGCAGATGAGTTGCGATCTGAGACGATTTTCTCAGTCTCAAAGACTGGTGGACACCTGGGATCAAGTCTGGGAGTGGTGGAACTCACTGTTGCTCTTCATCATGTTTTCAATGCACCTGAGGATAGGATTTTGTGGGATGTTGGGCATCAGGCAAGTGTTGACTTCTGCCACTTTGAGCAAAAATATGCATGTGTTTGTGTTACACGTTGCAAAACAGTCTTCAGTCTTCATTGTTTTTTTGGTCTTGTAATTAATTGTGTCAGTTTTTGTTTGTGTACAGACCTATCCACACAAGATCCTCACAGGCAGAAGGTCCAAGATGCCTACTCTTCGGCAGACTGCTGGCCTTTCAGGTTTCACAAAGCGTTCAGAGAGTGAATTCGATCCATTTGGAGCTGGTCACAGCTCCACAACCATTTCAGCTGGGCTAGGTACCCATCCATAATCAAACTCTTTGTTGAATAGTGAATGGTTTCATTCCATAGCTTGAGTCTGTATGTGAGGTTGACAAGTCCAAAGTCAGGGGCTTTGTTTGATGTAAGAGGATTGCACGTGAACTACTTTTTTCTCCCTTTCCAAAACCTGTCTCTCTCCGCTTGACTGGAATTTCGGTTCCTTATTGATCTGGATATGTCCACATAGCCAACTCTGAATTTGTTGAAATGCAAGATTCAAAATTGCCATGAGGGAATGCATATTTTTTCACACTGTATCATGACTTGGATCTGCTGGCTCTGTGCAGGAATGGCTGTTGGTCGAGATTTGAAGGGAAGGGGAAACCATGTAATAGCTGTGATTGGTGATGGTGCAATGACCGCTGGACAGGCATATGAAGCCATGAACAATGCTGGCTACTTAGACTCCAACCTTATTGTCATTCTCAATGATAATAAGCAAGTGTCTCTCCCCACTGCCACTCTTGATGGGCCTGCTCCCCCTGTTGGTGCCCTAAGCAGTGCTCTAAGCAGGCTGCAATCGAGCAGAAAACTTCGTGCACTTCGGGAGGTTGCCAAGGTACAGGTTCTGGCCATTAGAAACTTTTGGGTGATTACATAACTTAGTCACCAGTGATGTGAGGGATCCAACATGTACCACATAGTCTCTTTTCACTGTTTTGATCAAGTTCTGGTTGTTGCTCTAGAAATTGCATAATAGAATTTAGCTCTCACTAGGATGCATGTTCCTCAGCATCTATGTTTGTGAGAATTTGCAATTATTCATAATTCTGCTTGTTTCTGGACAAATCTAGACACTATGGTCAGCATCCATTATGAAGCAGATGGTTCTTAAGCTGCTTCTCTCATGGAAGGCCAGGCTATGGAGTTGCATATCAATCTCAAATGTAGTAGCTCTTGTCTTGCTCTTGACATGTTGCGGTTCTTGCTACAGGGCATGACAAAGCAGTTGGGAGGGTCAATGCATTTGGTGGCATCCAAGGTAGATGAATATGCACGTGGCATGATCAGTGGCTCCGGATCCTCGCTCTTTGAGGAGCTGGGACTCTACTATATTGGCCCAGTGGATGGCCATAACATGGATGATTTGGTGACTATCTTGAAGGAGGTGAAAGCTACAGAGCAATTGGGACCTGTGTTGATCCATGTTGTGACTGAGAAGGGACGAGGATACCCGTATGCTGAAAGAGCTGCAGACAAATACCATGGTGAGACCAAAACGTTCTTGCTTGCAAGCAAGGATAGTTCTTGTCTGGTACCCCAATTTATTCATTCTGTATCCTGGGTTAAACCACCATAATAACATTTGATACTGATTGCTCATGTTTGCATTATCCAGGTGTGGTGAAATTTGATCCAGCCACTGGGAAGCAGTTCAAAGGAAAAACAGCTACAAAAGCATACACCACCTACTATGCTGAAGCATTGATTGCTGAAGCAGAAGCCGACAGTGGGATTGTGGGTATTCATGCAGCAATGGGGGGTGGTACTGGAATGAACATCTTTGGCAAGCGATTTCCAGAGCGTTGCTTTGATGTGGGTATTGCAGAGCAACATGCAGTCACTTTTGCTGCAGGTCTAGCTTGTGAGGGCATGAAACCCTTCTGCACCATCTACTCCTCATTCCTTCAACGTGCCTATGATCAGGTTGAATACCTGTTGCCATACCTGATTAATCTCACACATCCAATCATATATCTTTAAGCTTTTGTTTTAACAATCCAGGGCAAGCTCTTGTTCTTATTCATCCTGTATTTCTGCCTATTGATGGTGTGCAAGACTGGGTCAGTCAGTTTTGGTGAAATCATTTTTCAGTAATGAAGTTAGGGAGTGATCCAGCTTGGAGCATTGCGATGTATCAATGTAAGAAGAGATATTGGGATCTGTGTAGAGTTTTTTCTTAGGGAGCTTTTAATCAATTCAGGCTTCTTTCTTTGCAGGTGATCCATGATGTAGACTTGCAGAAGCTTCCAGTGCGGTTTGCCATGGACAGAGCAGGCCTTGTGGGCGCAGATGGTCCAACCCACTGTGGAGCCTTTGATGTCACATACATGGCATGTCTACCAAATATGGTGGTCATGGCACCTGCTGATGAAGCTGAGCTTTTCCACATGGTGGCTACAGCAGCTGCAATTGATGACCGACCCAGCTGCTTCCGGTACCCAAGAGGCAATGGCATTGGTGTCCAACTGCCAATGGGCAACAAGGGTATTCCTCTGGAGGTTGGTCCCAATATAGACACCACCTGGGGTATCTGTTATGCATCTCTCTGCCTGGTGTCAAATTTCATCCCCATCCTTGCTCTTCCTCCTTTTGAGAACATGTAGTCTTGATTACTGGATTTTCCCCGTGAACATTCCCTTTTCTTTCAACTGTGCTTTCATTTGGATAGGAGTGGTAGGGTTATGATTTGATGGAGTATGCCGATGTATGCAGGTTGGAAAGGGGAGGATTTTGAAAGAAGGGACACAGGTGGCGCTTCTAGGGTATGGTTCGATGGTACAATATTGTCTAGAGGCACATAAGATACTGGCAGATTGTGGGGTATCAGTCACAGTGGCAGACCCTCGCTTCTGCAAACCTCTGGATCATGGTCTAATCCGGCAACTTGCCAAGAACCACGAGGTGCTGATCACAGTTGAGGAAGGCTCCATTGGAGGATTTGGATCTCATGTTGCACAGTTCATGGCTCTTGATGGCCTTCTGGATGGAAATCTGAAGGTATGTACAACTTTCTGCTACCTCTTCTGTTGAAAATTTCAATTTATTTGAAATATTTGTGCTGCAAACATTTAGATTACTAGGCAAATAAGCTACAAAAAAGCTTTCACTACTATCTGCAAAGGCTGATATGATCTGCAATGATCATGGATTGAATACTAATTCCAGTAGCTGTGTGTTAAAATCACACTCACTTATGACTTTTGCCTCCTCAAAGATCCTTAACATCCTCAAATATTCCAGTTTGTAACATTCTTTCTTGTGATGGACAGTGGAGACCTCTGGTTCTTCCAGACCGCTACATTGACCATGGTTCACCTGCGGATCAGTTGGCAGAAGCAGGCTTGTCAGCTTCCCATATTGCAGCCACAGCACTGAATGTGCTTGGCAAAGCAAGGGAGGCTCTCCAGATTATGACCATCAGCTAGACATAAGAAGAAATTTCCCCAAATCTGTTGTTCAACAAGAATTGCTCATGTACTTGAAGCTTCAACCCAAAGCGTAAGTCAGTATGTAAAATATATACTACAATTGAACCAAAACAGGTTAGTTTACTGCTCATTCATGTTCCAAGAGCACAAGACAGAACTTGTAAAACGCTTCAGATGCTGGAGAGGGATGATATCAGACTAGGAGGGCTTTACTACCACTGCAGTCAGCCACCAAAACTAATGCACTAGACGCTCATCCTGAAGAAAATCTTCAGAATTCCAGTACTCTTTTTCAACATACAGTCGAGCCCTTGTTTTATGTGTTGGGTGATAATTCAACATTAGGTTAAGTCATACACAATTTTATAAAGAGTTTTCATGAAGAGACAAAACTGTTTACTTTCATCTAACTCAATTTGGTGACAATAAAAATTATTGCTTATCTCACATCATCTTATTGTTTGAGTGCATAGAAGAATTTTTACATGGGTATCAGAGCATTTTTTCGATCATTAATTTGCTGTCTAGAGAATAGAAGTGCAAACACCCAAAGCTCTGCCCTAGGTAAGATCTGGCCCAAGGATTCAGACATACCCAAATGGCAGCTTCTTCTATTGTTGCCACAAGGGCATGTCAGATTGAAAAACTTAATAGCACAGTTTTTTTCCATTTTTGGTCTATAAAATTTGACATGTTCGTAAAGTCGATCTGATGTTTGGGGTTTGGGGAGTGGGCAATGGCAATTGAACCTCACCCAATCCTTCTTCCTAGTTGTTGGTCCAGTAGCACAAGCTGCTTGGAAGTCTAAAGACTTGAAGGAAGGCATGTTTCTGATTCTTGAGCTTGGAAGTCTAGAGATTTGAAGGAAGGCATGTTTCTGATTTGATTGTCCATTGTGGAGATTGTCAAATTCAATTGATTCAATTAGATCTTTATGTTCACAGATAGATTTTAAAGTTTGGCCCATATTTTAGGGCCCAATTCGGGATACATAAACACACATTCATTCTCCCTTTCTTTACCTGAATCATAATTTGTGACTGATTGTGATTGTTGTTGCACAATTTTAACAATTTTCATTTTTTAATGCTTAGGTGTGAAGGGTAATAAATGCAAAATTCAATCAAATTTCGGGCAAGTTGTACCCTCTTCCAATACCCTAATGTTTTCCTACTCTCCCCAAGTTAAGAAAGTATTTTCTTTCCATTTCCATCTCCCCTAAAACAACATAACAGCATGGAATTCTTTAGTAATCATAGTAGCATCAAATCCTTGGATTAGAATGGTAAGAAATTTATTCTCCATTGCCAACAAGAAGTCAATCCATGTTCACTTGGTGTGTACTATGTTGCAAGGTCCAACACTTTTGATGCTACCTAGGTCAAGTCTTTGTGCCACCAATAAAACACTAACCTCGCAAAATATCTTATTGCATCATCAATTGAGGCATTATCTAAATGTCATCAAGGTGCAATCACATTAACAGGAGCCAAAGTTGTAACCAACGCATTTAAGCACTACAAGGACTTTTAATTTTAGGAATATTTTTTAAACATGACATTTTTTAGTCAAATTTTTTTTTTCCAACTTTTAATCAAAATATTCCTAAGATATTTTGAGAATATTGTAAAATAAGCAAATCGAAGTAGGTGGGTTTAGTTCTTATCCTCCTATTTACACCCATCAAACAAATGCAAAGTTCCCAAATGGTTATGGGGATTGGTGAGGCAACAATGAACCTTCCATTATGTGAAGGATGCATCCTTGGTAAATACTAGGTGGCTGATTTCCTTTTGAATCCAATTCATAGTCAACAAAATTAGTAGAATTGCTACACATGTTAGACCTTTATGGTCCCATGCAAACATCAATTCATTGTTTTTATTGATGAGTATTTTAGATTTATCATTTTTTATTTCATTTGCCATAAGTCAAATGTATTTGATAAATTTCAAGCTTATTTAAGGGTTTTGTGGAAAATCATGAAAATGACAAGAAAATCAAAATGCTTTGATTTGATGATGGTGATGAATTTATCGCCAAAAGTTTTAATTTATTTTTTCATAATTTGGGAATTTACAAATTCTTACCTTCCACAACAAAATGGAGTTTTTGAACCAAAAAATATAATATTAATGGAATCTATCAAAAACATGTTGGAGTTAAACAAGTTGCCAAAATCTTTTAGAGGAGAGGTAATTGTTACAACATGCTAGCTTCAAAATTGATCCTTTATGCATGCTTAAAGGACAAACTACATATGAGCGTTGGGTAAGAAGTCAAGCCTCCGTCATTTCAAAATATTTGGTTGCACATGAACATGATGACACACAATGAAACCCCGAATTGAAATCAATTCATTTATGTCCATAACTTCAAATTGGTTATGGTGAAATGTTGATGTGAAAGGTTATAGGTTATATAACACAGTTGCATGGAGATCACTATTTAGTCATGATGCGATCTTTGATGAACAAGCTATGGTTTTATATCATGCACTCACAAATGTTTTTTCAACTTTTGCCACAAATGATACAAAGTTCAACAATCAAATCCATTGGCATTAATGGATTACCAAGACCATACCTACTATTTTGAAAATGATTTTATTTCAATTCCTAATTAAGGTGGCCCTCCTCCACCCTCTCCACCATCACAATATTGCAACATGCAAGCCCAAACACTCCTAAACAACCTCTCTTCTCCACCGTTGAATTGCGTACTAATCAAGATTCTTTCACATATAATCTTGATGATATTTATCTCCATACCTTGGTGATGTCAATTCTCATACATGTTAACACCATTCCCTTCAATCCAACCTTGATTTAGACATCTCCATAATCAACAAAAGGTCAATATATTTTCACTAAATACAATGATTTGAATTTCATACAACCCAAACATGATTCTTTTGCATAGGCTCTTATGTTTTAAGTTAATGATCCTATTTCAATTGTGGATATCCAAACTTAATCCTACACAATGGCAAGATCCCTTGAATATTAGTTTTTGATGTTTAATAATATAGATGGACTAAGGGATAAAGTCCATTTCATTTTTTCCAAATTATTGTGTGTAGAAAAAAAATACAACTAACTAAAATATAGAATATAAAATATATTTAAATATAAATGGTGTGCTTAAAATTAATTATGAAAATATACCTGTATAATATACTTATGATATTGTCAATTTTAATATAGCACATTATTTTAATATTTTATTATTTCATAACATACCAAAAGTACCTTTTTGTCTCATAAAATATAGAAAAAGGTGACTTCCTTTAGTACATAAAATTTAGAGCTTCTATTTCCCAATTATTCTATACTTACTTGCAAATGGCTTTTCAAGTACAAATATCATGTTAATGGAACACGTGCAACATACACTTGGCTCAACTTGTAGCAATATTGTTGTCTCAAATGGAATGATTTGATTATGGAGAAACTTTATTTCATGTGGTCAAGGTCACCTTCCTACAGATTCTCATTGTTTTAGCTACAATTTATGATTATTTTATTTACATCAAATGGATGTTCAAAGCATGTTCCTTGAATGAAGAAATCTTCATGCAACAACCACTTGGGTATATTTGGCTAGGAGATGAGAATGTGTAGACTATTGAATTAAACCATATATGGGTTGAAACAAACTTGTCTTTGAATATGTGGCATGAATGATGAAATACTCACCTTTTACATATAGGATATAATAAATATCATGGAGAGATCCTAATGTTTATATTTGATGAATAAAGGATGGAAATTTTATCCTTTCAGATTATATATTAATGACTTTGTGTTTATTTAACTTATTAACTTTGAATACCTTGAACAATCCATGGTAGGATTGGCCAAGGAGCCATGATTGATAGTAGTGATTTTACTATTGCCTTAGTATTCACATGTGTGCTAGGAAGATAAAATCAAACTTGCTCACTCAAGAAAAATATATCTTAGATCTCCTTACAAAGTTTCACATGTTTGATTCTAAGAAAGTTCTACACCCATGCCATTTAGTGCTAAATTCATAGAAACTTGAATCCACTCACTTTGCAAACCAATTTGAAATGTATCATGTATCATGTACTTGCATATTATGTGATTGTCAATTGTAACTCCTCATGTACTTGGTCACTAGTGCTTGGTTGGAACTTGCATACATGTTAAATTGGTTGTTGTCCCTAATTTATGGCCAATCATGGTCCCTTGCACTAGATTGTTATTAAATGAGTCTTTCATTACATGAAACATACAAGTACATGCGAAGTTTTTTACATTACAAGGATGAAGTAAGAATTCCTTCAAGTTTGGTCAATTCCTAATTGGGCTAGAGACCCAAAGTTTCATAAATCATTGACCTTTAAGTATATCTTCCTACTTGGTTGAGACCAAGAGGTGGTAAATTTGACAAAGTAGACAATAAGCAAAATTTGGTGTCTCATCTATAGAATCCAAATATATATATGTTGACTTTGCTACAAAAGAAGAGATGTGGCTTTGTCATCTTTTCAAGGACTTATTGTTTCCACAATCTAAAGCCTTCTCACTTCATTGTGATAATTAGTTTGGTATTGTTTTGATTTTATATCCTTGCTTTCATGATCACACTAGAGACATATTGAAATTTGATGTCACTATCTTCAATAGAATTTCTACATGACCTTTCCAAAGCCTTAGCATGACATACATTGTCATGCAATCGCACAAGTAAAGATTCAACAAACTAATTTTAAATATTTTCATTACAGGAAAATGTTGTCCATGATAATTCAATATTTAAATTAAGTTAGACATAACTTTATGAAAAGTTTTTATGAAGGTACTATTCATGTTTTTGAATTATTTTCTTTACCCCTTTCAATTTCATGACAATAAAACTTATTACTTGTGCAAGTTTTTCACACAAACATCATCTTAGTGTTTGTGTACATAGAGGAATTTTTAATAGATGTAACTTTTGATTTTGTTTCTTCATACAAATGTAAATTCTCACATTTGTTTATTGTATCATTTTTGAGTCATGATATGTAGGCCATAAAATTTGCTATTTCCTCTATTGGGAAGGAAAAATTTATCATTCTTTTCCAAATTATGAAAAATTTTCACTTATGAAAACTTGGTGGTTGTTGCCAAAGTGAGTGTGGGTGAGTTCAAATGAACCAAAATTGATATCAAAATGTCAATTTTTCTACAATTCTTGTTACATATGTCTATGTGGTGCCACTTTAATAACATGAGAATCGTGGAAAGTTGTGCTTATTGAATAATATGGATATTGAAAAATCTTAAATGAGCCAAAAAATCTTCCAATATCAAAATTTATTTTCAACAAAGGATGCTTAACAACTTCATTAAATATATAACACTATACTTTCACAAAGGGCTCCTTAGTTTTCATAATACAATTTTTTTGATCTTCAATTTTTTTGTAACTTAATAGGGTACTATTAGACACATCTCAAAAACACTCAAATTTTCATATTTTTCAACTTTGTGTTTATCAAAACCTAAAAATGTTAACATGTTTTGGTATGATTTGAAATTATGACAATTTTGTAAGATGAAACACGAAATCTAACAAAATTTATACATTTTCAAAAAATGTATTTATTCAAAATTGATTGTAAAGAAACATATGAAATATAGAGGGAAATATAAATATAATAAATAAAAAGTTTCAAAATATTTCATTTGGAAATTCCTCTTTATGAAAAACATGTTTTTTGGCAAAAGGACCAAAAAAGACAATAGTCCTAAATGCAAAGTAAACACATTAGCTTGTTAAATGTCGTTTAAACCCAAATATCATATCTTTTGTATTTGGAGTTGCTTTATTCTAATGAATTCCTAATCACCCTAAGGTTGTGAATTACACATTGATTATGGCTTATTGAAATTTCAGAATTTTCACATTTTTTAAAAATAAGTTTAAGGTTAAGTTTCTATAAGTCCATATAGGAGGTAGGTATAATATAGGAGGGAGATGTATGTAACAATAACTTCACCTATAACCCCCATTTAGGCTTGTAATAGTGTTTATCTAACATGGTATCTAACATGGATAATTGTTTCCAAATCCCCATACCCATAAACATGGAAAATGGGAAAGTATGAAGTGAGAAATCAATTTAAAATTAATATTTAAAGCCAACCAATCAAAAGTTGAACCATTGTAATGTGGAGTGCCTTTTATGAACATTGGATCTTTTACAAAAATTTAACCCAAACCTACATATAAATGGGTCAAAGTTCACTAGGGTGGACCAAAAGTGGACATGTATTTTTAGGACTTCGATAATATGAAGTCATCTAGATGAGCCCAAATTCAACTCATAGAATTTCATATGTAAATTTTTGATGAAATATTTAATGTTTGTTTTAATCATCAAACCAACAACAAATTCAAGGCTCCAATATCAACAAGAACCTTTCCACATTTTGATGTGCTTTTAAAATTCATTTGATCTTAGTTTTTAAAGTAGATTCACATAAGTTCAATAGAGATTCACAATGATTTTTTATCCATTCATTCTGATGTTAGTTGCATGTTTTATATGCATGACACATATAAAAGTGATAAATAAATACCTTTTGTGTTCCCTTAATGTACCATGCTTCAACCTTTTATTAGATTGATTCCATAGTACGTGATGCACATATACATATCCAAATGTAGGAGTATGACTATAATCATTGTTGAATGGTGTTAAACAAAAACTAGCCCCAATATTTCAAAGGGACAATAAAGACCAGAAGGCTAGAAAATGAGCCTATGTATATGTTTACAATTTTCCATAGTGTATACATATGTGGGAAACACAAAACGCATTTGGTGCAAATCAATAGTATAAATCACAACTTAAAAATAAATAAATTATTTAATTAAATTATATTGGGTCCACCTTTATTTGAATATTGGTGAGGTGGTTCCTAGTGGTACCACCCAAGGATTGGTTTGCCCACTTTTGGTGTACTTTTAAAATTCACTTGATTTTAGTTTTTAAAGTACATTCATATAAGTTCAATAGAAATCCATGATTATTTTTGAACTATACTTCCTTCCATTTTGATGTTACTTGCATGTTTTTATATGCATGACACATATAAAAGTGATAAATGGATACCTTTGTGTTCACTTAATACCATGCTTCCACCTACTAGGTTGATTCCATAGTACATGATGCACATATACATAGTCCAAATGTAGGAGTATGGCTAGAATCATCGTTGAATGGTGTTAAGCAAAAACTAGCCCCAACATTCCAAAGGGATAATAAAGACTAGAAGGCTAGAAAATGAGGGTCACAAAATAAGGATTTGTACAAAGTTCTGCACCATTATTCCACCATGCTTTTAAGCAAGGACAAAAAAATAATTTAGCTCTACTATTTTTTTTAAAGGAGTCTTGAAAGTGGCCTAAGTGGTGACTATGTGCTTCAACCAGCAAGTTCCAATGTTCCAAAGGAACAATAAAAACCATAAGCTAGAAAATGAAGGTCACAAAATAAGGATTTGTACAAAGTATATCACTTTTATTCCAACATGCCTCTAGGCAAAGACTATATAATTACCTAAGTCCAATGTTTTTTTAAGGAGTATTGAAAGTGGTCTAAGTGACAATTGTGTGCTTCAGCTAGTAACTAAGGTTTTTGAAGGATTAGGTGATGTAACCGAAGTGTGATCATTCAAAATATAATTTAGCCAAATTTGGTTACATATTGGATATGAAAGTAGGAAAAAATAGATACCTTCTATATTCTTGGCTACTTATTGGAACTTATCATGAAAATCTAGTAATTAAAAAAAAAATCTTCAAAATTTGATGAAATTTTGCCATTCTTTTACACTAGTGTGAACCTGGGGCATAATGCACCCGTCGAGCCCACAGCCCCCCCGCCACCGCACCCCCCCACCCACCCACCCCCCCCCACGCCGCCGCCGCCGCCCCGACCACGCCAACCACCA
>Ga0116231_10010528_pt1 | contig 14838 bp, 9 predicted proteins | sample S1TSphgellanicum_2_FD_89695 | JGI IMG/M metagenome (GOLD analysis project Ga0116231, IMG submission 89695) | Host-associated microbial communities from peat moss isolated from Minnesota, USA - S1T2_Fd - Sphagnum magellanicum MG | ecosystem: Host-associated > Plants > Peat moss > Unclassified...
AAATGCATGAAAATAACTATTTCCATCGTGCATTGATTGCATCTATATGGCTGAGGTGAATGAATCCTTCATCACTTGTGCTACTACCTCAATGGCAAGGATTGTCCATTGTTAAAGGTTTACTTTCTTTGATTTTAAAATTGTTGCAAATGTCTTCTGACAAAGGTTGGTGTATCTAAAAAACACCAATCCACCACCAAAAAAGACAATCAATTATGAAAAGTAAATTTCTATGAAAAAAAAGGTTGTCTAGATCTTGAATTTGTTACACATTTATACAATGCATGACAAAATTCTTTTAGAAATGAAACAACAATGGCTGCTACTAGGGCATACACATGAACTTCAAGCATTTCCTTCCCAAGTTTGCCATATACAATCTTAGACCCTTTTTTTGCAAACATCACCAACAACTTGCCTTTCATACAAAAGTCACAACACTTCAATAGCAAGGGGAAAAAAAAATTAAATCATTTCACATTGCCCATAATCAAGATGCTTGGAAAAAAACACTTGATGACCTTGTAAAAGAATTGGAGTTTTCCCAAAATGCAATAAAACTATGCAAAGAATGCTAAGACCTAATTCTTGCACAATTGTTTCCACATGTTACCCACTAATGTCTCCACTTGTCATTCACACATTCATCATAACACAAGAACCCAAAAGTCTCCCCCAATAACTTGCATCAATGCATTAGCTCTTCCTTGTGGGCAAAGTCCAAAACTTGCATAGGTTTTTATGTATAAGATAAAGACCTTATGAGTAAAGCTTTCTTGAAATAAGGGTCTTACATAACATAGGACTCAAGTTTTAAGTTTGCCTTTTGAGGAAGCCACAAAGGTTGTACAATATATTATGTAAAAATTGATAATGTAAATGCATTGTAACTCACAATGTAAAGGATTTTGATGATTATATCAAAATATTATCCAAGGTCATCGTTAACTATATGTCCCTTTGTCTCTCAATTATTTTGGGATAAATTTTTTTAACCATTTAATTTTCTTTTAATTTTTATTTTCATTGGTACAAAACAAATGTTTGCTTGGGATAAGAATGCAAACATAATTATATGGGTAGATTACATCTGAAATAATGTCAAGTTTTTTTATGTCATTAAAAAAAAAATGTTTTACTTTGCAAAATTGGACAAAGACATTCATCACCCATTTGGAAAATGTGAAAAATCTCAACAATTTGTTGCAACCCACAATGCATCCATTGTAAAAAACGTGAAGAAAAATTTGAAAATAGATGAAACAAAAGCATATAACAAACAAAAATACAAATGGTATGTCAACATTTGGCAAAGTAAACTAGGGCTAAAAATGGCCCTTTCCAAAGGTTATGACAAGCACTAATTCAAAAATCTAATATTGCCTTTCATTTTTAGAATAACATCATATAATAACAAGCCAAACTCTATTTCTTATGCATAATATTGTCATGTAAGTAGATGTAAATTATATATTTTATTACATAAATCCATCCAAAGGTAGTTTATAAATTTTAGGTAACATACTACATTGCATTAGTGTTACATTAATCAAAGGTATACTTATATCATTATATAGATTGGGAAATATTGTTGATTCATAACATTGTATAAATTTGTTAATTCTTTCTTGTATAGTCCTTCAACACATTTTGTTTCACATTTTTTTTCACATATTGATTCTATCTAAACTTACAAAACACATAACTAGAACACTCGTGGTTGTTGCCCTACAAAATGCAACTCTCATGCATCACAACCCAATCAATCCCTTTATATGTACTAGCAACTTCATTTGTATGTGATACATAATCAAGTTGCTAACTTAGAATACAAATGCAAGTTACTTATTTAAGGATTGGCTTTTCCACATGATCACTTAAGCATAACATGGTAGAGGGTTGAGAAATGGGTGCATTCAACATTGTAACAATTTAGACCCACTATCAAATTCATAAAGGGGCAATGCATCACACTTACAAACTTGACTCACATAAACAAATGATTTATAAGCCCATAAAGATCAAGGGTTTACATTAATGTGCAAGCATGGTAAAGTAAACAAAACAAGTGTTAATACAAACTCGTATTCATTTTTATCCTTTATTTTTCATATGAAGGTAATAAAGTAGCATAAAAATGGGTGGAATTATAATTTGAACTATTGGTCCTTTTATTGCATGTATAAGAATCTACTTTCAAAAAAGTAGGAGTTAAGAAGGTTTGAAAATAAATGTTCATTCTTGAAGTAATTACTCACAAATTCATTCCCAAGCCAAAATAGATTTTCCCTTGTAGCATTTTTATATGCCCACTTGGAGACTTAGGATCTCAATAAAAACTAGAAAAGAAAATAAGTTATGAGTAGGTTCTACATAGATACCCAAACGATACCTTGGGAACAAATTTCTCAACCTAAGGTCGAGGCAATCGTTTTTATATGCTTATTTACTAAATGGTAAATTCATGGTTGAGGAACTTTTGACACAAATTATTTAATGGAATATATTTATATAAGGTTAGGATGTAAAGATAATTGTATTATTAAAGGGACCATAAAAAATCTAGTGTATTTTTTATTTATTACATCTTACTTAACACATAATTTATAAAAGTTCACATTGCAAAACATAGATTACAAAAATTACTTGTATCTTGGAAAACCTACTTTCAATTTATTTCTATGATGCAAAAATTAGAAACTAATGCATAGTAGTGGAAAACTATCTTACTTTAAATCATTCATATAAAAACATTCAATTTATAATTATTTTATAATATGTTTTATTGCTATTTTATATCTAATTTGCAAGTAGAAAAACAAGGCAATAAAATGATTCATTTTATATTGCTTATGCCATTACTTAACAATAACTACCAACACCATTCTTAAAAAATAGTAAAAATGACACACCTTTAAATTTCTCATGTGGCATTTAGAGTAAAAAATCTTGTTGATTTTTAATTTTGTAATGGAAAGCAAACTCGAACCATGTTCCCTAGTTCCCAAAAAAAAGGGCATGGGAGCTTCCAAATGGGATTTTTAAAAATTCATAAAATTAAATTCAAAATGAAGTCAATATATACAAATAAAAAAAGGTGATTAATGTAAATTGAAGCAAAAATTTTCCAATGAATAAATCATGAAATACACATAGTCACATCACTCATCATGGTTTGAATGTGTGAGTAGTCACAATTCTCTTTCTTATATCATTTGTAAATGATAGCATGGACTACATTGAAATGTTTTCGAACCTTGATTTTTTTAAAAACTACTAAATTAAGAGCCATATTACTTTATATGTTCATGATAAATCTTGCATATGCAAATTAATTTGAAATCCCTTAAGGGAAAAATTGTTGCCCTTTACAATAAAAAATTCAATGCCATATCACATGTTCCAATCAAAGGTGTTTTGGCCCTTCTATTGGATGTTTTAGTTGTCAAGAGTCAAACTATAAGCTTGACTTCCAACCATTCTCTCAACCATACCTTGTGTTTTAGATCTTCAAATGGGAGATGTAAACTTACTTTAGATACTTAATTTTAGAAACATTTTCAATGATCTAAAAAATAATAATTTGGACAAGCTTTGATCTCTCAAAATTTGACCCAAAGATCCACACTACTACATGATTCCAACTCCCAAATTTGAAATTCACTTGGAAATGTTGAGATTTGTTTTCCCACATTTTTGTCTTGGGACATTCTTTCAATTTATTCCCCTTGCCATGGCAACAAAATGTCTAAGAATGCAAGACATCGATGAAAAACAATAATAGAAAACCAAAGGAGGCTTTACCACTAAAGAGAAGCATCTCCATCACGTTTCTTCAAAATTTTATAGAAAATGGTTCTGTAAGCTACAAAAAAGGACAAGAAGTTTAACCTATTCAAAAGATGTATAACAAAGAAACATGAAATGCAAAGAAGCTGGATAATTAGCCAATGTTGGGATCATGAAAACTTGGGTTTCATTCTATAGTGGTAAATAACAAAGGCATGCACAAGAGATGGGGGTTTAAGTGTTACCATACAGAAAATCAAAGAGAAATTTCATAGAAAAAAAAAGAAACATTCACCAAACAATGAATACCTTGTTGTTGTGAGGTGTTTGACTATTTGCAATTGAACTTTGATATGTATTTGCTTGAAAGATCAACTTGTTGAAACTTCACACATAGAAGTTAATCTTCAATACATGTTTGTTTGAAGGATTAACTTGCAAAAAAATTGTGCATAGAAGTTCATGACTCCAAGTTCTTGATAATCATTGGTAACATAATACATATGCCATTTACTTGCGAAACACAACCCACAAAAAAAAAGGTGCCATCAATTCATCACTGAAAGTCACTCAAATGAAAAAATGAGCATTTCCATCAAGTTGCCATGACTATCAAAGTTCAATGGAAGGTGAACGATTTTTCATTTCCTTCAAATCACCATCATGTTGCCATCAAAGGTCATTGTAAAAAACAAAGATAGTGAAAAGGAGATGGGAAGAATCACCAAAACTTGATATAAAACAACAATAGACAAATGAAAACAAAAAAAACATATATGTAACAACACATACCAAAACCTCAAAACTAGCAACTCCATGATCAACCTTGCTAAACAAGTGCTTCTTTGATTTTTCTCAAATAGCAAAACTGTCAATCCAATTCAAAAATAATTTCTCATGAAACCATCCCCACCAATGTACTTCCACCTTTAGTTGGGATGTGACATAAACATAAGTTTAGGTTTCCCTAGTAATCAACTTGTAATTGGATCCAACCTAGGCTCAAAATCTTGAAATGGCCAATTCTAGTTTTGATTTGGAAATTTGCAAAATATACCATGGTCTCCACAATGCCCAATAATTTAAAAAAATTGATTGTTTTTAATTGGTTGGCCAAATTGAATGGCCTAGGTGGTCGCATTTAAATGGAATTTCACCTTATATCACCTGAATGATTTCGGCAAGAAAATCGTTGAATAATTAATTAAATTTTAAATTTTAACTTCAACACTTGGTTTTTTAATTTTGAATTTTTTGGCAAGTAATGGTTATAAAAAATAAAAAATAAAATATTTCCAAAGTTGTGGAACAATTGTGTGTGTGTGTGTTTAAATTGTTCTAGTGTTGAGTATCTGGGGTTGAAGGTCTGTGGTTCAAGCCTTGACAATCCAATTTTTTTGATTTTATTGAAAATTCAGCACAAATAATAAATAAAATTTCTTAAATTCGACAAAACCAAAAATAATTTAATTTATGCCAAAATCGTTCAAATACTATGATAGTGTCGAATATTTTTGAGTTTGTGAAAACAATACCACCTTACCTTAGTTGTGAGAAACAATGGCCAATGCCCAAGTAAGGGGTGTGGGTGGACCTATCGTAAAGCACTCGTAGAAGATTCCTATTTTATATGGAGTGTACTTTATATTTATGAATAACCTTCCTAAAAGACAATGGAATGGGGATATTAAACCCTTCAGGAGTGAGATGGATCTTTTACTTACTTATATGTGGAGGATCCCTCCTTAAGTGTAATGTACTCCTTCCTTGTATGCCTCTTGATCTTCATATGTTTAGGTTCATGATAACCTTTCCCTTGCACTTGACATGTAGGGTGAAGCCAACAGATGGGGGGCAGTCCCTTGGAAAGTCCAGGGCAAGGTTCAGCTATGGCCTCATCCTAGGCCCCTTGTTGTGAGAATGTCCCCCACCTTGGGATTTTACCCTATGTGTAAGGCACTTAGAGAAAAATGCCTCATGAGGCAATGTTTCTTTTAGGAATTTTTGTTTGTAGCCAAAGTGGCAATCATCCCTAGGAAGATTTAGCCAAATCTGGCAACATATCAAATATGAAATAAAAATCTTTAATCATCCTTCTATATTATTGGCCACACTCAAGAAAATCAAATACGTATACAAATATGGTGATTTTTTATTAATTTTTTTCTCCCTCCCACACTTCTGGTGATCTAAAACCTTGGAAATGACTTCATTTTCAACTTTATAATTTTCACATTTTTGATGGAATTTTGTTAGTTAAGACAAAGGCTGCTCATGACTACAGTTAACACATGGCGGCCCAGAGCTCAAAGTCTAATCATGAAGAGTGTTTCACGCACACCACAAACAGTACTAGTTTTATTAACTCGTTTGGTGCACTAGTAGTTTACAGGTCCCACCTTGATTCTAGCCTTAGCATGTCATTCCACACCCGACTATTGGGAACCCGCGTATTGGGGAATTAGTAGGCCATGAATACACCTGACCTTTGGGTGTGACAAAGTTTTTGTCTTTTCAGAACTCTCAAGTCTCATACCAAAAAGTTTGGACTTTAGAGAACTCTACAATAATAATAAGTCAAGCGATAGTGGTGGGGATGGTTACTTCTCATCAACTTTTGCTGCAATAGTCACAATGTGTGGGGATGGGTAAGGCTGATTTTCTCTCAAATTCCACTGCTTGTAGACTCCTTGATCATTACTGTTTCAGATATTAATGGCTTTTAGTTTTTAGTTCTAGATCATCCAGATTTCGAACTCTTAACTAAGCGAGATCATGTCCTTCTTTTTCATATTTTCTTCCTCTTCTTTTCTTTTGTCACCACTTTCTTTTCTGTGGAATAAAGTCTTGCAAGTTCACATGAATCAAGTCAATTGGACAGTTTACAACTTCAAGCAAAGTTCCTGTCACTCACAGTTAATAATAATACCCTGTCAGATTTAGCAAAAAATTAATTGAACAAAGAGAAATTCTCAAAAATTCCATGGGAACTTTGATGGATTGTGTATGTGAAAAATTCTAAATCCATGTAGATGAATATTCTCAAAGTTTCAAATTGGAGCAATGAAATGTGAAAATTGGTCCATGTTGCATAATTACATTTTACGAAAAGAGTTCAAGTCAATTAGCAAAAGTTCACAAAATACATCTTTTCCAATGTCGCACATACATAGAATGCTGTGACTCAACTATGGGCAACATTTTATAAGAGGAAAAATGAATCTTTTGTAACTAAAAGCAATGGAGACATAAGAAACAAATCTTTGCAACTAAAAGGTATCGGAGACATAATAAAAGAATCTTTTGTAAGTAAAAAGAAATGGAAACATAATTAAATCTATTGCAAAATTTAAAGTTATAGTTTCACTTTTGAATAATCTCAAAACATCTTATGGAACAGATATAATGATGAAAAAATAACGAAAAATAATTGAATAATTTGAAGAAATCTTATGAAATAGTTATAGTGATGAAGGCATAATGGACAAGAGACATAGATAAAAAAAAAATCATAATCAAATTATTTGAAAACCCCCATGTGCCAAACTCTAAAAACTTTAACTTGAAGTGCTGAAATGCCTCGTAGTCTAAAATTAATTGATTTTGGCACATGCCTGTCAAAACTGACCACCCCATAGGGTAATAATACTAATGCCAGCCCTAGGGTATGTGAGGAGTGAGGACCAAGTCTCTCAAGCTTGGTACCCAGAGGTCAGCAGAGCACCTAATTAAGAAGCCCCAATGAAGATGGCCTGGGTACACATATCACTTTAAATTAGTGCGGATGGTTCAAAACTTTTAGTTCAAAATGACGACATTCACACTTCATGGAACTTAAAATTCTATTTCTAAACCCTATTATGACTTAACCCATGACTAAACCATGGCCGATTACCTAAGTCAAATTTGGACCTTAAACTGGTTGCTAGTTAGTTTGGCAAACTTGCCATAAGAATTAAAGTGGGGCAGAGAGCCATCACCCATTGACCACCCAACTATTATAATGGTAATTATAGTGTAGTTGAGCGCCTCCACTGCTGCTACATATATTTTCTCTAGTTCTTTTTCATTTCTTTTTGGTCCACACTTGTGGCTTAAATCTCAAGTATGAGAAACATGCAAGCAAGATAAGTGGACCACTTGGATTTAAAACTAACTAGGCTAGTTATAGGGGAGGGAAGTAATAAATAAACAAACAAATCAGGTCATGATAGTCCAAAATCTCACCAATTCTAGGGTCCTGCCAAAACACCAACTTGAAATTTATCATAGTTTAGCCTAGATACTAGACACACATAACAAATGCTTTTTTTTCAACCCCCCCGCCTCCACGCCCCAAATTTTATCGTTCTTTATTTTGACCAAAAAATTGGGAAATTGTTGAAAATTTTGATTTTCTAGCATAAGTTGGAAATTCTATTAATTTGGGGCTAAAATTTAGGAAGAAATCGCCAAATTTGACATATTAAACAATTGAAAATAAGATAAAATAATGTGCACTCCACGCGTTGTCCTGGTTCTCTTTTTCTTTTTCCCTTGGTTTTTCTTTCCCCCAAACTTTCCAAATTTCCATTCAACGTAAAAGAATGTATTTTTTGAAAAATTTGTAGAAGCGCAGTTGACCCAACAGCCACCCCAAAAAGGCCACAAAAATGACTAATTGTTTTTGAATTTTTTTCCACTGTAATAAGTAGCCTGTCGCATTGCAGATTCTCCCGCTTTGTCGCCAATCGCGCTCTCTCTCCCTCTCTCGCAACGCCGCTATTACGTCTGCGAATTTTGATTGTCTGCAGCAGCGTGTTTGCGCGTGAATCGGGAGCAGTTTTGAAGGATCGCAGTAATGCTTCACCGCTGCAGAGTGGCGAAGCTTATATTGTTGTTGCTAGTTTAAAGAGTAGTTTAGCAAACTTTTGGTGATTTCTTTTTCTTCCACTCTTTTGTTGTAAGTGCTTTTGGCATCCAGATTGGGAAAGCCATAAATAGAACCATTGGGAAGCTGCTGATTAATAAGCTTCGATGTTTTGTTGTTTCCGACAGTTGTGCTAGAATCAGTCAATCTGTTGATGCAGTTTGTTGTTGGCAGCTTCATTTTTTTGTTTTTGAGTTGCATGGTGGAGTGGTGAGGTTGTGCTTGCAGAACATATAGTGTTGGAAGTGGTGCTACGATTGTGAGAACATGAGGTGAGGTGAGGTGAGGTTTGCAGTAGCTAGCAGGGTCGATGGGGCGGGATGGCTACAGCAGTAGTAGCTTCCAGGTAGCGGAGGAGGAGGAACAGGAGGAGAAGGATTATGCATGGCCGCCGCGGCAGCAGCGAGCGCGGGCGGCGGTGGGGGGATATATGCGTATGGAGAAAGGCGGCTGTACTAGTAGTAGTAGGCCTAGAGCAGTGACGGTGCTGGTATGGAGTCGTGACGGTTTCTGCTCGAGGCTCGCTCCTGCGTCTCGTGGGGTTCGTCGAGTCGGGCGACGAGTGGTATTAGCGTTGTGGAGACGAGTCAAGTGGCTTTCTGGCAGATTGCTGCGACGAGGAGGACGAAGAAGAAGAAGAGATTTGAGAGTTGGCAGCAGTGGTGGTGCTTCTTCTTCCAGCCGCAAGTCTTCACTCGAATGGCCTGGGAAAGCAGCCAAGGTGAAGCCTAGCTTTTGGTCAGTAGACAAGGAACATAGATGGCCAGTGCAAGGATGGTAGCCAAATTTGGATTGAAAACTACAGCTGCGCTGAACTTCAACAGCAGGATGGATGTTGTGAGGGAATTCTGCAACAAATTGGTGAAGACTTTGCATGTTGTAAAGGAGATCATAGTTGTGTTCAGAGCAAAAGAGATTTATGTGATCTTGTTGCAGCATCAAACACAAAGAAGAAAGGTGTGTGAATCTTCGTTGTCACAATTTCTCTTGATTTCAAAGTCCCCAGTAAAACTGAAACAGTTTTTGGATTCACACAGTTTGAACCCTGTTTTGTTTCTCCTGTTTGAAACCCAGGTTCCTGGACTAGAGCCAGGTGATGGAAGCAACATGATTAGTTCGCCTTTATTTTGTAATACTTGTGCGTTGAAACCCCTTGGCAATCAGCACAGGGGTGGTTACCGCATGCTGACCACATTTTTACCATCTCAATTCAATGTTACAATAACATTTCTGGTGACATATCTGCAACACTTCAGCTGTGACTGTTTCTCATATAGTGATGATGATTATATCAATGAACTTCAAATGAGTGTATCATCTTGTTCTGCCCATAATGCCTGAGCTTCAGGTCTCTGTCCAACTCAATGGATTCTGAAACACGTTGCTAACATGCCTCTGCAGATAACAGTTGAGCATTGTATAGGGTAGGAAAGTGACGTTCCCTCTTCCATCACAAAATGCAGTACATGAAATCAGCACAACCACCCCATCAGAACAGCTCAGAAAAGAGCATTCTCAGGATTGGAGACCAATGATTTTTTTTTTTTCATTTAGATCTTTCTCTACATGTTCATGCCATCGTCTCACTCTAAAGGTGCTGATGGAGTTCTGGGTCTTCAGATGCCAGACCTGGGACATCAGCCATCCATCTCACAACACATGTTAGAGAACAAATTGTTCCTTGGCACTCATTTCTTTAACATGTGATACCAAGAACAGAATTTTCAAGAGCTTCTCAACAGCTACTCAAGGAATAGTCAAAGTTACACCAATTGCACTGCACTTGATTTGGGAGCCCATGCATCACCTGCATATGTCCAACCAAGTGCCAAAGAAGCATCCAATCTAAATGTTCATTCACATGCCAGAATGAACATTTAGCTCTGCTCTCAGGCCTGTTGCAACAGATACAAAGGTCTACATGCTAACACCTCCTGTTATGATGGGCGTAGGTCACTGTTTCAAAGGATGGATTCCACTTTCAGGTGGAACATTTAGGAGTGGATAACAGAACTTGGATGAGCCTGGTTGTTTGTAAAATCCTCAGTGCACACACACAGATGTGAAAGAATGGAATGAATTGGATCCATCACATCTCAGACCAGATGCGGCAGATAAATGTCACTTATAACCTTCAAATTATTTTTCTGTTTCCAGCATAAGCCCACACCTGTGTACATCCACATGCAACTGATAAATACCACCTCTCAGCATAGCCACAATTTACTCCAATGCAGCAGGTACAGAAATCCAATCTGTGAAAACAGTCAACTTATAGTCCACTCCAAGGAACACACTGACCTTCAAGGATGTATCCCAGCTTCCTGTACACAGTGCACTCCCATCTGATGCCATGCCGAGGCAGCTTACATGACCACAGTGTCCCTCTCCCATTCCACCTCCTAGATTTGTTATCACCTGCATCAAGGCACACGCATGTGCTCTGCAGATACACTTATTTTTGCTCCTTGAAATATAATCATTTCTCAAAATTACCTTAGGATCCCATGCAGAGCATGCAATTGTCACAAGATTGTCCAGAGCATATAATGCAACTAGCAAAGTCCTTAACTCTGTGTTGAAATGTCTGATTTCAGACAAGTCAGGGCCTGCTAATGGTCTGCACCACATGTTGAAGAAATCACCTTGCTGAAGCTCATTGACTCTGAACCATCCAGATGTCTAACATGTCTCCAAATATTATGTACAATGTAGCTAGACCAGCCACTAAGTGAACAACACTGGAATAACTGCTCTGAGACATCAGGATAATGCGATAAGAACCACAAGGAAGAATAGGGTCAGATCTTCTAACACGTTAAAATGATAGCAAGCATACATCAGCCAGAAGGTGTCCCAGACGTAGCAGTTGGCATCAGTATAGCCCGCAAACAGGAGACATCCTGAATTGCAGAAAGCAATAGAGGTGATATTAGAATGGCCCCTTGAGGTGGCATGCTGTCAATGTAGTGCTGTAGCTCATGGCCCATGTGTGTATCAAAGAAATGGCATACTCCATCATCACTCCCTGTCCCAAAATGATGGCCATCAGTCGGGAACTGCACTGTATTCACATCATCACCTTGACCTTGAAAAGTGTGCAATGCCCGAGCAGGTGTTCTCATGTCCCACAGCTTTGCTGTTGAAACACATGATCCCGAGATAAACAAGCTTGAGTCCTTTGTGCTAATGGACACACTGTCACCACCCTTCCTCAGGGGTCACTGTCTCTTATCCTTTCAGCTATCACCAAAGTGGGTTAGCAGGACAAAAATCTTCGAACATCATCTTTCTCCACAGTTAATAACAGAGATAGAACTTGATAGCAAATGAATTGAAGAGACAAGATCCTGTGAACAAATCACATCCCCACCTGAAACAACACTTGTTAATTCCAAGTTGAACCCACTCTGAACTTTGCACCAGTGGCAACTAAAAATGCACTGAAGCAGAAATTACAACTTGCTAGACTGGTACCTTCCTGCCCTCAAGCGAGACAATTTGCTTCTGCAATGTAGAGGTTCAAGAGAAAGGTTTCACAGACAGGAAAGTCCCAGCCTATCATTTAAAGCTATTCTGTAAACAAGGGTGAAACCAAGCAAGTGCCGAGCCCTTCTCCCACAGTATGCAATCAGACTGGAGGGCAGGTCACAGTAAGAACAATGTAGGATCAGTGGGGATTCACCTCATGATGTCACCATAATGTCCAGATGGAGAATCTCCTCCAAAAGTATGTAAGCACTTGTTGGCTTCAGCATCCCATAAAGTGCATGTTTGGTCTCTGGAGCTGGTGAGAATATGGGCTTCATGATTGGGCACATGGCGAAAACATGAGAGGTAACCATTATGGCCCATGAGTGTGTGGGACACAGGGAGATTACCATCCTTGTCAGGCAAGGAGCTAAGATGGAAAATCAAACATACATTATCCAATCCACCACAGGCCACTGCAGTTTCAGCAGGTGAGAATGCTGCTGTCATGACCCAAGCACAAGCCAGTCTGATGGCATGAGTCTTTTGGCTTGACACTGCATTCCATACAATAGGTCTCCCATCCTGTGATGCTGCCACTATCCGTGTGCTCTCCAAGTATGACCAGTACAGTGCATATATCTGAAATTTAGCATGAGTGTCAAGCACTGCAAAATTTCTTTTATTAACTATGTTGAAAAGATGTGAAATTGTTATCAGCTTTGAGAACTGGATTGAGTTGCACTGCCTCACCACTCTAAGACCCAACCAACTGCACAATGGAGAGAGGGAAGGTGACATACCTTCCCTGTATGTCCTTGCAGAGTTCTGCAGCACTTGAATTTGTTGACATTCAACCTGACAGGTTTCCGTCCATATTGCCTTGAATATCTATTCACTGTGCAGTTATTCCAAATTGCAAAAATTGTTCAGTGAGGACAGCAGTAGCAATGTAAAGGTCCAGGAAGAGAAGAAAAAATAAAATAAAAAATTCCTACAGAGGAGAAGAGAGAGGCTGAGGCCAAAGAATACAGTCCTTCGCCAAACTATTATTTCCAGACTTCTTTTTTCTCTGCAGTCTCAGCAAATGACCTAATCTCTCTCTTTCTCCACTGAGAATCATCATCTGAACATAATGTTCATGCTGCGAAAATACTACTCTCGTTCCCTAACAAATTTGCGTTTGCTTCAATCCTACACACAAAAAAAACACACACACTGAAACAACTCCAGTTCTTGACAGCGAGTTCCCCAGAATCGCGAGCAAAATTTTCCCTCTCTTTTAACAACTGAAAGTAAAAGTTTATTACACATCGCCTTACCGGATTGAAGAAGCAACAGCTAATAAAATAGACCAAGAAGAACAAGAAGAGAAGAAAGCGAGAAAGAGAAAACAAAAAGTGAATGTCGCACAACTGCACGCGCCGTTCTCGCAGTCGTTGCCACAGCTCCTGCACTTGCTGTTGCGCGACGCTGTAATGCTCTCCGACTTCGGACAGCGCCATGGCTGCTTGCGATGGCCCCCGTTGTGGGCCGCATCACCACGCCCTTCCTTGTGCTCGCTCGCTCCCTGCCTGGTGCGTGTTGGCGTATGTCAGCGTACGCGAGAAGAAGCCGCATGTAGGCGAACACCGTAACGTACTAGTTGTGAGAAACCTCCGTATAATACGCAAGTATGACGCAAACACGTTAGACAGAGTACTTGCCGTATCACAAAAATCTGTACAGTATTCGTATATTATACAGGGGGAGATGGTCACGAATGTATTATACGGGTACTTCAAATCAGGTTCTGTGTTCTATGGATGGAGATCAGAGTTTTTGTTGAGTGCAAAATTTCGTATTGTTGAAAAGCTCATTTAAAAAAAAAAGGGATATTTTGTCACAATATTCCTTGGTTTTTGGGGAAAAAAAATTGTCAAAAAAAAAAAAGAAGTTTTGAGACAGTTTTGTCAAATGTGTAGTCCTGGCTGATATATGTAGCCAAATTAGAAAAAAAATAAAAATAAAAATTCATAAGAAAAAATTTAAAAACTATTATTGTTATTTTTTTCTAATAATAAAAGTAAAAAAATTCAACACAATATTCTGTTTTTGTTGCGTTTTGGCAAATTTTCACCAAAAAACGATTATTGCTTATGAGTCAAGTATGGAAATTTCAAATTTTATTAACCTACTTGGTTGATTGAATTTCATCCAAGTAGGTTATGAATCCTAAAGCCCTAAGGTTGTTTATGACCAAAAACAGATTAATAATAATAATATCATATATATTAAAGCAACAGTGGTGTTTGTCTGTCTGTCCGGGCAGTGCCTATAATTTTTTACTAATCATTGTCCGTTCCTTGTGGTGTGCTTTGTAGAAAGGGGGGGGCGGGTAAGTTGAGGAATTTTTTGATTTGGGAATTTCGATCATTGTGACAGTTATTACCCAACTGACAACTGATGGACTTGGCACGGGAGAGGTTCAGGTTCAGGCATCCAGTGGATGGATGGTGCGCCGATGAATGAATCACTCTGGCCCAGTGTGATCCGATGGAAACTGGTGTTCAGGCATCCAGTGGATGGATGGTGTGCCGGTGGGTGCTAAATCACTCTGGCCCAGTGTGATCCGATGGAAACCATGGGATGAAACTGGGATTTCATGGATGGGGTGAAACTGCCCCCTA
>Ga0116231_10010529_pt1 | contig 14838 bp, 13 predicted proteins | sample S1TSphgellanicum_2_FD_89695 | JGI IMG/M metagenome (GOLD analysis project Ga0116231, IMG submission 89695) | Host-associated microbial communities from peat moss isolated from Minnesota, USA - S1T2_Fd - Sphagnum magellanicum MG | ecosystem: Host-associated > Plants > Peat moss > Unclassified...
CGCGGCGGCGGCGAGACGTCGAAACATGGGTAAAACTCCCTAAGGCCCGAACCTGTCGGGTACAGGCCATACTATGGCCTGAAATCGGCCCGCCACGCCAGGGGCGCCAAGAGAGAGGCGCGGCTTGTGAGTGGACCGCCTTTGACCTAACCCTCCCGGCCGCGGCGGGCGGACCCGCCAGATGAATGATCGAATTCTCAAGGGAGGGGCGGTCACATGAGCCTCGCATTCCTGTTTCCTGGTCAAGGCAGCCAGAGCGTTGGCATGGGGGCTGAATTGGCGGGCGCCTTTGTGGCGGCGCGTCAGGTGTTCGAGGAGGTGGATGACGCCCTCGGCCAAAGCCTGTTTCGATTGATGCGAGATGGGCCGATCGAGGACCTGACCCTGACCGAGAACGCTCAGCCGGCGCTCATGGCGGTCAGCTTGGCCGTCATGGCCGCACTGGAGGCGGATTTTGGCATTCGGGTGGAAAAGGCGGCCTTTGTCGCTGGCCATTCGCTCGGCGAATATTCCGCTCTGGCGAGCGCGGGCGCCCTCAAACTTTCGGACACCGCCCGGCTGCTCAAACTTCGCGGGGCGGCGATGCAGCGGGCCGTGCCGGTGGGTATGGGCGCCATGGCTTCGCTGATCGGTCCCAAGGCTGATCTCGCTTTGGCGGAGGCCGCCGCCAAGGCCGGTTCGGCGGCGGGAGTGTGCGTGGTGGCGAACGACAACAATGCGGGAAACATCGTGATCTCCGGCGAGAAGGAGGCCGTCGATCTCGCGATTGCCGAAGCCAAGACCCTCGGCGCCCGTGCGATTCTCCTGAATGTCTCGGCGCCCTTTCATTGCCCGCTTATGCAACCCGCTGCCGAGGAAATGGATCGCGCCCTGGCCGAAACGGTCATCCTGGCGCCGCGAGCGCCCATCGTTTGCAATGTCACCGCCCATCCGACCCTCGATCCGGGCGAGATCAGAGGCCTTCTGGTCGAGCAGGTCACAGGCCGCGTGCGGTGGCGTGAAAGCATGGAGTGGCTGGCCGCGCAGGGTGGGGTCACACGGTTCGCCGAGGCCGGGGCCGGCAAGGTGCTGACGGGGATCGCGAAACGCGTCGCACCCGAAGTCGAAGCCGTGACGCTGACGACTCCGGCCGACCTTGAGACCTTCGCGAAATCCCTTGCCTGAAGCGTTTCCTAACGACTGGCTTTTCAAGGAGCCTTGATCCGCATGTTTGATCTCGCCGGAAAGACAGCCCTCGTCACCGGGGCCAGCGGTGGCATTGGCGGCGCCGTCGCGCGCGCCCTGAAAGACGCCGGCGCGCAACTCGTTGTCTCCGGCACGCGCGAGGCGGCCTTGCGCGAACTGGCCGAAAGCCTCGGCGCTGGCGTCAGCTATGTCGTCTGCGACCTTTCCGACGGTCAGGCGGTGGATAGTCTGGTGGCGGCCGCGGAAAGCGCCTCGGGCTCGCCTCTCGATATTCTCATCGCCAATGCCGGTATCACCCGGGATGGTCTCTTGATGCGGATGAAGGACGAGGATTGGTCGGCGGTCCTCACTGTAAATCTGGAAAGCTATTTTCGCCTCTCCCGAGCGGCCCTGCGCGGCATGATGCGTCGGCGTTCGGGGCGAATTATCGGGATGACCTCAGTGGTTGGAGTCGCCGGCAATGCGGGCCAGACCAACTATGCGGCGTCGAAGTCGGGAATGATCGGGTTCACCAAGGCCTTGGCCCAGGAGGTCGCCAGCCGAAACGTGACGGTCAATTGCGTGGCGCCCGGCTTTATTGAAAGCCCGATGACCGATGCGCTCACCGAAGCCCAGAAAGCGGACATTCTCAAGACCATCCCCATGGCCCGTCTTGGCTCCGGTGCGGACGTCGCCGCCGCCTGCGTCTATCTCGCCAGTGACGCGGGCGCCTATGTCACAGGCCAGACCCTGCACGTGAACGGCGGCATGGCGATGATCTGACGACCGCGCGTCGACACCAGCCGTCAACAGGGTGTCCCGCGCCTTTGGCCCAAATGTTCAGCCGCTAGGCGGGCGATAAGGAACATGCTAGGCGGGCGTCGAAGTCAAAACCCCGATGGGCGGCGGAGCCGTTTGATCGGCGGCGGTGACTGACCCATAATCGGGGCGGGTGGGATCGATAAGGCCGATCTGGCGATCCGCTCCCTAGATCAGAAGGACGGGACAAAAAGACTATGTCCGACACACTTGAGCGCGTGCGCAAAATCGTCATCGAACATCTGGACGCCGACCCGGAAAAGGTGACGGAAAAAGCCAGTTTCATCGACGACCTTGGCGCCGACAGCCTCGACAATGTCGAGCTGGTCATGGCCTTTGAGGAAGAATTCGACATTGAAATCCCGGACGATGCCGCGGAACACATTCAGACCGTGGGTGACGCCGTCAGCTTCATCACCGAGCGTCTTGGGGCCTAGTTAGGGCGGACGCGGCGAAGGCATCGGGTTAAGCCCCGTGCGCCGGGTTGTTGTCACCGGGCTTGGCATGGTCACGCCCCTCGCTTGGGGCGTGGAACCGTCATGGCGCGCCCTGATCGCGGGCCGCTCCGGGGCGGGCCGGATCACCGCCTTCGATCCTACGGAATATGGCTGTCAGGTGGCCTGCGAGGTGCCGCGCATAGACGGTCGGGGCGGGGGTGGCCCAGATTTTCCCCATGCCTTTGATCCAGATCAGGTCATGAGCCCTAAGGATCAGCGTCGGGTCGATGATTTCATTCTTTACGCCATGGCCGCCGCTGATGAGGCTGTGGCCGATAGCGGCTGGTCACCCCAAACCAATGAAGATCGAGAAAGAACCGGCGTCGCGATCGGCTCGGGGATAGGTGGTCTTTCCACCATCGCCGACACCGCCGTCGATCTGGAAGCCAAGGGACCCCGGCGCGGCGTCAGCCCCTTTTTCATCCCCTCCGCTCTGATCAATCTGGCGGCTGGTCAGGTTTCCATCCGGCACGGCCTCAAGGGGCCGAACCACGCCGTGGTCACCGCTTGCGCCAGCGGCGCCCACGCGGTGGGAGACGCCATGCGATTTATCCAGCATGGAGACGCGGACGTCATGCTGGCGGGCGGCGCCGAGGCCGCCGTGTGCAAGATCGGCATCGCCGGTTTCGTCGCCTGCCGGGCCATGTCCACCCATTTCAATGATGCGCCCTTGAAAGCCTCGCGCCCTTACGACCGTGACCGGGACGGCTTCGTCATGGGCGAGGGGGCCGCGGTCCTTGTGCTTGAGGAGCTTGAGCACGCCCGGGCGCGCGGCGCCCGTATCTATGCCGAGGTCATCGGCTATGGACTGGCTGGCGACGCCCATCATATCACCGCCCCGGCCGATGACGGCGATGGCGGATTTCGGGCCATGCGCGCGGCCATCGCTCAGGCGGGGCTTGAACCGGCCGACATCGACTATGTCAACGCCCATGGGACGTCCACGCCATTGGGGGATGAGATTGAGCTGGGCGCCGTGGAACGGCTCTTTGGCCAAGCAGCTGGAAAGCTCGCCATGTCCTCCACCAAGTCCTCGATCGGACATCTTCTGGGGGCCGCCGGGGCGGTGGAATCAGCCTTCACCGTTCTGGCGCTCCGCGATCAGATCGCCCCGCCCACGATCAACCTCGACAATCCGTCCGTGGACACACCCATTGACCTGCTCGCGAATGCGGCCAAGTCCATGAAAATCGACGTTGCCATGTCCAACAGCTTCGGCTTTGGCGGCACCAACGCCACCGTTGTGTTCAAGACGGCGCCGTGACGAAGCGGCCTCGGCCGCGCGCCAGACGAACCGGGGTACGACGGCGCCCGCGGGCCATACTGTTCGTGATCGTCCTTTCATTCGCGGGTCTCGTCGGCGTCGCCTTGGCGGTTCTCGGTCCGGGTCCCGGAACGTCGGATCAATCACCGAAAACCGTCATTCTCCGGCGGGGCGACGGCGTCCTGGCTATTGGCCGTGACCTCGCGCGAGCCCGGGTTGTCCGGTCCGCCCTTGTCTTCGCCGTGGCGGCGGAGGTCACCGGCGCGGCGCCGCGCCTGAAGGCTGGAGAGTATGCGTTTGCGCCGGGGATCACCCTCTTCCAGGTCCTGCACATCCTCCGCGACGGCCTGGTGGTGCGCCATTTCGTGACCCTACCAGAGGGTTTGTCATCCCGGGCCGCGGCGGAAATTCTGGAGCAATCAGATGTTCTCACCGGCCCCGCTCCCGTCGCGCCCGAGGGTTCGCTGCTGCCCGAGACCTATGAGGTCTCTCGCGGCGAAAGTCGCGCGGCGGTGATCGCGCGCATGGAACGGGACAGGGATGCGCTTTTGGCGAAGCTTTGGACGACCCGGTCGCCGGGTCTTCCTTACAAACGTCCGGAGGACGCGGTCATTTTGGCCTCGGTGGTCGAAAAGGAGACAGCCTTGCCTGCCGAACGACCGCTTGTCGCGGGGGTTTTTGTCAACCGTTTGGAAAAGGGGATGCGTCTGGAGAGCGACCCCACGGTGGTCTACGGCCTCACCGGCGGCGCGCCGCTCGGCCACGGACTGACCCGCTCTGAGCTCGCGGCGCCAACCCCCTACAATACCTACCGCGTGGGGGGCCTGCCCCCGACACCGATCGACAATCCAGGGCGCGCCTCGTTGGTCGCCGCTCTCGCGCCCGCGCTGACCGACAATCTTTATTTTGTCGCCAATGGCGCGGGTGGGCATGCATTCTCGCCGACGCTCGCCCAACATACCCAAAACGTCGCCAACTGGCGGCGCCTCGAGCATTCCAAGGCGCTCAGCGTGAATCGATGAGGCGCCGACTTGGGAATCGTTCGAAGACGGAGACGGCAATTCCAGGCGACAGGCTTTTGGTGACCGAAAGCCGAAGCGGCGATGGGGGAGAGGCTGGGTGACCGAAGTCGCGCGTCGGGGACTGCTGTTGGTGATCTCAAGTCCCTCTGGAGCGGGTAAGACCTCCCTCGCACGACGTCTTACCGGAGAGTTTTCAAGCCTCACCCTGTCGGTCTCCGCCACCACCCGGGCGCCCCGGCCTGGCGAAAGGGATGGTCGCGAATATCATTTCGTGGATACGCAGCGCTTCGCGGAAATGGTCGCGGCTGGGGACTTCCTGGAGCACGCCGAAGTTCATGAGCACCAATATGGCACGCCAAAGAGGACCATTCTCGAGGCCCTGGCCGCCGGCAAGGATATTCTCTTCGACATAGACTGGCAGGGCGCGCGTGACATCCGTCGCGCCATGCCGTCGGACACGATCAGCGTATTCATTCTCCCCCCGACCCTTGCCGCCCTGGAAAGGCGCCTGCACACGCGCGCGCAAGATAGTTTTGAGGTCATCGCCCGGCGTCTGGAACGGGCCAGGGGAGAGATCGAGCACTGGCGTGAATATGACTATGTGATCGTCAATGATGACTTCGACGCCGCCTATGGAAAATTGGCCGGCGTCTATGCCGCCGAACGCGAGCGCCGCGAGCGTAACCTGTGGTTGCCGGACTTCGTGGGGCGGCTGACGGCGCCCCTGGCTTGAGGGTCAGCGCGTCAAGGCGGTTTGGCTGATCCAAGCGCGCGCCAGCGACAGAAATCCCGGGACGGGAATGGTTTCCGCGCGCGCGTTGGCGTCGACGCCAGCCTCAAGGCAAATCCGCTCGCCGCCAAGCGACCTGAGCGCTGAACGAAGCATTTTCCGCCGCTGGCCGAACGCGGCGCCAGTAACCGTTTCCAACGCGGCTATCAGGGCGTCATCGGGCCGTTCATCGCGTCGGCGCAGATTGATGACCGCCGACGATACCTTGGGGGGAGGGGTGAAGGCGCGGGCGGGAAGGTCCATCACCAGACGCGCGTCACAGAGCGTCTGAGCGATCACCGAGAGCCGGCCATAGTCAGAGCCGCCGGCCGTCGCCACGATGCGAAGCGCGACCTCCTTCTGAAACATCAAGGTCATGCCCTGCGGACGCCAGGGGCCCAGAAGCCATTTCAAAAGCAAGGCGGTGCCGACATTGTAGGGCAGGTTCGACACCACCCGCGCGCCATCCCCGTCGTTGGCTTTGGCCAGCAGGGCGCTCTCGTCCAGACTGAGAGCGTCCGCGTTAAGCGCGGTGAGTTGGCCTGGGAAGACTTGAGCCAGTTCTTCCAGAACCGGCGTGAAGCGCGCGTCCTTTTCCACCGTTATAACGCGCGCGCCCGCCTCCAGAAGCGCGCGTGTCAGGCCGCCCGGGCCAGGTCCCACTTCGACGACCACCTGATCGTTCAGCGGGCCAGCGAGACGGGCGATCTTGCGGCAGATATTCAGGTCGAGGAGAAAATGTTGACCGAAGCGCTTGTCGGCGGTCAGGCCAAGTTTGGCCAGGGTCTCCCGGAGCGGTGGCAGACCCGCCAGTCTATCAGGCGCGGCGCCGGCTGACGGCGTGGCGAGACTCACCGCGTCTCAATGGTCGCCGAGTTGCGCAAATCGCGCAGTTCACGCTTTGAGATCATCGACAGCTCCTCGCCATAGAGGCGATCCTGAATCTGCGCCGCCGTCAGCATCCCGGCGCCCCCCATGTGCTTGTCGCAAACGGCGATGAGATGCAGCCCGGCGTCGGTGCGGATGGGGGCTGAAATATCCCCAATATTCATCGTCTTCACGGCTTCACGGAACGCGGGCGCCAGGTCCTTGACCTCGGCTTCTCCCAGATCCCCCGCGACCACGCCTGGTGTCTTGGCCGCCACGGCTTCCATGTCTTCGCAACCGTGCACCTTTGATCGCATGGCGTCCAGTTTCTCGGTCGCCGCGGCGGCCTCCGCGGGCGTCGCGGTCTTTGCCAGCGCGATGGCCGCCTGTTCCAGCCTCACCACCGCCGTGGCGCCGCCCGCTCGCCGATCCTGAAGGAAAATAATGTAGGCGCCATCCTTGACCGCGATCGGCGCGGAGAGCTGCCCAGGCCGCAAGTTTTCGAGAGCCTTATCAACCTCGGGCGGCATCTCGCCCTGGGAAATCCAGCCCACCTGTCCGCCATTCGCCGCCGAGGGTGAATTGGAAAACTGCCGCGCGACGGCGGCGAAGGGCGCGCCCTTCTGAATCTGACCGATCAGCTCGGCCGCCCCTTGCATGGCCTGGGCTTCGCTGCCGGCGCGGGCGGCGTCGATAAAGACCTCATTGATCTCATATTGCGGTTTGCTGGCTTCGGCCTCCTGGCGCTTCTCGAAAGCCTTGATCTGGTCCTGACCGACCACGAGACGATTGCCATACCGCCCGTGAATCCATCCGCGCCAGCTGATCTCGGCTCGAAGTTGATCCTTGAACGTCTGGGCTCCCACCCCTTGGGCGGCAAGTTGAGCAAGGATCTGCGCGGCGCTGGTGTTGTTCGATCTGGCGATTTGGGCGATCTCATCCTCCACCTCGGCATCCGAGGCGATCAGGTCGAACTTCTGTGTTTTGCCTTCGTTTTTCAGATCCTGCATTTCGAGATGCTCGTCGACCAGAGAGCGTATCGCCTCACGTTGGAGTTCAGGCAGGTTCTGCTCCGTGGGCTGGATGCCGGCTGTAACGATCAAGAGCCGCATGCGCTGGACGATGTCATAGGTGGAGATGATGTCGTCGTTCACTGTCACCACGACACTTTCCGAGAGGCTCGGGTGCGCATTCGCGTTGTCCGACGGGGCGCCCGCTGAAAGCATGGGTCCGGCGTCCTGCGCTGACGCAAAACCGATTGGCGTGAGGAGAAGGGCGCTGAGTGAGAGAGCCGCGATACTAGACAAGGAACGCATGTGCCGAATCTCTATGGTGAGTCTGAATGGGCAGGGTGCGCGGGAGCCCAAGGTCCCGAGACGCCTTTTATCGTGTCGTGCCCAATGTGGCGAGTGAAAGGCGAAGGAGCACCGAAGTGGTCGGACCCAGCGTGCCGTTGAACGTCTGATCGTGCCGGTAAAGCACCTCAACCCTTATGCAGTCGTCGCGATAGACAAGTCCAAAATCAGACTCCCGCCAAGATCCGCCGTCGACAACCGCGTAGGTGCTGACGCCCCAGTGCTTCGTGAAGAAGGCTTCTCCACGAACGTCCACACTCGTGAGCGGAACACCGCCGGGGGTCACGGGCTCCTGGAGATAAGCGATGTAGCCATCGATTCGTGGCATGGCGAAGCTGACGCCGGACTCAAGACGGTCCACGGAAAAATTATGGCTGTTCAATCGCAGATTGGCGAAGGCGCGAAGTCCCCCGATCAGAGTCGTGTCGGCGCCAAACACGTAGTCCGACAGCGCGGGCTGAAGCCCTGAATAGCCCGGAATCACCGGATCGCTTTCGGCGTCGAATCGGCGTCCGAACGTGACGCTCCCCGTGCGGCCGTCATCGAGGATCATGGTCGCGCGACCGCCGATCGTTATGGATTGGCCGCCATCATAGATGTCGTAACCCGGCGAACTGTTGGGTTGAAAGATGTTCGTGGGATCGAGCTCGAAATCTGTGCTGTCGGTATCGGGAATGCGGGCGTCGGGCTTCTGAAGATTGGCGATGGAAATTAGAGCTATAGGTTCGAGAATGTAACTCACGCCCGGCGACTGCTTGATCAGGGGATAGCTGATGGTCGCCCCGATCATGCCAAAACCACGCGGTAGGGTAACGCCTTGATCCGCGTTGCCGGGCGCCGTCGTGGCGCCGCCCGCCGTCGTCGTGGTCTGGGGAACGGCCGTGACATTGTAGAGGTCGCCCCTGACGTTGAGAAACGGTTGAATGCGGAGCCCGTCGGTGAGGGTGATGGTCGTCTGCCAATCCGCCTGAGCCGTCGCCCGACGATCATCCACCCCGGGCAGAATCGGCTGGCCGATGACGCCGACCGTCGCCACCGATTGATTCTGCGCGAGCACCACGGCGCTCCCCGAGAGCCGCAGCCGCCCGCCGAGGATCGCCGTCGGGTCTTCCCAGCGGGCCTCAATGAGCGGCGCGATGAGGGGGATTGTGCTCTGGATATCGGTGGTGCGCAGCCCCTGGACACTAATCGCCGCTATCGAGAGATAGGAGTTGGCGTCCTGGCGAACGGCGTCGATCTGAGAGATCAGACGCCTGTCATCGACGGCGTAAAGCCCCCGGTTCACGAAGACGTCCTGGACCGAATATTTGTCGAAAATCAGGGGGTCGGAGGCGCGTTCCGCCGTGAACCCCCAAGACCAGGCCGGGTCCAGCTGGTATTGCCCGCTGCCCAGGATGTAGCTTCGCGAGGTGTCCGCGCCGAACTTATGACCTCCTGCCGTAAAGTCCTGATCATAGGTGTAGCCGACGCGCAGATCGGTCAAACCTGAATAGGTCCGCAACCGGTATTCGGCATTGAGAAACGGGTTCACCCGGCCGTTTATCTGGGGTGTCAGCGTCAGATCCTGCGACGACGAGATCACCTGGTAGTAGGGCTGTTCCCAACTAAAACCCCGGATGCCTGAAATCGTGACGTTGGGAATCAGAAAGCCCGACTTTCGGTCCGCGCTGGGGTCCGCCGCGGGAAGGGTCGGGAAGTAGAGGATCGGGACGCCTTTAACCTCCACGACCGCGTCGTGGAAGGCGAGAGTCTTGGCCTTCTTGTTCTCAACCACCCGCCGCGCCCTGATCGACCAACTTGGCTGACCGGTCTTGGTCACGCACACTTCGCAGGGTGTATAAATGACGTGATCGAACTCGGTGAGGCCGAGGCCACGGTTGATTGTCCGCGCCGCAGCGATCTTCACGTCTCCCGTCAGTCGCGTGGAGAAGCCCAGGGCGAAACCCTCGCTCATCGACTTGTCCATTTGGATTTGGTCGGCGAACTGGACGGCGCCGTCTGGCTGAACGATCTGGACGTGTCCCTTAGCGATCACGATCCCTGTCAGGGTGTCGTAGTCGAGGCTTTCCGCTCTAACGACGCGGCCTTTGTAACGCGCCTCCACGGCGCCCTCGGCGATGACGTGGTGGGTGGCGTCATTTCGCAGCAGGCTGTCGGCTTCCAGATAGAAGCCGCCACCTCTGAGACCGTCATCGGGCTCGACCGTGGGCGCCGCCTTGTTCGGTGTCGCGATCGCGGACAGGGGTTTGGCGACAGCGACGCCGGCGACCAGGCAGAGGCTCAGGCCCGCCATGACAACGCGAGCGAGGCCGCCCTCGGCGAACCCAGGCCTTGCCAAGGTCATCCCGCGCGCGCGCCATGAGTCAGACCAGGCATTTGCGGTCGATCGGAGGCCTCGACGCGTCACAATCACGAGTTCCCCGTCCGTCGCCACACTTTTCACGCGGCCGTCTTGGGAGAGCCATACGTCGCCGAAGCGCGCGAGGCAAAGTCTGACCCGCGCCTTTTCGCGCGCTGCGCCCGCGCTCTCAGCCGTCTTCGGTCCAAAACAAGAGGGTGAGGCCACAGAGCAGGGCCAAGATCGGAGTCGTCCAGGCCGCGAGGCTCACCGGAATCACTTCGGTTGCACCCAGGGCGCCGCAAAATTGATTGAAGAAAAAAACGCCAAAGCCCAATGCCACCCCGGCGGCGGCGAGTCCCACAAGGTCACCTAGTCGCATCAGCCTGAGAGAAAAACTCGCGGCCAGGATCGACATCGCGGCAAGGAGAAGAGGCAAGGCGAGGAGTTGTTGCAGCCGCAGATCGTAGGCCGCCGCTGAGTAACCAGCCAGTTCAGCGGCGCGGATCGTGCCGGGGAGATCCCAAAAACCCACCGCGCTGGGGGCCACAAACTTTTCCATAGCCGTTCGACGATCGAGAGTGGAGGGAATCATCAGCTGTTCGGAGCGAACAACGCCGGCGCCCGGCGTCGCTTCACGGACGTTGCGCAGGCGCCAAAATCCCGGGGTCAGTATGGCCTCCGCCGCTTCGATGCGCCGGGAATAGGACATCTGGTCGGCGCCGTCGGCGCTCTGAATAAAGATCGAAACGCCTTTCAGGCGAATCGCGCCCCGGAAGGTGTCGTGAGCCCTGGCGTGGATGACGACCTGATTGCCGTCCTCCGCTTGGCGGAGCCAGAGTTCCTGTCGCGCGCCCGAGTCGCCGTTCTGCGCCAGCGCCGCGCGGCGATCCTCGAAACGGGCATTGAGGGCAGCCGCCGCGGGATTGAGCGCGACCATGACGATGACACCGATGAAGGCCGCGGCAAAAGCCGCGGGGAAGACGAAGCGCCAGGCGGAAACGCCAGCGGCGCGCATGGCGACCAGCTCGCTCCGGCGATTAAGCGCCACGAAGGCTCCCATCACCCCGAAAAGAAATATGAATGGTGTCAGCACCAGCATCACGCTTGGGGCCTCGAGGATCACCAGTTCCACAATGGCGAAGAAGCCGATGTCGGCGCGACCGCCCACCGTGCGCGACAGTTCGACAAAATCGACCAACGCCACCACGGACGCGACCACCGTGAGCACGGCCCCGACGCCCAGCAAGGCGCGCCACAGCACATAGGCCTGGATCCTTGTCATGTGTGCTTCAGGCGACGAGACCAAGGCTTGGCGCGACGGATAACCGGCGGGGCGCCTTTTGAACGCCAAACAGGGTCACGGCTGAAACCGCGATGGCCAGGAGCGGCACAAGATACTGGAGCACGTTGAGTTCAGGCGTGTGCGAAGCGGCCCCCTGTGCGGCCAGGCCCAGCACTCGGAAAAGGAGCGCGGCGCCGGCGACCGATGCGATCCGGGCGCCATAGCCCATTCGACTGAAGCCGCCGCCGAGGATGGCGGCCAAGGCCAGGCTCATAAAGCTGAGATTATAGAGCGGGGCGGTTATTCTCGCGTGGCCTTCGGCGAGCATCGGATTGACGTTGGCCAAGTCCCACGCGTTGTTGGTGTCTGGAAAGAACAACTCATGGACGTATCGGTCAGAGAGTTTGTACCGCACTGTCCTCGGCTGCCCCAGCATGGGGCGCAGGTCGAGGGCGTTTTCGTCAAAGGATAGAAAGTTCAGAACACCCGCTCCGGAGAATTCTTGATTTGCGCCGTGTCGCATAAGAATAAAGGGCGCGCCGCCGCGAACGGTCAGTCGCCCTTCACGCGCTGAAATCGCGGTGTCCCGGCCATTCCCCGTATCGTGATCAATGAAGAGATTATGGATCGTGCCATCATCGCTCACGGATTGGGCATAGACCGTCAGCCCAGGCGCGGGATGTGTGAAGGTCCCCGGACGTATCATCGTGCTGAGGAGGTCCGACCGGACCGCCTGAAGCGTGTCTCGTAGCGCCCGGTAGGCGACCGGTTGAATCCAGAACGTCAGCACGAACGAGACGAGCGTAACCAGGCTGGCGAGGCGAACCGCCGGAGAGATGACCCGCCACCGACTGACGCCGCCAGCGAAGCAGATGACGATCTCATTGTCGGTATGAAGCCGATTCATCGCCATCAACCCCGCGATCAACACGGCGATCGGGAGAATAAGGACGATGAGCTGGGGCATCGCGAGCAGAATGATCTTGGCGAACATCAGAGCGCTCTGGCGGTCATTCACCAGCACGCTGATCGAGGACAGCGCCTCGCTCAACATCGCCACGGCTGTGAGGGCCGCGGTTGCGGCGAGTGTGGGCCCGAGAAGCTGACGGAAAAGATAGCGCTCGATCAGGCGCATGAATTTGGGCCGGGCCTCATGAGTGTTCGCCTGTGCAGGGTCGGGCTTACCTCTGTAGACCGCCCCGACGCGACGAGACAACCACCGCCTTAAGGGTCTCGGCTGATGGAAGGTGGCGTGGCTGGCGAAAGAGGGCCGAAGATCATGTCGAAGCTGGATCGCAGAGCCTCATCTACCGTGTCCGGACTGATGTGCCGGCCGAGGGCCGCCAGACTCGTGACGCCATGCTCGCGTATGCCGCAGGGCGTGATCCCCGCAAAGTGGCTGAGATCGGGCGCGACGTTCAGGCTTATCCCGTGCAGACTGACCCAGCGGCGCAGGCGGAGCCCGATGGCGGCGATCTTGAGGTCATTGCCCCGGTCATCCACCCAGACCCCCACACGGCCTTCCCGCAGGCCCGCCTCAACGCCAAGGTCGCGCAAGGTATTTATGATGGCCTGCTCCAAGGCGGCCACCAGAGCGCGCACGTCGCGCGCGCGCTCACGCAGATCCAGCATCACATAAACGACTCTTTGTCCGGGACCGTGATAGGTGTGACGCCCCCCGCGGCCGCTCGCATAGACGGGAAAAAGGTCCGGGCTCAACAGATCTTCAGCCTTGGCGGACACACCCGCCGTATAGATCGGGGGGTGCTCGAGGAGCCAAAAAACCTCGCCTTCCTGACCTTCAGCAATGGCCTCCGCGCGCGCTTCCATGGCGTCAAGGGCGGCGGGATACGGGGTAAGGCCTGGGGATATCGCCCAGCCGGCCGCGGCGCCGTCACGGCGTCGAAATCGAACAGGGGGCTTGAGCATCGAGAGCATCATTGGCTTCGTCGATGTGGGGCGTCTTGGGCGGTCATGCAAAGCGCGCCTTCACAAAGGGCTGGGCGTTTGCTACCCCCCGCCGCTCACCACGGGCGGTCGTGGCGGAATTGGTAGACGCGCAGCGTTGAGGTCGCTGTGGGGCAACCCGTGGAAGTTCGAGTCTTCTCGACCGCACCAGTTGAAAATATAAGCCGTGCCCGTTGATCCCGAATGCTTTTCCGGGTGCGGTTGGGGCGCAAGGTGACAGGCGTCCCACCGGCGCGGTCGGCGATCACAGCGCTTCGGCTCGACTTACGGAACCGCGGAATGCGCGAAGGACGAGGGCGAGGGCCAGGCACGATAGCGCCGTGAGGGCGGCGTCGATGAACAGCCCGCCATTGAGGCCGTGAGCGCCGAATGCCGCGCCGTCGATCATCTGCATGTAGGTCAGGGGCACCGAGCTTGACGCGAAAAGTAGCCCAAACTGGGTCGCGGCCAGGGGATTGTCCTCCCCCAATGTGTTGAGCGCGATCAGGTTCGAAACGGCGAAGGCCGCCGCCTGGAAGAGATTTTCGCCCAGCAGCGCCGCGCCGAAAACGGCTGGGGTTCTGGGAAGTTCAATCAGCAGGAAGCTGAACCCGGCCCCCGCCAATCCCAGCAAAACGTAGACAACCCGGGGCGGGAGTCCCGCGCCTAATCTCGGAACGAGGAGGCTTCCGACGATCCCCGCGAGGGTCACCCCGGTCCCGCCCAGCAATCCAGCCAGCGCCTCGTTTGTGTGGAAATCGGCCGCGAAGCCGGACAGTGAGTTGGTGAGCGCGAAAGCCGTGGCCGGTGAGATGAACAGCAGCAAGGTCCAGAGGACGATGGGTCGTTTGACGATCCGTCCGACATCTCGCGCGAAAGCCGCGAATCCTTGCCGCGCCAGGCGTGCATCGGCGCGCGGGCATGGAGTCGTGACGAACAGAGGAAGGGCGAGGAGGTTGAGGCCGCCCAGCGCGACCGCGCCGAGCGGCGCCGGCAGACCTCGGAAGAGCGGGATGGCGATGATCGCGGCGAGGCCGCCCGAAGCGATGTTCACGGCGGCGAGCCAGGATCCCAGCGCGCCCTGCCTTTCGCGCCCAACAGCTTCGCCAAACCAGCCGCCGGCGGCCGCCGAAACGAGGTAGGCCCCAAGATTGGAGGCGAAGAACAGCCAGGGGAGGAGATCAAGGCGCGGCACGCAGAGGAAGGCCGCCATGCTGCCAAGCCCAGTCAGCAGGGTAAAGATAATGGCCCAGACGCGCCGGGAGAGACCCCAATCGAGCAGGGGCGCCAGGAGAAAGCTCATGAAGCCCGGCGCCAGCGCCATGGACGTAATAGCCGCGATTCGGCCCGCGGGCGTGTGCTCCCCCGCCAGGATCTGGGGCATGGTGATGAGTAGCAACGCGCCGTTAATCCCGAGGGGCCAGAGGCCGAGGCCAAGGAGCCAAATCGGTGGATGCGGGGATCGGACGGACACGTCCACGAAGGTGAACAAGCCAGGCTATCTCGTAAAG
>Ga0116231_10010530_pt1 | contig 14836 bp, 9 predicted proteins | sample S1TSphgellanicum_2_FD_89695 | JGI IMG/M metagenome (GOLD analysis project Ga0116231, IMG submission 89695) | Host-associated microbial communities from peat moss isolated from Minnesota, USA - S1T2_Fd - Sphagnum magellanicum MG | ecosystem: Host-associated > Plants > Peat moss > Unclassified...
ACGACGCCGGCGATCTGCTCGGCGGTGACGGCCTCGTTCACCAGCTTGCCGCCGGCCTGGCTGCCCTCGATCTCGCGCTGCAAGGCGGGGATCACGCCGTAGAGAAGTTCCGAGGCCTTCGCCAGATCGCCGCGGCGCTGGGCCATTTCCACTTCGCTGCGGGCCTGATCGAGCTTTTCCTTCAGTTTTTGGGTGTCGGCGACTTTTTCGGTTTCGCTCTTCCAGGCCGCGGTCATGGCGGTGGAGCGTTCCTCGATTTCGGCCAGCTCCTTTTCAAGCTTGCCGAGGCGGTCGCGGGAGGCGGCGTCGTCTTCCTTTTTCAGGGCTTCGCGTTCGATCTTCAGCTGGATCAGGCGGCGGTCGAGCTCGTCCAGCTCCTCCGGTTTGCTGTCCACCTCCATGCGCAGGCGGCTGGCGGCTTCGTCCATCAGGTCGATGGCCTTGTCGGGCAGGAAGCGGTCGGTGATGTAGCGGTTGGAGAGGGTGGCGGCGGCCACCAGCGCGCCATCGGTGATGCGGACGCCGTGATGAAGTTCGTATTTCTCCTTGATGCCACGCAAAATGCTGATGGTGTCCTCGACGGTGGGCTCGCCGACGAAGACGGGCTGGAAGCGGCGGGCGAGGGCTGCATCTTTCTCGACGTGTTTGCGGTATTCGTTGAGCGTGGTGGCGCCGATGCAGTGCAGCGCGCCGCGGGCCAGCTCGGGTTTGAGGAGGTTGCTGGCATCCATCGCACCGTCGGCGCGGCCGGCGCCAACCAGGGTGTGCATCTCGTCGATGAACAGGATCACCTGGCCTTCGGCGGTTTCGATTTCCTTCAGCACGGCCTTGAGGCGTTCCTCGAACTCGCCGCGGAATTTGGCGCCGGCGACGAGCGCGCCGAGATCGAGCGAGAGGACGCGCTTGTTCTTCAGGGCCTCGGGGACGTCGCCGCGGGCGATGCGCAAGGCGAGGCCTTCGACGATGGCGGTTTTGCCGACGCCGGGTTCGCCGATCAGGACAGGGTTGTTCTTGGTGCGGCGGGCGAGGACCTGGATGGTGCGGCGGATTTCCTCGTCGCGGCCGATGACGGGATCGAGTTTTTGGGCGCGGGCCTGCTCGGTGACGTCCTTGGTGTATTTCTTGAGCGCGTCGAAGCCGGATTCGGCGTTGGCGCTGGTGACCTTGCGGCCCTTGCGGATGTCGGTCAGCGCGCGTTCCAGCGATTGGGGGTTGGCGCCGCCGGAACGCAGGGCGCGGCCGGCGGGGGTGTCGCTGGCGGAGAGGGCGACCAGAACGCGGTCTTGCGCGACGTATTCGTCGCCGGCGGCGGTGGCGGCCTGCTGGGCGGCATCGAGCGCGCGTAAAAATTCGGGGGTGATTTGGGGGGCGCCGGCGCCGGAGCCTTGCACCTTGGGGATGCGGGCGATCTCGGCCTCGTTGGCGGTACGTATTTTTTGCGGGTCGCCACCGGCGGCGCGGATGAGGCCGGCGGCAGCCCCCTCCTCATCGTCGAGCAGCGCCTTCAGCATGTGCTCGGTTGTGAGGCGCTGGTGGAATTCGCGGATGGCGATCGTCTGCGCGGCTTGGAGGAAGCCACGTGAGCGTTCGGTGAATTTTTCCATGTCCATCGTGTGTGTGTCCCTATTCAAGAGGCGACGATGCCGGGGAACGCGTCCCTGCTCGGAGGCAACGCGGGCGGCATTTTCGGGCACAGACGTGGTAACGTGGTCGCCATGGCTCAAGGTTCCACAATGAGCGGGATGCGCAATTCAGACCCGGGCGGGCTGCTGGGGCGGCTGGCGGGGATTGTGGGCGAGCGGTTCGTGTTGCGGGGCGCGGAGGCCGCGCCGTTCGAGCGGGATTGGCGGGGGCTGTATGCCGGCGCGGCGCTGTGCGTGCTGCGGCCGGGCGATGCGGCGGAGGTGGCGGCCTGTGTGGCGGCCTGCGCGGAAGCGGGCGTGGCGGTGGTGCCGCAGGGGGGCAATACCGGCCTGTGCGGCGGGGCGGCGCCGGGGGATGGCGAGGTGGTGCTGAGCCTGGGGCGGCTTGATCGTATTCGCGATATCGATGCCGCGGATTTGGTGATGGAGGCGGAGGCAGGGGTGAGCTTGCTCGCGGCGCGCGTGGCGGCGGCGGAACGCGGGCTTGCCTTGCCGCTGAGCATCGCCTCGGAAGGCTCGGCGCAACTGGGGGGCGTGATTGCGACCAATGCAGGGGGCACGGCAACGCTGCGCCATGGATGTGCGCGCGACCTGGTGCTGGGGCTGGAGGTGGTGTTGGCGGATGGGTGCATCTGGAACGGGATGCGGCGGCTGCGGAAGGATAATACGGGGTATGCGCTGACGCGACTTTTTGCCGGGTCGGAGGGGACGCTGGGTATTATTACGGCCGCCTGCCTGCGGCTGGTGCCGGCGGCGCGGTCGCGGGAGGTGGCGTTGGCCGCGGTGGCTTCGCCCGAGGCGGCGCTGGAGGTGCTGGGGAAGCTGCGGCGGGCGGACGATGCGGCGCTGGCGGCCTATGAATATATTTCGGGGACGGCGCTGCGGCTGGCGGTGGCGTGGGTGGAGGGGGTCAGCGATCCGCTGGGCGCGCCGGCGGCGCATTATGTGCTGATCGAACTGGCTTCGCCGCGGGTTGATGCGCCGCTGAGGGTGGTTTTGGAGAGCGTGCTGGCGGAGGCGATGGAGGCCGGGCTGGTTCTTGATGCCGTGCTGGCTTTGAGCGAGGCGCAGCGCGATGGGCTGTGGCGGCTGCGGGAGACTTTGGCGGAGGCGCAGCAGCTTGCTGGGCCGAATGTGAAGAATGATATTTCGGTGCCGATCTCGCGTATTCCGGAGTTTTTGCGGCAGGCGGGGGCTGCGTGTTCGGCTTTGGCGCCGGGTGCGGAAATGGCGCCCTTTGGCCATTTCGGGGACGGGAATATCCATTTCAATGTGATGCTGCCCGAGGCTTCGATGGGTGCGGTTTTGATGCACGCGGTGAGCGAAGTGGCGCGGGGGATGGGCGGCAGTTTTTCCGCCGAGCACGGGATTGGGCAGTTGAAGACGGGGCTTTTGGCGGAGTGGCGCGGGGGTGTGGAGATGGATGTGTTTGCAGCCATCAAGGGGGCGCTGGATCCGGGGGGCGTGTTGAATCCGGGGAAGATTTTTGGTCGGCTTGGCGGGGAAAAGTAAGCAAGAATTTAACACAGATGAAGGGGATAAGCAGGGATGAACACAGATGGGTGCGCTTTGAAATAATCGCTATTGGAAGCGGCCATTCAGGAGGAATGGTTTTTACTATCTGTGTTTATCCTTTCTTATCTGTGTTAAATTCTTGCTTGCTTTTGAACGGCCCTCGGCTGTGGATTTGGCGCAGGCGAGACCAGATGCGTCGCCAAGAAGCGACACATCCTACGGCGCTAAACTGTTACTGATTTTTCGGATGGGTGCTGGTATGAAGGTGCAATGCCGAAGCGCATTGCACCCTACGGCAAGCCGGCTGGTAGGGTGGCGCCAGGCAGTGCAGCAACCTCGAGGGTCGCATGACAAGCCCGATCGTTACCGCGTTTTTCGATCCCGCCACCAATACGATCAGCTATATCGTGACGGATCCGGAAACGCGGCGGGCGGCGGTGATCGATCCGGTGCTGGATTTCGATGTCGGCGCCGGAAGCTTCCGCACCGATTCGGCGAAAAAGCTGCTGTCCGTGGCGGCGATCGACCGGCTCAGGATCGTGTGGGTGCTGGAGACCCATGTGCATGCGGACCATATTTCGGCGGCGCCCTTCATCGCGGCGCATTCCGGCGCGCGGATCGGCATCAGCGAACGGGTGAAGCAGGTGCAGCGGCAGTTTATCCCGACATTCGGCGGGGGCGACCTGAACCCGGACGGAAAAGTGTTCGACCATCTCTTTGCGGATGAAGAAACATTTAAGATTGGCGCCTTGGAGGTGCGGGTGCTGCACACGCCGGGGCATACGCCGGCTTGCGCCACCTATGTGATCGGCGATGCGGCTTTCGTGGGGGATACACTGTTCATGCCGGATTTCGGCACGGCGCGGGCGGATTTTCCGGGTGGGGATGCACGCACGCTGTATCGCTCCATTCGTAGAATTCTGGATTTGCCGCCGGAAACACGGCTTTTTGTGGGGCATGATTACAAGGCGCCGGGGCGCGAGGATTTTGCCTGGGAAACCACGGTGGCAACCGAGCGTGAACATAATGTGCATGTGCGGGACGGGATTTCCGAACAATCCTTCGTTCGGCTGCGGGAAGCGCGGGATGCTACGCTGGCGCCGCCGCGGCTGCTCTATCCTTCGATTCAGATGAACATGCGGGCGGGGCAGTTGCCGCCGCCCGATGAACATGGGCAGCGGTATTTGCGGATTCCGGTGAATGCGGTGCCGCAGTGACGTAAGAAAGCACTTCTTTTTTGAAAAAAAGAAGCAAAAAACTTTTGTTTTATTGGATACGTTTGTTGCGACAGTCGCTTCAGGCATAAAAGTTTTTTGGTTCTTTTTTTCAAAAAAGAACTTCTTTTCTCTCTCGGTTATGAGCTTGGCAGGCTCGTCTGGCCAAGCACCCAGCCTTCCCATTGGGTGATCCAGGGATCGTTGGGCACAAAATCCGCACGGACGCCTGTAGCGACGCTCAGCACGCAGAGGGCGCCGAGGAAGGAGTCGAAACGGTCTTCGCCGCAGGCATCGGCGCCGAAACCGTTGGCGATGGCAGCGGCGGCTGCGGGGGTTACATTCAGGCGGGCCATGGCGGCGTGCAGCGCGGGTGCGTAGGCGGCGCGGTCAGTCTGGCGGCGCTTGCTGCCGGCGGGGATGAGGCCGAGTTGGCGCAGGGCTTCGGCCGGGTAGGTTTCAGCGATGGCGACGGCGCCGGGGCGAAGCAAGGTGGCGAAGCGGCCTTCGAAGGGCCAGAGCGCGGGCGGGTTTGGGCCGCGCAGGGCTGGGCACAGCAGGTCGCGCCAGGCGGAGATGGCCGCCTTGCCGGATTGGTTGGCGCCGAGAGTCCAGAACACGGGGGCGCCGGCCGGGCGCTCCGCTGTGGCTTTGTCGCAGGCGCGGCAGAGGGCGGCGGCGTTGGGCAGGCCGAGTGCGGTGGCGTGGGAGAGGCGCGTCATGCCGCGCAGGCCGCGCGCCGGATAGAACGGCCTTGCGAGGGAAATCTCGTCCAGGGTTTCGGCGACCTGCCAGAAAGGGCCGGTTTGCGGGAGGGCGCGCAGGAAGGCGGGGAAATCGGCGGCAGCGGTTTGGGAGGCATAGGCGCGGGGCAGGCCGATGGGGCAGTCGATACCGAATGCGACGGGTGCGCCGTTGGAGATGGCGCGCAGGCGGGCGATCAGTGTGGTTGGGTCGCCTACTCTTTCCGGGGCGGCGATGCGCCATCCGGTTGCGGCCGGGCGGATGATGGTCATCCAGCGCTTGGGCGGGCTGGTGCTCCAATCGGCGTGGACGGCGATCAGAGCGGCTTGTGCGCCCAGTCGATCAGGCGGGTGAAGAAGCCGGGGGGCTTTTTCTTGGCTTCCTCCGCCTTGCGGGCGAGGGCTTCGGCCTTGGCGGTTTCAGCCGCCGCCTTGTCTTTGCTGGCGAGCCATTTTTCCAGCGTCATGCCGGCCTTGGCGGCGCGCTTGGCTTCGTAGGCGCGCTGGCCTTCGGTGAGGGTGCGTGAGGGTTTGGGCATGAGGGGATTTTAGGCGAGCCGGGGCGGAGGGGAAATCCCTTTAAAACTGGCGATCTCGCTTCCGCCCAACTCTTTTCGTTTTCGTAAAGATATGGGCTGACACGCCGCGTGATTTTGTTGTAGTAGCGTATCAATATGCACGCAGACGAGCAGATACGATCCACGACCGGCTTGCGGGGTATCGAAGCCCTCCGTGCTCTCGCGGCGCTCGGCGTGGTGGCCTACCACGCCATCGTCATGAACGGGCTTACGCTCGATGCCACCGCCACCGCATGGCTGGAGAACGGCGCCGCGGGCGTGGACATATTCTTTGTTGTCAGTGGATTCGTGATGGTGATCTCGGCGCGCCGGCTGCGCGGGCAGGCGAGGGCCGCGTGGCGGTTCGCCCGGGCGCGGCTGCGGCGCATCGTGCCGCTCTACTGGCTGTGTTCGGGAACGAAGATCGCGATGATTCTGGCGGCGCCGGGGCTGGGGAAGGCGACGCTTTCCGCCGGCTTCGTGCTGGAATCGCTGCTGTTCCTGCCGGCGCATGACGCCACCGGAAAATTCGCGCCGGTGCTGCCGGTGGCGTGGACGCTGAGCTTCGAGATGCTGTTCTACGCGCTGTTCGCGCTGGCGCTGGCGGTGCGGCGCACGCCCGCGCTGTGGGTGCCGCCGGTGCTGGCGGCGATCGTGGCCTTGAGGCTCTCGGGACTTGCTGCGCAGGATATTGGCAATCCGATCATCTTGGAGTTTGCCTTCGGCACCACCCTGGCAACGCTGTGGTTGCGGGGCTGGAAACTTCCCGAAGGCATCGCCTGGGCGGTGATGGGCGGGGCATTGGCGCTGTTGGCTGTTGTGCCCGGTCATGCGCTGGGGACGCGTGTGCTGAGTTGGGGCTTGCCGGCCTGCGCCCTGGTGGCGGCAACGGTGTCATTGGAGGGTGTTCTGGCACCACGCCTGCCCAAAATCGTGCTGGCGCTGGGGGCTGCGAGCTATGCCATCTATCTGACCCACGGTTTTACCCGCAACGCCATGGCCGCCGCGATGGCGGGGATGCCGCATGGCTTGCGCGAGGCGGGTTTTGCCGTGCCGGCGCTGATCCTGGCCAGTGCCGCTTTCGGCTGGGTGGTACACGTGGCGATCGAAAAACCCCTGCTTTCGAAGAGAAACGCCGCGCCACTCCCAGCCGGTTCGCTGTCGGTGCTGGTGCTGGCGGGGGGCGGGCTTTCACCGCTCTCCGGCGGGGTTGGGACGGTGTTGCGCAATTTGCTGGAGGCCTGGGCGAAGAGCGATGGGCCGCCACGGATACGCATTGCCGATACGCGTGGAGGCGGCGGCGCCGTGCAGGCGGTTCTGCGTTTCGCGGGCAGCCTCGGCCTTGTGTTTTGGCTATGCGCGACCCGGCGGGTGGATCTGGTGCATGCGAACATGACCACGCGTGGGAGTGCGGCCCGCAAAGTGGTTTTGTGCAGCCTGGCCATGGCGCTTGGCGTGAAGGTGATCGTGCACATGCATGGGGCGGATTTCATTCCGTTCCATCGCCGGCTGCCGGCGATGCTGCGATGGCCGCTCGATACCGTGCTGCGGCGGGCAAGCCATGTAGTGGTATTGGGTGAAAGCTGGCGTGGCTTTTTGATGCGGGAGGCCGGGGTGCCGGCCAGCCGCATCAGCGTTATTCCGAATGGCGTGCCGCGCCCGGTGGTTTGCGCGAAGCCGGCTGGGGCAGGCTTGAGGCTGCTGTTTCTCGGCCGGCTCTGCGCCCGCAAGGGGGTGCCGGATCTGATCGCGGCCCTTGCCATGCCAGCGCTGCGCGAGAGGTGCTGGCAGGCGACCATCGCCGGCGATGGCAATGCGGCGCCGTACAGGGCGATGCTTAACTGGCACTGCCTGCAAAACAGGGTGACGCTTCCGGGCTGGACCGGGCGGGAGGAAACCGCCGCCCTGCTGGCGCAGGCGGATATACTGGTTCTGCCCTCCTACCATGAGGCGCTGCCGCTTGCGGTGGTAGAGGCGCTGGCCGCCGGCGTGGCTGTGGTGACGACGCCGGCGGGGGCCATTCCGGAGTTTTTGGTGGATGGCGTGAGCGCCCTGCTGGTGCGGCCTGGCGATCCGGCCGCACTGGCCGCTTCCATTCTTCGCCTGCTGGATGACGCGGCGTTGCGCGCCAGTATCGCGCGCACCGGCCAGGCGGTGTTTCGTGAGCGGCTGGATATCACCTTCATTGCCGGCCGCCTCGCCGGGTTGTACCGCGACATCGTTGCGCCTTCAGGGCCGGGTTTTGGGAAGGCGCTGGTGGCAGGCAGGGCAAGCCTGAATGGGCCTGCGCTGCTTGGCAGCCCGGCGCCGCCCGCATGAGGCGCGCAGTGGTGCTTGGCGGCAGCGGATTTGTGGGCTCGGCGATTCTTGCGAGCCTGGGGCGGGCGGGTTTCCGGCCGGTTTCGGTTCATCGGCATTTGCGCGGGGCTGGCGCAGGCATAGAGCAGCTTGCCTGTGATGCCGGTGATCCGGCCGCGCTGATGCGGGCGCTGCGCGGCGCGCAGGCCGTGGTGAACGCCGTGGGCGGCGATGCCGATACGATGATGGCCGCGACCAGGGCGCTGGCTCATTATGTGCGCGGGCAGGATTGCCGGGTGGTGCATGTGAGCAGCATGGCTGTGTATGGCGCGGCCCACGGATGCATCGACGAGATGGCGCCGTTGCGGGGCACCGGCGGCTATGCCGAGGCGAAGATCGAGTGCGAATCGCTGCTGGCCGGCACCGGGGCGGTGATCCTGCGGCCGGGCCTTGTGTATGGGCCGGGCGGCGAGCAATGGGCGGGGCGGATTTTTCGGCTGCTGCGTGCCGGGCGGCTTGGCGATCTTGGAGAAAATGGCGACGGGCGCTGCAATTTTGTTCATGCGCGCGATCTGGGTGAAGCGGTGGTGGCGGCCCTGGGGCGAGAGGAGGCGGCGGGGAAGGCGATCAATCTGGCGCATCCGCTTGCCCCGCGCTGGAACGACGTTCTGGTTGCCTGCGCGCGCGCGATCGGCGCCATTCCGGTGGATCGCATACCCGGCTGGCGGCTGAGTGCGGAGGTGAAATGGCTTGCGCCGCCGCTTTATCTGGCCCGGCTAGCGGCCAACCGGGTGGGCCTGGGCGGTTTTTGGCTGCCGGACGCTCTTACGCCTTCGTTGCGTGCGCTGTTCCGGCAGGATGTCAGGCTCGATTCGCGGCGCGCGGAAAGGCTGCTCGGCCTTGATTGGGTGCCGCCGGCCGAGGGGCTGGCGGAGTGCGCGGCGTGGTTCCTGGAGACCTATGGCCTGCCGCAAGGCGGGAGGCTTGCCGTGCCTGTTCCGGAGGTGCGAAGGCCAAGCCAGGGGTTTGGATAAGAATGTTCTTTTCTGAAGAAAAGAACCAAAAGACTTTTATGATGGCGCAAGCGGATAGATACGTGCCTTGGCGGGATCGTTGGGAGAACACCAGGATTAAAAGTCTTTTTGCTTCTTTTTCTTCAGAAAAAGAAGACTTGCCTTGATCCTCGACGCGAACGAGGTGCAGGCGGGCCAGCTTCTGGACACGGATATCTGCATCGTGGGCGCCGGCGCCGCGGGCATCGCGCTCGCCCTGCAGTTCGAGGGGCGCCACGAGAAGCTGATTGTGCTGGAATCCGGCGGCTGGCAGCAGGAGGCGGCCACCCAGGCGCTTTATGAGGGCAGCGTGGCGGTGCCAAGCCAGCATCCGCCGCTGACGCGATACAGGCGGCGGGCCTTTGGCGGTTCCACGGGCATTTGGGGCGGGCGCTGCGTGCCGTTCGACCCGATCGATTTCGAGGCGCGGCCGTGGATGCAGCGCAGCGGGTGGCCGCTCGGGTTCCATGACCTCTTGCCGTTCTACGCGCATGCGTCGCGGTTGTGCGAAACCGGCGTGTTTGCCTTCAGCGCGGACACCGCTTTTCCACGCGGCATGCGCAAGCCGCTCCATGGTTTTCAGGGTGTGCATTTTACCGATACGCGGATCGAGCGCTTTTCCTGCCCGACGCATTTCGCGAGCCGCTATGGCGGCCGGCTGAAACAGGCCGCCAATATCTCGGTGATGCTGTATGCCAATGGGGTGAAGCTGTGCACCGCGGCCGATGGCGCGCGCATCGATACGGTGCAGGTGGAGACGCTGAAGGGCCGGCATTTCAGGGTGCGTGCCGGCCATGTTGTGCTGGCGAATGGCGGGCTGGAGGTGCCGCGGCTGTTGCTCGCTTCGCGCGACCACCATGCGCTCGGCATCGGCAATGGGTACGATCAGGTGGGCCGGCATTACATGACGCATATTGCCGGCACGATCGGGGAGGTTGTGCCGGGCGGTGGGAAAAGGCCTTTTCTTGGCTATGAAAGAGCCGATGACGGGGTGTATTGCCGGCGCCGCTTCGCTTTGGCCGAAGCGTCGCAGCGGGCGCTGGGCGTGGGTAACTTCATTGCCCGGCTGCATCATCCGCGCTTGGGCGATCCCGCCCATCGCAGCGGCGCGCTTTCCGCCGTGTATCTGGCACGGCCTTTCATCGACTATGAGTATGCGAGCCGGCTGCATGGGCAGGGCCGGCAGCAGGCCTTGGGGCTTGCCGGCCATCTGCGCAATGTGGCGCTGGATTTGCCGGGGGTTGCCGGATTTGGCTTGCACTGGCTGCGCCGGCGCCGCCTGGCGGCGCGCAAGTATCCGAGCCTGGTGGTGCACCCGCGCAGCGGGCTGTACAGCCTGGATTTCCATGCGGAACAGGCGCCGAACCCAGACAGCCGCGTGAGCCTTATGCGCGAGCGGGACCGGCTGGGCATGCCGAAACTTCATGTGGATTGGCGCATGTGTGCCGCCGATCTGCGCACGGTGCGGCTTTCCTTGGCGGCGCTTGCCGAGGATTTCACGCGCAGCGGCTGCGCGGTTTTGCGCTACGATGCATCGGAGATACTCGATGCGGTGCAGCGTGATGGCGCGTATGGCGGGCATCATATCGGCACGGCGCGCATGTCGGTCTCGCCGCGGGAGGGGGTGGTGGATGCGACATGCCGCGTGCATGGGATGAAGAACCTTTATATCGCCGGCAGCGCGGTGTTTCCGACCTCGAGCCAGGCCAATCCGACGCTGACGATTGTGGCGATGGCGCTGCGGCTGGCCAGCCAGCTGGCGGGAAAGACCGTTTCCGCGTCGATGGCGCCTTAGGGCCCGTTCGACATTAATACCAGGCTCGGCGGTTTTCGACTCTTGCCCGGCTGGGAACCCTCACCCTTCCCACCGCTGCGCGGTGGGCCCCTTCCCTCTCCCGCAAGCGGGCGAGGGAGTTTTGCATCGGTCAGACTCAAGTGAGGTTGGTATAAGTTACTCGAGTTGCAGGGTCGAACGGGCGGCTCACGCCATTGTTTGAGGCGGCATCCTTGTCGGCGTGCCGACGCATTTATTGGCCGACGATGCCTCAGACCCTCTTGAGTGAAGGGATTTTGGCGCCGGCCAAGCTTAATTGCCCTTGCGCGACGGGCTGGGTACGGGCACGCGCGCAGTTCATATTATACTTACTTGCGCGACGAGGGTGGGGATGGCTGGGCGGAAAGGTGCGATTGGCCCGAAGACGATCCGCAAGCGCGATGCGGACAGGACGCGGCATGCCATCTTGACGGCGGCGCGGCGGGAATTCGCCCAGCACGGCTATCTGGGGGCGCGGATCGAAAAGATCGTGAAGGCCTCGGACTGCAATATCCGCCTGCTGTACCATCATTTCGGCAACAAGCGTAAGCTGTATCTGACGATCCTGGAGGACGCCTATCAGCATATCCGCGCCGAGGAGGCGAAGCTGGCCTTCGATCCCGCAAGGCCCCTGGAAGGGCTGCTGGAATTGCTGGATTTCACCTTCGACTATTTCCAGAAGAACCCCAATTTTGAAGGCCTGTTGCGGGCGGAAAACATGATGCGCGGCAAGTTCGTGAAGCAATCCACCCGCGTGCCCGAACAGGGGTTTCCGCTCGTGGGCAAGATCCAGTCGCTGATCGATGCGGGCCAGAGAGCGGGCGTGCTGCGAGACGACCTGGACGCGGCGGATCTTTATGTGACCATCACGGCGCTCAGCCGCTTTCATCTGGCCAACGCGTTCTCGCTTTCCGCCCTGCTGGGGACGGATTTGACCCGCGCGGAGTGGCGGCAGAAGCGCCTGGAGCGGTCGCGCCAATTGTTCCGGGCGTATCTTACCGACCGGACGCATGAGGGCGTGCCGCCAGGCTCGCGGCCATAGGGCGCGCCCCCCCTGCCCTCTCGCAAACCGACGGGGCGGTATCGAGAAGACAGTTTGTATCGCAGGTTTGCGGCCGAAAGCCGGAACCACACGCATTTCGTGCTTCCGTAAGTAATAATTTTATGCAATGTTTTGTGGGTGAACTGTCGGCTGGGGGGCCTTTCACCTCTTGCAATGACCGGCGACACGCACGGGGAGGGTGCTCTTCGACGTAAAGGGGGGGACTCGGGGTGGGTATTTGGGGCGAAGTTTGCTTGCGTTTGGCGCGTTGCGCGGCATGGCCGGCGTTGACCAGATTTGCCTGTGCCGCGGTGATTGCGGTGTGCCTGCAGCCGCTTTGCCTTTCGGCGCAAACCGTGCCGGCGCCTGGAGCACCCGCGACACTCGGCAGCCCAGGTAGCGGGGCCGAGCAGATTACCGTGTTGGGCAACCAGAAAACCGCCGGCGGTGGCGCGATCAAGGCCGAGAGCGGTGCCACGGTGACGGAGACGCTTTCCGGCGCCTATATCCAGCAGCAAAGCCCGACGGCCAATGCGCTGGTGCTGATGCAGTCATTGCCCAGCGTGAACGTTTCCACGCCCGACGCCTTTGGCATGAATGGCGGCGGCAACGTGCAGATCCATGGGCTTTCCACCAACGATCTTGGGTGGATATTGGATAGCGTGCCTGTTTATAGCCAGGGCGCGGCCTTCGCCAACGAGATCGTGGCTGTGCAGGACCTTGAAACACTCACTGTTTCGCCGGGTTCCTCCAATCTCAGCGACCCGACGATCAGCTCGGCCGGCGGCACGATCTATTTGCATATGCGCGATCCTTCCATGACGCCGGGCGGGTATTTCGAAACCGCTTGGGGTTCGGACGAGGTGAACAAGCAGTTCTTGCGCTACGATACCGGGCTGATCGGCGATACGGGGGTGCGCGCCTTCCTTTCCTTCGCGCATATGGCGGTGAACAATTGGCGCGGCGCCGGCAGCACCGATCAGAAGCATATCGACTTCAAGGCGATGAAGGATTTTTCCGACGGCAGCAAGGTGGCGTTCGAGGTTTCCTCCAACCAGGGATATTACGGCTACTATTATTACCCGACCGCGGCGCAGGCGGAAAATTACAAGGCCGATTACAGCCAGTTCAACACCAATTCCAAATATACGGGCATCGGCGACACCGCCTATTATCTGCTGAACCAGCAGGACCCGTTCAATTTCATCTCGCTGCAATTGCCGATCCATTACGTGATCAGCGACCATTTTTCGATCGATGAGGCGCCCTATATGTGGCTTGGCATCGGCGGCGGCACGGGTGGCACGGACCTCACGCAGGGATCCACTTACCAGGGCAGCCTGCCGGCCAATGTTGATCTGACGGATGGGGGCAAGATACCGCTGACCAATGGACAGGTTCTGGCCAGCACGGGGTTTTTCGAGAAGCAGTTGCAGGCCGGCAACGTGATCAAGCTGAATGCCGTGTTCGGGCCCAACACGGGGGTGTTCGGCTACTGGTATGAGAATAACAACCAGGGTGAGGAAGATCCGGTGGGCAAGGTCAACCAGGCGACGGGCGAGCCCTACACCACCAGCATTGGCGGCAGCATGGATGGCAATTCGATCTACCGCCTTGCCAATGGGCTTGCCTATTACGCCAACCATAACAACCAGCATTATGTGAACAATACGCTGTTCATCGGCGATACGCTGAGCCTGCTGGGCGGGCGGCTGACCGTGACCGCGGGCACCAAGGTGGCGATGCTGGAGGAGTGGGCGACGAATCTGTTGCCCGGCGCCCATTACAAGAACGGTTTCAGCGACGCTGTGCCGCTGCCGCAGGCGGCGATCCATTACCAGATCGATGAGAACAACCAGGTTTTCGTGCATGTGGAGCGGGATTACCGGCTGCCGGCGACATCTTCATTGCCGGCCTATTACAGCCTGGGCAGCGGTGCGATCACGAGCAATTACAGCAGCCCGCATCCGGAACTCGCGTTCAAGGAGGAGGTAGGGTACCGGTATCAGAGCGGGCAGTTGCTGGCCGATATTTCCTTCTTCAATATCGACCTTTCGAACCGGCTGCTGACGCTGAACACCTATGTGGACAACAGCCCGCTTGCCTCCACGGTGAATGCGGGCGGGCAGAATTCGCATGGTATCGATGCGCAGCTTGGCACCAAGCCGATTCTCGAGTTTTTCAGCCCCTACGTGTCGTTCGAATGGCTGGACGCGACGATCACCACCAATACCGCGTCGCCGGATGAGAACGGCGCACCGGATTTCTTGCCCACGAAGGGGAAGGTGCAGGTGCAAAGCCCGGAATTTCAGGGGGCGCTCGGGCTGACCTTCAAGGATGGGCCTTACGGCGCGGATGTGCGGCTGCGGTTTGTGGCTTCGCAGTATTCCACCTTGATGGACGACGAGAAGGAACCCGGATATGTGACGGATGACATGTCGTTCAGTTATCAGTTGCCGAAAATGGGCTTTGGGTTCGAGCCGAAGCTGCAGCTGAACCTGTTCAATATCACCAATGCGTTGTTCCGCACGGGCGTGTATCAGTTCCAGTTTAATGCCAAGAACACGGTGGGGGTGAATGGGGGTATTATTCCGGCTTCGGGTTCGCCGACCTATTATCTGGAGCCGAATTTTGCCGCGGTGATATCGCTTTCGACGCCGTTCTAGAAGCAAGCCTGCTCTTTTTTGAAAAAAGGCCTAAGCCCGCCCGGCGCGAACTCAAAAACTCTTAGGTCTGGTGCCCGCGGAAAGATCCCGGCCATGGCCAGCCAACGGAGAACCGGCGGAGACATAAAAGTCTTTTGGTTCTTTTCTTCAGAAAAGAACAACTTTGGAAATTGGGGGCTTCGTGCAGAACTTCATTTGCGTCAATTGCGGCACGCAGTATCCGCAGACGGCCGTGCCGCCCGCGTGCTGCACGATCTGCGAGGACGAGCGGGAGTTTACGCCACCCGGCGGGC
>Ga0116231_10010531_pt1 | contig 14836 bp, 12 predicted proteins | sample S1TSphgellanicum_2_FD_89695 | JGI IMG/M metagenome (GOLD analysis project Ga0116231, IMG submission 89695) | Host-associated microbial communities from peat moss isolated from Minnesota, USA - S1T2_Fd - Sphagnum magellanicum MG | ecosystem: Host-associated > Plants > Peat moss > Unclassified...
ATAAGCCAATCAAAAATTATGGAAAATCATTCACCTCATTTCATAAGATGCATAAAGCCAAACACACATGAATTTGGAAATGTGGTGAAACAAAAATTAATGATGCAATAATTACATTGTTGCAGGGTTATTGTACATTGGAGAATCTTTTAAAGCTTTTGTGTCTATCTTTGTATTATCCATGATGATGTTGACAACAACTTTCTTTGGAAAAATAAAGGTCATAATGTTTTTGCAAGCATAGTTAGGTAAATCATGTTTTGTTGTTATCCTTTTGAAATTTATATGTTGGAGACATTGGCTTAATTCATGGTTATTTTGGTGTTATGAGATTAACAATTGTGAAAAAAATTATGTTATATATGTTTCTTTTCATGTTATGTTATTCAGAAAAGTGAAATCGTATATGCTTCAATTCCTAGGCCTCTTTCTTGCTTGAGTGCAACATAAATGGAACTCCTTGATGATTGTAATGAATAAAAGTAAGCATATAGGGTGATGAAGCTTGAATGACTCTTCATCCAAAACATTTACATACAATGACAATTTATCTAGGTCAAACATATACAATAATGTGATGTGGCAAATCATAAAAGTTGTGAAGAAATTGAATAATCAGTGAACACAATTATTATTTTCACATTCTAGGAATGTCAAGTTTTTTTTCATAACAATGAAAAGGATTAAAGCTTGAAAGCATGCTTGATGCAAGCCAAGAAAAAAAAATTTGCAATTGGATGGGGATCTTCACTAGTTTTTTGACTCCAATGTGGGATGGTGATGATCTATATGCTTTGGCAAGTAACACAACAAATTTAGACATGCTTGTAAACAATAGCATGAATATCTTGAGCTTCTTATACACTAGTTTGCTATCATTTTAAAATGTATTAAGTTGGTATCATAATGTCATTTTTTTGTTTTGGCTATGTACATTTTAGATTTATTCATTTTTCTTATATCAATTTCTTTTATGATATGTAATGTCAACTGGAAATGGGTTTTCTTTAAACCATTGTTGCATTACAAGGATGAAATTGTGAATGTATGTATTAGTGCAAAGAAACATCATATTCATGCCAACAAATAAATGATGCCTTATGATGAAAAGGATGTTGGCTAGCATGACATGATAAAATTATTGTCAATAAGAGCCTCAAAATTAGTCTTCAAAATTTAGTGACATGTCACACTTGGATTTGGTTATTTAATTTGGTTTCAATTCAATTTGGATTGATAGTTCACTATATGCGACCTACTCTAATGATTTTATATGTACCATCAAAGTCCAAGCTAATCCAACAATGGACATCAGTAATGCTACATGCACAAGTCTTGACTTTAAATAGAGGTTTGTTCATCTATGTGAAGATGTTGTTTGCAATTATAGTTGCATGGATGAGCATGGGATAATAATGTCTTGTAGGAATTGGCCTAATGCATGGACAATTGTTGTAACATTTTTACATTCCATTTTTTAAGAAAACAATTGTCTTATAAATTGCTACATGTTTTTAAAAGCTCCAAAATATGTGGAGTATTTGCCTTTGATTAAACTAACTATACTTGATGTGTAAATCCAAGAATGCCAAAATTCAATGAAGTTAAAATCAAACAACATATGGATCCCAAGTTGAGCAATGATTATCATGCCAAGGTTGTTGTCAAGGTACATTAAATGCAATATTGTATGTACCTTCATCGCTCACCTATAGAAATGTTCAGTCTTTGCTATAAAATTATTTTGTAGATTATTATGGAATCAACAAAATGGAAACTTGCCAAAAATGGTCACTTGCCATTTAAATTATTTCTTCATGCATAAGCTATCAAATTTTTATTGTTAACTCCTTTATGCAATTTGGACATACATGTAAACAAGATTCCACCATAATGTCAACTAAACAACAATACATAGTTATATATTTTGTGGGAACAAAAAAAAATTGGATGGTTTGGTGAAAATGAATTTGTGTAAGAAAGAATTAAAATCACAATTCTCAATTTGATTTTCTCCATTTGCTTACAATTTTTTCATTAGTTGATTTATAAATTTTTCAACATTAGAATCATCCATGAGCATAATTGGGTTTTGAAGACATATTGAATTGCAATTTTCAAAATTTTCTCCCCTTGATAGTTTCCCAACATTTTTATCTCATTCCAAGGAAAAACAATTAGCACAATCTATATGTGCAAAAAACTTTATATGCCAAATAAAACTTAAGTTTTTTCATGTGCAATTTCCAAAATAACCTTTGAGAAAAAACCCCAAAAAATGTCAATGTTGATTGATACCTAGCAATTTGGTTCATTGTTACTGATGTCTAGTTTTCAACAAATGTAGTTTGCATAATTAAAGTCCATGACTTGTACATCAACACAAAAAATCTATGGATTGTTGTTGCATTTTAAACAATAGATTTAATTTGAACTATAATTTTCCTTTTTTCCAATAAATCATGCATACAAATATACATGGAAAAAATATTAAGTAAAAGATAACATACAAAGCCAAAAATAAATAAATTCACAAAAATTTCAAATTTTCTTCTAGTTTTTTTATGTTCATGAACAATTTTGCCAAATTTGTAAAATCTTAACATGAACTTGTAAAGTCAATATTACATCATACATGAGAATAAAAATAATTTCAATTTTGTAAAGTATTTAAAACATTTAAATTTGTTCATTACATAGGAGGGTAATAATCAAAATAAGAAAAACCTTTAACATTTGTCAAAACATAAAAACTTTGACCTCATGTTTGCCGTAACCATAAAATTGGTTGGCAACAATTAACAAGCTCTTATATTTCACTAAGTTGTTTTTGGTCAAATGATTTTGCAAGTTTTAACTTTAATTTCTTGTTGTATTCATCCTTCTTTAAAGCATGTGGTAGCTTGTATTTTTCTTTTTCACATGGTTCATATAGTTTGATAATCATATTAGGAAATATATCTTTTTCAAAACTCCAATGTAATTTTTAGAATTTTAATATTATGTATTCCTAAAATTTGTACTATAATTTATGCAACTAGTAATGAAGCAAATTTCAATCACAAAAAACATTAGTACAACACATCAACATCATTAGAAACATAAGATAATTATAAAAATGTATTGAACAATCATAAAAAAGAAAATCAAGTCTTTTTGACAATTGTCTAAAGATGGGAAAAATGTATGAACCATATGTATAGAAAACATGTGAATAGAATTGTGAAGTGAAATAAAAGTAAGGATACAACACATTTTAGATTTCATTATACTTATGATGTTTGCAAAAATAATATCCATGTTGAGTTTATTCAATTCATAAAAACTTTCAAATTCATTGAATCACAATCTTTCAAAATCATTTATAAATTCCTTGATTTACAATAATCAAGGATAAACTTTTAAATGTATTGTGGGGATAAAATGTGGATTTCATACCCTTTTCTAAAAAATTACACAATCCAAAGATGTGTAGTTCACACATTCATCCAAAATGGCCAAATTAAAAATGGAATGTTTTCAAAGTGAAAAAATATGAAAGCAAGGGATATTGAGTGATTGAAGGAGGGAAAAAAGTTGGCCCAACATATCGAGAAAAACATTATAGGATTATTTTTAATGGTTTCTATAATAAAGTTAGATCATGGATCAAAACATGGGCCTTGCATTCCCAAATTATTGTTCACATATTTCCCATAACAAGCATATATGGTAGACCCCAATTTTTAAAAATAAAAATGGCAACATTTGCAAAACATAAAAAAACAAGCATGTGTTTTTGCACAAAAACAAATAGCTCAAGTCACCAAAATTCTCTCTTTCATTGATCAATGGTTGAACAACATGAACAAAAGTTTACAAGATCTAAGTTTCCAATTGATGGGTTGTTTTGAAGTCTACCCATCTGCTTGTTGGGTTTCTTTTCAAAATATGAATGTTGGGTAATTGATTTAATCATGTCTCTATATCATTTTATTTTTTTGGGGTTGTCACTTGCCTTTTTGTATCACAAGGTTTCATATCACTGTGAAATGTAATAAAATTTCATACAACTAATTTTTTAAATGATTTCTTTTTTATAAACATACAAATAATTAAGCTTCAATTTTTGAAAAATATTATTAAAATGCAATTCTTTAAAAAAATTAATTTGAAAGATTATGCAAGAATTGATTAAAATAAAACACATTAATTTGAAAATAAATTAAAATTTTAATATAAAATTCTTTTTTGAGATATAAATGTTTTAAAATTAATTTGATGTTAGTTGAAAAACTTCAATAAGGCTTTGATGAAGATTTATTTTTAAAAATCATAATGAAATTAATTTTTAATTGATTAATTTTTTTGTATTGTTATTGCCTTTAAGTTATAAAATTTTGTTATTGCCCTAAGATTGTAGACATGTGTGTATGACAGTCTGGATGTAAACCTAATTTACATCCAGACTGTTCATCCCTATCTGTTTGGTTATGTAGCTTGTGCGAGCAGGACACGGGAAAATTTGGTCGCTGGATTTGCACTCTGAGCAGCAGCGTCGTCGTCGCGGAGCACGTTTCCAAATGTCATGGACGGGTTGTTGGAAGGCGATCCGGTGGTAGAGCAAATCCTTGAGCCGCCCAGCGAGAGTGTTATTCGCAGGGCAGCAAGATCGCTGAATTTTGTGAAGGGGGAATATGAAGATGAAGATGGAGACTTCGCCACGGGTTTCATAATCGCTGACACACCTCCGTTGCTGCCGCCTGAATCTAGGGTTTATGGTCAATCTCTGGGTAGCAGCCATGGAGGTGGTGGTGGTTCCGAGCTTGGAACTTCACCATGTAACAACAACCCACCTCTGGTGGGTGAAGCATCACATAGTGGGTCTTCAACATTTGACGTATCCAAGGGAGAGGGTTCCGGAGCAGGCTTCTTCTTGCAGACGAGGGGAAACACTGCTAGCCGGCCGGAATTATGCAACAGGAAGAAGGACGTTGTCTTTCTTTCAGACGACACTGATGACGAAGAAGAAGAAGAAGAAGAAGAAGAAGAATCATCTTTCTTTTGTGAGCTTTGTGAGGAATCGGCTGGTTTACATTTAATCGCTTCAATGTTAAGTTGTACCTGCCTTGTTTGCATCACTTGTGTTCAGCTTCATGTTGTTTCCTTGCTCACTGGGGCAACTCAGCAAGAGGGAAATGAGAAGGAGAGCAGCAGCAGGTTTAGAAAGGAAAGCACTAAGGTGGTGATGGTGTTAGGAGAGACAGAAGATGCAGACTGGATCAAGGAACAAGTGCATGAGCCACAAGTGGAGTCGTTTAGGGTTCTGTCCAGGCAGCAGTTGGAATGGATTCCATGCCCTAAACCTTCATGTAGTGGACAAATTTCTCTTTCTGCTTGCCAAATTCTTGCCCCTGAGGCCTTCAGGCATGTCTTCTGATCTTCCCTCCTTTTCTCTGTGTCATGTGAGGAGAGAGTTTTGAGCAGTTATTATATACAATTTGGCACCACCAGTCAAGAAACAATGAAGTGAGTGGGGGAGCAGTAACTGCAGTTAGTCACTGTCATTCATATATGAAGGTGATGGTTTGCTCCTTTGTGCATGACAGTCTCAAGGTTATGGCTCCACCAATTGCATTTGTGTTGGGTTTGGCTGCAATTGACACAACAGTTGCCCTTGAACTGTTATTGTGGAGTTCTCTGCAATCTCATAGGATGTATTCATTCTAGATCAACTGTTTGATGTAGTACCATTCATGAGATTTGTTCTCATGGTCAAATTGAGTCTCTTATGGGGTTGTCTGTGAGTCCTTCATCAGATTGTCAGCAGCTCTTGAAGTCTTAGTGCTAGTATTTTCAGGAGGCCTGTTGGAGCCTGTTGTGTGAAGAACAGGTTTGGTGAGGATTGCCAAGGCTCAAAGCTTTTTGAAAATCAAATGCAACTTAAGAGGTGTGAAGACTGTTCTGAAAATTCTCTTGCTTTTGTGGTGACCTCACAGACAGTAGATTCTGTTTTATGCCAGGTTGTGGGAAGAGGCAGCCAATGAGACTCTCTTTGAGGAAAATGCAGCTTTTGTGAAATGTCCTGGCTGCAAAGTGGTGTTTGAAAAAGTTATAGGTGTGGTCCCCCCAGGAGTTGCCCTCACAGGGGTGCCAGAACTGGACCGCACAGCACCATTCATTGAGCTTGACAATGAAGGGCACCGTCTATCACGGTCTGCAATGTGTCACAAGGCAGCCAACCGATTTCGCTGCCGGATGTGCTCCATAGATTTCTGTGGCCTATGTATGGTGTGTCCATACCATTTGGGGAAGGCTTGTGAGGAAGTGGAAGAGGAAAAGAATTCCACCAAGTGAAATTAATAAATGCCCCTGTCCTCTGAGCTCTTGCAAACAGACTGAGCATTTGAGTGTTACCTAGAATTCAGGTTGGTATCATACCCTAGGTCATGGATAGTTTGTACATTATTTGCTGATACATAATAAATAGGGTGGATCATCCCAACAGGAAACATGTAACGTTCTGATTATTTTTTTCTTTAAATTGTTCAGTTATGTACAAGATCATACCCAACCATCTGTTCACTTGATGCAGGTCAAATTAAATGGAGAAAGGAAGGATTGATATACTGTGGTGAAAAGAAGGATTTTGTTCCAGTTAATGAGTTTTGTTTCAAGTGTTTGTGATGCAAGAGGGCTGTCTCAGTCTGCACCCAGAGCACAGAATGCCAGTACTCACTATGATGGTGTGTAAGGTGACAACTTGCTTACCTTGGGGCTTTTGTAATTCAGGGTTCAAGGAATCTAGCCTTTTGTAAGTTTGCAAACTCTTCTTATTTTCAAACTACAGTGACTTTATTTGAGAGCAACTTGTCAATCATTGTGACCAGAGTATGATGATGCAAATAGTGAAAATAGTTCTATTTGTGGGACAAAATAGTGATTCCCTTGTTTATATGACATACTTCCCCCTGTTTTATTTTGTTCCATGAACTTCTTCAACTAATGTAAGAACACTGTTGAATGATTTGCAGTCTTAACAGGAGAAGCGGGACTTCTGGTGAACAGGATAATTCTTCCACTGAAAGTAGGACCAAGATGGGGATGCGGAGAAAAATGCCAGAATGTTTGTTATGTGTAGGAAACACCCTTCGAATTAGAATTTTGTATAAGCATAATTTGATGATTTGGATTCAACTCATTTGATAACTTGTGATACTTGAATCTCAACGATCATGCGGTCACAGCCATGGACAGCATATGCCTAGGACAATACCAACTCTACACTTCATGGATCTGTCCCTTCATGGGTATCCAAGCAGGAGATACTGAAGCTATCTGAGTTTGTGCACTTTTGTGCCTACAGATGAAGAAAATTAATTGATGAGCAAATTACTTGGGGAGTCAGAAATGTACATGTGCACAGTTTACTTGCAGAAGGTCAATCATGCTTGCTAACGCAGAGATAGCCAGCTATCCCATGAGAAGTACTTGGTACAAGGAAATCTTGATCCATCCCTCATGCGCTCTCCAAATGATGATTCAGTGGTTACTATGTTATATTCACTACATTTCAACCAAGCTCCACCTGAAACCCTGTTGGGTCACACACCAATGGGCTTCAACCCTGGCCACCAGCATATTGTATTGTGATTTTGAAGCACTGGAACATTACTTCATGTTTGTTGACCCCCATGTGAAGTCTAGAGTCCACCTTTGAAACTTTAATTCCCAATTCAAAACTGCAGATACTACAGCAAATAAATTTGAAGCATGTCTCTAAGTAGGCCTTCATGATGCATGTATCTAGTATGAATAGAGAGACAGGTATCAACCCAGGGACTAGAGAGGCATCCAGCTCCAATTTAATGTATCCCTCACAGTGAGCATCTGTAAGGTCAAGCATAACTTATCTGAAAATTACCAGTTATATAAAGCAAATAATGTGTAGCTTCTGAAGAGCTTCTCAACCCTTGACAAAAGGGAATCCAAGCAACCTACAACTTGCTTCATTGTGGGCTTTGTCATCAATACACATTTTAGTGTTTTCTATTAAGCAAGTGCACTAACCTCTAGGGCATTGCCATCAACAAGCTTAGGCTTTTTCTTTGGTGACTCCTCTACAGATCCATTGATGTCTGTAACTTCCACAGGAGACTCCTCTGTGTAGGCTGCCACATGTACACCTGAAGCTGCCCTGCCTGATGGATCCAAGTTGTTTGACCATGCCTTATCCCAGGCAATAGCAGCTGCTGTACTGCATGCCACACTTGGACCTCCAGGTACTGTGAATCGTGCTGATTGCTGCCATATACAGACAGTCAGAAAGGGATCACAACAGCTGGAACCCAACTCGCTGAGAGGATAACTTCACTTTCAGTGACAAAAACAATTTGATGCTCTAATGATTGACAAATCCATTCCTAAAGTTCTTCAATGTCTGCAGCAAACACTACTATTTTTTTGACAGGTTTGTGCTATTGTAGTATCCCCTAGTCACCTCTATAGGTAATCTAGATCTTGAACTCACAAATCCACACTTGTCAGGGTTAGGTAGGTAACAAGATTGACCTAACAGCACTAAATCTCAAGCATGTCTGATAGTACTTCATACACAATTTCATTGCCTTTTCAAACTGAGACTCTATAGAATATACACAAATTGTTACTCTGAAGACTTTCTTTATCAACATGCCCAGAATATGCAGTGGACGGGCCTAAGGTAAGAGAGGATTGATCAAGTTCCAACTTTGCTATGCATAATCCATATCAGTACTGGAACTGCTTCATCCACATACTTGTATGACCATCTCATTTCTGTGCATGACACTTGGATAACTGTTCTGTGTCCAAGTGATTGTGCACATGCATACATCAATAACTGGAATGAAAGGTGAGGTTTTCCTCAGCCAAGAACAGGCAGTCTTTCTGCTCATGACAGTACATCCAAGTTGCATATGAGAGAAAATGTCCAATCCCATGACCACCAAAGTTCAAAAGAAGTGATGAAGAGTCAAAAGTACTGACTTGAGGGAAGTGTTTCTCAAAGAGCATGCGATAGTAATAGGCTTCCTTGGTGCCTGGTGTGTTGTGCGGGTACACATGGACTGCATTTGCCATCATAAGATCTGTCACCTGCACATTTTCATGATCAAGACATGCTGTATTCTTCAGCAACTGACCATCTCCTTTTCCATTGTGTATTGGATAATCAACAAGCAATTAATGAGGCAACACCAATTCTTTGACAGAAACTGTTTCAGCTTCACACTATGCAAGTCCCTGAGTAACCTTGAAGGAAATACAGGGACATAAAAGTAGCAAGGAAGTTACATGACTAGCTGCATGATCCTTCAGCCCATCAATCCAGCTGTATCCCACCCCATCACTAAATTGCTCCTTTTGTCTGAACAAAATGTGCTGTCACAGTACCAATCCATCCCCCTTTTAGAAAATTGCCTCAAAGTGAAATATCTAAGCAATTGAGATTGATTGCTAGAAATCCTCACATTTCTCCATAATATCCTGCTACAACTTGAGACATGTAGATTCTATCCTGATATCAGGATTCTATCTATGTGGATAGCAGGATCCTGCATAATTGCTCCCATGAATAGTGGAGGAAAACAGAGAATCTAATCAACAAAACACTTCTGAGGACTGCAGTAAGCCAGCAGTGTTGAACTAGTGCACCGTAACAAGACAGCAAGATGCATCAACCTGTGGCAAAAATGGGTCATCTTTGTCATCAAATGCTTTCCGCAATATATATTTTTCAATGCGTCCTTCTTTCAGTTGCACCTGCACAAAGAACCATGGGCCATATGCCTTCAATATAAATAGCATACATGATGCAGTAGAATGCCCAAATACTGCAGGGGCAGACAATATTTGAAGTCACAATAGATCTCAGTCCCTGCTCTATCTGAAAGCTACAACTTGAGACATGTGGATTCTATTTAGCTGAAAACAGAACCTCCTGGCACAATAATCAATCTTGTGGTAGACTTGAGAGAGAGAATTGCACCATCTTCTCTGCAGGGTCGATTGACATGGCAAGATCAATGAAGTCTTTGTCCAGAAAGGGCACACGTGCTTCAACTCCCCATGCTGATGTAGACTTGTTAGCCCTCAGGCAATCATACAGGTGGAGTGCCTTTATCTGCACAAAAGAAGCATCTACAAGACATCACAAATGCCACTTACTGTGATTCAGCTCACAAGAAGTCATTTAGAAATGACAAAAGCACCCTAAAATTTAAAAGCTCACAGAATCAGTGTTCTCATTTGAGTTAGAGACAGAACAAAATGTAGACTGAAGCTAGGAAAGATAGTCCTACCTTCCTACACGTTTCACGATGGAGTTCCTCCTTATTAGGAGCCTTATGGAAATACAGGTATCCACCGAATATTTCATCAGATCCCTCACCAGAGATTACCATCTTAACACCAAGGGCCTTGATTTTCCTTGACATTAAGAACATGGGAGTGCTAGCTCGGATTGTAGTCACATCATAGGTTTCAATGTGATAAATCACATCAGATAGTGCATCCAAGCCCTCCTGCAACAGCTCTCACAACAGCTTTTGTTCAACAAAAACTGCCATGACCAAAGGTGCCCCACAGATATTGAAGCACAACACATTGTTCAAGGTCTCAGCTCCATATAGCCAGAAATCAACTGGCTACAGAAAGGGTACATGCTAACCTGGACAGTGAAGTAGAATTCATGATGATGTGTGCCAAGGTAATCTGCCACTTCCTTTGCAGCTTTCAGGTCAGGCGATCCCTGCACCGAGAACACAATTAGTTATCACAAACCTCTTCTTCAACTCCATCATCAAGTCTTGGTCATTTCTTTGACTCCAAAACCATCCATTTCCATAGGTTGAACCTGTCTACAACAAATTCACCTGGAAGTCCAGCAACAAGAAAAACAACCTATCCCAACAGTGAAAGCAATAGTGGAGCATATAACAATATCTTTCATAAGAATAGGGAAATCTGTATTCTCACGATGAAGAAGAAACAGCAAGGTTAACTCTTCCTCAGGAAGAACCAAACAAGGGAAGACAGAAACAAACAAAAAACAAAAAACACACACTGGTATGAACAAAAGTGCCAGTCTCACACCTGTTCAGGGACCATCAACAGGGAGCATATAACAACATAACATGTTCTCATGTCTACACCCAGGCTCAAGGGCAATAGGCAACAATCCCACATATAAAGCAATCAAAACAACACAGACACATATCCATGGTACTGCAGGGAAAACTCCACAACAAAACTTTGAAGGTAAGTTTCTGTGCATGAAGCGAAACAAAAACTAAAATGATAAAATGACTGTGGTCATATTCTTATGAGTGCTGTTCACAAAGTGTCAGACCTCATTATGAAGTGATGGGCTACCATGACCACCCATCAACTTCATCATCTCCACAGCAACACGACATATAAGTACCCACAGGGATGAAGTAATAAGCCACTACCTTAAGGCCCACACAGAAAGAGTGAAGTTTATTGCCCCACTTGTCAGAGCCTTTGTTGTTTGCTAGATGTCGTGATGCAACAGCAGCCACCAAGGAGGAATCCAGGCCGCCAGACAGCAACACTCCAAAAGGCACATCTGTCATCATCCGTTTTATGACTGCCTGCCATGCCACAAAAAGTGACATCCTTAAATTTCCTTGCTTAGAACTCCCGAACAAAAGATGCCAAATCAAAAATAACTCATACACAGGCCAGCAATCCCATTCAAGGGCTATTAAGGGATATGTTATTTCTTTGGGCAGATGTAGCTCCCCAGGCTACATATATTCCAAGGCTTGCTATTCTATATCCATTCCTTCCCTAGAATTTTCCCATTAAACCATAAACTCCATAACAACACTTTGAAGGTTACCATTATGTCAGTAGTTAAACCACAACAAAGATGCCAGGAACAAGTGTGGTCATAACCTTGTGAGTGTTACTCCCAAAGTATCAGATCATCACCATCATCATGAATGGCAGTGGCTAGCTGCCATTACTCTGACTTCATGAGCTCTGAACAGCAGCTATAGGTATGTAATCATCTACTCAAAATTTCAGGCAAAAAATCATATGAAAAACTGTGTCCTGAGTTTCTGTCACATTCTAGAAGCAGTAGGAAGACCCAGTAAAAAACTTGATTGTTTTCTCATTCAAGATGTAACTAGCGCATGTGGGTAAGCTTCATTCCACTTTAGCTTGTCCCTGTACAAGCAAGTATCCAAGCCATCAAACCCTAAAGACTGGCGACTTGCCACTTTACTGCCAACCCAGGACTTGTTCCTTGCTGAGTGTGACAAACAGAATTGATTAAAACCCTAAACCCACATAAAATCACTCTGTTCTTCCCTTTCTGTAATCACATTGGAAGATTCTGAAGCCATTCATTAACTATAGAAGGAGAAAGACAGTATACCTTCTCAAATGCATGTCGCAGTGTCAGAGGATCATATGGTTCTGATGGGATGATATCAGTGAACCAGGGTGGGTTGTAATACCTGCACAGCCCCCCTACAAAAAGCACCACATGAACTCAAATTTCAGTTTCTCACATTTCAGACAGCTCTCGGCCAACAACAGTGACTGAGGTAATTGTGCCCACTGCTCACCCTGCTTGCTGGAATATATATGGCCTGGGGGAAACTCCTCAAAACGCTCACAGTCATCTTTCAATGCCTTCATCTCTGAGGCAAACCAGACGGAACCTGCCATGTGCATCTGCTTCTTGTCAAGTAAAGTCAAGCTACATATTCACATGCAGCTCAATTAGTTCCTTAAATAAGCAAAATATTCTCATGCCCTCCTATCTAAAGTGAAACAAAAAAAGTCCAAAGTGAAGGTGAAGAAAGCAGACCATCAAGGCCCCACCCAAGGTAGAGTGGGGTGATGCCAATAGGATCACGTGCTGCAATGAACGATTGGTCTCGCGTGTCATATAAGACAAAGGAGAACATGCCATCCAGCTTGTTCACGACTGCCTCACCAATCTCCTCATACTGGACCATGCAATCCACATCCCACATAAGAATAGACAAAACAACAGCAGTGACCCTGAAACTTAAACCATCAAAAATGCCCTAGATGTTTGCAACATTATCCTCCTTTTGTAGACTACTATCAGGCCTATTATTGTCATTCATGTCATAGCATGTAGGAGAATTCTTCAAATGCTATACAATGACTCCTTGAATATGATGCATACAACAAAGAAATGTATCCAATGAAGTCCAGAATATGATAGGCTTAGGTTGCACTTGAATGTCGTAGAAATGAGCAGATATGAAAACACCATCATTAAAACCAAAGCAAGAAAGATCTACATAATTTGACACCTTAAACCCTATGCCAGAAGTACAGGAGAGAGAGAGGGAGAGAGAGCGCCGGAGGAGGTACACACCAGATGAGCAATAACTTCACAGTCACTCTCTGTGTGATAGTTGTGTTGCTGCATTTCAGCCTTGAGAAGCTCATGGTTGTAAATTTCTCCGTTCACCTGGACAGCAAGCACATCCGGTAGATTAGAAAGATCGACTTCAGTAGCACAAATGCAACAGCCACTTTCGTGCTAAATCTACACACATTTCTACTGCGGAAATAAAATTGTCTCAAAATAGAATAAAATAAAACATAGCAGCGTTTAAGAAAAAGGGGGCAGGCGGCTTCTCACTGCAACAACGATTTCTTTGGTCTCATTGAACAACGGCTGGTCGCCTGACGCGGGATCAATGATGGCCAAGCGCTCATGTGCAAGGTAACATCCTCCGCCATCCCCAACAAAAAGCCCACTCCAGTCAGGCCCTCGGTGTCTCAACCTGCATCATTATTCACCACACACATTTCCCGTTGCGTTCAATCACACACACACACTACATTAGACTGTAGCTTCTCCATACTTCCACAGAAACTAGCAAACACACAGGCAACAAAAGAAGACTCCTCCAAGAAGAAGACCACAGAAGAAAGACGAGATAGGATAAAACAAAACAGCAAGGAACAACACAAAAACAACAAGAAACACTGCACACCTGCGAGAGCACTCGAGAATGCGAGCTCGTCGTGCGGCAGATTTATCATAGGAGCCTAGCACTGCCAGGATTCCACACATGATGGATGATTGGCTGCTAGGTTTGGAGAGTTTTGCCCTTTTTGGTCACCAGTTGGGTGCACAAAAACCGATAGACAGCGAGCGAGCGAGCAAGCCTGCCTGCCTGCCTCCCGAGCTCAAGCAACAAACCGACCACACAGAAGAGCAAGCAAAACAGACAGACGAGAAAGACAAGGGCAGGGGATTTTGGGGTTTTGGAAGACTTAAGAAAAAGTGCCTCCTCTCTCTCTCAGAGTATGTGTTTGGTAAGACCCCTAATTTTTTTCCTTTTTTTTCTCACACGTTCCAGACTCCAGTTAGGCTCCACCAGTGATTTTTAAAAAAAATTGGCCAAATTTGGCGAGATTTCGACCTACCTATACACAGGTTTTTTCATGGAAAGAAAATGGCTCAAATTCGCCAAACTTCGACCTACCTATACACAGGTTTTTTCATGAAAAGAAAATGGCTCAAATTCGCCAAATTTCGAAGGGAAAATTTCCAAATCGCCAGATTTTTATGATCAGTCCCAGTAGGTAGCCAAGAAATTAGAAGGATTCTGATTTCTTTTCTACTTTCCTATATATGTATGTAGCCAAATCTGGCTAAATTATGTTATAGTTGATTGTCACCTCAGAATAAACCCTGGGCTACACACAAACTATCTCCCCCCCCCCCCCCCCCCCCCCAACACCAAAAAACAACAAACCAAACCCAAAACTCCACGACTCAATATATTTA
>Ga0116231_10010533_pt1 | contig 14834 bp, 12 predicted proteins | sample S1TSphgellanicum_2_FD_89695 | JGI IMG/M metagenome (GOLD analysis project Ga0116231, IMG submission 89695) | Host-associated microbial communities from peat moss isolated from Minnesota, USA - S1T2_Fd - Sphagnum magellanicum MG | ecosystem: Host-associated > Plants > Peat moss > Unclassified...
GCGCCAATGCCGGGCTCGATCTGCCGCCGGCGATCGACGAGGCCGGCATATTGGCGGATCTGCGCGCGCTCGCTGCCAAGAACGTGTTGGAACATTCGCTGATCGGGCTTGGCTATCACGGCACGCTGACCCCGCCGGTGATTCAGCGCAACGTGCTGGAAAACCCCGGCTGGTACACCGCCTACACCCCGTATCAGGCGGAAATCGCGCAAGGCCGGCTGGAGGCCATTCTGAATTTCCAGACCGCGGTTGCCGATCTCACCGGCATGGAAATCGCCAATGCCTCGCTGCTCGATGAGGCGACCGCCGCCGCCGAGGGCGTGGCGATGGCGCATGCTCTGGCCAAATCCAAAACCAATGTCATCGCCGTTGCCACCGACGTGCATCCGCAGACCCGCGCGGTGATCGCCACCCGCGCCTGGCCGCTCCGCTGGCGGATCGTCGATTTCGCCCCCGGCGATCTGGCCGCCATTGCCGCCGATAAAGCGTTCGCGGTGGTCTTGAACTATCCTGGCAGCACCGGCGGCTTGCGCGATATCAGCCAGGAGATCGCGGCGGCGCAGGCGGCCGGCGGCATGGCGGTGGTCTGTGCCGATTTGCTGGCGCTGACCTTGCTGAAACCGCCAGGCGAGATGGGCGCCGATATCGTCGTCGGCTCGGCTCAGCGCTTCGGCGTGCCGATGGGATTTGGCGGCCCGCATGCGGGATTTTTCGCCACCCGCGATATCTACAAGCGGCAAATGCCGGGGCGTCTGGTCGGCGTCTCGGTCGATGCCGCCGGCCGCCCGGCGATGCGCCTTGCGCTGCAAACCCGCGAGCAGCATATCCGCCGTGAGAAAGCCACGTCGAACATCTGCACCGCGCAGGTATTGCTGGCGGTCATCGCCGGCTTCTACGCGGTCTGGCACGGTCCGGAAGGCCTGAAGCGCATCGCCCGGCGGGTCAACCTGCAGGCCCGGCTGCTGGCCGCGGCTGCGCGCGAAGCCGGTCTGCAACTCCGTCATGACGAATTTTTCGATACCATCGCGATCGAGACCGGGGCGAAAACCGGCGCCATCCTGCAAGCTGCGCGCGACGCCGGCTTCAATTTCCGGGAAATCGATGCAACCGGCATCGCCATCGCCCTCGACGAGACGGTAACCCGGCAGGACCTTCAATCCCTGGCCGCCATTCTCGGCGGCAAGCTGGCGGATGCGACAGCTTCCATTCCAGCCCCCCTTAATCGCAAATCGGATTTCTGCTCCGCCGCCGTGTTCGATACCCATCATTCCGAAACCGCGATGCTGCGTTATTTGAAGCGTCTGGAAGACAAGGATATCGCGCTCAACCGCTCGATGATCCCGCTTGGCTCCTGCACGATGAAGCTGAACGCAACCGCGGAAATGGCGGCAATCACCTGGCCGGAATTTGCCGACATCCACCCCTTCGCACCGGCCGATCAGACCCAAGGCTACACCATTCTGATCGACCGGCTCTCGGAATATCTGAAGGCGGTGACAGGCTTTTCCGGCATTTCCCTGCAGCCGAACTCGGGCGCGCAAGGCGAATATGCCGGGCTGCTCGCCATCCGCGCCTGGCAGGAAGCGCGCGGCCAGGGGATGCGGGATATCTGCCTCATCCCATCCTCCGCGCATGGCACCAACCCGGCTTCGGCGCATATGGCAGGCTACCGTGTGGTGGTGGTCGGCTGCGACAAGGACGGTAATGTCGATGCCTTTGACCTCGCCGCGAAAATCACCCTGCACGCCGAAAAACTCGCCGCGCTGATGATCACCTACCCCAGCACGCACGGGGTTTTCGAGACCGGCATTCGCGATATCTGCAGCGCGGTCCATGCCGCCGGCGGCCAGGTCTATATGGATGGCGCCAATATGAACGCCCAGGTCGGCCTGACCTCGCCGGCCGCCATCGGCGCCGATGTCTGCCATCTCAACCTGCATAAAACCTTCTGCATCCCGCATGGCGGCGGCGGCCCCGGCATCGGCCCCATCGGTGTCGCTGCCCATCTGGTTCCGCATCTGCCCAACCATCCGCTGCGCGCCGATGCCGGTCCCCGCACCGGCTATGGCCCGGTATCCGCTGCCCCGTTCGGCTCGGCGCTGATCCTGCCGATCCCCTATGCCTACATAAAAATGATGGGCCCAGAGGGCATCACCCATGCCACCAAAGCCGCCATCCTGAACGCCAATTACGTCGCCTGCCGCCTGGCCCCGCATTACCCCGTCCTGTATCGCGGCGCCGGGGGCATGGTCGCCCATGAATGCATCATCGACTGCCGCGGCTTTGCCGCCAGCACCGGCGTGCAAGTGGAAGATATCGCCAAGCGCCTGCAAGACTACGGTTTCCACGCGCCCACAATGTCCTGGCCGGTCGCCGGGACCTTGATGATCGAACCCACCGAGAGCGAAAGCAAAGACGAAATCGACCGCTTCTGCGAGGCGATGATCAGCATCGCCGGAGAAATCTCCGCCATCGCCGCCGGCCGCCTGCCGAAAGACGACAACCCCCTGAAAAACGCCCCGCACACCGCAGCCGAAGTGATGGCCACCTCCTGGCCACACGCCTATAGCCGCGAGCAGGCAGCCTTCCCGCTTCCCTTCGTGGCCCTGTCCAAATACTGGCCGCCGGTCAAACGTGTCGACAATGTCTACGGAGACAGAAACCTGATCTGCTCCTGCGAACCGCTGGAAAGCTATGCGCAAGCTGCGGAGTAGTGGCAGGAAAGCGCTTCTTTTTCTGAAGAAAAAGAAGCAAAAAGACTTTTTTACTCTGGGCCACGGGTATTCAAAACTCCCGGCTCCAGCATAAAAAAAAGTTTTTTGCGCCGCTTTTTTTCAAAAAAGCGGCTGCTTACTTCCTAATACGGCATCACCGCATCGACAATTTGCTGACCCACTCTGGGCGCTTGCATATTGGAGAGGGTGCCGGTCCCGCCATAGCTGATCCGGGCCTCGGCCATCTGGTCGCTGGCGACGGTGTTGTCGCTGGTGATATCCTCCGGCCGGATGATGCCGGCCACCTGCAAGACGCGCAGTTCGGAATTGACTTCCATTTCCTGCCTGGCGGCGACGACCAGATTGCCGTTCGGCAGAATTTGCGTGATCTCGCCGGCGAGAGACAGCGTAACCGTTTCGTTGCGTTGGATTGCGCCGGTGCCGGTCGAGGAGCCGGAGCCGGTCACCGCGACCAGGTTGGCGGAGTTTGCGCTGCTCCCGAAGATTTTCGGAATCAGGTTTTCCAGGCCGAAAAAATTGGCGAAGCCGAAAGCGCTGGTGCCGGTGCGCGCCGCGCTGGTGTTGTTCTTCAAATTCGCATCGTCATTGATGCTGACCAGCACGGTGAGAATGTCACCGACTCTGGAGGCGCGCTCATCCTTGAAAAACGCCCGTGCATTGCTTTGCCACAGGCTGTCCGGAGATTGCGGCTGCTCCGGCGGCCCTGGCATCGGCATGCTGACCGGCTGATAGTTCGGCGCCGCGGTTGGATTGGTGATCGGGCTCAGCGGGGGCGCCCGGCCGGTATTGGACAGTTCGGTCATCACGCCGCAGCCTGGCAGCCACAGACTCAGCACCAGCGGGACGGCGCGCCAAATGATCCACCGAGACCGGCGCTGGCTCATGGTGCGCCGTACCCGGGTTGATACGCGGCCGCATGCGCCTGCGCATAAGATTCATAGCCGCCGTTATTCTGCGCCGTGGTCAGCGGGCTGCTGCCGGGGGCGACGCTGGCGGCATTCGGCCCGGTGACGATTGCGTCGACCACCGCATGCGACGCGGCGTTGAGAACCGGGATGACGCTGCCGGTGCCGCCGGCGCCAAGGGCGATGCCCTGCGCGGTCACGTTAAGCCCCGGCAGGGTCAGGCTGAGGATCACCAGCGCGCCCTTGGCCACCACGATTGGGGTGGTGAGGTTGCCGGCTGACAACGCCGCGCCGGCATCGACGCCGATGGTCGTGGTCATGCCGATGGCATCTGCCGGGTTTTCCAGCGCGTTCGCGGCCTGGCTTGCCGGCAGCCGGGCCATGGCCACGTCCGCGGCGCCTAAAACCTCGCCCGGCTGCAGGCTATGGGTGGCGACCAGGGCCGGCACCGAGGCCTGGGCCAGCCCCGAGAGTTGAATTTCCTGCGGCGCCATGGCGGCGGCGCTGACAATGATCGTGGCGCTGAAATTCCCGGTACCGGGATCGTAATCCATGCTGGTGACCGTAAGGTTCGGGTTGCTCCCCGGCGGGACCATCGGCGGGGTAAAATCCGCCAGGCTGATCGCGGCGGCCGGCGGCCCGCCCGAGCTCTGCACCGCCGCGGCGATCACGGGATCCAGCACCGTTGGCGATAGCGCCTGGCCGGGACTTGCCAGCACCACCTGCGGGTCGCTGCCATCGGGCTGCCAGGGCACCTGATAGGCGGACGCGATCGCCGCCAGCTGATCGGAACCGACGACGATGCGCAGGCCCGGCGCCGGCGATGGTCCGAGCACACGTTGCGCCTGCGGTCCGGCATTGGAAAACAGATCGGCCAGCCGGATCACCGGACTGCTGAGCGTCACCAGCGTATGCGGAAACGCCAACTGACCGGCATTGGCGGGCTGCATCATGTTATAGGCGCAGAAAACCAGGAAGGGAAAATTCCAGCGCATGATTACCTCAATTGGGTCAGGGTGGAGAGCATCTGGTTCGACGCCGTGATGACCTGGCTGTTCATCTCATAGGCGCGCTGCGCGCTGATCAGATTGGTCATCTCGCTGACCACGTTGACATTGGAATTTTCAAGGTACCCTTGCATCACGCTGCCAAAACCGACGGCGCCTGGAACCCCGGTCACCGGCGCGCCGGAGGCCGCGGTCTGCACGAACAGATTGCCGCCTTGCGCCGAGAGCCCGGCATCATTGGGAAAAGTCGCCAGCTGCAACTGGCCAATGGTGGAGGGCGCCGTCTGACCCTGGATCGTCGCCTCTACCTGGCCGGAGGCGTTGATCGTCACGTTGCTGGCATTGACCGGGATTTGCAGGCCGGGCTGCACCACATAGCCATCGGCGGTGACGATGGTGCCATCCGGCGCCAGCGAAAAGGTGCCGTCGCGGCTATAGGCGGTGCTGCCATCCGGCAAGGTGATCTGAAACCAGCCATGGCCGTTGATCGCCATATCGAGCGCATTGCCGGTCTGCTGCAGATTGCCCTGCTCATCGGTGCGATAGATACCGGCGGTTTTAACGCCGAGGCCAAGCTGCGTGCCGGACGGCACGATGGTGCCGGAATCGCTGGAGTTGGAGCCGGGTTGCCGGACATCCTGATACAGCAGGTCCTGGAACTCGACGCGCTCGCCCTTGAAACCCGTGGTCGTCATATTGGCGATGTTATTGGCGATGACTTCAACATTGGTCTGCTGAGCCTGCATGCCGGTGGAGGCGATATCGAGTGCGAGCATTTACAATAATTCCCTGGTCTAACTCTGTTGGCCGAGTATCTGACTGATCGCGCTCATCTGCCGCGACTGCTCGGCCTGGACAAACTGCGTGTTGAATTGAAAATCCTGAGAACTCTCCATCATCTTCGTGATCATCAGGACCGGCGAGACATTCGACTGTTCAAGCGCGCCCTGCACCAGCCCGGGCCGCTTTGCCGGCGTCGTCGGCTGGTTGGCGATGAACTGATTGCTGCCGGCGGCCTGCAGGCTTTGCGCATTGGCCACATCCACCACGCCGATCTGCCCGATCTGCCCGCTGGCGCCATTGATCACGCCATCGCCGGTGATGGTCAGCGTGCCGGCGGTCTGCGGGATGGTGATCGGCTGGCCGGAGGTGTCGAGCACCTGGGCGCCGGAAGCGGTGGCGAGCGTACCATCCGGCAGCAGGCCGAAGGCACCGTCGCGGGTCAGCCTGGTGCCGTTCGGTGTCTTGACCTGAAAATAGCCATCGCCGGTGATCGCCAGATCGAGCGGGCTGCCGGTCTTGGTTACCGCGCCGGTGGAGGTGTCGCGCCAGGTGCCATTGCTGGCGGCGAAGGCCAGCGTGCTACCGCCGGGGATCGTGCTGCCATCCGCCGCGACGTAGCTGGCGAATTGCATATTGGTCGCCTTGAATCCGGGCGTGCTGGCATTCGCGATATTATTCGCGATCACATCGATCGCATTGGTCTGCGCCACCATCCGGGATAGCACCAAATAAAGCGGATTTTCCAAGTGCCTTTGCCTTTCGCAACGGCTGGTCTCCCAGCCTCACAGCAAAGCAGCAAGGAGCATGCCAAGAAAATCCGGCCAAAACCCCTGCAATCGGCCAGGGCTTGCCGAAAAAATCTGGACAAACTTCCACCTTCGACCCGGCAAAAAAATCCGGGTGGCTTCATCTGCCGGGCAGGAGTTCACCCGGGTAAGGAACGCCTGACCCATCCGCGGCGCGCCGGCGCCACCGGCAAGCCGGTTCAGCTGGCGATTAGAGCTGCCCGCAGCAAGAAATTATTAAGGCTTGTGGTGCAGCCTTACTTGTGCTGCGCGGCGCCGGTTAAAATGACCAGATGGAAGATGAATGGCCAAAAAAGAGACGAAAGCTTCGAAGGAAGACAAAGGACCTGGCCACGTCGCCGATGAGGCTGAAGGCGGGGCTAAACCGGCGAAGAAAAAGTCACGCCTGCTGCTCATCATTGTGCCGGTGGTTTTGCTGTTGATCGGCGGCGCAGGCGGCTTTCTGGCGTATTCCGGGATCGTAAAAGTCCCGTTTCTCTCGAAACACAAGCCGGAAAAGGCGGCGGCGCCGCAGGCGCAATTCATCAAAATGCCGGAACTGGTCGCCAATCTCGATGCCGGGCCCGATGCGGATTCCTATGCGAAAATGCAGGCTGAGCTGGAGGTAACGGACCCGGCTTCCGCGCTTGCGGTGAATGCGCAGATGCCGGCGATCATCGATCTGTTCCAAAGCTATCTGCGCACCATGCAGCCCGGCGATCTGCAAGGCGCTGAAGGCCTGTACCGCCTGCGCGAGGCGCTGCTGGCGCGCGCCAACGTCATCGTGGCGCCATCCTCGGTGCAGAATGTCCTGTTCATCGAAATGATCGTGCAATGAGCGAGACGGAGGCGGAGCTGCCGGCGGAGTCCGAGGATAACGCAAGAGGTATGCTGAATCAGGCGGAGATCGACAGCCTGATGCGATTTGACGAGCCGGTTCGCACCGGCATGGAAAGGCTGATCCGCTCCGGGCTGATTTCCTATGAACGCCTGCCGATGCTGGAAATCATTTTCGACCGGCTGGTGCGCATCCTCTCCACGTCGCTGCGCAATTTCACGAGTGACAATGCCGAAGCGACCATTGAGTCGATTTCCTCCTTTCGCCTTGGCGACTATCTTGCGGCCATGCCGGTGAACTCGATCCTGGCGGTGTTCCGCGCCGAGGAGTGGGACAATTCCGGGCTGCTTTGTCTCGATTCCGGCATGATTTACAACATGATCGACCTGGTCCTCGGCGGCAGGCATGGCCAGGCGCCGGCGCCGCCGGAGAATCGCCCCTATACGCCGATCGAGCGCGGTCTGGTCGAGCGGCTGGTCAACGTCATCCTGGCGGATTTCACCACCAGCTTTACGCCGGTTTCGAAGGTCCGCTTCCGCTTTGACCGGCTGGAGACCAATCCGCGTTTTGCGGTCATCTCCCGCGTCTCGAATGCCGCGATCGTCGCGCGTTTGCGGATCGACATGGAAGGCCGCAGCGGCATCATCGAAATTTTGCTTCCCTATGCGACGCTGGAGCCGGTGCGCGATCTGCTGCTGCAGAAATTCATGGGCGAAAAATTCGGCCGCGATCACATCTGGGAATCGCATCTCAGCGACGAATTATGGACCACTGAGATTGAGCTGGAGGCGCTGCTCGATGAGCAGGTGGTGCGGCTGCTCAGCATTCTGGAAATGGCGCCCGGCACCGCCTTGCCGATCAGTATTGAGCTTGGCTCGGAGGTCAAGTTGCGCTGCGGCGGCGTCTGCCTGTTCAACGGCAAGCTCGGCGCCAGAAAATCGCAATTGGCCTTGACCATCACCGGACCGGCGGATGGCAGGGCGTCATGAATAGCTATCAATGGGCCTTGGAAATCATCCTCACCCTGCTGCTCGCCGCGACGCTGTTCTTTGCCCTGCGGCTGGAGCGCACCATCGGCGTCCTGCGCAGCGATCGCGCCGGTCTGGGCGAGGTGCTGGCATCGATCCGAACCGCGCTGAACGATGCCGAGCGCGGCATTCAGGCCTTGCAGGACATGGCCGATCACACCGGCCGCGGGTTGACCCTGGAGATCGATAAAGCCTGGCAGGCGCAGGAGGATTTACGCTTTCTGCTGGACCGGCTGGAGAGTGTCGCAAACCGGGTGGAGAGCACCATCAAAACCGGCCGGGCCAGCGCCACGCTGAATGAAGAGGCCAAGCCAGTGGCGGCGGCGCCCAGCAAAGCCGAACGCGATTTGTTAAAGGTATTGAGGCTGTCGAAATGAATCGGCTTCGTTGATGTTCCGTTTCGGACTCTTGCCGGTCACCATTCTGGCCATTTTCCTGCTGCTGGCGGTAAAAACCGCTTTGCTGGTGCATGCGGCGTCCGCCGGCACGCCGACCCCGGCCGGGGCGGCGCCGCCGCCATTTGTCGCCAATTGGGATTCCACCCAGCCGCCGCCGGCCATCTGCAAGCCGGATGCGACCATCAACCCGAGCGAGGTCGCGGTGCTCTCGGCCTTGCGGCAGCGCGCCGCGGCGTTGGATGCCAGGGAGGCGGCGCTGGACCGCAAGCAGGCGTTGGTGGATGCATCCGAACAAAATCTGGCGGTCCAGCTCAACGGTCTGCAGGCGGTGGAAGCCCGGCTGAATGCCCTTTCGCAAAACCAGACGCAGGCCACGGATGATCGCTGGCAGGCGCTGGTTGCCACCTATGAGGCGATGGACCCGCAGGCGGCCGCCGGGATTTTCGACGGCCTCAACATGAATGTCCTGCTGCCGGTCCTCACCCGCATGAACAGCCGCAAGGCGGCGGTCGTGCTGGCCGACATGTCGCCCGACAAAGCCAGGCAGGCGACCGAGATGATGGCCGGGCAGGGCGCTGATATCACGCTGGATAATGCCGCACCGCTGACTGCTTCGCCATGAACGCATTCAGGCGCGGCAGGCGCGCCGCAGCCAAGACCCGCAAAACGCTGGCGCCCATTGCCGCCGCTTTTGCCGTCGCAGCGCTGCTGGGCAGCGCCGCCGGCGCCGATGTCGGGGTCCGGCAAGGCCGGCACGGGGATAGCGGACGTGTTGTCTTCGACTTTCCGGGGGTTGAGACCATCCATACCGAACTTGCCGGCGGCACGCTGACCATCCGCTTCATGCCGGCTCTGCCGATGGGTTCGGCGAAGCTGCGCGTTCCGGGCTTCGAGACCTTGCGGGGCGGCGACGGGTTCGTGCAACTGCGTCTCTCAAAAGGTGCGACGCCACACGTGTTTCGCATCGGCGACCGCATCGTTGTCGATGCCAGGCTGCCGCCCACGCAAAGCGGAAACCTCAAGGCCAGGCCTGCCAGCCTCGCTACGCCGCCGGCGAAGCCGCCGCCGGTTGCCAGCTCGACGGCGGCCAGCCCCCCGGCGGCGAGCCCCCCAACGGCCAGCCCGGCGGCGGTCAGCACAGCGGCCAGCCAGCCTGCAGGCGGACAACCACCGGCCGCTCAGCCGGTTTCAGCAGTGATCGATTTTACCTCGCAGCCCGGGGCCGCGGCGTTCCGGCGGGGGAACAATGCCGTGCTTGTCTTCGACACCGATGAGATCCCCGATATTACCCAGCTGCAGGCGACCCCGGCCTTCGCCGACGCCGTTCTGGTCAGCCTGCAGGATGCGCAGATCATCACCATGCCCTTGCCGGCGGCGCAGGCCTTGGCGGTCACGCCGGTTGCCGGCGGCTGGCAGGTGGCCACGGTCGCCGCCGCGCCGGTTGGGCTCGCGCCGGCGCAGTCGCAGACCAGCAAGCTGGAATTCCCGATGCCGGCGGCCAACACCACGGTCACGATCACGGATCCGGTGACCGGCAGCGACCTGCTGGTCGGTACCGTAACGCAAGGCAACCCGGCGGCGGATTTTGCCGAGTCCGGGCCGGGCTTTTCCGTTTTGCCTGCCTGGCTTGGCATCGCCGTGATGCCGCAGGCCGATAATCTCAGCCTGAGCATCACGCCTTCGGGCTTTGAGCTGAGCAGCGCCGCCCGCGGCGGCCTGCCGCTCGGCGTATTGCCGGCGTCAGACTCCGCCGCCACCCAGCAAGCCGCCTTCGGGCCGGGGCTTAAACTTCCAAACGGCGATACGGCCGCCCTGCGTGACCGGATGGTTGCGGATTTGCACGAAGCCGCGACCCTGCCCGCACTCGGCCGCCTGACGGCGCAAATCGCGCTGGCTCAGGATATGCTGGCGCTGGGACTGGGTCCCGAAGCGCAGGGCGTGCTGGCCACCGCCATATTGGAAAACCCGGCCGCCCAGGATAACGGCCAGATTGCCGGAATGCGCGCGGTCGCCGGCGTGCTGTCGGAGAAATACAATCCATCGGACTTCGCCGCATCGGGCATTGTGCCCAGCAGTGAGCTTGCATTCTGGCAGGCCGCGGGCGAAGCGCAGCAGGGTAAAACCGTGCAGGCGGCGCCGGCTTTGGCGGCCAATCTCGCTTTGTTCGAAGCCTATCCGGCCGCCTTGCGCGACAGCATGGATGCCGGCATCGCCGAAGCCCTGGTCGATGGGAGTCAGCTGCAGGCGGCAGGCCAGCTGGTCAGCTCCGATCCCGGCAATCCGGCGCTCGCCTTGGCGCGGGCGAAATTGTTGGAACGGCAGGGACAGCCGGCGGCCGCACTTGCTGCCTACCAGCGTCTGGCCCGATCGAGCGACATGCGGATCAGCGCGCTGGCCGCCGATCGCGCGGTGGAACTGCAGCTTGCCGCCGGCCGGCTGGATCCGGCGGAGGCGGCCGACGCGCTGGACGCCGCCTTGTTCGATTGGCGGGCGCCCGAGCATGAACGCCATATGCGGCTTCGCATCGCGCAATTACGGGCCGAGGCCGGGCAATGGCCGCAGGCATTCACCATGCTGCAATCGGCGCGCGCCCGCTTCCCCGATGATCGATCCGCGATCGACGCCACGCGCCAGACAATGTTCATCAATATGCTGGCCAGCAACCAGTTTGCCGAGCTGCCGCCGATCGAGGCGGTGGCCATCCTGCAGCAGAACCAGGATCTCATCCCGGCCGGCGCCGGCAGCGCCAATGTAATCAATCTGCTGGCTGAAAGGCTGGATGCGCTGGACCTGCCGGGCGCCGCCGCGCCGATGCTCAGCCATCTGATCCAGACCATCCCGCCGGGCGTCGCCCGCGCCAGCCTGGGCGCCCGGCTGGCGGAGGTGGATCTGGATGCCGGCAGCCCGGTCGCCAGCCTGGCGGATCTCACCCAGACCGAGGCCGATAACCTGCCACCGGCATTGGCCGCCCAGCGCAATATCCTGCACGCCAAGGCGCAGGCGGCTGCCGGCAACGCGGTCGCCGCGGTGACCAACCTGTCGCCGGACAGTGCTTCGCCGGCGCCGGTCGATCCCAATGCGCTGCAGACCCAGGCGCAAATCGCCGAGCAATCCGGGCAATGGCCGCAAGCCGAACAAGCGCTCGCCGCCTTGGTCAGCCAGTCGGTGCCGGCCACCGGACGGATCACCGGTGATCCGGAAAATCTCCTGCTGCGCCTGGCCACCGCCGCGTCGCATAACGGTGACACGGCGACGCTTTCCGCATTATCCAGCCAATACGGAGCCAGGGTGGGTACCGACCCGGCCGGCCAGATGTTTCAAACGTTGACCACGCCGGCGCTTACCGGTGATCAGGGGCTGAACCAGGCGCTGAAGGAAATCTCCCAGCTGCAGTCGCTGCCGGCGATGGTCAATGCGGTTACAGCGCCGAAGCCGCCGCATAAAGGGCAAATGCCGGCCCCGTCCGGGACCCCATGACAGATATGCCGGCGTGGGGTGAACCAAACACGGGGCCCGCCCGCCGGGCGCGACCCGCGACGAAATAAACTTTCACAAAGTTTTTGCCGAAAACCTATTGCGCCCAGGGGGTCCAGGCCTCATAAGCCCCCCCTTCCTAGCCCAAGGGGGTCACGGCGCGGTGCCGTGTCCTACAGGCTGTCTACTAGTTGAGGGGGTTCGCAATGAACGCACTTGCCCGACTGGGGATGGTCTCGGAGACTCCGAGCGAAAACCAGACGACGACGGCGGTCTCCGTCGAATTGGCTACGGCATGCAATGCCGACTCGGATACGGCATGCAATGCCGACTCGGATGCGGCATCGAATGCCGAACTGCCGAAGGATTACTTCGTCGAGCGTGACGGCCAGAAATTCGCCGGCATGCATCTGCTGATCGATATCTGGGGCGCCTCCAGGCTGGACAGCCCGGAACTGATCGACAAAACCCTGTGCGACGGCGCATTGGCGGCGGGTGCGACAATTCTGCACAGCCATTTCCACCATTTCACACCGAATGGCGGCGTCTCCGGCGTGGTCGTGCTGGCGGAAAGCCATATCTCCATCCACACCTGGCCGGAGCGCAATTTCGCCGCGCTGGATGTGTTCATGTGCGGCGAATGCGATCCCTACAAAGTGATCCCATACCTGCAGGAAGCCTTTGGCCCCACCACGGTCGAGGTCGACGAGCAACGCCGCGGGATTGTTAGCTGAGCAAGAACTTCTTTTTGTGAACAAAAAGAAGCAAAAAAACTTTTTTAATCTGGACCATGGGCGCGGCTATGCCGACGCCTGCGGTCCGGATCGGAGCATGCCATGACCGATACCTGGTTGAATGAGACGCTTTATCCGGATTGGGGCCAGCGTTTCCGTTTCACGCGGCAACTCGCCCGCGTCAAATCTCCGTTCCAGGATATCGCGATTTTTGAAACCGATAGCCATGGCCGCGTACTCACCCTGGATGGCATCGTGCAGATCACCGAGCGTGACGAATTCGTCTATCAGGAAATGCTCACCCACGTGCCCTTGCTCGCCCATGGCGATGCCAAGAACGTCCTGATCATCGGTGCCGGCGATGGCGGCGTGTTAAAGCACGTGCTGATGCACAAGAACGTCCAGCACGCGCTGATGGCCGAAATCGATGGCGAGGTCATCCGTCTTTCCAAGGAATTCCTCCCCGGCATCGGCGGCGATGCCTGGACCGATCCGCGCGCCGAAGTGCTGGTCGGCGACGGCATCGACTATGTCAAGAAAGCGCCTGACGGCGCCTACGACGTTATCATCGTCGATTCCACCGACCCGATCGGCGTCGGTGAGGTGTTGTTCACCGATGAATTCTACCAGCATGCGGCGCGCATCCTCTCGCCCCGCGGCGTCATCGTCAACCAATGCGGCGTGCCCTTCATGCAGGCCGATGAACTCTACGAGACTTCGGTGCGCCGGAAGAAATTCTTCCCGCATGTCTCGGCCTATATCGCCGCCGTCCCCACCTATGTCGGCGGCTTCATGACGCTCGGCTGGGCCGGCAAGGATCCATCGCTCACCGCCTTGCCCGACGCCACCATCGCCGCCCGCGCGGCCGCCGCCGGCATCACCGGTCTCAGCCAATACTGGACCCCGGAAATCCACGCCGCATCCTTCCACCTGCCGCCCTATATCGCCAAGCATCTGCCGTAAAACGTCGAATCGTAGGGTGGGTAAGCGCAGCGAAGCTGCGCGCAACCCACCCTTTCGGCGGCCCGGGCCATCTCGCGCTAATTATAACTAAGCGAGCAATTTCAATCACCTAATCTGAACCTGCCGGTTCAGATTAGGTGATTATTGCTCTAACGCGTCAGAAACCAGATACGAAACAGCAACGTCTCCAGCGCGGTGGCGCGCCTGAAATCCGGACAACGCAGCGCCGCCAGCCGCTCGGAAAATCCGCCCATCAGCCCCTTGCGGATCAAATCGAGATCATCCGCTGCCTGCGCCGAGAGCTTTTCCCGATAGGTGTGCAACTGCTCGGTATGCCGGCGCATCATGGTCATATAAATCCCCGGCCCGCGTTCAAGTGCGGCAATCGCCCGGCTGATTGTCGGAAGCTGCGAGCCGATCAGGTTTTTTTCATGCTGCCGGTACAGCACCATCGGCTCGGAATCATAAATCACCAGGCCACCGCAGGCAGAGACAACAATATAGCTCCACCAGTCATGCGGAGACGCAACCGGGGCTGGGATCGATGCGACCAGCCTGGCCGCCGCCCGGTTCATGACAATTGTATTGCCGGAGGCGATGTTCTGCGTGAGGCTCGCAGGGAACCCCGGCCGGCGCTCGTATTTTTTCGACAATACAGGGTGGCTAAAATCATCATCGGTGAGCAGTTGGCGCGAGCAGTAAAGCGCCGGCTTGTCGCCGGCATCGCGCAATCGGTCGATCGCGCGCTGCAGCTTGAGCGGCAGCCAGCGGTCGTCCTGATCGGCAAACGCGATATGGGCCGCATCGCAATGCTCCGCGAGCAGTTGCAGGAAACTCTGCGACGCACCCAGGTGAGAACCGGACGAGGGTGATTTGACAAACCGTTGCGCATCCATCGTTTCCGCAAATGCCTCGACAACCGCGGCTGAACGATCAGCCGAGCCGTCATCCCGCCAGGCGATCATCCAGCCGGTAAAAATCTGTGCGCAGATGCTATCGAGTTGGCTTTTTAAGAAGGTTTCGCCGTTAAAGGTGGAAAGCAGAATGGTGACGGTGGGCGCCGTCACCTTACGCCATCCAAAGCCAGAAGCTGCCGCACAATCGGCGCCACCGAACCTTGCCAGTCCGGCAATTTGACGCCGAAGGTGGTGGCAAGCTTGCTGCAATCAAGCCGGGAATCGGCC
>Ga0116231_10010534_pt1 | contig 14830 bp, 6 predicted proteins | sample S1TSphgellanicum_2_FD_89695 | JGI IMG/M metagenome (GOLD analysis project Ga0116231, IMG submission 89695) | Host-associated microbial communities from peat moss isolated from Minnesota, USA - S1T2_Fd - Sphagnum magellanicum MG | ecosystem: Host-associated > Plants > Peat moss > Unclassified...
AAACTTGTCGTAGTCAAGGACGTTCTGTAATTGATTTTTTTCAGCAAGCCATTAAAGCGATAATTAACCCTGCACTGCAGGCACCTTCTTTAATTCCTCAAGTTTAGACCTGAATCCTTACGTAGAATGAACAAGACCCAATATAAAAGCAACAGATAATCTAGGGGATTCCAGAGGGAAAGCGGGCGATTTAATTTAGGGGCGAGGTCTAGTTTAGGTACGGTTCTATCCATAATTTTTATAAAGAAGGCAAGCTGAAAACCCTTGAGGAAAAGGCGCATAGCGCCGTATTCCGTACTTTAGGTAAGGGATGAAAGCTGCCGGAAGTCCTTTAGGACTGAGTGCGCCATCAATCTCGCTGTTGAGCGATATAAGCTTTTACTGATTCTGTAGAGATATTACCAGCAGTAGGTATAGGTACACGAAAACGCTACGCTCTAGTTAATTGCTTTCCTGTCGAGTCTCAAATTAAATTGGATCTTCCCAAATTTTGGTGAAGTCGAGAATAGAGTAGTTGCCAGTATTAATTAATCTAAGTGAAGATGATGAGAGGGCGAATGGGTATGCCATGAGCAAGAAAGTAATGCCAGCTTGGGTCGCTGCGATCGCCCTTTGGGCGGGTGCTTCACTATCGTGCTCTGCCATCGCTGGGCGTGCGGCTCCTTGCTCCAAGGGAGCCGATCAAGCGAACGGAGCATCGCGCTATGCAGGAACTGCGTCTAGGTCAAAGGCAGGTGTTGGAAAAATTGACATTGATATCACTGCTGATATCAATAGCGCAATGAGCTGATGGAGGAGGTGAGGAGGCATTGATATCACTTCTGATATCAAGGAAAGGCGGGAAATAACGCCTTGACGACATTGAGCTAAGGGGGAACCACCAAAATAAATCGCCAGTCGTATAAAGGAATAACTCGTTGTGCTGCCAGGATTGAGGTGGGGACCAATTACCCTGTCACTCGGCTTCACCAAAAGTTGGGAAGATCCATGAATTACCACTAGTATTATCACCCTGATAACAGTGTTCACAAATTTCAGCGTAAGCACAGCCATTACAATTAGCAGGAGAAGGTACAGCAAAATAATCACTAGCTAAAATCTGCTTAATTAAAATCTCTGCTTCTTGAGCAGTAGTTTGCAAATCCTTCATGCTAAAGGTGTGCAAATGGTCATGACGCAAGTAAGCTATATGAGCAGTTGTTTTTCCTGTTGCTTTTGCATAAGCCCAAAGCTGAAAGCGATGATGCTGTGGGTTAATGTCCTGGTCAGTTTTAAAATCTAGTACCCATTCTGAGCCTAATAAATCAACAATGCCATTAAGTGTTAGCCCTCCTATATTCAAAGTAACAGGCTGCTCCCATTGTGTGTTAGCTTGGTGAAAAGCAGAGAAACTCTCTACCTCATCAAATCGCTCTGCTAAATGTAAAGCCTCTGCTACACACTCTTGACTCAACTCCACATCAAAACCTGCCAGTTTTTGCACGTCGCGGATTTTACGTTCTAATGCTATGTGTACCAAGGTTCCTATTCGTCTTGCTGTCCCAAAACTTGAAACTATACCTGGATGTCCTTGGATAAAGTGATAATAAAACTTTTGAGGACATTGAGCGTAATCACTGAGCGCAGTTACAGGTAGTTCAAATAAACCTGAGCCTATAGTATTTAGTAATAGTTTCTCAGGTTTTCCTATTAAAGATGGTTCTGGTAAAATCGGAGGTTGAGCTAATTCTGGGTCAAAGGGGATAGGTTGTATAGTAATTCCCGCAGCTTCTAAACCTATTTGTAACTTAGTTAACATTCCACCATTCTCCCCTGCTGCGGTGAGAATTAGTTGGTCACGAGCGCGAGTTAAAGCTACATACAACACCCGTAAAGCTTCTGATTCTTCTCTTTGCTTTCGCTGATATTCTAACCAAGTATAAAGCACTGGTTTTAGTGCCTCACCTTTTTCGTCTTCCAGCTTCAAAGCTACACCATCATTAGAGTCAAAATAGATTTTTTCACTGTTGTTATTTGGAGAACGACTCAAATCAGGAATTACAACTACAGGCCACTCCAAACCTTTAGCAGCATGGATGGTCATTAAAGCTACCGCGTCATGGGTGGATAATGGTAAACGGGGTATTTTCACCTCAGCAGCAGCAAGTTGTTTCAACCGACGCACCACGGTAAAAACATCATGATTACCATGTTCTAGTTGTCGGATTAATTCTATAAAACTACGCCAGTCAGCTTCTCTTCTATTCGCTCCTGGTAAATTAGTAATTACGGCGGTGTAACCTGTTAAGTTATCTGCTAATTGCAGTAGACGGGTAGGAGGTTCTAAATTACGATCGCGCAATAGTTGACGCAAGACTTCTACAGGTCGGCTAAATTCAGTAATATCCGTTGTTTTCAGTTTTTGCCACCAATTAACTTGGGTGCGAGTTTTTTCTCCACGATTTTCACCCTTGTTTTCTGCTGCTATTGTTGCTTCTTGTTGAGCAAAGGTAAATAATGGGCGATCGCTCACTGCAAAGAACGGACTACGCAGCACTGCGACTAAAGCTAAATCATCGCTCGTATCGGCTAAAAACTGCAATAATGCCCAAGCGTCTTTAGCTTCTCTGGTTGCTAGCAAATCACCACCACCAGCTAAAGCTGTAGGAATTCCCAAACTTTCTAAAGCTTCACCATAATTTTCTATTGGTTCCCAAGTCCGGGATAAAATGGCAATATCTCCCGGTGCTATGGGTCGCAATTTACTGGTTTTCTTATCATGAATCAGTGTTTGCTGATCCAGCATATTTTTGAGTAAATCCGCAATATACCTAGCTTCTACTCTCTCACATAGAGATTTGCTTATTTTTGATTTGGTTTGTACTACATAAACTTGGATTGGTGGATGAGAGTTAGGTGCCACAGTTCTATGACCTTCTAAATTTTGGTGTAGCTCACCTAGTACAGGTGCAAATACACTGTTAAGCTGTTCCACTAATGTTTGATGTGTGCGAAAGCTGGTATCTAGAATAACTTCATCACCATTATTGGTACGAATATGATTGCGCCAATTTTCAAAAACTTGCACATCAGCACGACGAAAACCATATATTGATTGCTTGACATCACCAACTATTGTCACCTGAGTGTTTTGTGTCAGTAATTTTAATATTTCGGACTGAACAGGGTTAGTATCTTGAAATTCATCAATTAAGAAAGCTTTCCATCTTTGACCATAGTAGTTTTGTACCTGCTCATTTTCCAAAGCCAGGAGAGCATGAACTTCTATATCAGCAAAATCTAAAAAGCAGGTGCTGCGTTTTGCTTGATTGATGTAGTGTTGAACTAAATTAAAAGCTTCTCTTAATGCTGGTAACATTGCTGCTAATTTTTCATCAGCAATACCAATCTCTAGAATAATTAACTTTTCTCTTAAAGTTTTTCTTACCAGATCTTTCAGTGTTGAGAGGGCTTCTTTAACCTCATCAAAACCCCCATTTGTCCATAATTTAGGTTTACCTCCACGTAGGTTAAGTTCCTCAAGTATTTTTAAAATGGTTTGCGGATTTTCTCTTCTCTCCAGAGCCAGGATAGCATCTATTGCTTGCTGACGAGCGATTTCTCGTAAATCATCTCCTTGGCCTCTATAAGTTTGTAGAGTATCCTTTACATCCCACCAAACGGGATTTTGTAATAACTCATTCAAAGCATTCTGCTGTAAAGTTTGTGCTAATTGTTGCCATCGCTCAGTACCCTGTGACAAAGCTTGTTTAGCAGTAATGGGGTCTTTCAGCAAAGTTCGCAAAGCTTCACACATTAAGGAATAGGGAACCTGCTCATAGAGTTTCTGTGGTAATGTATCTAATGCTTCATAAAACCACTGGTTAGACCAAAGCACTCCCTCTAATTCATCCAAAACAGCAAAGTCAGGTGGTACGTCAGCCACTAAAGGATGTTCTCGACAAATTCGCACAGCTAAAGCGTGGATAGTACTAATTTGGGCTGCTTCTAGTTCTGCTAACAAGTCAAATCTGTCTGGTAATCGCTGGTTGGCTAAAGAACGGATGCGTGATCGCAATTCTGCTGCTGCTTTATCTGTGAATGTAACTGCGACTACCTCCAAAGGTGAAAGTTCATTCTCCTGTAAATGGTAAACATAGCGTTCAGCTAACATATGGGTTTTCCCTGTTCCCGCTCCAGCTGTAACGACTACGCTACCATTAGCATAAGCTGCTGCTTGTTGTTGAGTAGTTAAACTCATACTCCACCCCCTTTCCGACTTTGACGATTACCTTTGCGGCATACTAAATCATAGGCACAGAAACCACAAGCAGTTCCGTCAACATCAGGATTTACAGGGTAGTTTCCTGTTTCTAAGTGACTTTTAATTTTTGCAGCTATCTGTTGTTGTTCTTCTTCACCAATTCCTTGATTATTAGATTTCCTGCGCTTACTTAGTGAGTAGTAATCAGCACCCTTAACCGGTTCACCAGGAAACAAAACTGTATTAGCAATATGGGTATATAAAGGCAATTGAATATCGACAGATGCTTTGCCTTTTTCATCTTTGATTCCTGGAGGTTTTTCCGAACCACTTTTGTAATCTAATAAAACTAACCCCTCAGGAGTGCGGTCTATTCTATCGATTCTTCCTGTTACTGTTAAGCCATACCAATCACCAGTAAACTCTTTTTCTAAGCTCACTACTTGTGTATTTAATGGTAGAAAATCTGGTTGCTCCCAAGCGCGACTTAAAACTTTGATATGTTCATTTCTCTGAGCTTCCCAAGCAGGTATATTAGGCAATTGTAAATCCTGTTCTGCTTGAATAAATGCTGCTTCTAGTCCGTCTAAACCAGCTTGAGTAATATCGGCAGCATCCCGTACTTTTGCTAAAACTAACTCTAAGCTGCGATGATAAAGTTGACCTTTTAAAGCAGGGTTAAGTTCTTCCTCTGCTTCTTCTAGATTTGCTAATCTTAGTACTTTATCAGCAAACCATTTGAAAGGACATTGACCTAAAACTGTTAGCTGTGATGCACTGAAAACTCTAGTTTGAGGATTTAAAGGAATTTTTACTACACCATCATATTCATCATAAGGTTCACATCCCTCACGTCGCTTTTCTACAGTCCAAGCATGGATGGTATAGGGTAAAACTATATCTTCTAACCAAGTATCGCGTCTTAGATAAATGCGTCGTGCTGCTTCTAAACTAGCAATCGGTAGAGGTGGAGGTGCTATAGATTTTAATCTCAATTTGGCTATGTAAGGACTAGGTAAAGATGTTTGAGAGCCAATCATTTCGGGATAGGAAAAAGTCAATTGCTGGGTAGGTATTTGTAGTAATGCATAAAATGACATTGCTTCTCTTCGTGCAGCTTGAGCAGCATCTTCTAATTCAAATCCCAATTGTCGTAGTTGTTTTCGTTCATAAAAGTCAAGCATGGGGTCATCCCGCACAGGAGTAGGTAAAATCCCTTCAGTTGCACCTAAAACGAAAACATATCTAAATTTTGCACCGAATAACGATAATGGCGTATGCAATTCTACACCACCTCTACCAGGTTGAGTCGGTACTGTTAGCATTGTCAAACTGCTAATTACATCCTGAGCAAATTCTTCTTGGCTAATAACTTCTGCTTCAGGTTTTGATAGTTCCACTAATCCAGCTTGCAGTTCATAGTAAGCAACAATTTCTCTAGCCCAACGTCCAGAACGTTTACGGACATCAAATTTATTCAGAATATCTTGTAACCTTTCTACCCAATTAGCACGGTTATCTTCTGGTGGCCAATCTAATAATGAAAGATTAATACCCAGATTTTGCCAACTAAAAAGATTAAACGGATGTTGCTGACGAGCTTGAGTCCAAGTTTCCCCAGATAGACCAGAACATAGGGGATGACTCAATAATTTGGCTGTAGATTCAAAGGGAAATTTTTGCTGAATTACCTCTAGTAGTAATTGAATCCAAGCTCCTAATCTAGTATCAATTAAGGGAATTGCATACAAAGCACGTATGGGCAGTTTATATTCATGAGCAATATCTAAGACAATAGAACCATAAAACGCATCGTCCCGCGCTACCAAGACAATTTCGTTAGCTGGTGTTCCCTGAAAAAGCAAACTTTTAACTTGAGCAAGTACTCCTCTCACCTCTGCTTCTATATGAGGATAAATGTGAGATTCTACATTATGGGGAGGATTTGTAGTTGTGAGAAAGCATTCTGTTAATTGCTCTGCCAAGATTTGGTTTTTTTGTACCGATTCTTCTATCTGCCAACCTTGTTCTTCTAGCCAATTGATTGCTGCTTGGTTGTCTTGAAAGGTGGATGATTTTGGGCAGGGTAAAACCATAACGCTATTATTATCGGCGATCGCATTCAAGAAGTTGAGCTGATCAATACGTGGTTGAAAGTAACCATAAATTAGTAGTGCTTCAGACTTAGTTACAATACGAGTTGCTTCCCAAAGAACAGAAGCCGAATCTACCATTGCTTGTAATTTCAGCAAAGCTGTGTAATGAATTGCTAAATGAGCTAGTTGTTGAGTCCGAGTATTAGCTACTGTTGCTAATTCTTCTAAGTTTACGCCAGCACGTAAAATAGCTTGGAGAGCAGGAGTAAGTACACGAGCAGTTCCCTCAATATCTGACTTTGATATAACTTCACTCACAGCAGACTTTAAACAGCGTGACGCTAGTAATACGGGAGCAACTCGGATACCATTTGCTTCCAATCTATCTTGTGCTAGTTTTTCCAAGCTGTAGTGTCGTACTTTTAAAGCTCTTGCTGCTTGTGGTGTTGGTGTAATTACCTTGACTTGGGAATGGATTAATAATTTTTGTATTTCTAAGTCATCTGGTGTTACAGCTTCACAGTGTAACCTACGAGCCTCCACTTCCCTCTTAGAAAGTAAGTTAGTCATATTGATTCCCCAATCTCTGACAATTTTAGATAGTTAAATTTAAAACTAATTTTAGCGATAATTATACGTAGGCAAAATTATAGTTTCAGTGTAATTACGCATGAAATATTAGCTTTATACCAGGTTTAATAGACATTAAATCAAAAATAAACGATTTAGGCAATAATATATACGCCAAGGTTTTATCAATTTTATAAACAGATGTAGGAATTATATTTGATTTTTACCAGAAAAGGTAAAAACGATAACACATGAACTGCGATAAAGAAAGTCCCCGCCTTACTCCCTAGGACTTTTAGATTGAGAAGAGAACAGACCAATATTCTCCATTTTCCCTTATGCCCCTGTGCCCCGCTTCCTCTCTTCTCTTTCTCTCTAATCCAAAATCTAAAATCTAAAATCCAAAATTGGGAGGTTTCCCCATGTGCATCTTTGGGTCACGATATAAAATATGGCATTGATTACCGCCCACATATCTACTTCCCTGTTTCTGCCACCTTTTTTAGCCAGTGGAATTAACGGTTCTATCAGTTCCTATTGTTCTTGAGTCAGGTTAGTGGTGTATGATTTAGACATGACTCTCTATGGTGCTGTTTATACTTATCTATAGCTTATACCAGAGAGCCTTTTTTACGCAACTATTAACTTTTCAAACATTCTCTAAGACTTTCTTTATACGTGAGGAGGCCAACGGAAGAGGTTTAGTGAATGCAGACTAAACAAATTGTGTTGAAGATGGCTGAAAAATAAGATAGTATATTTAATAACAAATAATAGTTGACAGTTAGTTGTTGGCTGTCAAGTATTAACTACAGACAGTAAGTATATTGTTATGCTTCCATCAGTATTCAAAACGTGTGTGCCTAGAGAAGAAATTCTTGGAGGAGAGCTTTCCCCTGAGCTATTTGCTGCCAAGCTAAGATTAGTGGTGGAAGGGAAAGCGCCCCCGGTATACCAAGACCCGGCAGCATTTTTCGTTAATACTTTTGCTACTGATGGCTTAAAAACTCTAATTTCTGAAGTGTTTGGTCGTTTAGTTGGTGTGGCTGTAGGCTCACCGATTATCCGGTTAGAAACTAGTTTTGGGGGTGGTAAAACCCATGATGAAATTGCTTTGTGGCATATAGCTAAACATGGAAGGGTGATTCCTGGACTAGAACGGTTTACGGACAATATCAATTTAATCCCAGACCAACCGATTCAAGTAGCAGCGATCGCTTGTCAAGATTTGGAACCAATCGATGGCTCTTATCATCCAGATACAGGTATAACGACTCATACACTTTGGGGAGAAATAGCCTATCAAATAGGTAAAGTAGAGGGTTATGACTTAATCAAAGGTTCCGATAAACAAAAAGTGAGTCCTGGAACTGTAGTGTTAGAGAGAATTCTCCAAGGAAAACCGACAGTAATTATTCTGGACGAAATTGCTTCTTACTTGAGAAAAGCAAAAGCTGTAATAGTGGGAAATAGCGACTTAGCAGGACAGGTAGTGGCTTTTTTATTCGCGCTCATGGATTTAGCCGCATCCTGTGATAACTTAGTTTTTGTTTATACCTTGGCATCATCTGGGGATACTTTTGGTGAAGAAACCACAGAAATTCGAGAAACAATCTCTGCTACAGCTAGACAAGAACGGATTCTCAAACCAAGCACAGATATAGAAATTTACAATATAGTCAAACAGCGGATGTTTAGCAGTATTGAAGCTAATGCTGCGACTAATGCTGCTAAAGAATATTTACAAACCTACAAAAATAGTCGGATTAATTTACCGGATGGGTGTAAAGATACACGCTATATGGAAAGTATAGAGCAAAGCTACCCCTTTCACCCAGAATTATTTAACTTGCTGACTAAAAAAATAGCTTCTATTCCTAACTTTCAACGTACCAGAGGTGGATTAAGGTTATTTGCCAGAGTTGTACGATACCTATGGTCAGATACAAGTGCATGGATACCTGTAATACATCCCCATCACATCCCGATTGGGATCGAAGAAGAAATTACCAGCGACTTAACTGCACGTTTGGAACGCGCTCTACTGCGGATAACCATCCAAGCAGATATTTACAATCCAGATGGCAGAGAAGCCCATGCTCAGTTGCAAGACGCAGAATGGAAAGCTGCTGGTAAACCGCCCTTTTCTACTTGGGTAGCGCGGACTATTTTTCTGCATTCTATTACTCAAGGTATATCTGCTGGGATTCGTCGTGCTGAATTAAATTTATCTTTATTAACACCGGGGTTAGAAATAGGCTTTGTGGATACAGCCTTGGAAAGGTTAAGTGAAGTTGCTTGGTACTTAGAAAATGACCCAATGACAACTTTAGCTCGTTTCAGAGAAGAACCATCAATCAATAAAATCATCGCTGAAGAAAAAGCTCAAGTGGGAATTACTGAAGCGAAAGATGACTTGCGAACTATTCGCGATACTATTTTCGCTGAGAAATTTTTCAAGTTAGTTTCAGCACCAGAATCCCCAGGGGAGGTAGATGATGTATCTGATAGCATTGCTCTATGTTTAATTGACTTTAATGAAGCAACTATTTGGGCAACTACTGATGGACCCCCCGCACTGGTGGAGAAAATTTTTAATGAAACAGGGGAGTCAGGTAAATTCCGGCTTTTTAGAAATCGTTTACTGTTTTTAATCGCTAACAAGCAAGAATTAGAAAGAGCAATTGACAATGCTAGGGAGTTTAGAGCTATTCAAAATATTCTCAATTCTCCCAACCGGATGCAAGATTTATCAGAAAGTCAGCAGAAACAACTGAAGGACAAAGAAGGTTTGTTGAAGTTAAATGTGAGGGTATCTTTAACAAATGCCTATAGACATTTATTTTATCCGTCTAATGACCCTGTAAAAGCTCCCAAGGGTTTGATGCACTATACCCTGCCGGCTCAAGATTCCAGCGAAGTTAAGGGGAAAAGTAATCAACAAGAGATAATTTTAAAAGCGTTGAAAGACTGTCAAAAAATCCGTGCTGAGGATGCAGCTTTTTATGCACCTGCTTATATTTTACAGAAAGTCTGGCCAGCAGGGCTAAATCATTGGACAACTAAAGCATTAAAAGAAGCTTTTGCTAAGGACTTGAGTTTGAATCTATTTGTAGAAGCTGAATTATTGAAGTTGCGGGATAGCATCCGTCAAGGATTGCAGGCTGGTCACTGGGATATGAAGGTAGGAGAAAAGCTGTTTATTAAAACCGATAACGGGAAATTTACCCTACCCGAATCCATAGAATTTTCAGAACGGATGGTACTCTATCGCCAGGGAATTCTGGAACTACCGAAACCGCGAGAAATTGAACTCAATGCCCAAGTCCTACCTAGCAGTGAATCAGTAAAACCTGTGCGGATAAGGTGGAAAGCATCAGGTGCTCTGACCATTAAACTGTATCAGGATGAAACTTTAGTTCCAGGGGAGTTTCGACCAAGTGATGAATATGAAACTGGGATCACCCTTGGTGCGCCGGAGGCAATCGCTAAAACCACAATTTTCAAAATCATCGCTGACTATGGTAATGGCGAAGTGGAGGAGAGGGAAACCTCAGTGAAGATATTCGCCAATGGTGCAGGAACACCCAGCATACCTACCACTAGGGACAATGAAAGCACCTCCTGGGAGGACTTACCTCTCATTCAGGCTAAACCAGAAGAATTTGATGTGGAAGGAACACTAGATCGGGTGTTTAATGAATTAGGCGATCGCATCCAAGACCATCAAGTTCAAGGTATTCAGTTGCTAGAACTTTCTGTGCAAGAAGTGATTGATTATCGCAGGTTAATGACAGCTTTTCCTATGCTGATGAAATACCCCTTGCAAATCGACCAAACAGCAACCATCACTGTGAATGAACAGTTTTTTAGAATAGAGTATCAAGGACCTGTCAAAGGATTTCAAAGTTTTCAGGGGGCTATTAACAGTTTGCTAAGTAACCCAGAAGTTAAAGCTGATGTTTCACTGAAGTTAACATTTCAATTTTTAGCTCCAGTTCAACCAAACGGCGCAGAAATTAGTAATATCAAACAAGTCCTGAATCGTAATCCAGTTGATAGAATAAATTTAACGGTGAAAGTAACGTACTGAGATGCAAGAGTTTCAATTGCGAGTAGTTCCTACAGATAATAATAACTTTGCACTGGAGTTGTACCAATGTGCCTATAAAAAAGCAGGTGAAAAAAAGCGTCCTTCCGCAAAACGGATTGGACGGCTCAAAGGCAATGCTTTATTACAGGTAAAACAGACAATTTATGATTCTTTAAAAGCGAATAATTACGACCCTAAAACTCTCAGTCACAATCGTCAAACCCCCTATGTACTGAGTGAGGAATCAGGGATAAATTTAGCGTTACTATTTCAGACTTTGCAACCACTTTCTAAAGAAGAGCGCATTGCGAATATTGCTCAAGGAATTAGAGCGATGAGTAATGAGGAATCCCATTATTGGTTTGCAAAGATTAGTAATGGTAAACGCAATCAAGCTTTGAAGGCGATTAGAGTGCTTTTAGAGTAGGGAACGGGGAACTCTCGGAGTAAATATGCTATAATCCAAAGTCAATAATTTGAAAGATTAACCAAAATCATGCCTCAACGCCCCTCCGTGTTCATAGAAAAAATGATGCCCGTACAAATGTTAAACGAGCAAGTGAATTTTGAACACGGGGGTAATCCTTTCAAGGGACTGCACCGTTGGTATTCACGCAAACCACTATCCTTTAGTCGTGCTAGCGTCCTAGCTTCATTATTACCAGCAGATATTACAATGCAGGAATTTGAATATTTGCTGGGGTTAGTGCCAGGGAAGGAGGTCAAACTCTACAAAACACCTCCTAATTCCGTGCAAATTCAGAAAGTGCAAGATTATTGCGAGAAAGTTTGGGGAACTTGCACCCCCACTGTGTTAGATGCCTTTGCCGGGGGAGGAAGTATCCCCTTTGAAGCGGCAAGATATGGGTTGAATGTGCTGGCTTCTGATTTAAATCCTGTGGCGGTGGTGACGATGAAAGCGGCGATGGAATACCCGCTGAAATTTGGTCCAGATTTGCAGCAGGATATTGATAAATGGGTGACGTGGGTAGGGGACGAAGCTGAGAAAAGGCTGGCGGAGTTTTTCCCCTCTTTGCCGGGGGAAACTGTGCAGAATTATTTATGGGCGCATACGGTTGTTTGTCCCAGTTGTGAGTCTGTTGTTCCGTTGAGTCCTAATTGGTGGTTGAGTAAAACTAGCAACTATGCAGGGAAAGGACAAGAGAGGAAAGTTACAAGCGATTGGTATGCTGTCAAGCCAATTCCTAATCTTGAAAATAAGCGGGTTGATTTTGAATTGGTTAGGGGTAGGAAGGGTAGCGGGACAACAATTCAAACTGATGATGGTGAATATGATCCAGATACTACAGTTACAATTAGTAGAGGTGTGGGTAGATGTCCCAATTGCGGAAATGTAATTGAAGATGATGTGATTAAATCACAGGCTGTGTCAGGAATTTTAGATTATCAATTATATGCGATCGCTTATAAAAAAGGTAAAGCTAGTTTAGAGTTTAGAATTACTAATCAAAAGGATATTGAAGCATATAATTTAGCTAAACTACATTTGTTCAATAATTTTTCAGATTTAGAGATTAAGAACTTAATTCCAAAAGAGCATATTGTAAATGATCATGGACAAATCCTAAATTACTGCGAGCAATGGTTTAACCTTTTTAATTCACGTCAGCTTTTAACACTTATAACTTACGTAGAAATTATTAATGAAGCAAAAATCCTAATTGAAAAAGAATGTGTAAAGCAAAAACAAGAAAAAATTACAGAATTAGCAGGTCAAATTAACTCAGAGCAAAAAGCGATAGTAGAATTATACAAGCATTATCAATCCAGATATGAAGCTATCTCAACTTATTTAGCTTTGGTCTTAGATAGATGTGTTGATGCTAATTGTAGAATGGTTATTTACAATGCTTCAAGAGCTTGTATTCAAAAAAGCTCCACACAACACGCAATGAATTTGATGTGGAATTATCCTGAAGTTAATGGTGCGACTGAACTCTGGAGAGCTTGTCAAGAAGAATCGGCAGAAGAGTATATTAATCTTTGTGCTTTATTTGGAACTAAACCTGGTTCAACAGGTATCCCCGGAATCGAAAAATATGATCCAAAATCCATCCAAATAGATTCAGCATCAGCAGATAACTTAACTCATATTCCTGATAAATCAGTTGATACAGTAGTTACAGATCCACCTTATTACGGTACTATTCCCTACGCTGACATATCAGACTTTTTCTACGTTTGGCTAAAACGCACCCTTGGTGATATCTTTCCCGAACTATTCTATTTAGAAATTACAGACAGAGATCGCGAAGCCGTTGCCAACCCTTCCCGCTTCCGGAACATGGGGGAGTCCCCAGAAAAACTTGCCAACCAAGATTATGAAGCAAAAATGGCCATGGCCTTCGCGGAATACCACCGAGTCCTCCGTGATGACGGGGTAATGACAGTGCAATTCAACCATAAAGACTCCGGTGCATGGGATGTATTAGCCAAATCACTCATTGATGCTGGCTTTGAAATCACCGCTTCCTGGGCAGTTAGTACCGAAAATCCCCAAAACCTACACCAAGCACAGAAAAACGCAGTTTCTAGCACTGTCCTTCTAGTATGCCGCAAACGTGACCCCAACGCTGAACAAGCTTGGTGGGATGATGTGCGAATCGATGTGAGAAATATTGTTTTTGAAAAAGCCCCAGCACTAGAAGAATGCCTAACAGCAGATTCTCGTCCCGCAGCTGATAGAGTCGCAAACCCCCAACATCGGGTTAAACCACCGGGAATTAATTTGTGCTTGAGTGCTTTCGGTTGTGCTTTAAACGTGTTTACCAAATATAGTTCTATCCTGGACAGTGCGGGAAATCCAGTGGAACCCAAGACAGCATTTGAAGAAGTTCGTCAAGCAGTGGTGGAATATCGGCTACAAAAACTCTTGGAAGGTAAAGATTTTAATGGTATCGATCCCTTAACCCAATGGTATATCCTCGCTTGGGATACATTTGAAGCCAGAGAATTTCCCTTCGATGAAGCTAGACAACTCGCTCTAGCAGTGGGAGGTTTTGATGTGACTGATTTAGTGAAAAAGCATAAGCTTCTTGATTCCGGTAGCGGTTACTGTAAATTACTTACCCCAGAACAACGTTTGAAAAAGCGTGCTTTCTCTATTAAAGATACGGAATTTTCCGCTAGATACTTAGTAGATGGACTCCACGCTATTATCACCCTTTACCAAGAAGAAGGACATACAGAACCAGTCCGCAAATTTCTCAAAAACACCAGTTTAGTCAGTAATGAGTTATTTATGCGTACCTTTGAAGTCGCGTTAAAGGTAATTCCCTGCATTCAAGATCAAAGGAAACGCATTCCAGAAGAGAAGGCTTTGTTAGATTTGTGGCTATCAATGGATGAGATTAAAGCCAAGGTCTCTTATAAACAAACTGAATTATCCTTAAATCAAGGGGGACAAATAGCTTTAAACCTAGATCTTGGTGGTTAATAACTGTTTGTATTCAAATACAATTTTTTAGCGTGTCTACCTTCATCAGCAGAATTACCCAATTCAGTTAACTGTCAACCATCAACTAATAATTACAGGAGATATTAAATATGAAATTGAGAGGCATAAAACGTGGTCAAAATATTGAGATTTTAGAACAACTTAATAATATTCCAGATGGAACAGAAATAATAGTAGACTTAGAGTTGATTGAAAGTCAAATTATAGAACTACCACAACCCTTAACAGAAATGGAAAGGCTAGCTAGACTAAATCAATTATTTGGAGCTTGGAAGAACCAACCTGAATTAACCGAAATATTTAGAGAAATTGACCAAAATCGCCATGCTTATCAAGGTAGAACGATAGAC
>Ga0116231_10010536_pt1 | contig 14829 bp, 10 predicted proteins | sample S1TSphgellanicum_2_FD_89695 | JGI IMG/M metagenome (GOLD analysis project Ga0116231, IMG submission 89695) | Host-associated microbial communities from peat moss isolated from Minnesota, USA - S1T2_Fd - Sphagnum magellanicum MG | ecosystem: Host-associated > Plants > Peat moss > Unclassified...
CATCCCTCCAGCGCTCGGAAGAAGTCGACATTGCCATCCTCGGCGCGGGTTACACCGGCCTCTGGACCGCCTACTACCTTCTCCGCAGCAATCCCAATTTGAAAGTTGCCCTGGTGGAACGCGAGATCGCCGGTTACGGAGCCTCCGGACGCAACGGCGGCTGGTGCTCGCCTCGCTTCCCTGTCTCAGCCTCTGCCATGGCGGCCCGCTGGGGGGCGGACGCGGCCCGTGCCATACTCCTCGCTCTCCAATCCGCCGTCGACGAAATCCGACAAGTCTCCCAACTCGAGTCCATCGACACCTGCTTCCGCCCCGCCGGTACCCTTACCGTCGCCCGCGGAGCCCACCAACTTCCCGCCCTCCACGCCGCCTATCGCGCCTACGATCGCATTGGCCTCGCCGACCATTACAAGTTTCTAACCCCCAAAGAAACCGCTGAGCGCATTCAAATTACCGACATCCACGGCGCTCTCTACACTCCCGACGGTGCCAGCATCCACCCCGGCCGTCTCGTCCGCGGACTCGCCCGAGCCGTAGAAGCCCGCGGTGGGGTCATCTACGAACAGACGCCGGTGCTCGAATACAAATCCGGCCCCAGCCCCAGCCTCATGACGGCCGCCGGAGAACTCCGCGCCCACCGCGCCATCGTACTGGCCGGCGAAGCCTACCTCACCCGCCTGCCCCGGATGCATCGCGCCCTCATGCCCGCCTACTCGCTCATCTCTCTCACCGAACCGCTCACGCCAGCCCAGTGGTCTCAAATCGGCTGGCAAGCCGGCGAAAATCTCTCATCCACCCGCAACACCGTCGTGTACCTCACCAAAACCCCAGACGGCCGCATCCTCTTCGGCTCCCGCGGCGCGCCCTACGCCTTCGGCTCCGCCATCACCGACGCGCAAGATCGCCACGCCGAGACCCACGCGCTCATCCAGCGCATGCTCCTAGACTGGTTCCCATCCCTCGAAGGGATCAAATTCACGCATCATTGGGGCGGTCCGGTCGGCATGCCCATCGACTGGACCCCTGCCGTCCGCTTCGACCCGGTCGGCAAACTCGCCTTTGCCGGTGGCTACACCGGCCAGGGCGTCTCCACCGCCAACCTCGCCGGGGAAATCCTCGCCGGCCTGATCACGGGTAACGCGACCGGTTTCGAACATCTACCCTTCGTCAACCGGCGCTCTCCCAACTGGATTCCCGAACCCCTGCGCTGGCTCACCGTCCGCTACATGCAGGACGCGCTCGAGCGCATCGATGAAGCCGCGGAGTCCGGCCTCCGCCCACCCCTCGACGCACCCATTGCGGAACTCCTGGGCCGCCACTAAGGCCGCGTTCGCCAAGGGTCATTCTCCGTGTGCCTTTACCTCGAAAAACAGCGAAGCCGGCCACAATCGGCCGGCTCGTTGGTTTGACTTGCATTGGCCTTAGAAAAGTATCTTCAAGGCAAGCTGCGTGTTGTAGGGTTCGCCGGAACCGATGCCGGGAGCGCCGTAGGAGTTCCCAATTGTGGTCGTTACGATTCCGAAAGACGAGCCGTAGCCATAGTTCGAAAGCGGCTGCGCCAGGTTGATACGGTTGAAAACATTGAACATCTCCACACGGAACTGAGCGCGAACGCGTTCTTTGTAGATGGGGATGTTCTTAAGAAGCGACAGATCCACGTCTTCGAATCCGGGTCCGTAAATCTGGTTGCGGCGCAAATTGCCATACGTGCCGGGAGATGGAACGCTGAAGCTGGCAGGGTTGAGATATTGCGCATAGGAATGCGACTGAATGGATTGGTCGCGGTAAATCGCCGGACCAGTGATCTCAGCGCGGTCCTGATACTCGGTGGTGCCGCTGTTATCCGCGCCGGAGAGCACGTTGATCGGCTCACCGCCTTGGAACTTGAGGATGCTATTCACTTCCCAGCCGCTCGTGAGTGCCTTCGGTCCAGCCTTGAGAGCGGGAATCGCATAGTTCACGTAGGAAGAGAAGTGATTGCGGATGTCCTGGCCTGCGTTGCCCCAGTCGCCGTTCAGATTGAACGAGTTTTGCGGAGCGGTGTAAAATCCGCTGGCGTTATCCAGATTGTGGCTCCATGCATAGGCAAACTGGCTGGTAAGTCCATGCCATGTGCTGCTCCGCAGTGTGATCTGCAGGGCGTTGAAGCTCGACCCAGAGGTGGAATTCAACTGGTTGACAATACCGATGTTGGGAAACTTGCTAAAGTAGGGTCGCGATTGCTGTTGCGGCGAGAACGTCTGGCCAGCGGCGATCGGGAGCTGGTCGAGTGGATTTCCAGGTACCACCGCCGATTGGTTGACATCCTCCAACACCAGGTTATGACGGCTGGCAGAGCCGACGTAGCCGACATTTACCTGCCACGCTTTCCCCAGGCTCTGCTCGATGTTCAGGCCGAAGAGCTCGGCATAGGGAGTCTTGAAGTTGCGGTCCACGGAATAGACAGAGACCACATTGCTGCCGGTGGGCTCGCCCTGGCTGGCGTGAAAGATTGCGGGTGTCTGGTCGGGGGTCCAAACGGGACCCGTCGAGCTGTCGTAAGCGCCCAGCACGATCGAGTAGTTGGGCTGGCTCCCAGCAGGATTGTTGTTGACGCCGTTCGCGCCGCCGTTCCCGACGCCAAGATTGCCGTAGAAAGCCTGGCCGGCAGGTTGATCGAAGTACAAGCCGAAGTTGGCGCGAAGCACCGTGCTGTTGCTCAACTGATACGAAACACCCAAGCGAGGCGAGAAATCCAACTTGTTGCTGTTGTAGATATATCCAGGCGCCCCTGAACCCGAACCAACCACCTGTAGGCCACCGTTGTTGGGGTCGAAGATGGAGCTGTTCGGCGGGTTGGTGTAGAACGGCTGCTCGTAGTCGTAACGCAGCCCGAGGTTGATGTTCAGCTTCGGCGTCAACTGCCATGTGTCCTGCGCAAAGGCCGAGCCTGTGTGCGTGTAGATGAACCGTTCCTGCGTACCCAGAATAATGCTCGGATGGAAGGCGTATCCGGCGAGGAAGTCGGCCAGGTTCAGCACGTTGGAATCGGAGACTTTTGGATCGTTGACCCATGGCCCCAGTTGACCGCCGGAACCGAAGCCGAAGGTGCCGCGGCCGCCGAAGTTGTAGTACAGGTCGATGTAGGCGCGGCGATAATCGATCCCAGCGCGAATTTCATGCTTGCCGACAGTCCAGGTGAGGGTGTCGCTGATCTGGGCCATAATGTCGTTTCGCCCGGAGGTTGGGGTCACGCCGATGTTGTCGAATCCGCTGATCTCGACGAGGGGGGCGCCGGTGATAGCGGCACCGGTGTTAAGCCCGGCGAGGGCCAGCAGGTTCTGCGTGTGTAACGCATCGGCAAAGCCCTGGGTGAAGAAGTTGGCGCCGGCCGCAACCTGGTTGCTCAGATTGGGACGAATGCTGTAGTTCCAGGTCACGTTGTAATTCTCATTGTGCGAGGGAACGACCTGGAAATAATTGGGGAGGAGTGAACCGGCAGGCGCGTCGGCGTATCCCTGTCCCCAATACCAGATGGCGGATAGATGACTTTTCTCGCTGAAATTGTGATCCAGGTGGACGACGAGGTTGTGGCTGTATCCACTCTCAGGCGCGTTGCTGGAGTAGTTTTCCGGCGTATCAGGAAGGTTGGCGATGAGATTCGGCTCCCAAAGCGTGGCGAGTATATTCTGCGAAACTTGGCTTGGCGTAATCGCCGACCATGTAACAGGCTTGCCCGTTGTGGGATCGACATATCCGTATGCGTTATTGGCGTTCGCCAGGACTGCGAGGGCATCGTTCACGTACTTCGTTGAGGGCTCGGTGGCGGAGTTGGACAGGCCTATGAGGAACTTCTGCTCCTCATAGGTGAGGAAGAAGAAGGTGTGGTCCTTCCAGATGGGTCCGCCAAAGGTTCCGCCGTAGTTTTGGTTGCGCAGCGGCTTCTCTGGTGCCGTCGGGTCTGAGAATGGCGATAGTACGGCCAGCGCCTCGTTGCGGTTATAGTAGTATGCATCGCCGTGGAACTGATTGGAACCTGATTTCGTGGAGATGTTCAGATTCCCACCGGGACTGCGGCCCGACTCGCTGTTCCCCGTCGTCTGCAGCGAGTATTCGTCGAGCGCTTCCACCGGATAAACCACGCCGGCGATGCCGCTGATGCTGCCCTGATTGACGGCATTCACGTTCAGATACAAATCGTTGTTGTCTGTGCCGTCGATGGTGTAATTGAGCTGGTTGTTACGCATGCCGTCGACCGAGCCGGAGTTGTTGTATCCGGTGAAAGCCACCGAAGAGCCAACAAGCTGAGTGAAGTCGCGACCATTGAGCGGAACATCCTGCAGCGCCTGGCCGTCGAGGACAGTCGTCTGCACGACCGACGTAGTGTCGAGCGCGAGGGCATCGGCAGATACTTCAACCGTGGTCGCCTGCTTATTCACCGATAGCTTGACCGGCAACGTATACACCTTACCGGTCTGCACCTGTACGCCGGAAATCTCTGTGACTTGGAAACCGGCGACCTCAACCTTGACGGTGTAGGTGCTCTGAGGCAAATCGCTGAACAGGAACTCGCCTGAGCCGGAGGAAACCGTCTCGCGCGCAACGGAAGTAGCAGTGTCGGTCGCAGTCACCTTCGCTCCGGGAATGACCGCACCCGAAGAATCCGTGACCGTGCCGTTGATGCTGCCGCGGAAGGTCTGGCCCGTGACGATAAGCGGGAAAACAAGGGAAAGTACAAAAATCGCTAGCGCTCCGAATACGGAGGAACGGAAAGCAGGCATTGGCATCTCCTTAAAATTGTGCTGCTGCGAATAGAAATCGGTTACTGAAATCTCCGACGATTCTGTCAACGAATGAAAATTTGCCATGCTGTGTGACCCGCAGGCCCCACATCCGGCGGAGGAAGACGGTTCAAAACTGACCGGTTCGTTACAACTTGCCAACTTGAAGAGTGAGTACTGCACTGCTCTCGATCTGGCTAAACCAAGAGAAATGTAGCGACGGTCTTAAGTCTCGGGGAAGACTACGCAGATTGGATGGAAAGACTATAATCCGCCGCTAACATCGGGTGATGCGCGAGAGAAAGACCCGTGGCGGAGTGTTCATAGCCAGATTGTAGAGAGGGTGATGCCGCGAGTCAACGAAAATTAATGTAGTTGCGGCCAGCGCCGCTCGTCCGTTTTGGGCCGCGTCGCTGCGACGACTTCGGTCCACCGTCGTGATACCTCATTCCGTAGCGCACGCTGGCTATCAATCCCGCATGAGTCCCGCCAGAATCGCCGTCCACCGCTCCAACTCCGCAATCGGCACGCACTCGCGATCGCTGTGCGCCGTTCGCATATCGCCCGGGCCAATCACGATCACCTCGCTTGCGATCCGTGCGACACGGCTCGCCTCCGACCCAAAGCTGATGCCAATAGGATTCCCGCCCAGTTCCTGGGCAAGCCGAATCTGCAGCGGCCCCTGAGCCGCCGGCGAAAACCCAGGCTCAGCCCGCAATCCCTCAACCTCAATCGCCACGCCGGCATCGGGCTCTTGAGCTGCCAGCTCGCGCAAACGCCCCAACATCGCATTCGAATGTTCTCCCGGCAAGGCCCGCCACTCGACCAGGAACCAACACCGCCCAGGAACAATATTTTTCGCGGTTCCGCCCTCAATCACCCCAATATTCAAGGTGGTTCGCGGCGGATCGAATAACCTATCTACCGTCGAATCGGCGATTTCAGAAGATTCCCGGTCAAGAATCCGGCAAATTATCCGTGCCGCAGCCGCAATCGCGGAAGCGCCCTGCGCCGGAAACGCCGAATGCGCCTCGCGCCCCTCGACCGTGACTCTGGCAAGACCATAGCCCTTCCCGGCAATGCCCGCTCGCAGCGAAGTCGGCTCACTCACAATCGCCGACCCGATGCGCAGATTTGTCGAGCCAAGCAGCCGCTCCATGCCCCTGCAGCCAATCTCCTCATCCGCCGTCAGAACCAGCGCCGCCAAACCAAACAAATCCGGACCGATCGAATCCGGGTTCCCCACCTTCGCCGCGTCGGAGTCTTCCGCGGTCTCCAACGACGTGTCTTCGTCGTTGGGATGGTTGTCGCGAAGGTGGATTTCGGCGGCCTCAGAAACAGCCGCCAGAAAACACGCCAGCGCGCCCTTGACATCGCACGAACCGCAGCCATGAAGCGATCCGCCACGCTCCTCCAGGTCCAGCGCTCCGGCCCAAGCGTTAGCGTAAGGCACTGTGTCCGTGTGACATACAAACGCCATCTCCACAAATGCAGGCTGCTCCGATGCTCCCGGCCACGCAAGCAGATTGGCCTTCGCCACGCCAGCTTCATCCTCATACGGGAACCTTGCCACGCGCCATCCACACCCTTCCAGAAACCGAAATACCCACGCCAGCAATGGCAGATTGGAGACCGTAGAAGGCGTCGGAATCGCCACCAATTCGCGAAGAATTTCGGCTGCCGTCATAGCGCAACCTCAACCCCAGCAAGGAATACACGCGGCCGCGCCGGAGAAGCCACGTAATACGCGAGTTCCCTGTAATCCTCCGCCTCGTGGATGACAAAGTTCGCAGCCTTACCCGGCTCCAGCGTGCCAATCTCGTCGCCCAACCCCAGACTCCACGCGGCGTTGACAGTCGCGGCAACCAGGGCTTCCGCCGGCAGCATCCGCATCTGAACGCAGGCCAGCGACAGCGTAAACGGCATCGAAGGTGCCGGCGAAGAACCCGGATTGAAGTCGGTAGCCAACACCACCGGCAGCTCCAACTCAATCATTCGGCGCGCCGGCGGATACTGTTCGCGCCCCAGACAAAATACCGAAGCGGGCAGCAAAATCGGTGCGGTGCCAGCCGCTTTCAGCAATTTGAGCGTCTCTTCGGTCACGGTTTCAAGATGATCTACGGTAGCCGCGCCAAGTTCCGCGCCCAGCGCTGCCCCAGTTCCAGGCCGAAACTGCTCCGCATGGATGCGCAACCCCATGCCATGCCGCTTGGCCGCTTCCAGCACCTCTCGCGTTTCCTCCACAGTGAAAGCATGATCGTCGCAAAACGCATCGCAGTACTTCGCCAGTCCAAGCGCCGCAACCTCCGGAATCAGTTCCTCCGCAATCCAACGCAGATACTCGCCGCGTCGACCGGCCATTTCGCGCGGAACCGTATGCGCCGCAAGCAGTGTAGGAATCAGACGTGCCGGCCCCTCGGCATCGAGCCGCGCAATGCCCCGCAGCATCCGCAACTCGGTCACGCGGTTGAGTCCATAACCGGACTTCACCTCAAGGGTAGTCGTCCCGCCACGCAGCATCCAGTCGCGGTGTTTGCGCGCCTGCGCCACCAGTTCTTCCTCAGTCGCGGCACGCGTCAACGCCACCGTCGATTGAATCCCACCGCCAGCAGCCGCGATCTCCTGGTAAGTTGCTCCGCCCATACGGCGCTCAAACTCCGCCGCCCGATTGCCGGCAAAAACCAAATGCGTATGCGCGTCGACGAAACCCGGCGTCACCAACCGTCCGCCAGCGTCAATCACCCTCGTCCTGGCATCCATTTCCGCGCGCAAATCCGCATACGAACCCGCGGCGCGTACAGCACCATCCTCCACCAGCATGGCCGCGTTGGCAATCAATCCAAGTTCGCGCATCTCCGCGCCAACCCGCGGCCGAGCCGGCCCGGCCAGAGTCGCCAGTTGTCCGATGTTCACCACTGCGATACGAGGCATTCGCCTAATCCCTATTCGCTGTTCCTGGTTCCCTGTCTTTCAGCATCGGCATGTGAATTCCCTTATCCCGCGCCGTATTCTGTGCAATCACATACCCGGCATCCGCATGGCGAACCACGCCCAGCCCGGGGTCATTGTTCAGCACTCGGCTAAGCCGCTTGCGCGCATTTTCCGTCCCATCCGCCACCGTCACCTGTCCGGCATGCAGCGAATAGCCCATGCCCACGCCTCCACCATGATGAAAGCTGACCCAGCTTGCCCCGCTGGCCGTATTCAGCAGCGCATTCAGGATCGGCCAGTCGGCGACAGCATCCGAGCCGTCCAGCATTCGCTCGGTTTCGCGATACGGGCTGGCGACTGAACCCGTATCAAGATGATCCCGGCCGATCGCGACCGGCGCGGAAAGCTCGCCCCTGCGAACTAATGCATTCAGCGCCAGGCCCATTTCCGCGCGTTCCCCGTAATTGAGCCAGCAGATCCGCGCAGGCAATCCCTGAAAGGCAAATCTGCCGCGCGCCAGCCGCATCCATTTGGTGAGAATTTCGTTATGCGGGAAAAGCTCCAGCGCCAAACGATCAGTGCGGTCGATGTCCGCCGGATCGCCCGAAAGCGCAACCCAGCGAAATGGCCCATTGCCCTCACAAAAGAGCGGCCGTATGTACTCCGGCACAAACCCAGAAATATGAAAGGCATCCACGCAGCCAGCGTCGGCCGCAAACCGCCGGATATTGTTGCCGTAATCGAACGCAATCGCACCGGATCGCTGCAAATCCAGCATCGCGTTGACATGAATCGCCATCGATTCCGTCGAACGCCGCGTGTATTCGGCCGCGTCGCGACCGCGCAACTCTGCCGCCTGGGCGAGCGAAAATCCAGCCGGCACGTAGCCGTTCAGCGGATCGTGAGCGCTCGTCTGGTCGGTCGCCACATCGACCCGGACCCCGCGGCGAACCAACTCCGGGAGCACCTCCGCGCAGTTGCCCACCAGCCCGACCGAAAGCGCTCGGCCTTCGCGACAAGCCGCCTCGCAAAGAGCCAGAGCCTCATCAAGATCTTCGCTGAGAATGTCGCAATAGCGGGTTTCTACGCGCCGCTCGATGCGCGTCCGATCTACATCGATTGCCAGCACCACCCCTTCATTGAGCGTCACCGCCAACGGCTGCGCGCCGCCCATGCCGCCCACGCCGCCCGTGACCACAAGCCGCCCCTTCAGCGTCCCTCCAAAATGAATGTCCGCCAGCGAGGCAAAGGTCTGAAATGTCCCCTGCAAGATGCCTTGCGTGCCGATGTAAATCCAGCTTCCCGCAGTCATCTGGCCGTACATCATGAGGCCCTTCTTATCCAACTCCTGGAAATGATCCCAGTTCGCCCATTTCCCTACCAGATTGGAATTCGCCAGGATCACGCGCGGAGCCATCTCATGCGTAGGAAAAACAGCCACCGGCTTGCCGGATTGAACTAGCAGCGTCTCCTCGTCGCCCAGGTTTTTGATCTCACGGACGATGGCGTGAAAGCTCTCCCAATTGCGCGCAGCCTTGCCGATGCCTCCGTAGACCACCAGGTCTTCCGGGCGCTCAGCCACTTCCGGGTCCAGGTTGTTCATCAGGCAGCGTAGCGCGCCCTCCTGCTGCCAGCCCTTACAGTTCAACTTGCTGCCGCGCGGAGCGCGAATCGTCTCAGTAGCCGTTGTCATTGGCATCTCCTCATGGAATTGAGTGTCGTGCTTCGTTCATTCTTTTTAAGAAAGATTGTCATCCTCAACGCAGTGACGGATTCCTTTTTCAGCGATTGACGCCGTCTGACCTTCGCCAGCTTCTGCATCGGACTTCCACTCTGGACACTACCTTGAAGCTTCCTCAAACTTCCGTTGCACCGCGCGATATTTAGCGCGAATCTCGCCCCCTCCGCCGTGCCGGCCATTTTCGAGAATCAGTCTGCCCTGCACGGCAACATCGCGCACGGCCGACTTGGCCAACGCAAAGACCGCCTGCGAAGCCAGCGTCTTCGCATCCACTCCGAGAACGGATAGGTCGTTCAGATCGACAGTAAAAAAATCCGCCGACTCGCCAACTGCCAGCGTTCCGCCGGCAAGCCCAAGCGCCCTGTACCCGTTGACGCTCGCCGAACGGAGCAGCAGTGCTTCGATCGGCGCTTGAATGGCCCAATCTTCGCGCGCTGAGGCATCGAGAATGCCACGCTGCCGGTCGCGCAGACGCAAGTGATACTCGCTCTGGCGAGCATCTTCCAAGATGTCGATTTGCGCCTGACTGTCGGTGCCGAAAGCCACAGGGATGCCCAGGCGCGCAGCCGTATCGGCGGGGAAAATTCCGTCGCCCAAATTGCGTTCGGTAGTCGGACACGAACAAATCGTAGTTCCGGCCGCAGCGACCTTCGCGAATTCGGTCTCGCTGAGGTGAATCGCATGCACTAGCGTGGTCCTCGCGGAGAGAACGCCGTTTGCCGCAAGCAAACTCACCGGACTCGCGCCATATTCCGCCTCGCAAGCTGTATTTTCGCCCAGTTGCTCCGAAACATGCATGTGCAGCGGCATGGCCCAAAGCGCCTGCGCCGCGCCCGCAATCTCCTTTATCTGCTCCACCGGAACCGCTCGGATGCTGTGTGGAGCGGCGCCCACGCTGACGTTCTCCACGCCAATGTACTTTGCCTGCAGCTCTTCAAGATTCCGCAGATACTGCGGCAGCGTTTCGTAAAAACGCCGCTGGCCCGGGTGCGGATTGAGTGCAAATCCAGCCCGAAAATAAGCCGTGCGCAGCAGGCAGATGCGCAACCCCACCGACTGCGCCGCGGCAATCACCTGGTGGCTGAGTAGATTCGGGTCATCGTAGGCGCGCCCTTCCCGATCGCGATGCAGGTAATGAAACTCCCCAACAGCGGTGATACCAGACTGAACCATTTCTAAGAATGTCGCGCGCGCCACGTCGTAAAGCTGCTCAGGAGAGACAAACCCCGCCGCTCGGTACATCGGCTCACGCCAGGTCCAGAACGTATCTCCGCCGGCAATTCTTCCCTCAGCCCGCCCTCGAAACAGCCGCTGGAACGTGTGCGAGTGAGCGTTGGCTAATCCGGGAAGCAAAGCTTTCCCGGGCATGGAAACAAACTTCGTCCCGGAAGGCGCGTCGTCCCGTTCCACAACCCCGGCAATCAGGCCGCTCGAATCCACGAGCAGCCCAGCGCCCGTGTGAACCTCGGCGCCAGCCATCAGCATTTCCGGTAAATAAAGCGTAGAAGAAGGCATCGTCGATCTCTGCCTTCCATGCTAGCCGCTCAGCCTGAAAATCTACAGGCGATGTGCGCGCCTATTGCTTCGGGCGGGCGCGGATTGCGGTGCATAATCGGGATTTGGCAGACGAATCCACGGCAGCATCTCCGCCGGCACACCGTGTTCCATCTCCGCCTCAATCCTCGCCAATTCATGTGCGAAAATGCTACCGTCGGATGCAGTCGCCGCCTTTCTGTCCGCCCGCTTTGGCTGCCGCGTATCCGGCACGCGCGCGTCGCCAACCTCCGGCAACTCTCCGTAAAGACGGCTCATCGACGGAAAGCAACAAATGGCGGCAGTCATCATCATCGTACCCAGGTCGGTCCAAAGATTGGCCCCGCGCATGTACTCGAAAGAAATGCGGATTTTGTCGGGAGTGACCACAGTCTTGAAGAAATCCATCGGATTTGCAGCACGCTCCAGCAACCGTGCCTCCTGGCTGTATTTGAGCGACGCCGGATCGGTCAGTCCCGGGCGAGCGCGGAGCAGGAAGAGATACTCATCGCGAAACTCATAGGTCAGCTCCGGCAACACCGGACGCGGCCCCACCAGGCTCATCTGCCCGCAAAGCACATTCCACAGTTGCGGCAACTCATCCAGCTTGGTGCGCCTCAGAAACTTACCCAGCGGAGTGATCCGCGGGTCCGGCCCCAGCGTATAAGCCAGACCCGCCTCCGCGTGCGCCATAGTGCGCAGCTTAAGAATTTCAAATGTCTGAAAGCCCCGTCCCATGCGCGTCTGCCGAAACAGAACCGGACCGGGCGAGGTAAGCCGAATGAGCAAAGCAGCCACCAGCAAAACCGGCAACGCCAGCAGAAGCAATGCAGCCGAAATGACAATGTCCAGCGAACGCTTGACCACGATCCCCCCAATTCCCCGACGAACCGGGAAAAGCCAGCCCCGACCCCATTGTCGGGTGCCGCGAGAGGTACAACTGAGATTTGGCGCGGTAATTCCGGAATCGAGTCCCGAAATAGTTTCTGAAATACGGCGATTCCCAGAGTGGGAGGGCAATGATCGCCGCATTAACGCGTTCCAAACCGAGTCATCCTCAACGGAGTCAACGCAGTTGAACCAAGTACTTCGTTCAGCGTCCAGGGGATGTGGATCAATGCAAGTAGGAAACACCCGTCGACTTCCGCGTGTCAAGCAATAACAGGCGCGATCGCAAAATAAATGTGTCGCTGAAGGATCGAGGTCAACCCGCAGCCCCTAAAAATAGAAATCCCTACCGCTGCGGCACAGCGGTAGGGACCGGTTTGCATGACTCGATGAGAAGAATCCGATTACTTGATCTTCAGGAAGATGATGACCAGCGTGAAGAGCGTCAGCGACTCGATGAACGCCAGACCGAGCATCAGGAAGATGAAGATGCCAGGACGCGCTCCAGGATTCCGCGCCAATGCTTCCACGGCGCTGGCCGTCGCCTTGCCCTGTCCCAGCCCGCAAAGACCCGCCGCGAGCGCCAGACCGATGCCAATGCCGATCGGAGCCAGGTCGACAACACCCGAACCGCTCTGCGCGAAGGCGGGAACGGCCAAAAACAGCACCGAAAGCGCCATGAGAAGATATTGAATTTTCCGCATTTGTTTCTCCTTAAGTGTTCCAGCTTCACAAAATTGATCGCCAGTGGGTGGTTGAGGCTCACCAGGCTGGCCCCCTCACGCTTGCGATCTTCCGTGGCTCCAGAGCAGAAGCGCTCCCCGGCGGAATCTTGAAGAACCGTGTGCAGTGCGATCGGTGAAGTGTGAAAGGAAAATCCGCCTTCCCCCCTTCACAGTCGCCCTTTAGTGATCGTGCGAAACCGCCAGCGAAAGGTAAATCATCACCAGCAGCATAAATACGAAGGCCTGAATGACCGAAACCAGCAGGTGCAATCCAAGAAAAATGACCGGAACGCCGATCGGAATCAACGAGAAAAACACCAGCGTAACCAGGCCGCCGGCAAACATATTCGCGTAAAGACGCACGGAAAGCGACATAATACGCGCGAAGTGAGAGATCAGTTCGATCGGAAACAGCAGCGGGGAAAGCTGCCAGATCGGCCCAGCGAACTGCTTAAGGTAGCCGCCAAATCCATTCGCCTTGAATCCGTAGAAGTTGTAATAAACAAAAGTCGCCAGAGCCAAACCGAGGGTCACCACTTCCAGCTCCGTCGGCGAATTGATACCGGGGATCAGACCGATCAGGTTGCAACTCAAGATGAAGAGGAAAATGATCGTCACGAAGCTTTGAAAACTCTCATAACCGTGCCCAATGATCTGCTCCGCCTGCCCTCCCACAAACTCGTGGATCATCTCGGCGAACTGCTGCACGGGAGCGGGCTTTTCCACGCTCAGCGTCATCCGCACGGCGACAAAAAAGGCAAGCATTACCAGAGCAATCAGAAATTCAAGGGCAAAGGCATCCGTGATGGGCGCACCGGGGTGTCTGAGGCTAATACCCATCGATTGGAGCAGCGACGTGAGCGGGCCGCCGAAGATTTCGTTGAGCAGTCGTGTCCATGCAAGCGATTGAGGCATCGGTGTCGAATCTTTCTGATTTCAAATTCTGATGTCAAACCGTATCCACGCCGGCGGCGCCATTAGGCGCGTAGCACCCGCATCGCCTCCCAGACCAGGCCGGCCAGTGCCAGACCAAGCCCGCAGAGCAGAGCGATAGGCGAACCGGAATCCGCACGGTGGCAACATTTCAGGCTACCATAAATCAACAGTGCAAATACCGTCAGGCGAAACAGAAATAGCGCCACCACCAGCCCGGTACCCAGTCCCGACGATCTGGCCCCGTCCATGCGCGCATTCACGTGGCGAAACAGCCGTCCCCACTCGTAAATGCTGGCCACGGAAAGAGCAGCCCCAATGGCGAACAGGATCGCCGTCCGCCATCCCTGCCAAATCCAAAGCGCCAGCGAAACCGCCGCGCCCACCGCGACCGTGATGCGTACCGCCCGCCGCAGCAGCGCGGTGAGATCGGCAAAGGTGAAATCGACGATTGAACGGGCGGGCACCGCGGAGGAGTTCGCCGGTTTGTTCTCTTCCCCCGTCATTTGCGTCCGTGACCGGAAACCGAATTCATTGCAACCACGGCCATCCGGATTGCGCTCACCATCCCAGCGACAATCCCCAAAATGAGGCCTGCGACGACGCCCCAATGACTGTGCAGCCAATGGTCGACGCACCAACCCGCGCCCCAGCCGATCAGCAGCGCACAGGGCAACACCATTGCGATCTGAATCAACTGCTCAGCCTGCACGAGGCTGTGCATTGCGCCGGAGGGTTTGCCCGGCAAAGGCGTGGGCCTGGGCTTGGCATCCGGAATGGGAGGGTTGAAAGCCATCTATGCGGTTATAGCATCCGCTCGGCGAAACGGTATACTGATCGCTACGGATTCGCATCGGAATGCAAGAGGAAACAGCAGTGTTCGAGTCGGAATTTGAGCGCAATCTGTTTGCGCTGCGCCAGGAAAAGCTGGCTGAGATTGAAAAGCTGGGGCAGCAAAAGTACCCCAACCAATACGTCGCCACGCACAGCATCCCCGAGGTGCGCGCGCAGTGGGGCGAAGTGCCGGCGGAAGAGCTGAATGGCACCCCAGAAGCCCCCGCGCAGCAGCACGTCGACGTGGCCATTGCCGGCCGCATCATGGCCATCCGCGCCCAGGGCAAAGCCGGCTTTGCCACTGTGCAACAGGGCGGCCAGCGGTTGCAGATTTACGTCCGCCAGGACGCCGTCGGTGAGCAAGGGTACGCGCTCTACAAGCTGCTCGACATGGGCGACCACATCGGAGTCACCGGCTACCTCTTCCGCACCCGCACCAACGAACTGACCATCCACGTAGAGACGCTGACGTTTCTGGCCAAGG
>Ga0116231_10010537_pt1 | contig 14826 bp, 13 predicted proteins | sample S1TSphgellanicum_2_FD_89695 | JGI IMG/M metagenome (GOLD analysis project Ga0116231, IMG submission 89695) | Host-associated microbial communities from peat moss isolated from Minnesota, USA - S1T2_Fd - Sphagnum magellanicum MG | ecosystem: Host-associated > Plants > Peat moss > Unclassified...
CTTGGCTGCTGCTTCTGCTTCTGCTGAGGAGGAGGACGAGGAAGAAGATGAGGAACTTGATTATGAGGAAGTGGGTGAAGACGAGGGGGAGGAAGAGGATACGGAGGATTTTCCAGAAGAGGTATATGAGCGAGAAGCCTCAGGTGTGGTCCGGGAGTACACTCTCAATTTGTTTGAGCAGATGCAAGAGGAGGATGAGGGACGGGAGACGGAAAAGAAGGAGAAGAAGAAGAAGAAGAAGAAGAAGAAGAGAAGGGGAGGAGCTTGGGAGCTCGAGCCGCAGGTTCCGGACCATCTCCTGCCGAAAGTGGCCATTGTGGGTAGACCTAATGTGGGTAAGTCTGCTCTCTTCAACCGTATTGCGGGTGGCGATGTCGCAATTGTGAACGATGAAGCTGGAGTGACACGAGATCGGCTCTACACTAGAGCTTTTTGGAGCACCCATGAGTTTATGATCGTGGACACGGGTGGGGTGCTCACCATCCCAGGAGCAGGCTCTGATGCAGTGGCCATCACTGAAGGGGGAGGCTCTGAAGCTGTAGAAAGAGCTGTGAAACAAGCTTCTACAGCTGGATTGCCTGCCATGATTGAACGCCAGGCCGCTGCTGCTGTGGACACTGCGGATTCCATCATCTTTGTCGTTGATGGGCAAGCTGGATTGACAGCTGCAGACACTGACATTGCAGATTGGCTGCGGAAGAAACACTCCAATAAGAGAATCACTCTGGCTGTCAATAAATGTGAGTCACCCACAAGAGGCCTCCTTCAAGCTGCTGAGTTCTGGTCATTAGGGTTTACTCCCATTCCAGTTTCAGCAATTTCTGGCACAGGGACAGGAGATTTGCTTGATAGTGTGTGTGCAGAGCTGAAGGCTCTTGAGGCTGACAATTTTGTAGACGAAGATGATGACAAGCCTATGGCAATTGCCATCGTTGGGAAACCCAATGTGGGTAAGAGCAGCATTTTGAATGCATTGGTTGGTGAAGAGCGCACAATTGTAAGTCCTGTGAGTGGCACCACACGAGATGCCATTGATACTGACTTCACAGCTCCAAATGGCCAGGTTTACAAGCTGATTGACACTGCAGGAATCCGGCGAAGATCAGCTGTTGCATCGGCAGGTAGCCGGACTGAGTTGTTGTCAGTGAACCGTGCTTTCAGGGCAATTCGAAGGTCGGATGTAGTGGCTCTTGTGATTGATGCCATGGATTGTGTGACTGAGCAAGATTTCAGGCTAGGTGAGAGAATAGAGACAGAGGGGAAGGCTTGTGTCATTGTTGTGAACAAGTGGGATACAGTGCCAGACAAAGATGCACAGAGCACTGTGTGGTATGATCGTGATGTACGAGAGAAGTTGCGCATACTAGATTGGGCACCCATTGTTTACTGCTCTGCTTCAAGTGGCCAACGAATCCACAAGATTCTTGAAGCAGCCGTCCAAGCTGGAGAACAGAGGTGTAGACGTCTGCCGACAGCTACTTTGAATCAAGTCATCCGCGATGCGGTGACTTTGAAGCAGCCACCCACAGGCCGAGGTGGCAAGAAAGGTCGCATTTACTACTGTACACAAGCTGCAATTCGGCCACCTACCTTTGTCTATTTTGTGAATGATTCAAGGCTTTTCCCTGAAATCTACAGGCGCTATATGGAGAAACAGCTGCGACAGAATGTTGGATATCCAGGCACACCTGTTCGGCTGCTATGGCGTAGCAAGCCAAAAGCTGAGCGGGGGAAAGCCATCAAGGGTGCAGCAGGGTCTGCCAGTAAAGAGAAGCGGAAGCCAGCAGAGATGGCAGCAGGAACTCTCACAGAGGCTTCCAGATGAAATTCTCCTTCATTAGTTGCAAGTAACCTCAATTTTGCCTTCACTCCTTTTAGTCTTTTGTGCCCTTAATTTCATCTTTCCTTCACTGCCAACATTTCTGGATGATGGATGGTAAAACAGCAAGATTTTGATCAGTAGTTTTATTGATGGTGTGTTATTGCATCCAGCAGCTGCAAAAACAACAGTGGAAGACCCTGTTTTCTCCTCCATGTTTTGTCCCTGTAAATGCAACTGGTAGTCCATATGAATATGCTTGCTCCAGAGCTCCAATTTATCTCAGATAGAAAGCAGTTTGATTCTTCAAACTTGTTGAGCTGATCAGGTGGTTCCCATTTGCAGGCAGAAATTAGTGGGAGCAGCATTTGCAAGAGGTTTTGTTGCATCATGACCTATGGGTACACCCACACTTGTACTACCCTTGTTTTAAATAGGATCTTGGAGGCTGTGTTGCACAATGACTTCTGAGGACAAACTTTTACTACTCAGGTTTTGAAATTGGACACCTGGGAGGTGCTGCAAGCTTAGTGACTTCATTCATGCAGAACTTAAGGGCTCAATTCCAGGCAAATGAACACTGGGTATGTCAGATACTGAATCTGTGTTATATTGGAGAGAAGGAAAGGCATTCTGTTTCTGTTGCCACCATGGAAGCTGGCCATTGTGCTTAACTGGTCGTTGCACCTCCCTGTACCCATCTCTGCAACTTGAAGGATTCCAATTTGTGGCAACTGTAATGAACAATGTCACCAAGACCATTGCAAAGATAGCTGGGAGAACATTAATACTGAGGTATCCAATCATTTTCCTGTATTGGGGATGAATTGTTCTCTTGTGTTTTCTTGCAGGGATTGTCAATGGTGGCCAAGCAGTGTTTCTCAGCATCTCCTTGGTTGGTATAGAATTCTTTTTGATGGAACTCCTGCCTATAGATGGCAGTTATGATAGTTGAGGTGCTCTACAGAAAGTACTAGGCTTGAAAATAACACTAACCTTTTGCATTGCTCTTTGCTCTGCATTTCTATATGAAGAAAGCGCTACTGTAGTACACAGAATTTTGACTACCTACTTTCTGTTCCATGTTCCCAATACAGAGTGAGTGATTCTCCTCACAGTTGTCATTTGTAGCAGTGTTGTGAAAGCTAAGATTCTCTCCTCACCAAGTTTCATACCTCTTGCACTTATATGTGATTTTTGAGTTAAGCCTGTCAGATGGGAGCTTTTGCATTGCCAAAACATTGGTGATTTCTTCGTGCCACTATTGAACTGACAGCTCCTTGATTCATACACTTGTTTACTCCTTCCTTCCTGATCATTGCAAATTATTTGGGACCTTGCTGGGCCATCTGGAGGAGGCGGAGGATCTGATGAGGACAATGCCTTGCGAACCCAATGCTTCTATGTGGAGGGCTCAAGCTTGATGCTTGCAGAGTTTATGGTTATGTGGATACGGGAAAATATCCAGGTCTTTCCTTTAGATTGTGATACTAAAGTGTGTGCCTGATGAGAAGACTGAGTACACAGGACAAAACCTGTAGGCTGTCTTTGTGGGAATAAATTGCCAGCCCTGCAGCTCCTGTACAATTTTTGTGAGAAAATCTCTCACACTAGAGAAATCTTTTGTGTTTTTCTGCTCCCCATCTTCCAATGCACCCTTCATCTCTTCATACATTTTGCTCCAAGAGAATCACTCACACACTCAGAATCACTCTTTTGTGTTGGATACCATGGCCTTGGTTTATCATCATATCAAGTGATCAGCAGGTGGGTTGGTGACATTTGCTTAATGGTGTGTGTTCTTGGCTGTGTGGAATTGAGGTGTTAATGGTAGTGGTGCCAAGAAGAAGATTTTGTACCACTCCTGTAATCTTGGCATGCATGTGTGCCCACAAAAGCCCAAGACTGTTTGGTGGGACTTAGATGTCAGAAGTGCAGGTGGAATGGGACTTGGCTTGTCTGGTGGTTTTTTTTTTCCCCTACCATTTGTGGGAACTTGGGAAGTGAAAGAGCAGCAGTTGTGTGTTGTGTCTGCAAGAAAAAAAGGGGAGTGCTTGTGTGCATACAGAGAGGAGAGGGATGGGCAAAAAATCCAGCCTTGTTGCTCATCGGACTCTGTCACAGCGGAAGCTGGTGCCAGAGTTGCATGATGACAGAGGAGGAGGACTCTGTAAGGAGCCCACTCCATCAACTGACAGCTGCAGCAAGGATGTGCTGCACTCTGAGCTCTTGGCAAAGAAGAGAGATGATGAAGGTGGTTCTAAGTTAGGACCCATCAAAGAACAGCAGGAGAATGCTGCACACCAACAAGCCATCCTTCAGAGCCTTGCTTCGTAAGTGACCAGTGCACCTCTTCTGTTTTTTTTTTTTCTTTTTGCCTTCAGACTTTTGCATGTTTAACTTTCCTGCTAGTGTGCATCCTATCTGTGGAAGTGCCACCAAGAAGTAATATGTGATGGGGGGAACTCTTTGCTGTCTTACAAGAACTTTTGGCTGCTCAAACCTCCAAGAAATCTTGTATTGTTGCTTAGGGAATTTGCCTAAACACCCAAAGTGTTGGAATTTATGAGCTCTGGAGTCCTTTTGTGGGGGGAGAATTGGTTGTAATAGAAGTAGAAGTGGGCAACCAAGATGTGCATCTGTTTACCAACATAGTAGTTCCTGAGGAGAGTGGAGTGACACCATCTATCACCATGTGTTTGGTAGTGACTCATCCCTTTTTTGTGTTGTGGTAGTCCTTGGTTTCCACCTGCTTTTTTTTAGGAGCTTTGAGTAGTTTCTTGCATCATTCTTACTCTTATTCTTCATGTTTAGCATGAGCTATTTGCAAAGGGAGTTTGATGGCACATATGCAATCTTACAGGTTTCTGGTTTCTCTTTTGGGGAAGAGCTTTGGGTTAGTTTCTTTCATTTTTCTCAACCTTGTATTTCTTTGTTTTTCTTAATCTGGTTCTTGGTTTGGCATAGGTATTTGGAAGGGGAGTTGATGACACGTCTGCAATCTTACTCAACAAGTCTAGCTGAGGTGCTGGCACTTGGGAGCCTGCTATTTTCCTTGATAACAAGTGTTGTATCAGTAGCACAGCAGGAGAGATAAAAAATCTCTCTGTTCCATAAGGGAGAGGAGGAATTCAGTCAGAGGGGGGGGGGGGTAATGAGATTCTGAAGAACCCAAAAGTGTTCGAAGAAATCCATCAAACAAGGGGGATTTGTTTTAGCTGAACATGAAGTACATAACAGCAGCAAAGCTTCAATCTGTAAGTTACTACTGCATGTTCTTTCTCTTGCTAGAAACTAGTCTAACAACTTTGTGGGATACAATTTTGTGTACTCTCAAGCAGGTTGAGGCCATCAACAAGGAGCGTTTGTTTTACCACAACAAGCTAATTCAGATTGAGAAGGTAAAATTGTCAGAGCCACTTCCGCCTCTAATTCATTTCAGCTGTTTGGATATTCAATTTATTACTCTTCAATCTGAATCAATCAGTTTCGCATGCAACCCATATATCTGTCTGTCTGTTGGTCTGTCTGTCTGTCATGGCTGCAGCATTCTTACAGCTGCTTCAGTGCAATTGGGTAGTTGATACAAACTGCACATACACCAACACAGACAAGTGGAGAGAGAAAACAGATGGTGGAATCAAGCCCAATGGTCGTCAACTGAGAAAAGGCAGAAGCTGTCATGTGTGTAGACATGAATTTTTATAGAATGACCATGTCCTCCTCTAATTCATGCTAAATGCTTTTTACCCAGAGCAAAAACCTTGATGAAGTTGGTCACGCTTTTGGGAGTGCAGATGTGTGAACGTGCACAGCCATATGCATCAACTGCACCTCTGGTGGAATCAGTAATATCTATCTTAGGGTCTACCACTGATCGTCCTAGTCCTTGCTAGAAACGTTGATGAGGTATGTTTGAGGACTGGATTGAAAGTGCAAACAACAGCAAGGATGCGGTAAAGATGCTAATGAGAAGCTTGCCAGGAGATGCTTGGGAGAACCAACTTATCTTGCTGCAAGAACGGAACATCATCACATAACAAAAAAAGAAAGAAAAAGTGGTGGGTGAATTCCCAAACTCTGTAGTTGATGTACAGAAACAGTTTTGTGTTGGGGGACCACTCTTCTCTATTCTCTGCATGGAACATTTACTCCTACATGGGGATGCACTTGTGAATCTGCATATTCAGAGCTCAAAAATCGCTTCATGGAGCTCAGGAACTGCATCGGAGTGCAAGTTGGGTTTTGCATGGATGCAATTGTTACTTGTGCAAATTCAAGCTAGAATAGCACAAGCAAGAAGACTTCTGTCGTACCTGAAAATACCGGATTATGGAGACTTCATCATCTTATTAGACACAATATTCTTCCTGATTATTGTGGAGGAGTTTTTGTCTGCATGCCCAATCCAATACCAAAAAGGTTTTTTGTACATTCGTTGGTTCTGATGGAAGGAAATTCACCATCAAACTCAAGTATTTGCAATTACCAATCTTTTGAATTCAGATCCATATGCATTTAGATCATTTTGTAGTTGGCCATCTTCATAATTGTGGCATTTTATCATTGGATGCATAAGAAAAATGTATGTCACCATAATAATCATGAAGTCAATAATTATTGCAATTTTGACACATTAAAATTCTTCTACTGTAAGTAACTAAATGTAGTTCATCTAGTTGTTTTCACAAAGAAGGTGGAAAATGACCTTCAAGACGGAAAGTAAAAGGTATTAACAATATTGAAGAAAGAAAGTTGGTAAGTGTTTTCATACGTATTTCTTAACAAATATATGTCGAGGCATACAAAATAGGTTAAATTCTACCAAGAAGTTCATTTTGATGGAAGTTATTTAATGAAATGTTTTTTTTTTTTTTTTTGGTGTTTATATGTGTGTTAGTGTTAACTTTTTGTTTGGAACAAATGTAGCTATGTATATATATTTTTTAATGTTATAAATAATAGTGATTTTGCAATCTTTGGTTTCAACGATAAATTATTTTGCTTTGTTTTTTATTTTTGGTTTGGATTTGTACTAGTTTTAGTAGTTTTTGAAGTGTGTTTTGTGTCTTTAAAAGTTAGTTTAAAAAATTCTCGAGATTTGCATGTCTATTTTATTTTTTTGGTTTTAGAACAGGTTGTTGATCAAATGAAATCTAAGATTTAAAAATTATTTTAAATCAGTAAATGATGTCAAGAGTAGTCACAAGGGGTCTTAGAAGGCAATTAGAATTAGAAGCACCCCCAATAGTTTGTTCATGAGATGATTCAACCCCAAGAACAAACACGTTCTCAAGTCGAGGGAATTCAATCTTAGGTCAAGTTTAATCTGGTACATGAAGAGCACCCAAATCCCACAATAAGCATAACAAGAGTTGGATGCCAATGATGGACTAAACTATTCATGAACTAGTTAATGATCCACTCATGTAGAAGCAACAATTACATAAGGAAAACTAGATTAAAACAAGGGAAAGGGCATTGAATCTAATAAAGTCTTCATTGGATATATTGGTTTTTGTTGGACTATTCAGTTTGGTTCTTCACACCATCATACCTTGTGTTATCGGGGCTTTTCGCTTTGTCACATTTTTTGTTTCATGATGCTAGGTATGATGTCACAAAATTATGCAGCCATTGTTGTTATTTCCATTATAATATTTTCTTTTAATGAAAGTATCTAAAATATTAGAAGGATGTTAATTATGAAATGGTGAAACATGAATGATGGTCCATACTAAACATGTGATAATTATCAAAATTTTATTTGATTTGTTGATTTTAGAATATTCATTGTTTTAACAAGTTGCATGACCTTTAAAAGTGAACAAATTATTGATGTTTAATTTTGTATTGTGTAATTGTCACCAAAACCATAAAACTAAAACAACTCTTGAGCTTTTTACTTAATGTTCCAATTGCAAAGAGATGTCCTTTAGGATTTGCTACCTTCGATTTACCTTGTGAATATGTATACTTAATTTCTCACTTTGGTGGTGTACTTCAAGCTAATATATAAACTTGCCCAATCAGATTTTGTGACTTTATTTTTATTTGTCTTATGTTATTCAAGGTTATTATAATGTTGAAAGTTTATGTTGGATTAGAGGTTTTGAACTTGTGGTAAGACACAAACAATTCAATTGTGGTCCACGTCTATATATGAACATTGTGTATGGGAATGTTGGATTATTTATCATTATTTGCAAATGTTTTTGGTGATGACTACAAGTTCATTTAACCAAAAGCAAGTTGGTTTGTTAAATTGTGTATTTCATCTTAGTGGTATTTTGACTCTTGTAAATATCTTTTATGTTGGTGGGCTCAAGCACCCATATATAATTTTAAGAAATGAGATCTAATACAAGGATCGATAAGGAGTAAACAACATGTTGGTACAAATCTTAGAGATTTGGATGGACTAGTTTCATAGCAAGTTACCTAGAGATATCAATCTTTGATGTAAATTATTTTTCCTAGTATTAATGTATTAGACATGTCTATTTCTCAACTTTATGATCCTATTTGTTGTATCTTATGATTTCAACTAGGGATTTGAGCTTGTGCTGAGTTTGATTTATGATAATATTTCTATATAAATTATGCAATTTTTTTGACCAGGTAAGGTGACATAATATTTTGGTGGTGATCATACACATGTAATAGTGATTTAAATTTCTACTATACATTTTTTTTTCCTTAAAATTGACACTTTCACATATACAAAAGCAATGTTTATGTGACATTTTACATGACATGCAATGTCGTTACGACATGGGTTTTCATTTGAGAATTCATGTTATTTCAACATGGCCATGTCATTACACATGTTGAATGAAATGTCATATGCACAATGTCAAGAAGGCATTTGTTTAAACAACGTGAACTATTCATGTCAAATGGATGAATCTTTGTTTTTTTGACATGCTTATGAAATATCCATTTGACATCAACACATATGTCAAATGGATTTATGTGATGTCCATTTGACATCCATGCCGATGTCGAATGAACTTATAAAATGTCCATTTGACATCAACATGGATGTTGAATGGACTTATGTGATGTCCATTCAACATCAACATAGATGTCAAATGGACGTATGTGATGTCCATTTGACATCCATGTTGATGTTGAATGGATTTATAAAATGTCCATTTGAAACCAACATGGATGTTGAATGGATTTATGTGATGTCCATTCAACATCAAAATAAATGTCAAATGGACATATGTGACTCACATGGATGTTGAATGGACTTGTTTATGTCGATTTGACATCAATGTTGATGTTGAATGGACTTACATGATGTTCATTAAACATGCACATGGGATGAAAATTTTCAAAATTTTCAAAATTTCATGTCATTAGGACATGTTCAGGACATGGGTTAGGGCATGAAAATAACAATGTCCTTAGGACTTGGGTTGGTTATGAAAATAGGATAAATCAGCTATCCATCAACTTGAAACATATTTTTTCTATCAAACAAAAACTAAAAACCACATAACTCCAATACATACCCCAATCTTGTAGGGAGAATTTAGTCCATGTAGTGTATCCATGTTTCTCCCCAACCAAAATACATTTATATTCTTCAATGTCTAATCCATGTCATCAACCTTCAAAACTTCAGATAACACACCTTTCTTTTGAGCTCCTTGTAACACATGGTTCAACATATAAAATCCTTCAAACCCATCCACAAGGTTCTACAAATTTAGGAGAAAATCTTGTAATCCGCTACATGTTTCATAATCCGAGCATGAAGAATTTTTCAACATATATCTAGCACAAATAGAAAATTGGATCCTATTCAACCCTTACTAATTTCTAGATCTAATTTTTCCATAATAAAGCACATTTTTTTGTCTCATACCATAAAGCACAGTCATCAAATCACATATACTCCTTCTTTGTTTTCCACTTGATCACCAAACCATAGAGTTGTTTTGACAAATGTATTGATTTTGCTAAAGTAACAAAAATGTAGAAGTCAAAGCCATTCATATGAAGATGATGCAAGCAAAAGTAAAAAACAAAAGAGGAGCTAGAAGGATCAATAAAAAATATTCAAATCACCTTGTGTTTGGTTATAGTAGGTTGTGTCCAAAGACACTAAAGTGTCTTTCAATACTAACTTCAAAACAAATGGGCCACACAAATGCAAAATAGGTGTATAAGGTAGACATTTGTCCTTTCCACCACTCCTATCACCAACTGCTTGCCATCAATTCAATGCAAATACATAACAAAAAATCTTGAGTTTCACCATTATGGATGGTAAATAAAAACAAACGTAATGAACAAATTATAAAACTAGTTATTATTTATAGACTTTCTTACATGAGCTGAATTTGAAGTTGAAGGAAAAAATAAGGGGACTTGTCCAACAACCTATTGAACAACAAATAGTCCTCCATGTCTCCTTATCACTCCACTTACTGAGGTTGGTTTCCCAAGATCTACAAATTGTTAATGTTGAGGGTCAACATATACCCTTACACAAAAGCATGCCCCCTTGTTTATAGTGATTCAAACACTTGGATCAAAGAACAAAACTCAATACCTTTCAAGTATAACACTTGAAATCTTCAAAAAATGTTTTGTACCATTAGTTGTAACAATAATACAATAATAACACACAAAACATACAATGGAAGATGATTGGATTAGATTTCTAAAGTAACAACTAACATTTGAAACATGACAAGGATTACTCATAATGTGTGACCATGAGGTCAAAAATCAATGTTATATTTGGTAACACCTATAGTTCATAAGCTCAATTACTAAACATTTGTAACCATCTTTACACCTCAACAAAAACATGCCCAATTACCAAAAATAAATAGAACTAGTATGGGAAGGTTTCATAAAAACAAAGTTATATTAAAGACATGAAAAAAAACATTGCATAAATTGTAATCTCTATAAATGAATTGTTTCATATTTATATGCTACATGTGGGACCTTTGGCAAAGTTTCTCCACATTGTCTCAAAATGAATTTAAAAAATAAAATGAAGATAGTAGAAATTCACAACCTCTTTGACAAACACACAAAAAACTACCCCACACCACTTTGGATCATCATTTAGAAACAACATTCCAATGTCAAAAATGCCTAATGCACCCAAAATGGCATCCACAATGTAGTGTAGTAATACATCCCCTATATCACACAAGGCAACAAAAGAAAATGTCATGACAATCGATGCAAAAACTCCCAATAAAAACCCATCCAATGCAACTATCAAATGTAACAAATTTGTCAATATGACACATCATTAGAATTGGCCTTGCAGTTGTAATCATGGGGATATTATTTCCACCAATGAAGAAGGGCAAACTGGGTTTTAAGTAGTGTATGTCAAATCCATGCCCTATTTTGAATGCATGAATTGTCACTTCTTCAATTACAACATTTCCACATTCAAGTTTGTGTGCAATACTAAACACCCTTCATTCCACTCTCCCTTTTGATCATGTTTCAAAAAACCCATAAAACAAGTCAATAACTATTCAACTTGTCCTTACCATGATAGGGAAACATAAACATGAAAATCATTAGGTTGAACCAAGGAGAGCACACAACAATTGACTATGCATGCTCTTGATGACCAACATAAAATCCATTTATTGTGGGAAGATTACAAAGCATCCATAATGTTTTGATACACATTATGATGCATGACACAAGGACTTTGCATTTTCATATCTAATGATAATGTTATAGACTGTTCAAGCAAATGAAAATATAACATTATATTCAACTTTCTGCAGATAAGTTGTTGGCTCGATACCTTTCTCCACGATCATTACAACTACCTCAAGAAAGGCATGAAACCCCAAAAAGGACATGTATGAAGTACTTTTGGACATGGTGGAAGCAAAGTTGTGTGTAAATGCTACTCTTGGCCAATGGTTACATTGAGTTTCTACACAATCACATGAGACTTGCACCACAAAATGATGAAAAAATGTCATTTATAGTCAGGTCTTTCTATGTTTGTTACTTGTAACAATATTGAAAGGAAGAAACAACAAACCCAAGATTCTTGTGCTCTTGTGTACTCATCATAATCGTTGTGCTATGCATTTTTTAAAATTTCTTCTTTTTTGTCTCTACAAGGAATATCTTTTTGTTCATCGCAAATAACCATGAAAAACATGGATAAATAGCCAAAAACATTGCAAAGAAGAAGAAACAAAGAAATCCATAGTGAACTACAATTTGCACAAGAGTCTTTGAGAAAGAAACTTTGAGAAATTTGCCAAACAAACATTTATAGAACAAAAACAAAATCTCCAACAAACTTCACAAAATCCTTGATTCGGTTTCCTAACCAGGTCTCATATCCCATAACTAGATAGGTTTGGTTACAAACCAAAACTAAGACCAATAATTATAACCCTCCAAACCATGTTTTCACACAACACTAATTCAAACCCCTTAAATCAAACCTTTTTTAATGGTGATTTTTTGTTAATGAAAAAATCTAAAATGAAATTATTTTGGGGAGTGTCAATTTCCATAAGTGGAAAAACATATAGGAAAAAGTGCCAAATTTCTATACTTTGATTCCAATTAACAACAAGAAATATAAATGAATGATCAAAATTGCATGCTTCATATTTGGCTTTAATGAGATTTGGTTAAATTTACACTCCTTAATAAAGAGTTTTTGTTTTTTGATTTTGTGTTCTCAAAATTTTGCAATTGTTTTTCCAATGTTTGTGCCCTAAAAAAACATTCATTGTTCCTAAGCATTTTTGCATTATGGTTAAAGGGATTGGAGAAATTGGAAATTTTCGTTTTTTTAATGTAAATTCAAGAAACAATGCCCCCAAAAAATGGAAAAATTGCCAAAGGTTTCAAAATCTACAAAATTGAAAAAAACAAAAACCATTGTTCCTAAGTTTTAACTATTATCATTTTCTCCAATATGCATCTTATCCATCATCCAATGCACCCATGTGGATAATTAAAAGATTTTGTTTTTCTTGTCTTTGCTTGAGGATTTCAAAGCTAATCTAGGAAATCTTTTTGTCTAGGATTTAGGAGTATGCTTTCTTTTTTTCCCCTTTTTTGGGCTAATTTTTGCATTATTGCTAAAAAAATTGAATTTTTTTTTGGAATTTAAAAATTTTAAATTTTAAATTCGAAAATTTTGCTAAGTTTTTTTGATAAAAATTGTAAAAGTTTCTAAAGCTCAAAATTAGAAAGGAAAAAAATTTTAGTTCTAAGTTTTGGAATCATTATATGTTAAAAACATTGAAGACAAAAAGCAAATAAATAAGTTAGCATAGTGTTTGGATTTTGTTTGGGGGCATTAGAAGTTTGGTTCTAAGCCTATCAAAAATAGACATTTGTGAGTCACAAATGCCAAGAAAATATTTTGGTTGGAAGTTGGGCTTCTTTTGGGCTTCTTTTGGCCCCTTGTAGGGGTAAAAAAGAAGAAGTAGCATTTTTTTAATTTTTTAAAGTGGCTACCTATTTTTGGAGTTGATGTCTACAAGTCAAGAATCCTTGCCAAGTCTCATATCCCATAACCAAATCTACTCAAAAATAATATTATAGCATTTGCTTAACTTGTTGAATATGATGTCATACCTCATTCACTTCTTTTATGGTTTAATATTATTAGTTAAAAAAAACTTAAACCTTATAACTTATAATATTATAATGAATATTATAGATAATTCCATCGTAGGCTATTTTTATAATAAGTTATTATAAATTATTATGTCCTTGAACCTACCTTATAACTTCCTAACATACCTAGGTAATAATACTAGGTACAAACATAACTTAGGGTGGAATAATTTATAATATTCATTAGAATTAATTTGGTGTAGGTGATAAATATACATTAGGTTACAAAATATGTTATGTGAATTTTAAGTCCCTTTTGCCAAATAAAAAAGTAACATCAAGTGTATTTTTGGGTCTTTCTAATTGTGGTTGTCTCCTTACCAAGGATGTATAGTCTTTTTTCCTTACTATAACTTAGTTTTTTTAATTTTTAGATTCGATGATAATAAATGATTTATTTAACTATTAGGCATAATGCTTTGAATTTTGTTCAATGCATACAAAATGATACACCTATGATTCCATTAATTTTCTTTACATTCTTCAATGAGATCAACTCAATCCATATTTTAAGCTTTTGTGACATTAGAATTGTCAACATAGGTAAGCAAACCTTGAAAACTTCTACACTTTGTATGTGGTTTGGAATTGAGATTTTTTAAAAATTCAGTTTTAAGGTTTCAAAAGCTTGGCAAAATTTTCAAAATCTTCAACATTTTTCCTCAAATGTACATTATGAAAACAAAAGTTTCCAATTTTTTCCAAATATTTTTGTTGCCAAGTGACAAAAATTCACCAATTTTTTTCTATTGTTTGGAATATATATATGCACCTACTAAGTAAAACCATTTTTATACCCCAAATGTATGATTTAACTAACATGGGGATGCATGACCCAATTAACCTAAAGAAGAGTCAAAAGGTATTTAACATGGTCATCCCAATAATTTAATGTTCTTGGGATCTAACATTGGGCCCAATGGTTAAGGTATATTTAAGAAACATTGTTAAGAGTGATTTAAGGGGTTAAGGATTTAATTTTTTTCTTTTTTTTTTTGAAATTAAGGTTTTATGATTTCTTTTAAGGTTTAGGGGCTAATCATTTTGAATTTGAAGTTTTGTTGTTGCTTGGATTTGGAGTTTAAGGGGTCTAGCGAGTTAAGGTTTTAGGGGTTTAAAGTTGAAGTTTTATGATTTAGGGTTTTAGTGATTTGAGGTTTAACCTTCAAAAAGTAGGATTTAAGTTTAAGGTTTAAAATTGAATTACACCAATCCTATTATTCACGTCGACCATTGTTCCATGCCAACAACACATGTGTATTTCAAATGAGCATGCTCATTCATTTATTCGACACAAATTTAAATTTGACATGCATATGTCAACATATGAACATTAATTTGTTCATTCA
>Ga0116231_10010538_pt1 | contig 14826 bp, 7 predicted proteins | sample S1TSphgellanicum_2_FD_89695 | JGI IMG/M metagenome (GOLD analysis project Ga0116231, IMG submission 89695) | Host-associated microbial communities from peat moss isolated from Minnesota, USA - S1T2_Fd - Sphagnum magellanicum MG | ecosystem: Host-associated > Plants > Peat moss > Unclassified...
CAATCATGCACATTGCATGCACACATGCATGATGGATGATGCTAAACCCTGAAAATTCAGAATCTTGTCAGATACATGATTTCAACTTCCAGTTGAGGGGCTGTGTTGCAGGTACAACAGCAGGAACAGTGCTTACACGAGCCATTTTTGCTGAAGGCTGCAAATCAGTGGCAGCTGGAATGAATGCCATGGATCTGCGATGAGGGATCAACCTTGCAGTGGATTCAGTGGTCAACCACTTGAAGGACAGAGCAAGAATGATAAGCTCATCTGAGGAGATAGCCCAAGTAAAAACTGCAATGCAAGTTTTTGGGTTCTTGTTGCTGGCTAACCCTTGTTCTTGTATGGCAAATGCACCAATTCTTAACAATGTGATAAGAACCTATTTACTCCAGTCTGAATGTAACTGCTGTTAACTAGTGCAGGTTGGAACAATATCTGCAAATGGTGATCAGGAAATTGGTGATTTAATTGCCCAGGCTATGGAGAAAGTGGGCAAGGATGGTGTTATTACCGTATCTGTGAGTTTTTTTCATTGCATTTGTTGCTATCATGTCAGTTTTGTGGCATTCAATTCAAACTGCATGTTTGTTGAAGTCAGTGGGTAAGATGTGATAGATAAGTCTCTGTTATACATGTTACTGTTGATGGTGCCTGAACAAGTGACAGATTGTCACTATTGTTCATACTTTGTGAGTCACTTGCAACATTATGACCACACTTGTTCTTTGTCACTTATTTTGGTTTTGCTGGTGCTGATACAATGGTTACCTTCAATGTGTTTTTGTGTAGTTGTCTCTGCATTCTTACAGATATGTCTGTGTGACATCTCTCGCTGCACAACTATTCTAAGGCAACATCTGTGATGAGTATGCATTGACAGGCATGGTTCTTGCATGAAACCAGGATGGGAAGACTATGTACAATGAACTTGAGGTAGTGGAAGGCATGAAGCTTGACAGAGGTTACATCTCCCCATACTTTGTCACCAATCCCAAGACACAAAAAGTCATGAGTACAAGGCCACTGGGATGCTTTGAATAGTTTCTGAATATTGTATCTTAAGATGACTAAGCTCATTTTGGTTGCCAATAGTGACTTTTTTTTTTTGTGACATGATTCAGGAATTTGAGAATCCAGTGATCCTAGTTCATGAGAAAAAAATTTCAAGTATAAACAGTATCCTCCCAGTTCTTGAAATGTTGTGCAGGTGAGTCATTGCCACTTATTCCGTGCTCTTTTTGAGTGTGTTGTGTCTTTCATTCTTATTTCCTGAAGCAAGCAAACCCCTAATGTCCTTTCTATCCATTGTGTTTTCAGGATCAAAGGCCATTGCTCATTGTGGCAGAGGATGTGGAGAGTGAAGCTCTGCAACACTAATTGTCAACAAACTTCGTGGTGGTGTGAAGGTATGTGTCATAAACTTATGTTAGAGAAGGCAATCTCATCATCTTAACTTTGGAAAATGGCTTGTTTCTGCTAGGTCAAGACCTGTATCAAAGCAACCATATCTATTCAAACTTAAAACACTTTGTATATCCTGTGAAGTTTTGTAATCTCCACTCACAGTTCAGAAAATGTAAGTGCAAGATTACGCTTTCTGAAACCTCCACATTTTCTGATCTCAGTAACTGGGTAACTGGTTGTAATCAGGTACATGCTATCAAGGCACCTGGTTTTGGTGAGAACAGAAAGGCCAACTTGCAGGATCTTGCAGCTGTGACTGGGGGTCAGGTATTCACACATCTCACCTTGTGAATCTCTTAAATCAAGTGCTGCTAATGTTCCCAGTGTTGCAATTGATATGGGTCTTGCACAGAAACCGCTCCCATCAATACTGCAGGAGAGCTTAAGAACTTAAGAAGTCAGAATGAGGTTGTGAAATGGTTTCAAAGACAGATTGACTTGGATCATCCAATATCAGCTGACAGTGAAGAATTTGATGGATTTCGCAGTCTGGATTTCAAGGTTAAAGCTAGAACCACGTGTTTATTCTGTCTTGTATGTACTAGTGGAATGTGGGTTCTATGTTCACAGCTCATCAGTGAGGATTTGGGTCTTAAACTTGAGATAGTCAAACCAGACATGCTTGGATCTGCAAAGAGAGTCACAGTTTCAAAAGATGACATTATCATCCTGGATGGTGGGGGTGACAAGAAAGACATTGAGGAGCAATGTGAGCAGGTACAATCAATATTTTCTTGACTAAGTGTACCTTTGAATCTTGAATCTTGTCTGCAAAACAGCTCATATCACAGCAGCTACAGGTGTATATTAATCCTTTGTTAAAATATGTAGCTGATGGTGTAGCTGTGGTGACAGTTCTCACACATAGAAAACTAGTATTGCATCTGCAATGCAACTTACTGTACAGTGGGTTTACACAGATACAGGAGGCTATTAGTAATGCTACATCAGATTATGACAAGCAGAAATTGCAAGAACGTCTGGCTAAACTCTCTGGAGGTGTTGCTGTGCTTAAGGCATGCTTAAATTTTGTGAGCCTTTGCAAAGGTTCCCAATAGTGCATGTAAAGGTGGTTTGTGTTTCAGACTTGAAGTATTTGTGCTTAAGCTTTTGTTGGGTTGCTCATGTGGTTTTACAGATTGGTGGAGCAAGTGAAATAGAGGTTAATGAGAAGAAGGATCATGTGACTGATGCTTTGAATGCCACTAAGGCAGCAGTGGAGGAAGGCATAGTTCCTGGTACATAGGTCTCACACAGAGTACTCATCACTCAATGTGAGAGGTGTAGAGAGAAAGTATGTTTTGCATCTAAGAGTCTTCCTTTCATAGTCTCTTGAGCAATTTTTGATATTGGTTAACAGAATCTTCTTTTGTGCACGAATGTGTCTAGGTGGAGGTGTGGCACTTCTTTATGCCTCACGAGATCTTGATAAGCTCTCAACCACAAATTTTGATCAAAAAGTCGGTGTTCAGATTATCCAAAATGCACTAAAGGTACACTTGTGGTTCTAAATGATTGGTAATATTCACTTGTGGAAGGTGCAGGTTTGTAAGAGCTGAAGTTTGGTACAACTTGGTAGTAAAGGGCGCATGAAGATGCCAAGGAGGGAAAATAATTCTGCTGCAGAAGTCCTTGGATTATGATTCTGCTTCTGTGAATGAAGTGCATGTTGTAGGGGGAACATCACTGATCATTCAATTCTGGGAACAGATGCCAACCTACACAATAGCAGCAAATGCAGATGTGGAGGGTGCAGTTATGGTAGGCAAGCTCTTGGAGTAGAATAATCTGGATATTGACTGTGACGCTGCCAAAGGTTTGTCACCCCTTTTATTCATGCAGTAGAATATGTTCATTGCATCTATTATTCCTGCCTTTAAATCTCATTGTCTGCTCTTACTGTGGATCAAGGCCTGATGACAGCCATCAGTAGTGTGATAGACTGGCATGTTCTTGACCAATGGTTCCAGAAAGTGGCAAGCAACTGTAATTGGAGTACAGATGGAACCTTGCGTTCTTGGCACTAAACCCAGGAATCTGAACACTTTGTGTGGTCTTGCCATGGTGCAGATGAGTATGTGGATATGGTGAAGGCTGGGATTATTGACCCAGTGAAGGTTATTAGAACTGCACTTACAGATGCAGCTAGGTAAGTCATATGTCAACAACCTTGTGTTGACCTTAGTGTAGCAAAAGCAACTTGGAAGAACCTAAGTAATCTCTGGAATTTTATTCTCTTTCCACATAAGAGTCTAATACGTTACTCATTCTGGTGTGTGGGGTGCTGTAGTGTGTCATCCCTGATGACAACAACAGACGCAGTGGTGGCTGATTTCCCAAAGGAAGAAAAGGAGATGGTTGGCATGGGTGGTATGAGGGGAGGAGACATGGGGGTTATGGACTACTGAGGACAAATGTAGGATCAGGTATTGCCTGCACCAAATACATTGCCTTAGAAGTGAAGCAGCAAGGAACTTAATGGAGCCTGTTGTGGCATCCAAAAAGCTTTGAGGGTTGATAGTGGGCATTTTTAGTGTGAACCTGCAAAGGAAGATGTAGAGTGACACCCCATTTTTGTGACTTCAGCATAATCTGGCCAGCTTCCAGTTTCATTGTGGCCTGTTAGATTTGCTGAGCTAGTTCCAATGGAAGAGCCAATTTTGCAGCCCATGTTTCACAAAGCTTTGATAGTTAAATTGATGAGAAGTATCTATCCTTTAAAGGTGATGGATTGACCATTTGAATCTTGTGGTGAGATTGGACATGCAACATCATGGCCAACATGCTCCGTGATGTTGCAGTAATGGGGAGTGATTGTGTTGGTGCAAACTTGTATGATTTTGTCATACAGAAGGGAATCTCAATCCATCCAGGCTAGTGTGTATAGTAGACTGTAAAGCATAAGATAAGCATGTCAGAGAGCATGCAGAACAACCAGAGGATTCTGCCTAAAATACTAAACCTGAGCACAGTAGCAGCAGCCTCCCGAGCTGCCTAAAACTAATCTAATATGTGTGTCATAATTTATCCACTAACTAGTCTAACTGACCTACGTAGTGCAATGAACTACATAACTAATTTCTACATAGGATAATACTACATAACTACTTGTACTACTAATGGCACATGCAGTGAAAAGTTTATTGCAAAACTGAATGGTCCTTCACGAACCGAATGGTCCTTTCCATCTGTTCAATTTCATGCACAATAGTGAATATCAATCTGCTTCTGAAATCTCTGAATTACAACACCTCCCCTTAACTTAGAAGAGTTTAAAAAATTCCAAGTACTAGGTATGATATAAGGTGATTCCAAATTTGTGCATTGTTGATGCTCAGGATGTTGAGAAACTGTCTATCTGGGAGACCCATCTCATCATCTTTTGGACACAATGTCTCCTCTGTGCAAAAATTTGCCAATGACATGGATGGAACTAGGAATTGCACATTTTGTGCAAAAATCATGGGGATGCCAAGGTACCAGATGAATTGTCAATCATGTCAGTCTCTTCAATCCTGTCAATACAAAAGGTGCCTTGCCTATGTACATATGAATGGATGCCCTCCTGACATAGAAGCTCACCCTGGGTACTATGGAATTTGAGTTGCAAGAGATTTAGGAAGCTCAAACATAGTTACCATACCCGACCTTATTCTGAGTTTTTCAAACAAAGTACAATTCTCAGAGGCTTGCTTAGTATGTCAGCCAATTGGTCACAAGAAGACACATGGTTTGACTTGCAATTTTCCTTCCATGACTTTCTCTTTGATGAAACTATGGCTACACATTGTTCTGCACAACTTCCATGTTCAAAGGAGAGTCTGTGACAATTGCATGAAAAGTTCTTGTCAATCATATCCCAACATGTAGACATGAAAATTTGATACCAAAAGTAACAAACTTGGCCAATCAAACTATTTGGCCCAAATGCTTTATTCCCAAGGTCATACTAGTAGCATTAAATTTTCTTTTTTTAACACCGCAATTATTGGTACACGGCAACCCATGTCATGACATATGTCCCCAAACAATGAGCACATATTTTTGAAGTAAAAATGTTGCATTGACACCTTGGTCCCTTAGACTCTTCTTGTTCTAGCGTTCATTACCTACATATTTTCCATCACTTAAGTGAATGTAAACATTGGAATAAGTAGCAACAAGAACAGGAAAGAGATATAGGTTACATGCATATTCTCAACAACATGAAGACCAAGCATAGATATTGCGAGGACTTTAGTTGTAATAGAATCAACAATTATCTTCTTCACTATTTTCTCCTACCACCTACCAAAATGCATATGCTAACCCATCTCTAATATAAACCACAACACAAACAAAAAGCTAACCTTGAGATGATATTCTTTATGAGGTTGAATGAAGATGTGTAAACAAGAATATCATTTTTAACTTTTGCAACATGTTTTGTCAATGCCATAGCTAACAATGGTTGTGGGTTGTCAACCTCTTCAAACCTGCATACAACAAAATAACATAGTTCAAACATTTCATCATGAAGAAATGTTTGACATATTAGAATATTGTAGTAGGAACAAATTCTTAGTCTAGTTTTGTTAGTTGTTCACAATTTTGTGCATTAACAATCTCCTTTTAAATCTTGGAATCATGAAAAAACAAATCTCAAATATAATATGCACATCTATTTTGGAACACAATTTTTATTTCCTCAAATAAACATGCACAATAATTGGACTCACATGTATGTGATGAGATTTGAAAAGTACGACATGAATAGAGAACGATTGTATTGAAAGGAGGAATGTATATAGAAGATACAAGAAGCTTCATGAACATATACTAGTATAATATTAATGCAATCACATCTCCTACAACCCAAATGTTGAACACATAAAAAGGAAACCATTCACCTGCATTTAGTCACCTAATTAGTGTAAAAGAATAAAAGTAAACATGAGAACCCAAGGTGGCTAACATTTTCAATTTGATTACAACATGACTATCAAGTTAAACACCAACTTTCTCTAGCCCTTGAGCCTCTTCATATTGCTTACTTGAAATATGGAATTGATGCATAATGTTTAATGCTTTTAAGACACAAAACTACTACAAGGTTTCCACAAGTGGGCTCTTTGAATATTGAACCATTATGAAGGTCCACAAAGAATGTAGGATAACATATATCATGTTAATGCTTACCAAAATGTTATTGACAAAGTAGCTTGAATCCATCCATGTTAAAAATGGTAGAAATAACATGCATCTTGATTTATACATAATCAACACATAGTGGAAATTCAATTGAAACTTAATCGAACTTAGTCAAAACATAGCTGACATTTAGTCAAAACTTAATCAAAACCATAAATTCAAATTCAAAAAAAATCTAGCTTTTCACTCCATGCATTTTAGAACAATATTTTAAAGTGTTCAAGTTCTAATATAATGGTTGCAACACCACATAAACTACTTGGGAAAAAAAACATGGTGAAAAATTTAAAGAATAATCAAAAACCCTTTGCCTATCTACTTGAATGTTATTCACATGCATTGATGGTTGAGAATTTTTGTAAGTTTAGCTCCTTGCTACCCAAGTTCTTGCTTTTGAAATGGTGGAAAAGAAATGAATTCAACAAAAGTTCAAAGAAATACCTAGTTGAAAGAAAAAAACTAAAGGAAACATGATGGAGAACATGGTGGAAAAAGAAAAAGAGACATTTACTTACTATTGACACCATGTGATTTTAATATGTTTAATAACCAAATAGTTCAAAAAGTGCAACATTTTGGGGGGGGAATAATAGCTTAAACATTGTGAAAAAAAGAAAACCACTTAGGAATAAATTATAATGAGAGTTTGAACCCCCAAAGTGAAAGACTTGAAGTTCCCCACAAGCAAAAAGCAAGGTGCATTCTTTTAAAGAAACCCACAAATTAATAAACTACATGTGAGTTTAAACTTAAACACAAGTTGGGCATGAAAAAAACAAGAAAAAATAAAATAAAACTAGAACAAAGGAAAAGCTCAAAGTTTGAGTGGGAGTGTAACATTAGGGGTAGTCCAACTATGTGGTTATAGTTGGGATGTTGACTAATTTTTCAACTATGCAAGTTGACAAGGTTCCAACTAGTTTTTGACTTGAACAAATGTAATTTTCCACCAACACATTGACACCATTGTTATATGTCATATCATTCATTCATCCATATTTATATGCCACATTGTCCATTTGTTCGTTCATTCATATTATATGTCATGTCATTCATTCATCCATCCATCCATCCATCCATGTCCAAAGCCACCTCCAAAACAATGCACAAGTTTCACCAACATAGTTGAACCCTTGTTAAATTAGGTTAGCTTGCCTAGCCTATTTAACAACATTAGCTTACTTAACTAAGTACCTTATATAATTCAACCTAAGTAGGTACGTAGTTAGGTAGTAGGTTAAATTTAAGTAGGTTGCAAGTTACTTAGGTAAATATAGGTAGGTAAGTATGTTGTTGCAAATTACCTAGGTAGGTAGGCAAGTAAATGGGGTGTAAATAACAATAGGAATAGGGAAGGTTATTTATTATTTACCTTACTTGTACCCTACCTACATATTAAGTAAGCATGTAACCTACCTATTAACCTATTGATTATCTTTCTACATACCATTACCTACACCCTATTTATGTATATTTTATAAAGTAAAAACATATATAGTTTGCAAAGAAAAGGCATGTGAACTTTGTGTTGGACATTTTTAGTCATTGTAATAACATTCACAATGATTTTAGACTAAGATGTGTACATGTTGTTTTACTCCTAAACACCATGTTGCACAATTTGGAACCCACTTTGGATGTCTGGTGGCAAGGTAGTGTGATGAAAGTTACAAACATTGGTAAAGGTGTCACAAATTTCCAATAAAGTTAGAAACTTGTCACAACACATTTGTAACAAAGTTTCCATACAATTGCAAAAAAGTTGAAGTATAGCAAAAAATATATGCAATAGTTCATCCATTCATAAACAATATCCACCGCATTAATCAAGCAGTTGACATGACATTACAAGGTGCTTCATCTCAAAATGGACTTATCAACTACAACTCAATAATTTTCAAGGGTCAACCCCCATTGATGGTCAATGTTGTAGACTTATCATATGTCTTGTAATGAGTTGCAACTAAGATAAAACTAAGTTTTTAATCACATATTGTTTGTCTACACTATTAGAAACTTTCAGTTTTGTAACTGTCGTTTGCAACTAAAATTTAGTTGCATGCGACACATGCAACTACAAATTTGTGTACTTGCATAAGACAAGTTGCACATGACATTTAGTTACATGTGACACTACATATGCAACATGTATATACGGTGTTAATATACATGTTCATACATACATACATACAAATTGAAATATAGTTGCACCTTATGTGCAATTCTCTTTGCAATTATAATGCAACTAATCAAAATATGACACATGTTTAAAAATTAAACAACTAGCTTGTGGACACGTGTCACTATTTAATTTTTTTGTGTTTTCAAAATTAAAAATTCATTGGATTAATCTCAATCATTAAAGTTTCTACCATTATGATGATGGCACGTGGCACACCATGGAACGTTCATTGACCATTTTACTCGTGTTCATTTTAACACCAATTACATGGTGACATGTGGTAATCAAAGCCCACCTATTTTTAAAATTTTAAATATTAATTAATGAAATTTAAATCATCCGATTTATGGCTAATAATATGTTAACAAGTGGTGCATAGGTAGGTAGGTAATAATTAAACCCTACTAAATAGGTTTACTTAGGTATGCAAGTAGGTTGAAAAGTAGCTAGGTTTAAGTTATATAGGTAGGTTTAAAATAATCCAATTTTATTTTTAGGTTTAACCATTTCATAAAGGTCAAGTTTTTTTCATTCATTCATCCCCAATGGCACTTAATATTTGGCTACTATATAGCTATTGCTCCTAGTTATATACTAAGCCAAATAGAATTCGAAGCCAAAGGATATGGGTTAAAACATTCCATTGCAAACCTCGTGAACCACCTAGTTACACATTAGATGCAACTACTATATTAGATTATACCAGCTAGGGCAGGGCTTTATTACTTTTGGTGTGCAAAACAAACTTGAAGCCCTCCTCTTGGCACATCTAACACATTAAAAATCATTGAAAACAGATTAGAAATGAGAAAGTTATGGCCCCCCAAAAGTAAAGGGGGTAAAAAATTCCAAAAAAAAACTATTGAACACTACAAAGGCCAGTTCTTAAACACCCAGAAATTTCATTTTATGTTGTTTTGTTGCTATTAGAGTTCTGATGTGATTTGTAGGACTTCAGGTGGCGCTCCTATAGCACTTTAAATCATTTAAAATGAATAAGAAATAAAAAAGTTATGATGTTTCAAAGTAGGAAGGGTCCAAAAATAAAAAACAAACAAAACGTTTTGTAACTTGGAAAGCTTATTTTTCTTATTTTTCTTCTTGTTAGTTTTTCATTACTCCTTTTCTTTTGCACTTCAAAGATCATTATAGGATATTTTAAATAATTATGATTACATAATACTTATTGAATATATATATATAATTGATTATCACTGTAATTATAATAAAAATTTTAAGTAATAATTATATTATTTATAATTTAATTTAATATTATCATATTAATTTATTTTGAAAAAAAATAATCAAATTTACATTTTCTGAAAAAATATTCCAAAATAAAATAAAATAAAACATATTTAAACCATGGTTTAATTTAGCATAATTTAGTTTAGCCATACATATTTTAACCTAACTTAATTTAACCATATTTATTTTATCCTAATTTAATTTAGCTTAATTTATTTTAGCCATAAATATTATAGCCTAACTTAATTTAACCATAATTAATTTGGCCTAATTTAATTTAGCCATATTTATTTTAGCCTAGTTTAATTTAATTTAATTTAGTTTAACCATAATTAATATATTCTAATTTAGTTTAACCTAACTTGATTTAGCCATAATTAGTTTGGCCTACCTTAATTTAACCATAGTTAATTTAACTTAATTTAATTTAACCATGATCATTTTAGCCTAATAAATTTAGCCATGGTTAATTTTATTCTAATTTAATTTAGCCATAATTATTTTAGGCTAACTTAATTTAACTATGGTTAGTTTAGCCCAATTTAATTTAATTTAATTTAGCCATAATTAGTTTATTTTTGCTTAATTTAACCATGCTTAATTTAACTTGATTTAATTTAGCTTAATTTAAATTAGCCATAATTAGTTTAGCCTAACATAATTAACCATGGTTAGTTTAATTTTTTTATTTATTTGGCCTAGGTTAATTTAGGTTAGCTAAAGTTAACATGGGGTTAACCTTAGTACTAAAAGTACATAACACTATTATATAACCTATGTAGATATATGAAGTATAATAATTTGAGTATGTATAAGTTTAGGCCATTATTTTTATGACACGTGTCCATGTTGTACACATTTAGTTGTATGTTAGTTGCACACACAATCGTATGACCCAAAAATTATACAATATCAAATTTGAAGTTCCAAACATGACCAAGATAGTTGCAAACGACAATCAGTTGCATGCCAGTTGCATAATGATTGGTTGAAAATGACAAGATTTCTAGTAATGCTACCTTTCAAAATTGTAAAGTATATAATTAAATGCATTAGGATTATTAAAAAACAAGTGACATTTGAAAATTTTAATAAAATAAGGTTTGGTCCTAAATGTTAAACCCAAACATTGTTGCTTATGTAATTGCATAAAAGTTACAACATAATGGCACAATAGTCACAATGTAATGGCATAATAATTACAATGATCTAGTTGCAACATAGTTGCATGAATTGCATATGTATACAATTTCACATATTATGAGTTGTGTCATTGTAACTATTGCAAAACATCCAATAGCATTCAAGTTGTTTAAATACACTAAGTTATAAACTCGTTGCAAATGGTTTTTATAACTCAAAATTACAACTAAAACTTAGTTGCAATCCTAGTCGTAAATTATTTTTTTTCATAGTGTCAAAGCAAATGCAACCTAAGCAAGTGAAGATGAATGAACCTTTCATCTATTAATAGACAAGGATGTGGCCTTAAATTTCCATTGCATGTTTAACTAGGGTTAAGCTCAAGGGTTTCATTGAAAATGAGAGTTAAAATTTCTTGTGATTAAAAAATATATATGGCATGATTCCACAATTGTTTGGAATAGTCTTGAGTAGTAAACTTTGCATCTATGTTATTAATTGAACTGACCAGACCTGTTATTTGAAAAGTGCATTAAAACACATTATCCATGAAGGCTTTCAAATTTATGCCCTTTTTCACAAAATCAACCTTCCAAAGAGCATTGTCTCCAAGGGTCTTCAATTGGATTTACATGTCACAAATGAAATCGTTTTTTGTAGTTTTCGATCAAGATATAAATTCAACCCTAAAATAATTGTTTTATCATCTTCATGTAACAAGCGTATTTTCTTGGTTATTTTGAAGACTTTGGAACCTTCTCCATGGAGGCGTGTCAACTCGTTGTCATTTATGTTTAGATCAGCAAAATAGATTTGTGATGAACACATATTCAAATTAAATAAACCATACCACACAGATATTTCAGGCCCAAGCAACCAAAGAATAATGGGCTTCTTGCTTGTCGTAGTACAAAATTTCCTTGAACCCCATCATGTTCAAATGACACACAAATTATCTTCATGAAGTGGACAAATTTCATCACATAATGTTTTTTCTCCTTTTTTGATGTTGTAACCTATTGCACCACCACCTTTTCCTTCCCCTTCAAAATGTTGTTCCCCTTTGTAACCTTCATGGTAATTAAACAATAAACACACGATGGAAGATTATGAAAATGAAACAAAAGATGAAAAAAAAATCAAAACTAAAAAAAAATTAGAAAAATAAATCTTATCCTTTTCCACCCCCACACATTGTGACTATTATTCAATTTGACTACATCTCAATAACATTTGGCCATCTTAAATTTATATATGGTTTGTTGCACTAATTAACGGTCAATATTGTTCATAGCTATTACATTCATTATGTTGTTCATTTATGAATATAATTTAAACCCTATTTTCTTTTTAAATAATTTCAAATTGTTAATGTGAAAATGAGGTCACCTTTAATTTTATTTATACAACACATTGTAATGGGTTAATGATTTTTTTACATTTCTTCAACTATCAAGATGGTATATGAGTTGAACCATTAATTTTAACATGTTGAAACCATTATTAATGAATTGCATTTTACACTTATTATAATCTATTGAAACACATGTAACAATTTAAAACTTCACATTTATATTGAAATGAATTAATGATTTTTTTCACATCTTTTCAATTATCAACATGTCTACATGAGTTGAACCATTCACTTTGAATATATTAAAACCATTATTCACAAATTATTTTTTTCACTTATTAAAATATATTTAAACAAATGCAATTCAATGTTTTGTAACTATATTTGAATTAATTATCGAATTTTTACACATTTATTGAAATATCAACATCTTTACATTATTGAATCATCTATTTTGAATTTATTGAAACCATTATTCAAATGTTGCATATTGCTTTTAATAGTATATATTGAAACACACATAATAACTTAATGTTTCACATTTATACTTAAATAAGTTAGTGAAATTTTTCACATCTTGTAAATTATTGACATTTGCACGTGACTTGAATCATTCACTATGATTCAATGTGTTAACTTGCAAGTTCCATTTTGCATTCATCACAATTTTTTGATATTGAATGTATAAAATTTTGACAAGTTTCACATTTATATTTGAATGGGTTAGTGATTAGGTCAAAATGTTGATGCATGCAAAGTCTAAAATGCATGAAGACCTCTAAATTATTATTTTTTCACATATTAAATTATCTTAGATTTATGCAAATTAGAATATATGTTTATTCCCTAATTTGTTTTAGGCATAATGGACAAGTTTTTTTATTATGAATATTCATGATGCCACACCAAAAAACCCCAAAAATAATTTGAAATTTTTTCCCCATTTTTTTCTCTTGGTGTATGAAGAAAATAATCCATGTTTAAAAAAATTCATTAAAAATTTTAATTAGAAATAGTAAATTAATGAAATTATTTTATTACCATTATATTCACTTTTAAAAAATATTTATCAAAATTTCTAAAATTTTTGTTACAAATTTTTGTTTAAATACTTAGAAAAAATATTTTAAAAATAAAAATGAATGAATGAATTATAAATGGTGATCATAATAATGACATCAATGATTTTATTTTATTTTCATTTTTTCAATTTTGTGGTGTTTTTCAAGATCATCCTTAAAAAATTTAACCATTTTTTGGCTATAGACTATATATGGAGGTACAAATTTGTTAAAATAATTATATATTTTGGCTATAAGCCTTAAAACTCATTATAAAATTATATCACTTTTAAAAATAAAATATATTTTTATTTTTATTTTATTTTTAAAACCTTTTGTTGATGTTGATGGCCCTTTTTTACGTTCGCAAAATCATGGAAATTCACCACACAAAAAAACATTTGGTTACATCATTAATATTTATTTTAAATTTTTCAAAAAAATTGGACAATGCTTATAATGGTCTAAAAAATTGAGCTTAAAATTTTTCAAATTTGATGTTGGAATTGTTTATGTGTTATATGGATTATTGAATTAATGTTTTTTGCAATGGCCAATTTTTGCCAATTTAAATGGGCAATAATATCCTTGAAGGATTTTTTTGAAAGAAAAAAAGTTCAAATTTTATTAAATTAAAAATATACATCACCAAATTTTTACAATAAATCATAGCAAGTAACCATAATATTGAAAGTTCTAAAGGTTTCCAACTCCACAACTTGTTTATAATAAAATATGGTTATATCTTCATCGCAACAAGGTTTGGGGAAGGATGCCAAATGATGTTTCGGGGTTTTATAATAAAATGGTAGATTATTCAAAACCTCCATATGCAAAAGACATAAAAACAATCACAAACATAATGGTACTTGTCATCGTTTTACGCTATATGATGTTACAAGATGAACACAATTCAAATATAGACCCTATAATTGATTAAATGCTTAACATATTTTGAAGTTCAACTCATAATACAATTGGTCAATTTATGAAATATCTTTAAATGTCCTTTTTCACACACCAAGCATGAAATCAACTAATTGCAATTGTAATATGTGTTGGCCATCTAACCCTAATTCCGAATTGTAATTACTACTCCTATTCATATTGTCCTTCAGATGATTATTAGTTCCATGTTCTTTCAAGTAGACCCCGTCCCCTTGAAGTCACTTCATGTGTTA